>Ga0206116_1001351_pt1 | contig 13805 bp, 9 predicted proteins | sample 3A1Ametagenome_FD_178000 | JGI IMG/M metagenome (GOLD analysis project Ga0206116, IMG submission 178000) | Enriched microbial communities from leaf-cutter ant dump, University of Wisconsin, Madison, United States - 3A1A | ecosystem: Environmental > Terrestrial > Nest > Insects nest > Nest dump...
AATTTTCCTTTTAGCCAGCAGCCACATGCCTGCCCAGGCCGTAGCGCTTACCCATGAATCAAATGCAGGTACTGTTGAATCTGTAAAATACCGGAGCACAATATACAGGGCCACAAATGCGCCCGCCACGATAAGCAGGGTTATAAGCCAGTCTTTTTTATTGGCCCTTGTTATTTCAGGTGCTTCATGGCCCTTTCTTTTTATCCACCACCACCAGCCATAAATGCTCATGACCAGATAATAAAGATTAAGCCCGCTTTCCGCATACAGCCCTGCATGAAAAAAAATATAAGTGGAAATAATAACCGACAAAATACCACAGGGATACAGCCATATTTTATTGGCTCTTGCCAGCAATACTTCGGCAACGCCAAAGCCAACACCGGTCCACTCCAGCACAGGCACAGCTTTTAACTGTTCCCCAAAAACCTGAACCCATTCATGCACGTTCATAACTGCGATATTTTTAACCGCTCACGGGTGCATTGCAAAATCTGATAATACTTATTCCCTACGCCGGCATTACCCGGATCAGGTTATTGGGTATGATCTCAGCCCGTAATATTAAGGCACCCCATGAGTGAAGCAAAGATAGGTATTGAATAGATAGCTTATTCATTTGATTTTGCAGCCACAGATGCACAGATATTGGCCTTTTCATCTGTGCATCTGTGGCAAAGTAAATTATGCTATCAATGCAGTACACTCCGGAACATATCAAAAAATTACAGCTGAAAATATGGCTGCAAAAATCGCCGGGCGAACGTTTGTACCTGACCTTAAAAAGTAACGAAGAATTGTTTTTGGCCTGGAAGAAGGCAAAAGAGTCTGTCAAAACTGGCAAATCAAAAAACTAAAATTTCCGCCGTGGCAGGGTGCTATCAACCGCCACAAAATAATGCTATGCCCCCTTGCAGTTTTATTGGCATTTGACCCGAAGATTGAATATTGCTTTCAGTATTTTTTTACTTCATAGTGCGGAATCGAATATATTGTACCGTTTATACCAAAAAACTCTGTTTTAACCTCTTTTTGTATAGAATAAATTAGTCTTTTTGATACGACATCCTGCGCCTTTAACGGCCTGTTATATCTACCTCCGATATTGAATCCGGAGCTTGACATTACAAACTCCGGAGCATACCTGACTCTGTTTACAGTATCCAAAACAAAGAGTTTTTCCCATTTTAACTGTGCCTTTTCGTCACTATTGTTTTTAGCCTCAACCGTCATCTCGAAAAATTTAAATCCTTTTTTAGGATAATAAGAGCCATTACCCACAGCAACTCTTGATATTTCCTTGATGTCCAAAATGCGCAGGGTTATCTGGTCATCAAATGAATAGGTGGCCTCTTTATCTACCGAATACTGCTTTGTAACAGTACAGCCAAATAATAAACCAAATAATAAGAATAATGGCAGCAGCTTTCTCATAATATATTTTGTATGCAAAAATATATTTTATTTATAGTAGGTTGAGTTTTGCTGCCATGATTTGTATCAGCACAAACCATATGGTATCTATTTCACTAAAATTACCGGCTTATTATAACATGCCGCTTTTCAGGTATTATTGTGATTGTTACTGAACTATCTCATTTCATCATTTCATCCCTTCCAGTTCTTTCTGTAACCTGAACATTTCATCCCTTAATCTTGCAGCTTCCATAAAGTCCAGGTCACGTGCTGCTTTTTCCATTTCCTTCTTGGTTTTGGCGATGGCTTTCTCCATTTGCGGAATGGTTTTGTATACCACTTCTTCCTCAGCAGCAATAGTAAGCAGATCTTCATCAAATCCGATAGCGCCCGGTTCTTTTTCGTCAAAGCCTTTAATATCCAGAACGCTGGTTTGTTTGAACACATCTTCTTTCGACTTGGTCACCGTGCGGGGTGTGATGTTATGCTCTATGTTATACGCTACCTGTTTTTCGCGGCGGCGGTTGGTTTCATCAATAGTGCGCTGCATACTGCCGGTCATAGTATCTGCATAAAAGATCACCAGCCCGTCCACGTTACGTGCGGCGCGACCTGCTGTTTGTGTCAATGATTTTTCATTACGCAGAAAGCCCTCCTTATCCGCATCCAGGATGGCTACCAGGCTTACCTCTGGTAAATCCAACCCTTCCCGCAAAAGGTTTACTCCCACCAGTACATCAATTTCGCCTAAACGCAGCTGGCGCAGTATCTCTACACGCTCTAAAGTATCTACCTCGCTGTGAATGTATTTGGATTTGATATTGATGCGGTGCAGGTATTTATCCATTTCCTCCGCCATGCGCTTGGTAAGGGTTGTCACCAAAACACGGTCTCCTTTCTTCACCCGCTTATCAATTTCATCCAGCAGGTCATCTATCTGGTTAATACTGGGGCGCACCTCAATGGGCGGATCCAGCAAACCGGTAGGACGTACCACCTGCTCTACGATCACTCCTTCCGATTTGTCGAGCTCATAGCTGTCAGGCGTAGCTGAAACATAGATCACCTGGTTTTGCAAGCTTTCAAACTCATGAAAATTCAAAGGCCGGTTATCCAACGCTGACGGGATGCGAAATCCATAATCCACCAGTATCAGCTTACGACTCCTGTCGCCGCCATACATGCCACTGATCTGCGGCATGGTCTGGTGGCTTTCATCTACGATCATCAGGTAATCTTTCGGGAAATAATCCAGCAGGCAAAAGGGCCTTGTGCCCGGGCTCCGGCGATCAAAAAATCTTGAATAGTTTTCAATGCCATTACAATAACCCAGTTCTTTGATCATTTCAATATCATACTCCACCCGCTCTTTAATACGTTGAGCTTCTATCAACTTGCCTGCACTTTGAAAATATTCTACCTGCGCGGTCATCTCGTCCTGTATCTCATAGATCACCTGCTGTATCATATCTTTGGGAGCCACATATATATTGGCGGGGAAAATAGCGGCATTCTCAATTTTAGCCATCCTTTTATTCGTGGCCACATCAATGGTTTCGATTTCCTCGATCTCATCACCGAAAAAGGTAACGCGATATCCGTAATCGGTATAGGGTAGGTTAATGTCCACCGTATCGCCTTTTACACGAAAGGTACCACGGTTAAATTCGATGGTAGTGCGGGTGTACAAAGAGTTGACCAGTGCATGCAGAAACCCCTGCCGGGAAATAGTTTGTCCCCGATTGATTCGTATAATACTGTTCTCATAATCCGCAGGATTACCGGCACCATATATACAACTTACCGAAGCCACCACAATAATATCCCTTCTTCCGCTTAATAAGCTGGTAATAGTACGTAGCCTCAGCTTGTCCAGCTCCTCGTTGATAGCAAGATCCTTTTCAATGTATGTATCGCTTACAGGAAGATAGGCTTCGGGCTGATAATAATCGTAGTACGAAACAAAATACTCTACCGCATTTTCTGGAAAAAACTGCCGAAACTCTCCGTAGAGTTGGGCTACCAGTGTTTTATTATGGGTTATGATAAGTGTAGGCCGCTGTGTATTTTGTATCACATTGGCCATAGTAAAGGTTTTACCACTACCGGTAACACCTAAAAGCGTTTGATATTTTTCTCCGCTCAGCACGCCTTCCGTCAATTGCGCAATGGCTGATGGCTGATCGCCGGCGGGAGGGAAAGGGGTATGTAATTTGAAAGGCAACTATATTTATTTTTAATGAATTTATATCAAATATTTACTTTAAAAGTAAAAAAGCTATCTCAATACAGAGATAGCTTAGAACTTGCAAAATTAAAAAAAACTACTTAATATCCCTTAGTCGTCTGGGCCGCTTTCAGATTAGGGTTTTTGTCAACAGCGGTTTGCGGGTAGGGCATCAAAACATATTTATCATTCCAAACACGTTCCTGAACCTGGGAATTATTCAGATCGCGGATTGAGGTCATAACGGATCCTGCTATTTCCCAGCGCCTGATGTCAAAATACCTCTGACCTTCACCAGCCAGCTCAATCCTTCTCTCATTCCTTATTAGCTCTCGCAATTTATCCTTTGTGTTATAAACCGATTGATCTACTGCCGGCATACCTGCCCTGTCTCTTATATCGTCTAAAGCAGCATAAATTGTAGCATCCGGGCCACTTGCTTCATTTTTTGCTTCTGCATACGCCAGCAATACTTCCGCATACCTGATTATCGCAAAATCCTGTGCACCATCCCATTCTGTGCTTGTGTAAGCAGGGTCCACCAATTTCCTGAAATTATAACCAATTTTGCTATTGTTATTGTTTATACCAGACTTCCATGTGAAAGTAAACCCATCAGAATACCTGTTCCATGTAACAGAGGGGAACAGTACACTTGCATATAATCTGGTATCCCTGTTTTTAAATTCAGCATAAAAGGCTGCATTTGAGCTACCATCATTAAAATTGCCGGCTCTTGTTTCCTGGCTTGCCGGTGTAAAAGCAGTTCCGTTACGGTTCCAGTAGGAATTAACTAGGCTTTGCGTTGGTGTAATGGAGCTCCAGCCTCCTATTTCCGAAGGAGGGAGTAAAGTATTGAGCCCATTCCCCCATTCGTAAGATGAATTAGTTATGCTTTGTGAGGTGAGAATGATTTCTTTACTCGTTAGTTCATTTGCTGCCCAAAACTGTTGCTCATAGCTTGCCATCCCTTTATAAAATTTCTCTTTATCAGCATCATTTGTAAAAGTGACAAAAGAAGAGAAATCATCGCTCATATCAGCAGCAGTAAGGCTCGAAACCCGGAAAAGCTGGTACCCTAAAGCCATTACTTTTTGTGCGCTGGCTGCAGCATCCGCCCATTTCGCAAAATGAAGCTGTATTCTTGTCAGCATAGCCCATGCGGCACCTTTAGTTATACGACCGGTTTCATTACCTGTGCCACCGGGATAGGAAGCCGGTAAATTATCTGCTACCGCCTGCAATTCACTTATAGCGAAATTAATAACATCGGCCTGAGCAGTAGGCTCAACCGCTGTTTCGGTAGGATCGTTATATGCTTCTTTCAATAAGGGAACAGGGCCAAATATGGCCGCGAGCTCATAGTATGCAAAGGCCCTTATAGCGCGAACTTCAGCTATATACTTATTTTTTGTATCCTCATCAATCGGCGCTTTATCAATATTTGCCAAAAAATAGTTGAGCGTTCTTATAGATTGATACCGACTATTATAACCTGCATCGAGTGAAGGGGCAATATTGCCTCCGCTAATATCGGTGGCCGTGTTTTCCCAGGGATATTGAGCATACGCATTATCAGACTTGCCATCATCATAAGCATAGTTATACCCATATTGCAGATAACCATAGCAGGCGTTTAATGCCAACAGCGCATCCCTCGATGATTTCCAGAAAGCGCTTGTTGATATCTGGTCCTGTGGAGTAAACTCCATCTGGGATTTTGAACAACCAGTAAAAAATAATATGCCAAACACAATAGGAATATATATAATATTCGTTTTGTATATATAAAGGGAGATAAAACTTTTCATACAATACTTTTTAAAGAGTTAAGTTGATTCCGAATGAGTAAGATTTTAACTGGGGATATGAAGCTCTGGTCGAAGCCGACTCAGGATCGAAGTCCTTCATTCGTTTATCGCCCCTGATAGTAAACGGATTGTTGCTGGACAGGTACACCCTGAGTCCTTTTATGTGAGCTCTCTCAAGCACCTGTGGCGGAATGGAATATCCTAAAGACAATGATTTAACTCTGAAATAATCGGCGTTAAACAGCCAGAAACTTGAGAGCTGAAGATTCTGGGAATTTGCAGCTGATCTTAAAACGCGTGGATATGCGGCATTGGGATCGGGATTCTCCTTCGTCCAACGGCCAAGAACATATTGTTTTACACCGGCACCGTTAAAAAAGGCCTGGGACGCTTCACTTTCCAAATAAACTTTAACCCCCGAAACACCCTGGCCAATGATAGAAAAATCAATTCCCTTGTAACTTAAAGAGGCGTTTAATCCGTAGTTGAAATATGGAACATCGTTACCTGCAATAATCCTATCATCACCGTTAATCGTATTATTCCCATCCTGGTCAACATATTTTATATCCCCGGCTTTGGTACCTGAAAATTGCGTAGCATGCTGGGCAACTTCTTCGTCACTCACAAATAACCCATCTGCCTCATACATATAGAATGAGCCCACAGCTTCTCCAACCCGGTTAATGTAGTAGGTACCTGTTATCATATCCGTTCCACTGGCACCGAGCGATAATATTTTGTTCTTGACTTTGGCAAGGTTACCTCCTATAGAATAGGTGAAATCACCAATCCTGTCGGTATAGTTTAGCGATAACTCTATACCCCTGTTTCGCACAGTACCCGCATTTCTTGAAGGATATTGCTCGTTAGACAAACCTGCTTCGGAAGGCACCGATTCATCCGTCATCAAGATACCGTTCGTGGTTTTATCGAATAAATCTACTTGCAGTGTGAGCTTGTTCTTCAGAAATCCGGCGTCTATACCTATATTGGTCATGGTAACTTTTTCCCAGGAGAGCAGTGGATTGGCTAATTTTCCCGGGGATACTCCATCCTGTTGTTTTTCGTCTAAAATGCCGATTGTACCAGAGTTTAGGCCATCATAAAAATCGTAGTTACCAACATTGTTTATGTTACCTAATTTACCCCACGAGCCTCTTAGCTTTAATTCAGACAACCAGCTACTATTTTTTAGAAATTCTTCCTGGGTAATGCGCCATGCTGCTGAAAAGGAAGGGTAGTAACCCCAACGATGGCCGGGTGCAAATCTTGAGGCCTCGTCGGCCCGGAAGTTGGCTTCAAGAAAATATTTTTCATTGTAGGAATAGTTCAACCTGCTGAAAAACGAGAATAAGGCATATTGCTGTATGCCCCCTTCGGCTGTAGTATTGGCAGGGTCTGTTGAACCAGCATCAATTGCGTTCAGTTCGTTCGTTACAAAATTCTTTCTAACAACCTTTATTGTTCTTGCTTTATTATTTTCATAAGAGCTACCCATTAATAATTTACCAAAATGATTATTAATGCGCTTTTCATAACTGCCCGTCAACTGGCTCAGCAGGTTTGTTGTATTCTGCCATTCTTCTGTTAGCTGGTTAACCGTAATCGCCGTTGAGTTAAGAGGAGCGCCGGTAATGAAATTAGGGATTGGATCCATACGGTTTATAAATGCAGAGCTTATATAACTATAATTATTATAAGAGAACAATCCGTTAAAATCAAGTCCTTTAACAGGAGTATACGTGCCATTTAGATTTCCGATAAACCTGTTGCCAACGGAAGAATTACGTCCGCCCTCTTTTAATTTTCTTACAGGATTATCTGCAGCTAAAGTAGCATCAATAGCTCCTCCATTCATGCTTCCCCATTCTCCGTTTGATTGTTTATTAACCAAAAGCGGTGTCACCCTGTTAAGGCTTACAAAGCTCAGAGGTCCGCTTTCGCTGTTAATATTGTCCCTGATGTATGAAATATTAGAACCTATTTTGAATTTTTCAGACACCTGGGATTCAACATTTGATCGAAAAGAATATCTGTCCAAATCCTTATCAGGAATTAACGAGCCCTGCTTAAAATAAGCCCCGCTGAAATAATAACGCGTAGCGCCTCCCCCGGAAACATTTATCTGGTGTTCTGTAATAGGAGCCGCAGATCTTAGTGCCAGGGAGTACCAATCGGTATTGGGAAAACTATCCGGATCTGACTGGGTTCTTATTTTTTCCAGTTGCGCCGTGCTAAAGGGGAGCGTACTGCTTCCCGCATTTGAGGCTGCTTCGTTACTTAAAACTGCATAATCGTAAGCACCCAGCCAGTGAGGTAGTGCTGTTGCCTTTTGTGAGCCGTAATATCCATTGTAATTAATAGTGGCTTTTCCTCCTTTTCCCCTTTTCGTTGTAACTAAAATAACACCATAAGCAGCCCGCGACCCGTATAAAGAAGCGGCTGCGGCATCCTTGAGAACTGACATGCTTTCAACGTCTGCGGGATTAATCCTTGCAAAATCTCCGGAGGTCACGGGAACGCCATCGACTATATATAGGGGGCCTGAAGCACCCAGGTTTCCACGGCCGCGCACATTAATACTCCCCACATCGCTACCTACATCGCCGGGGCGGGCCAGCACTACCATACCCGGAATTAACCCTTGCAGCGAGTTAGTGAGCGAGGTTACCGGCCTGTTTACAACCTGTGCCGTATTTAATGTATTGACAGAGCCTGAAAGATTCACTCTTTTCTGTGTTCCGTATGCAACCACCACTACTTCATCCATTTTTGTTTCGGTGGTTTTAAGTACTACGTTCACGGTTTCGCCGCTTACAGTTACCTCCTGTTCTATATACCCAACAGCTGAAATTACAAGCGTAGCACCTTCGGTTGCCTCTAGAGAAAAGGCTCCATTAGCATCGGTTGAGGTACCGGCAGTGCTGCCTTTTATAATAACAGAGGCTCCCGGCACAGCTTTACCGCCTTCGTTTGTTACAGTACCCTGAACCATTAGTGAGATCCGGTCTAAAAGCGCTTCATTACTTTTATAAAGGACTACTTTTGTATCACTGATTATTTTCCATTTAATATCAGTGTTTCTCAGCACCTTTCTTAACACCTGGTTAATGTTTGCTTTTTCAGCAACTATAAAAATAGGATTGTAAGAACTAAAGTCCTCATTGCTATAATAAAAGCGATAATGAGTTTGCTTCTCTATCTGCTTAAAAACATCCTGTAAACTGATATTATCAGCTTTCATACTAATGTTTTCCTGCGCATGATTGACCGCTGAAACCTGCAGGGCGATAAGCAAAAAAAGAAGAGATAGTTTCATAATTAAAATTCCTTTTCGCAGGGGGTATAAAAGGCCTGGAGAAAAAGAGCATGCTGTTTTTTCCATAATTTTGTTGAGTTTTTTAGCATTCATAATTGTTTTAAAACTTTTCAATGGAGAATGTAGCCGCATTCTCCATTTTTTATTACCTGACATTTATTATTTCATCATCGGCATGGTTTTTAATTGGTTTAATAAATAATCACATTATTTTCGGTGACAGTATATTTAAATGGCTTTATAATCTGTAAAATATCCAATATATCCTCAACCCGGTTGTCATCAAACACCCCGGTATACCTGTACTTTGCTGCCTCTTCATTCTTGAATTCAATAGTTACATTAAACTGCCTTTCTAATTCTGATGCAATGGATGGGAATGACCTGTCAACAAAGGTCAGCTTGTCATTCACCCAGGATGTTTCCGCAACAACAGAATCCAGTTCCGTTACCCTGGTCAGATGATAGTCTTCCTCCATGTCCTTTACAACTACCAGTTTTTGAGAAGGTTTCAGAAAGATCGATTTAGGTTCGCGGCCTTTCATATTTACCTCCACTTTCCCATGTATAAGCGAGGTTTCAAATTTGGAGTCTTCAGGGTAGTCCCGCACATTAAATGCGGTTCCCAATACTTTTATATCTGCTTTTTCTGTATGAACGATAAAAGGGCGTGCAGGGTTAGGCGCTACTTCAAAAAAAGCTTCACCCGAAAGTATTACGTCCCGGGATGCTTCGTTGAAATCTTTGCTATACGATATTTTGCTGTCCGCATTTAAAACTACTGTGGTACCATCGGGCAGCAGTAACCTCGATTTTGATCCCTTGCGGGTAATCATCTCGTTAAGGTTAGTCCCGACGGCTCCAGCCTGGTTTTCACTTGCAAAATATCTGAAAATAAAAAGCGCAATGACTATAACCGCCGCGGCAGCGGACCACACGATCCAATTAGTTTTTTTCTTTAAGAAGGATGGCTGTATATTCTTTTCAACAACCTTATCCACTGTTTCACTAATATGTGTCCCTAAATAAATTTTGCTGTAATAATGAGCGGAATATGCCCGTTGCGCATGCTCCATTGCCGCATCGTTATCATAATCGGGTTTTATCAGCTCATCATACAAAAACCTGAAGCCGGGATATTTTGATAACAGGTGCTCTAACTCCTGTAATTCTTTTACAGAAAGATTCCCTGAAATTTTTAATGCGAGCAGGTCATATATCCTCTTTTCCTCGTTTTTATCCACCTATTAATATAGGACTCATGAAAGCAGATCTGCCGTGAGAGAAAAATGAAAATTATTTTTTATCGGCAAGATATTCCTGAAGCTGCTGCCTGATACGCCTGAGCGCCGTACGCATATGGGACTCAATCGTGTTTTGAGATATCTCCAGAATGGAAGTTATTTGCTTATATGAAAGCCCCTCCTGTTTGGCTAACCTGAAAACAAGCTGGCATTGTTGAGGCAAACCAGAGATAGCTCTTTCTATTTCCCACCCTGTTTCGGTATTCACATACATTGTCTCGGCTGTAATTTCTGTGAACTTTTGCCCTGCTTCATCAAGGCTTAACCACTTCATTTTTTCCCGCGACAGCCATGTTAGCGAAGCATTTCTCACTGCTTTGAAAAGATACGCCTGTATATCATTGATATAACTTAACCCGGATTCCATTGACCAAACCTTTAGTAAGATATCGGAAACAATTTCCTCGGCAGATTCAGCATCCTTTATAATACTTATACAAAACCTGAACAACCCGGGATGAAAGTGCAGAAAGACTGATTTATACGCCTGCTCATCGCGCGCATAGGCAATCCTGCTTAAAAGGTATGGCATATTCAGAAGCATTCAGTAATGTTCAGATTAAATAAAAAACTTTAAGAACCTTAACTACCCTTGGTTCAAGCCGAAGATATTAAAACTGTTATCATATTCCCCCTTATGGGAGTGCGCAATCGTATGCACAAAAGATCCTGCTATAGATAAGAAATACCTCCCGGAAATACTCATCACACTAATACAAGAACCCCAACAATCGCAATGCTTAAACCCTTTCTGTGGGATATGAATAATATTTTCTTTTCTATATATAAGATCATAGTAGGTATAGCCATTTGAAATAACAGAAGATCGTCTATAAAATAAACTGTCGCTGAAGCTGGTCCCTTTGTTAATATCAATGTATTTTACAGGACTTAAAAGCTTTTTCATGAAACCGTTCTGCTTGCTGGCTTTATACGTTCTTACTTTTTTATTCAATTTGCACGGGCAAAAGCCTGCATCCTCAACTGCTGCACTACAAGATACTCCTGTTGAATCTGACTGGCTCATACATCCTGTATCAACGAAAGCATCGGTGTATGCCAGTGCGGATAAAAGGGATGTCATTCTGGATAACGGGCTGCTGCAACGCTGTTTCAGGCTAAGTCCCAACCTGGCATGTATCGATTTCAGGAATACGGTCAGCGGTCAGCAATTGCTCCGCTCCGTAAAACCGGAGGCCCGTATTACAATTGACGGGAAACAATATAATATCGGAGGACTGTATGGCCAGAAGGAACAGGCTTACCTGCTGCCTGAATGGGTTAGCACGTTTAAACAAGATGAGAACGATTTTTTGTTTACCCGGTATGAAGTGACCGACCTACCTCCCTATCTGAATGCGCGATCCGCATCCTGGGCCACCCATAAAAAACCAGCCACGGGAAAACTGGTGCGTTTCTTTTACCTGCACCCCTCCTTAAAAGACCTTGAAGTGGTCATTAATTACGAACTGTACGACGGTCTTCCGCTGATAGCCAAATGGCTGAGTATTTCTAATACTGGTCAGAAGAGCTTCAGGATAGATCGTGTTGTCAATGAAATATTGGGACTGGTAGAAGAAGAAAGCGCCGTAGTTGGCACACCCTCGCAAATGCGAACACAGGCAGGTATCTATTTTGAATCCAACTATGCGTTCAATAATGCCATGCGGTATAATCTCAGCGACCAGACCACCCACTGGAAAGCGGATAGTTCCTATACATCGCAGGTGAACTACAATTATCAAACACCCTGTCTTTTGGAAATATATCCCGAACATGGCCCCGGGATCGATCTGCGGACAAACGAAACCTTTAAGTCCATAAGGACCTATGAGCTTCTTATGGACAGTTACGACCGACAGCGGCGTGGAATGGCGGTACAAAAAATGTACAGGACCATCGCCCCCTGGACCACCGCCAACCCTATCTTCATGCACCTAGTCAGCAAAAACGACCAGGAAGTATATAATGCCATCGATCAGTGCGTCCAAACGGGTTATGAGGCTTTAATTTTAAGTTTTGGCAGCCATATCAACATGGAAGATACCTCTAAAGAAAATATAGCCCGCTGTAAAGCTTTAGCAAACTATGCCCATTCCAGAAACATAAAGATCGGTGTTTACTCATTATTCAGCTCCAGGCGGATCAGCGAGGAAGATGATGTTATTAATCCCATTACAGGCAAAACCGGGGACGCCTTTTTCGGAAATGCCCCTTGCTTTGGAAGTAAATGGGGGCTGGCCTACCGGGATAAAATAAAACAGTTTTACACCGAAACAGGTTTCGATATCTGGGAGAACGATGGTCCTTATCCGGGCGACCTTTGTGCATCGGAAAAGCACCCCGGACATAAAGGGCTTGATGATAGCCAATGGCGCCAGATAGAAATACAAAAAGAGCTATATCATTGGCTGAACCAAAGAGGGGTTTACATTAACGCGCCTGACTGGTATTTTTTAGATGGTACCAATAAAATTGCATTAGGCTACCGGGAAGTGAATTTTTCATTGTCACGTGATCAGCAAAAGATATTGAACCGGCAGAACATCTTCGATGGCACCTGGGACAAAACACCTTCTATGGGTTGGGGCTTTGTACCCCTGACCGCCTATCATGGTGGCGGCCCCGAAGCCGTACTGGAGCCCCTTTCAGAGCACCTGGATGATTACGAACAATTAATGATGCAATATTATGGTGCCGGTATACAGGCCTGCTATCGCGGTCCAAGGCTTTACGATACAGAAGCCACTAAACAGCGGGTCATCAAAGTAATTAGCTGGTATAAAAAATACAGGAACATTTTAAATGCGGACCTGGTGCACCTGCGCAGGGCAGACGGCAGAGACTGGGATGGTTGGTTGCATGTGAATCCTGATTTAAAGGAGAAAGGACTGTTCCTGCTGTTTAACCCTACAGATAAAACAATAAAACGCACTATTAAAATTCCTCTTTATTATACAGGCCTTACAAAAACGGCCAGGATCAGGGAAAAAGAAGAAGCATCAAAAATCTATCCATTGAACAGGAGATTTGAAGTTGAAATGCCGGTAACCATCGCCCCTCATGGCTATTCCTGGTGGGTAGTCGAATAAAATAGCTCTCTTCAAAAAGCTTTCTATATAAAGCTTCAAAACCTTATATTAAACCTAATAGATGCCTACATACCATCCGTCTTCTCTTTCTTCCACCGGGTAGGTTTTCAGAAAATAGCCTTCTCCGGAAACGTTACGCCCGTTTTCCAGGCTGAATTTATAACGATGGAGCGGACAAACCACCTGTTGTTGCACATTTACATAGCCGTTTACCAGCGGCGCAGCAGCATGAGGACATTTAGCAGCACAGGCAAATAATTTATCCTGCACCCGTGCAATGCAGAGCTGCCTTCCTGCAACTTTGATCTCAGCCAGGTTTTCGTGGTTAAAGTTCAGCTCGTTGGGATGAAGTGCGATTAAATACCAGGTAACGGGTCTGCTCATTACAGATGACAGTTGACAGATGACAGTTGACGGATGATAGTTGACGGATGATAGTTGACGGATGATAGTTGACAGAACAGTTGTTCATAGTTCATAGCCGATTCTTATCCATGAACTATAAGCTATGAACTTAATAAAACATTGTCTTATAGGGATAGCGTATACCGTACAGCTCCTTCACTTTATTTAAGATCGTTTCACGCAGGCCATCCACATTCCTGCGCTCGGTTGCTGACACGAAAACAACGT
>Ga0206116_1001358_pt1 | contig 13732 bp, 10 predicted proteins | sample 3A1Ametagenome_FD_178000 | JGI IMG/M metagenome (GOLD analysis project Ga0206116, IMG submission 178000) | Enriched microbial communities from leaf-cutter ant dump, University of Wisconsin, Madison, United States - 3A1A | ecosystem: Environmental > Terrestrial > Nest > Insects nest > Nest dump...
TCGCGGGCGCGCTGCTGTCGGCGCTGGCGCCCGGCTATGGCGCGGTGCTGCTGGGCCAGGTGCTGATCGGCGTGGGCTGCGCGCCGGCCTTCCTGGTGTGCACGGTGTTCATCGCGCGCTACTTCGCGCCCGACCGCTTCGCCATGGTCTCGGGCGTGGCGCTGGGCGTGGGCGGCATGGGCATGCTGTTCACGGGCACGCCGCTGGCGTGGGTGGTGCAGCAGGGGTCCTGGCGCGCGGGCTTCGGCGTGCTGGCCGGCCTGGCCCTGCTGGCCTGGCTGCTGATCTTCTGGAAGGTGCGCGAGCCCATTCAGCCCGCTCAGTCGGCCCAGGCAGCCCACGGCGCGCCGCCGCGCGAATCGGTGGGCCAGGCGGTGCGCGGCTTCGGCGCGCTGTTCCTGCTGCCACACACGGCCGGCATCCTGCTGCTGGCGCTGATGACGTACGCCGCGTTCCTCACGCTGCGCGGGCTGTGGCTGGGGCCGCTGTTGATCGAGCGGCACGGCTACTCGCTGGTGGCCAGCGGCAACGTGGCCATGCTGTCGTCGCTGGTGTCGCTGTTCACGCCCGCGTACTTCGGGCGGCTGGACCCCGGGCCCGTGCGGCGCCGGCGCTGGCTGGTGGGTTTCACGCTGCTGATGGCGGCGCTGTTCGCGGCCATCGGCCTGCTGCACGCCGAATGGCTGGACGTGGGCGGCGCCGTCGCCGTGGGCCTTCTATCGGGCTACATGGTGCTGCAGTACGCGGACGTGCGCTCGTCCTACCCCACGGCCATGACGGGGCGGGCCATGGCGGTGTTCACCATGGCGCTGTTCCTGGGCGTGGCGCTGATGCAGTGGGTGACGGGCGTGGCCGCGTCGGTGGCCGCCGCGCGCGGCACGGACCCGTACGTGGCGGTGATGCTCACCATCGCGGGCATGCTGGCCGTGGGCGCGCTCGCCTTCAGGCTGCTGCCGGGGCCGCCGTCCGCGCGCTGAGACCCGCCACGCGCCACCACTGGAGCACGCCGAACAGTAGCTCGAACAGCGTGAAGCCCAGCACGATGCCGCTCGCGCCCTGCGCCACGGCATAAACCTGCCAGGCCGCGAACAGGAAGCGCGCCACGCCGTCGAGCCGGCCCAGCAGCAGCGAAGGCGCCACGATGCGCGCCACCGACCACACGACCACCACCGACCCGAGCAGGTTGGCCAGCAGCACGTGCATGGCGTCCAACGGCGGCAGCGTGCCGGGCAGCCCCAGCGCCAGGGCCGCCGCGCCCAGTTGGGCATGGAGCCACGCGAACGTCCAGGGCAGGGCGAACGGCCAGGTGACGATGAGGTCGTACCAGCCGCTGGCGCGCACGATGCGCAGGTAGCGGGGCAAGGCGAAGGCGGGGATGGTCATGGCGAGAAAGAAGCAGGAAGTGGAAGAGGCCCCGAGCTTCAGCCCTGAAGTACGCTTCAGGGTCAAGCATTTTTGTTTTTTCGAGTAAGGACACCCATGCTGATCGGAGAACTGGCCGCCGCCTCGGGCCTGAGCCGCGAGGCCCTGCGCTTCTACGAGCAGCAGGGCCTCGTCCGCGCACGGCGCCTGTCCAACGGCTACCGCGACTACCCGCCCGAGGCCGTGATGCTGGTGCAGTACATCCGCACGGCGCAGCAGCTCGGCTTCACGCTGGCGGAGATCGGCGACCGGCTGCCGGGCATCTGGGACGCGCCCGACCCTGCGCCCGCCATTGCCGGGGTGCTGGCGGTGAAGCTGCAGGAGATCGACGCGCGCATCGCCGCGCTGCAGGCGCTGCGCGAGACGCTGGCCGAGCGCGTGGCCGCCGCCTGCCCGCTGATGGCGGCGCCTGAGAAAATATGAGCCCAATCGGCCTCCAGCGCTTGCTAGGAAAGCGCTGGCAGCTATCTTTTTTAATCTTCTTCCAGCGCCTGCATGCCTGCAGGGATGTCGCGCTGGCCGTGCAGCACGCGCCACACGTCGATATGGTCGGCACGCTCCATGTAGAACACCAGGTGGGGGTAGCGGCTCAGCCGCCACATGCGCAGGCCTGGCAGGTTCAGCTCCTGTCCATGGCGCGGCGAGCCGGTGGCTGGGTGGCGGCCGATGTGCGCGTAGGCGCGCTCCAGCGCATCGATGAAACCGATGGCCGCCGAAGCGGCGTCCGCTTGCAGGTAGTAGGTGATCGCTTCGTCCACGTCCTGGCGCGCCTGCACGCGCGGGATGACGGGCTTGGCCGCCACGTCACACTTTCTGGAGCACCTGGGCGCGCAGCCCTTCGAAATAGGCGGAAGACGCGGGCGCGGACGGCGCGGACGCGGCACCCGCCAGCAGCAGGCCGCGCAGTTGCTGCCGGTCCTGGTCCCGGCGGATCAGCTCGCGCACGTATTCGCTGCTGGTGCCGTAGCCGCGCTCGCTGACCTGTTCATCCACGAAGGTCTTCAGCGCGTCGGGCAGGGAAATGTTCATGGTGCTCATGCGGGTGCACTTTAGGTTGTTTGACAAAATTTGGCAAATCAGGAAACCAAGAATTACCATCAAGCAAGCCTCCAGTGCTTATTATTCAAGCGCCGGTAGCTATTGTTTTTGATTCTCCCTACAACGAACTCGCGCTCGACCCGTCGCCCCGGTACAGCCACGGCACGTCCAGCAGGCGCTCGCCCAGCAGCCTGAGCGACAGGTCCCGCCCCCAGCGCACGGGCCCCGTGGCGTGGAAGATGCGGCCGTTGCGCGTGGAGCGCGCCTGCACGCGCGCGTTGCGCTGCCAGCGGTTGAGGGCGTAGCGGGTCAGGCGCAGGGGCACGTCCAGGTCGTGCATGGACAGCGCCCGCTGCAGCTCCGCCGCATCCTCGATGGCCATGCCCGCGCCCTGGGCCAGGTAGGGGCGCATGGGGTGCGCGGCATCGCCCAGCAGGGCCACCAGGCCGCGCGCCATGTCGCCCGCGCCGCGCACGGGGGGGCGGTCGCACAGCGGCCACAGGCGCCAGCCCGCTCCCGCGTCGGCCACGCCGCGCACCACGTCCTGCAGCGCGGTGCAGGTGCCCTGCAGGGCGTGCGCCAGCCCCTCGGCGTTGGCGGCGTGGTCCCAGTTCTCCAGGTCCTGCGGCGCGGGGCCCTGCACGATGGCGACGATGTTCTGCAGCTCGCCCCGGCGCACGGGGTACTGCACGGCGTGCAGGCGCGGCCCCAGCCAGGCGGTGACCTGCTGGGTGCGCAGCGCCTCGGGCAAGGCCTGCTGCGGCACCAGGGCGCGGTAGGCCAGGTGGCCCGTCACGCGCGGCGGCACGGCGCCCAGCAGTTGCGTGCGCGTGCGGCTCCACAGGCCGTCGGCGCCGATGAGGGCGTCGCCCTCCACCTCCTTGCCCCCGCTGGTGCGCACGGTGACGGCGCTGCCGTCGTCGGCGAAGCGGTCGATGGCGGTGTCCAGGTGCAGCTGGGTGTCGGTGTATTTGCCAAGCGCGGCCAGCAGCAGGCCGTGCAGGTCGGCGCGGTGGATGCAGGCGTAGGCGGCGCCGTAGCGCTCCACGGCCGTGGCGCCCAGGGGCAGCACGGCCAGCTCCCGGCCGCTCGCCGCGCTGCGCACCTGCAGCCGGGCCGGGAACGAGGCCACGGACTGCAGCGGCTGCTGCAGGCCCCAGGCTTGCAGGCGGCGCACCACGTTGGGCCCGAGCTGCACGCCGGCGCCCACTTCGCTGAACGCCGTTGCGCGTTCGTACAGGCGTACGTCCCAGCCTGCGCGCGATGCGCCCAGGGCCGCGGCGAGCCCGCCAATGCCACCGCCGGCGACCAACACTTGTTTCTTCATGGACCTCGATTGTGACGGCGGGCGCTCACAGCGCCGGTCGCAGGGCGCGTTCCAGCACCTCGGCAGGCATGGGGCGACCGAACAGGTAGCCCTGGAATGCCTGGCAGCCGTGGCGCTGCAGGAATTCGAGCTGGCCCGTGGTCTCCACGCCTTCGGCCACCACGGCCAGGTCCATGCTGTGCGCCAGCGCCAGGATGGTGCGCACGATGGCCGCGTCGTTGGGGTCGGTCTGCAGGTCGCGCACGAAGCCCTGGTCGATCTTGAGCTGGTCCAGCGGCAGGCGCTTGAGGTAAGACAGCGACGAGTAGCCCGTGCCGAAGTCGTCCAGCGAGAAGCCCACGCCGTAGCGCCGCAGGTATTCCATGCGCGCGATCACGTCCTCCACGTCGGCCAGCAGCAGGCTTTCGGTGAGTTCGAGCTTCAGGCGCTCGGGGTTGGCCCCGCTGCTGTGCAGGATGCCCAGCGTGCGCTCCACGAAGTCCGGCTGGCGGAACTGCCGCACGCTCACGTTCACCGACAGGAAGAACTGCCGCGTGAGCGTGCTGCGCGACCAGGCCACGAGCTGGGCGCAGGCGGCCTCCAGCACCCAGTGGCCCAGCGGCAGGATGAGCCCCGTCTGCTCGGCCAGCGGGATGAATTCGGCCGGCGATACGAGCCCGCGCCGGGGGTGCTTCCAGCGCACCAGCGCCTCCGCGCCCTGCAGACGGCCCTTGGCGTCCACCACGGGCTGGTAGTACAGCACCAGCTCCTTTTCCTGCAGGCCGCGGCGCAGGTCGGCCTCCAGCGCGGAGCGGTTGCTGACGGCGGCCTGCATGTCGGGGTCGAAGAAGCGCTGGGTGTTGCGCCCCGCCGCCTTGGCCTGGTACATGGCCAGATCGGCGTGCTTGAGCAGTTCGTCCACGCTGCAGCTTTGCTGGCCGAACAGCGCGATGCCGATGCTGGGCGTGCTGTGGTGGCTGGTGCCGCCCAGCGCATAGGGCTTGCCCAGCGTGGTGGCGATGTGGCTGGCGACCAGGGCGGCCTCGGCGCTGGCATGGGGCGCGTCGGGGCTCAGGCCTTCGAGCAGCACCACGAATTCGTCGCCGCCGAAGCGGGCCACGGTGTCGGCCTCGCGCACGCAGGCCTTCAGGCGCTGGGCCACCTGCAGCAGCAGCTGGTCGCCGGTGTCGTGGCCCAGGGTGTCGTTGAGGTCCTTGAAGTTGTCCAGGTCGATGAACAGCAGCGCGCCCTGCGCGCCGGAGCGGGCCGCCACCGCCATGGCGCGCTGCAGGCGGTCCACCAGCATGCGGCGGTTGGGCAGGCCGGTGAGCATGTCGTAGAACGCCAGGCGCTCGATCTGGCTCTCGGCCTCCTTGCGCTCGGTGATATCGCGGCCCACGCCGCGGTAGCCGCGGAGCAGCCCCTTGGCGTCGAACACGGGCACGCCGCTGACCGAGATCCAGTGCATGCTGCCGTCGGGCCGCTGGCGCTGCAGCTCCAGGTCGCGGAACGGCTGGCGCGCCTGCAGCACGGCGCGGTGCCGGGTCCAGTCGGCCTCGGACATGTTGAGCGCGCCGATCTCCCAGCGCGTGCGGCCCATCACGCTGGACATGGGGATGCCGTTGACGCTGAGGTCGCCCGCCAGCTGCACGAAGCGGCCCTCGGCGTCGTGCTCCCAGTACCAGTCCGAGGACAGGTCGGACAGGGAGCGAAAGCGCGCCTCGCTCTCGCGCAGCTCGTTCTCCACGCGCACGTAGTCGCTCACGTCGGTGAAGGTGCGCACCAGGCCGCCGTCGGCCAGGGTGGTGGTGCGCACCTCGTAGGTGCTGCCCTCGCGCGTGGTGCGCCAGTACACCTCGGGGGACGCTCCGTGGGAGCCGGCGGCGACGTAGTCGTGCCCGCGCCGGTCCACCAGGCTGTAGCCCTCGCCGAAGTCCCCGCGCTCGGCCTGCACGCGCGTGAGGTCGGCCAGCGTGGGGCGCGCGGCCATCAGCGATTCGGGCAGGTTCAGCAGCTCCAGCACGCGCTGGTTGTAGACGGTGATGCGCCCGTCCGGCCCGGTCTTGAAGATGCCCTGGCTCATGCTGGCCAGCGTGGCCTGCAGGGCGCCGCGCTGCTCCTGCAGCAGGCCCAGCGCGTCCTGCCAGATGCGCGCGTCCACCATGCGCACGGACTGGTGGGGCCCGCTGGCGCCCTGGATCAGCGCCGCCAGCCGGTGCAGCAGCTCGCCCAGGTGGGCCGTGCCGTCGGCGCTGCGCAGCACGTAGTCGCCCAGGCCGCAGCGGAAGGCGCGGGCGGCCAGCGCCTCCTGCGCGGGGTCGATGCACATCAGCACGGGGCGGCCGGCGCACAGTTCGAGCACGTCGGGCAGCTCCTGCACCGAGGACCTTAGGCACAGCACCACCGCGTCCCAGGCCTGCGAGGCGAGCGGCGCCATGGCGGTCTCGGGCGTGGGGCTGTTCACCACGCGCCAGCCGGGATGGCTGGCGGCGATCAGCCGCCGCGCGACGGCGGCATGCTGCGTGTCGCTGTCCACCCAGAGCACGCCGGGTCCGCTCATGGTCTGCGCCCCCGTGGAGCCTGCAGCAGCTCCTGGTGTTCGTGCACGAACACGTCCATGGGCACCGGCCGGCCAAAGAGATACCCCTGGAACCCCTCGCACCCGTGCAGCCTCAGAAACGACAGTTGCCCCGTCGTCTCCACCCCCTCGGCCACCACCTCCAGGTCCAGGCTCTTGGCCAGTGCCAGGATGGTGCGCACGATCGCCGCGTCGTTCGGGTCCGTCAGCACGTCCCGCACGAAGCTCTGGTCGATCTTGATCTGGTCCAGCGGCAGGCGTTTGAGGTAGCTCAGGCTTGAGTACCCCGTGCCGAAGTCGTCCAGCGCGAAGCCCACGCCTTCCCGCTTGAGCTGCACCATGCGCGCGATGGTGTCTTCGATGTCTCCCAGCAGCAGGCTTTCCGTGAGTTCAAGTTTGAGCCGTGTCGGTTCGGCGTGGTGGTTCTTGAGGGTCTGCAGCACTTCGGCCACGAAGCCGGCCTGGCGGAATTGCCGGGCGCTGACGTTCACCGAGATGCTCAGGTGGGCGGTTTCGGGTTGTTCGCCCCAGCGCTGCAGTTGTTCGCAGGCGGTCTGCAGTACGTATTGGCCCAGGGGGAGGATGAGGCCGGTCTGTTCGGCCAGGGGGATGAATTCCCCGGGGCTGATCATGCCGCGCTGGGGGTGGCGCCAGCGCACGAGGGCTTCGGCGCCCAGCAGCCGGGCCTGGTGGTCCACCACGGGCTGGTAGTGCACCAGCAGTTCGCCGCGTGCCAGGCCCTGGCGCAGGTCGGCTTCCAGGTTGGAGCGGGCGTTGACGGCCGCCTGCATGTCGGGGTCGAAGAAGCGCTGGGTGTTGCGTCCGGCGGCCTTGGCCTGGTACATGGCGAGGTCGGCGCGCTTCAAGAGTTCGTCCACCGTCAGGCGTTCGTCGCCGAAGAGGGTGATGCCGATGCTGGGGGTGCTGTAGTGCTGGGCACCGTCCAGGTCGAAGGGCTGGTTCAGGCTGGCCAGGAGTTTTTCGGCGACGGTCTCGGCCTGGGATGCGGCGTTGTGCAGTTCGGGCGCCAGGGTGTCGAGCATGACCACGAATTCGTCGCCGCCGAAGCGCGCCACGGTGTCGGCTTCACGCACGCTGCCCACCAGGCGGGCGGCCACCTGGGACAGCAGGCGGTCGCCCATGTCGTGGCCCAGGGTGTCGTTGAGGTCTTTGAAGTTGTCCAGGTCGATGAACAGCAGCGCCCCGAGGTTGCGGCTGCGCTGGCACGCGGCGATGGAGCGCTGCAGGCGGTCCAGCAGCAGGCGGCGGTTGGGCAGGCCGGTGAGCGCGTCGTAGAACGCCAGGCGTTCGATCTCCTGCTCTGCGCGCTTGCGGTCCGTGATGTCCATGGTGAAGCCGTGCGACACCACCGAGCCGTCGGGCTCGCGGTGCGGTATCGCGTTGGTCATGTGCCAGCGCACGCTGCCGTCGGCCATGCGCACGCGGTATTCGCACTGCCAGGGCACGAGCTTGCGCACCGACATGATGGCCGAGCGCTGCACTTGCGGCAGGTCTTCGGGCAGCACGCGGTGCATGAGCACGCCGTGGTCGGCCGTGACCTCGTGCGGCTCCACGCCCATGAACTCACGCACGGCGTCGCTGATGTACTGCACGCTGGTGCCGCCGTCGGAATGCAGCCGGTATTCGTAGATGAAGCCGGGAATGCGGCTGGCGATGCGCTGGATGAACAGGAGCTGTTCGCGCAGCTGCTCGGCCGCGCGGTGCTCCTCGGTCACGTCCTGCACCACGCCCATGATGACCCGCACCCCGTCGCGCGGCAGCGTGTGCTGCACGCGCGAGCGCATCCAGCGCACCTCGCCGTCGGGGCGGCGCCAGCGGTATTCCACGTCGCCGTCCGAGCCCTGCTCGCGCAGCTTCTGGTTGAACAGCTCGCGGTCCTCGGGAACGATGCCGCTGATGGCGCGCATCGGGTCCAGCCATTCCTGCCGCTCGAACCCCGCGATGTCGCACAGGCCGGGCGACCACAGCAGCACCGTCTCGCCGGGGTCCTCGATGCGGCGCCAGTGGCCCGTGCGCGCCAGGCTTTCCATGGTGTTGAAGACCTCGGTCTGCTCGCGCAGCTCGCGCCGCACGTCCTCCAGCGAGCGCTCGGCAGCGGCCAGCGCGCCGCGCAGGGCCTCGGCCTCGGTGGCATCGCGCACCGTGACCACGATGCAGTCGCTGGTCACGCGGCGCGCCGACAGGTCCCAGGCCAGCAGCAGCCGGCCGGCCTCACGCACCACCTTGCGGCATTCCAGCGGCGCGCCCACGCGCACCACGCCTTGCAGCTGGTCGAGCAGCGGCGTGTCCGCGAGCAAGTCGAACACCTCGCTCGCATCCGCGCCCGGGTTGCGCACAGCGCCCAGGCCCGGCATGCGGCGCGCCGCCGCATTGGCCGCCAGCAGCAGCAGGCGCCCGTCCTGCATCCGGAACTCCATCAACGCCACCGGCACGGCATCCACCAGGGCCTGCAGGCGCGCCTGCGCCAGGGGCTCGATGACGCCGTCGCTGGCAGGCGCGAGAAGATCGGTCAACAGTTCGGACGAGATCACGGGGGTCTGGAACCTCTGAATCCTGGGGTTGGAAGGCATCGCCTGCCTGGGCGGGCGCGAACGGTCACAGCCAGGCTGCCAGCATACAGCCAAGAGTATGTCAAAACGTAACAAATGGACAAATCGGGGCCCCGATTCCCCAAGGGGAAACCCGATGGCGAACTGCCACAGCGCCTCACCTGTTCCCGCTCCGCCCGCCTATCCGCCAAAGCGCTGGATTGACGGTCTCGGCAGCGGGATATACGATTGCCATATACATCTCGCAAGGGGATTGGCTCATGTCCATCGGCACCGTCTTCGTCAACAACCGCACCCAGGCCGTCCGCCTCCCGCTGGACGTGCGCCTGCCCGAAGGTGTCCACAAGGTGGAAATTCGCGCCAGAGGCAACGAGCGCATCATCGCCCCCATCGGCCAGACCTGGGACAGTTTCTTCCTGGACGGTCCCGCCGTCAGCGACGACTTCCTGGCCGAGCGCGCCAGCCAACACCAGCCGGAGCGGGAATCGCTCTGATGTTGCGCTACCTGCTCGACACCAACATCGTCATCTACGTGTTGAAGCGTAGGCCCATCGAGGTGCTAGCGACTTTCAATGCCAACGCCAGCCGCATGGCGATCTCCTCCATCACCCTGGCCGAACTCCTGCACGGCGCGGAAAAAAGCAGCCGCGTCAGCGAGAACCTGTCCGCCATCGAGGACTTTTGCAGCCGCCTGGAAGTTCTGCCCTACGGCGCCAGGGCGGCCCAGCACTACGGCGCCATCCGCGCCGCCCTGGAAAAGCTCGGCCAGCCCATCGGCGTGAACGACCTGCACATTGCAGGACACGCGCGCAGCGAGGGCCTGGTGCTGGTGACAAACAACGTATCGGAATTCACGCGCGTGCCCGCGCTGGAAGTGGAAAACTGGGTTCAACCCGGCCCGTAAGCTCCCCGTTCCCTGCCATTCCTGCGCAGGTTGCAAAAAACCAAGCCCTCGTTTTCATGGACCCAAAAGACTTCTCCGCGCACACGCCGATGATGCAGCAGTACCTGGCCCTCAAGGCCGGGCATCCCGACACGCTGCTGTTCTACCGCATGGGCGATTTCTACGAGGTCTTCTGGCAGGACGCCGAGAAGGCCGCGCGCCTGCTGGACATCACGCTCACGCAGCGCGGGCAGTCGGGCGGACAGCCGGTGGTGATGGCGGGCGTGCCCTTCCATGCACTCGAAAACTACCTGGCCCGCCTGATCAAGATGGGCGAATCCGTGGCCATCGCCGAGCAAGTGGGCGAGGTCGGCGCGGCCAAGGGCCCGGTGGAGCGCAAGGTGGTGCGCGTGGTCACGCCCGGCACGGTGACGGACACGGAGCTGCTGTCCGACAAGGCCGAATCGCTGCTGATGGCCGTGCATCAGGCGCCACGCGCGCGCTGCGGGCTGGCGTGGCTGAGCGTGACGCAGGGGCGCGTGTTCCTGGCCGAGTGCGCGCACGACGAACTGGGCACGTGGCTGGCACGCGTGGCACCCAGCGAGCTGATCTACAGCGCGGGCGTGACGGACCGTTTTGAACAACAGCTGCAGACGCTGCGCCAGGGCGGCGCCTTCACCTGCCCGATGAGCCCCCGACCCGACTGGCAGTTCGACAGCGCTTTGGGCGAGCGCAAGCTGCTCGAAAACCTGGGCGCCGCCAGCCTGCAGGCCTGGGGCGCGCAGGACCTGGGCGAGGCGCACGCCGCCGCCGCCGGGCTGCTGGCCTATGCCGAGCACACGCAGGGCCGCACGCTCACGCACGTGCACAGCGTGCAGGTGCAGCGCGACGACGACCTCATCGACCTGCCCGCCGCCACGCGGCGCAACCTGGAGCTGGTCAAGACCCTGCGCGGTGAGGACGCGCCCACCCTCTTCTCGCTGCTGGACACCTGCATGACCGGCATGGGCAGCCGCCTGCTCAAGACCTGGCTGCTGGAGCCGCGCCGCGACCGCGCCGAGGCGCGCCAGCGCCTGTCGGCCACCACGGCCTTGCGCGGCGCCGGAGGGGCGGGCGGCGGCAGCGGCCCTTGGATGCAGCTGCGCGGCGAACTCAAGGGCGTGAGCGATGTGGAGCGCATCACCGCCCGCACCGCGCTGCGCCAGGTGCGCCCGCGCGAGCTGGTCGCGTTGTGCAAGACGCTACAAAAAGCAGAGCTGCTTGCGCTTTCTGGACAAGCGCCAGAGCCCTATTTGGTTCAAATCTTCAGCCACCTGCACCCGCCCGAAGGCTGCACCGACCTGCTGTGCGCCGCCATCGCCGAAGAGCCCGCCGCGCTGGTGCGCGACGGCGGCGTGATCGCCGCGGGCTTCGACACCGAGCTGGACGAGCTGCGCGCCATCCAGACCAACTGCGACGCCTTCCTGCTCGACCTGGAGACGCGCGAAAAGGCCCGCACCGGCATCCCCAACCTGCGCGTGCAGTTCAACAAGGTGCACGGTTTCTACATCGAGGTGACCAGCAGCCACGTGGACAAGGTGCCCGGCGACTACCGCCGCCGCCAGACGCTCAAGAACGCCGAGCGCTTCATCACGCCCGAGCTGAAAGCCTTTGAGGACAAGGCCCTGTCCGCCAACGAGCGCGCGCTGGCGCGCGAGAAGTGGCTGTACGAGCAGATCCTGGACCGGCTGCAGCCCCACGTGCCCGCCCTCACGCGCCTGGCCCATGCGCTGGCCACGCTGGACGTGCTGTGCACGCTGGCCGAGCGCTCGCTCACGCTGAACTGGTGCGCGCCACAGTTCGTGCCCGAGCCCTGCATCGAGATCGAGGGCGGCCGCCACCCCGTGGTGGAGGCGCGCCTGGCCGAAACATCGAGCGGCAGCTTTATCGCCAACCACACGCGGCTGAACGCCAACACGCGCATGCAGGTCATCACCGGCCCCAACATGGGCGGCAAGTCCACCTACATGCGCCAAGTGGCGCTGATTGTGCTGCTGGCCAGCATGGGCAGCCACGTGCCCGCCGCGAGCTGCCGCCTGGGGCCCATCGACGCGATCCACACGCGCATCGGCGCGGCGGACGACCTGGCGAATGCGCAGTCCACCTTCATGCTGGAGATGACCGAGGCCGCGCAGATCCTGCACGCCGCCACGCCGCACAGCCTGGTGCTGATGGACGAGATCGGGCGCGGCACCAGCACCTTCGACGGCCTGGCGCTGGCCAGCGGCATCGCCACGCACCTGCACGACAAGACGCGCGCCTTCGCGCTGTTCGCCACGCACTATTTCGAGCTGACCGAGCTGCCCGCCAAGGCGCGCCACGCCGTGAACATGCACGTGAGCGCCACGGAATCCGGCGCGGACATCGTGTTCCTGCACGAAATCCAGCCGGGCCCAGCCAGCCGCAGCTACGGCATCCAGGTCGCCAAGTTGGCGGGCATGCCCTCGCCCGTGCTGCACCATGCGCGCCACACGCTGGCGGCACTGGAAGAGCGCGCGGGCGAAAACGAGCGGCAGGTGGACCTGTTCGCCATGCCCGCCGCGCCGGAGAGCACCGGCGCCAGCCCGGTGGAGGCCGCGCTGGGCGGTATCAACCCCGATGCGCTGAGCCCGCGCGAGGCGCTGGATGCGCTGTACCAGTTGAAGAAGTTGGCGGGCTGAGGCGGCCGGCGCAGCCAGTAGCCAACGGCTAGCGGCCGATGCGCAGCGCCTGCTGCGACCCCTCGCGCAGCTTGAACGCGGCCACCTCGCCCAGCAGCCGCTGCGCCTGTTCGCGCAGGCTGGCCGCCGCAGCGGCGGATTCTTCTACCAGGGCAGAGTTCTGCTGCGTCGCGCCGTCCAGCCCCGCGATGGCGGTGTTGATGCCCGCGATGCCGCGCCCCTGTTCGGTGGACGCTGCGCTGATCTCCTCGATGATGCGCGTGACCTTGCCCACCGATTCGAGCAGTTCGCGCATGGTGGCGCCCGCGCGCTGCACCTGCTGGGCGCCGCCCTCGACCTGCTCGACGGATGCGGTGATGAGCTGACGGATTTCCTTGGCCGCCTCGCTGCTGCGCTGGGCCAGGCTGCGCACCTCGCCCGCCACCACGGCGAAGCCGCGGCCCTGCTCGCCGGCGCGGGCGGCCTCCACGGCGGCGTTCAGCGCCAGGATGTTGGTCTGGAACGCGATGCCGTCGATGACGCCGATGATGTCCGCGATGCGGCGCGAGGAGCCGTTGATGCCCTCCATCGTCTCCACCACCTGCTGCACGGCCTGGCCGCCGCGCTCGGCTACGCCGCGCGCTGACTGGGCCAGCTGCCCGGCGCTGTGCGTGGCCTGGGTGTTGGCCTGCACGCTGTCGGTGAGGGCGGCGAGCGACGAGGCCGCCTCTTGCAAGGCGCCCGCGGTCTGCTCGGTGCGTTGGCTCAGGTCGTGATTGCCCTGTGCCACCTCGGAGCTGGCCACCGAGATGGAATCGGCCGCCTGTCGCACCGCGCCCACCATGCGTTCCAGCGACGAGACGAAGCGGTTGAACGCCTCGGCCAGCGCACCCACCTCGTCGCCCGTCTCCACGGGCATGCGGCGGCTCAGATCGCCGTCGCCATCGGCAATTTCTTGCAGCAGCCGCGCGGCGCGGCCCACGGGCGCGGCGATGGCGCGGCTGACCAGCACGATCACCAGCAGGCCGATACCCCCGCCCACCAGCGCCGCCACGGCGGAGGTGAGCGCGATGCCGCGCCGCGCCTGGCCCAGCACCTGGGCCTCGGGCAGTTCGGCGATGACGTACAGGTCCAATTCGGGCACATAGGACGAGGCCACGAGCTGGCGGCCCGTGGGAGCGTCGTAGGCCGCGTGGGCAAAGCGCTCCTTGCCCAGCAGCGCGGCGGCCAGGGCGGGGTCGAAGCCAGGCAGACTCT
>Ga0206116_1001369_pt1 | contig 13659 bp, 6 predicted proteins | sample 3A1Ametagenome_FD_178000 | JGI IMG/M metagenome (GOLD analysis project Ga0206116, IMG submission 178000) | Enriched microbial communities from leaf-cutter ant dump, University of Wisconsin, Madison, United States - 3A1A | ecosystem: Environmental > Terrestrial > Nest > Insects nest > Nest dump...
GAACCGGGCGGCCAGTTCGAGCTCAGCGGCGCGCCGCTCGTCAACCTGCACCAGACGGCGACCGAACTGCAGGCGCACATGATGCAGGTGCTGGAAATCGCCACGCCCCTCAAGATCGGTTTCCTCGCCCTCGGCGCCAGTCCGATCTGGACGCTGCCCGAAACGCCGGTCATGCCCAAGTCGCGCTATGCCATCATGTCCGGCTACATGCCGACGGTCGGCACGCGCGGTCTCGACATGATGTTCCGCACCGCAACGGTGCAAGTGAACCTCGATTTCGCCTCCGAAGCCGACATGCGGCGGAAGATGCAGGTGTCGATCGCGCTGCAGCCGATCGCCACGGCGCTGTTTGCCAACTCGCCCTATCTCGATGGCAAGGCCACCGGGCGCCTGTCCGAGCGCTCCGAGATCTGGCGGGACACCGACAATGCGCGGGCCGGCATGATTCCCTTCGTGTTCGAGGCGGGGTTCGGCTTCGAACGCTACGTCGAGTGGGCTCTCGACGTGCCGATGTATTTCATCAAGCGCGGCGACACCTACCACCGCGCCACCGACATCACCTTCCGGCAGTTCATGGCCGGTGGTTTCCGCGACAGGTTGCCGGGTGTCGAACCGACCATCGGCGACTGGGACAATCACTTGGGCACGCTGTTCCCGGAAGTACGGCTCAAGCGCTATCTCGAAATGCGCGGTGCCGATTCAGGCTCCACCGATCACATCCTGGCGCTGCCGGCCTTCTGGGTCGGCCTCCTCTACGATCAGGTGTCGCTCGATGCGGCCTGGGACATCGTCAAGACCTGGACCGCCGAGGAGCGGCAGCGCCTGCGCGACGACGTGCCGGCGCTCGCTCTGAAGGCGGAGATCGGCGGACGGACGGTGCGCGACATCGGCCGCGAGGTGGTGGCGCTGTCGCGAGCCGGCCTCGCCCGGCGCGCCCAACTCAACCGCTGCGGCCAGGACGAGACGTACTACCTGAAGCCGCTCGACATCATCCTCGATCGCGGCAAGACGGAAGCCGAGGTGCTGCTTGAGAAGTTCGGCAACAATCTCGACGGCATCTTCTGTGCGCTCGACATGCAGCCGATGGGTGACCTAGGCTGCCTCTGATGCCCGTTCCGGGGGCCAGAGGCGTTTGACGCCCCGGTCTCCGGCCTCCATGATCGCCGCTCTTCCGAGTCGCCGCGCGCGGCTCGCTTCAGCCTTGCCGGATGATCCTCGGTGACCGACGCCCTTTCCAATGCCGCCGAATTTACAGTTTCCGAGATTTCTTTCGCGCTCAAACGCAGCGTCGAGGACCAGTTCGGATTCGTGCGCGTGCGGGGAGAAATCTCCGGCTATCGCGGGCCGCATTCGTCCGGCCACGCCTATTTCGCGCTGAAAGACGAGGGCGCCCGCATCGAGGCCGTGGTCTGGCGCGGCGTGATGGGCAAGCTGCGTTTCAAGCCGGAGGAAGGCATGGAGGTGATCGCCACCGGGCGCCTCACCACCTATCCCAACTCGTCCAAGTACCAGATCGTCATCGACGCGCTGGAACCGGCCGGTGCCGGTGCGCTGATGGCGCTCCTCGAAGAGCGCAAGCGCAAGCTGGGCGCCGAGGGACTATTCGACCCGGGTCGCAAGCAGCTTCTGCCCTACCTGCCGCGCGTCGTCGGCGTCGTCACCTCGCCGACCGGCGCCGTCATCCGAGACATCCTGCATCGCCTCGCCGATCGCTTTCCGGTGCATGTGCTGGTCTGGCCGGTGAAGGTGCAAGGCGACAACTGCGGTCCCGAGGTGGCTGCGGGCATCGCCGGCTTCAACGCTCTGCCAGAGGATGGTCCCATTCCTCGCCCCGACGTCATCATCGTCGCGCGCGGCGGCGGCAGCCTTGAAGATCTCTGGGGATTCAACGACGAGGTCGTGGTCCGCGCCGCGGCGGCAAGCGACATTCCTCTGGTCTCGGCTGTCGGCCATGAGACCGACTGGACGTTGATCGACCTCGCCGCCGACGTGCGAGCCCCGACCCCGACCGGCGCCGCCGAAATGGTGGTGCCCGTGCGGCGCGAGCTCCTGGACAGAGTGGACGACCTCGGCCGGCGTCTCACCGGCGCCAGCCTCAGGGCGGTCGATCTCAGGCGGACACGACTCGTCGCCGCCGCCCGCGCTCTTCCGCGCGCCGCCGACATCCTCGCCCTGCCCCGCCAGCGCTTCGACACCGCCGCCAACGCCTTGCCGAAAGCCCTCAGCGCCAACACCACCTGGCACGCCCGGCAGTTCGAACGGATTACGGCCCGCCTGACGCCGGGGAGCCTTCTGAGAACCCAGGCGCAACTCGCCGAACGGCTGTCTGTCCTGTCGGCGCGCGGCGGTCGGGCCATCGGCGAGCTGATCGCCCGACGGCGCGGGCGCCTCGAACAGGTGACCTCGGTCTTCGACGCGGTCAACCACATGGCGACGCTGAGGCGAGGCTATGCGCTGGTGCGCGATGGCGAGGGAAAGCCGGTGTTCCGCGCCAGCGGGCTGGCGGCAGGGGCGGCGGTCGAGATCGAGTTCGCCGACGGCCGGGTGCGCGGTCGGGTGGGCGACGAGCCCTCGCCGGCTGCGGAGGCAAAACCGACGCCGCGCCGCCCCCGCGCGAAGACCGATCCAGACGACCAGGGCAATCTTTTCTGAGCTTAGACGTTCAGACCGACCTAAGGCGTCCTTCGCTCGCCTCGCCAGCCTGGCGGGCGACGACAACGCGGTTGCGACCGGCGCGCTTGGCGGCGTAGACGGCCTTGTCGGCCTGCTGCAGCATCTGCTCGAAGGATGCGGCGGTGTCGGGATAGGCGGAGATGCCGGCCGAGAAGGTGATCTCGGCCATTCCCTGGCTGGTCGTCACCGGCAACGAGCGGATCACCGCCCGCCACGCCTCGGTACGGGCGCGGGCCTCCTCGATATCGGCATGCGGCATCAGCACAAGGAACTCCTCGCCACCCATGCGCACCGCCACCTCGCCAGGGCGAAGCGAACGGCTGAGCACGCTTGCCATCGCCACCAGGGCATCGTCGCCGGCCTTGTGGCCGAAGGTGTCGTTGAGGCGCTTGAAGTGGTCGAGATCGAGCGAAACGGCAACCAGCGACCGGCCGACAGCGTCGGCGCTGTCGATCAACCGATGGGAAATGCTTTCGAGAATACGTCGGTTGTTGAGACCGGTAAGGCTGTCGCGGTGCGCCATCTCGTGCAGCTGTTCCTGAAGGCTCAGGTTGGCCTCAAGGCGCTCTTCCATCAGCCGCGTCGATACCTGAAGCCTCTCCTGGGCGCGGAGATAGTCGGTGATGTCGCGCAGCACATAGGCGAAGCTCTCGGAATGGCGCACCCCTCCGACGACGACGGTCCGTACCTCGTAGGTGCGATCGCCTCGCTGCCAGCGCCTAACGACCTCACCATCGAACAGGCTGGCCCGGCCCGTCGGCCCGAAGGTGGCGCCGAGGCTGGAGAAGGGATGGCCGACGAGAGGCTTGCCATCGAAGATCGCCCGCATCGCCGCGTTGGCCTCGGCGATCAGGCCGTTTCCCGATACCACCAGAATGCCGTCGGGGTGAGCGGCGACCACCGCACTGAGAGCGACGGGCGCCAGCGACAGGAATTGGTTGCGGCTGACCAGGAAGCTGTAGATCACCGGCACCACGACATAGGCGAGCGGCGTCGGGTCGAAACCGAAGACACGCACGCCGGCGAGGTTGTAGGCGATATTGGCCGCCCAGGGCACCATGGCCGAGATGAGGAGGCCGGCGAACTGTGCGCGATGAACCGGCGGCGCATGAATCGCCGCCCAGATGGTCCGAACCGTCGTCAGTGCCATGAAGAAATAGATGGCGATCATCGTCGCGAAGAAAACCGAACCGTGTTCGTAATACAGTTGGTCCGGATAGGCCGGCGTGGGGTCGGGCCTCACGGCCACGTAGATCAGATGGTGCAGTTCGTTGGAGGTGGCGATGGCCAGCATCGCGAGACCGGCGGCGATCGAAAGACCGGTGTAGAACGAAGCGTTCGGCAGATCGCCGCCCCGCACATAGGCGCTCATGAACAGCATCCACGAGATCGGCGTGGTGACGATGCCGTACCAGGCGAGCTCGGAATAGAATAGCTTGAGTTCCGGTGCCTCTGAGCTGACGTCCAGAATGGCGCAGATCGCCCACCAGCAGCCCGATGCCATCAGCATGAGATAGTCGGTGCGCCCCGGGAAGCTGCCAATGCGCAGCGTATGCCAGGTGGTGGCGGCGGTCCCGACTACAACAAGTGCCAAAATGACGGCGGCCGGCTGCACGTGAATGGCTCCGCAGAAATAGATTACAAAAAATGATTCGGGGGCATATATCCTGCGGAGCCTTTCCATTTGGTTTCAATTTTCTGCGTTCGCCACCCGTGAGCGTGGCAAAGCGCGCGTTCAGGACTGGACAGAGCGGAGCGCAACGGCTTTTGTGTGGCACCGAACCATGCGGGGTTTTCCGGAGCCCCAAGGAATCAGGATGTCGAAATGACCGCCTATCGCACGCTGAACGGCCTGAAGGTTGCCGAGGAGCTCGCCAACTTCGTCGAGCAGGAGGCGTTGCCCGGCACAGGCCTCGAACCCGATCGCTTCTGGGCGGCACTCGCCGACATCATCGGCCGCTTCGGCCCGGAGAATCAGAGCCTTCTCGACCGGCGCGACGCGTTGCAGCAGCAGATCGACGCCTGGCACACGGCCCACCCTGGTGCCGTTGATCCCGTTGCCTACAAAGCCTTCCTCACGGAGATCGGATACATCGTTCCCGAGCCGGCGCCGTTTTCCATCGAGACGACCGGCGTCGATCCGGAAATCGCCGAGGTTGCCGGCCCGCAACTCGTCGTTCCCGTGATGAACGCCCGTTACGCCCTCAACGCCGCCAATGCCCGCTGGGGCAGTCTCTACGACGCCCTCTATGGCACCGACGCCCTTGGCACGCCGCCACCGAACGGCGGCTTCGACGCCGAACGCGCAAAGGCGGTGGTGGCGCGGGCAAAGGCGGTGCTCGACGGGGCGGCCCCGCTCGCGTCCCGAGGCCATGCCGACGTCGTTGCCTATGTCGTCGTCGACGGCCAGCTCAGGGTCCGCTTCTCCGACGGCAACGAAGAGGAACTCGCCGATCCCGAGGCGTTCGTCGGCTATCGAGGCGACCCGGAGGAACCGGCCGGCATCATCCTGATGCGAAACGGCCTTCATATCGATCTGCACTTCGATCGCGGGCAGCCGACCGGCGCCAGCGATCCGGCCGGCATCGCCGATATCCTCGTCGAGAGCGCGCTGACCACCATCATGGACTGCGAGGACTCGGTCGCCGCCGTCGACGCCGCGGACAAGGTGGCCGTCTATCGCAATTGGCTCGGGCTGATGCGCGGCGATCTCGAGGCGAGTTTCGACAAGGCAGGCATCAGCACGACGCGTCGGCTGGCCGCCGACCGCAGCTTCATCCGGCCCGACGACTCGGACGGCGCGCTCAAGGGGCTCAGCCTGATGCTGGTGCGCAACGTCGGCTCGCTTCTGACGACCGACGCGGTGCTGGACGCCGATGGCAAAGAGACGGCCGAGTGCCTTGTCGACGCTCTGGTTACCTCGGCCATCGCCCTTCACGACGTCGGCCCGAACGGCCGACATGCGAACAGCCGCACCGGCGCCGTCTACATCGTCAAACCGAAGATGCACGGCCCCGAAGAGGTCGCCTTTGCCGACCGGCTGTTCTCCGCGGTGGAAACGGCCCTGGGCCTCAAGCCGCTCACCCTCAAGATGGGCATCATGGACGAGGAGCGGCGCACCTCGGTCAATCTTCGCGCGGCGATCGCCGCGGCGAAGTCGCGTGTCTTCTTCATCAACACCGGCTTTCTCGATCGTACCGGCGACGAGATCCACACCTCCATGCTGGCCGGGCCGATGGTCCGCAAGGGCGACATGAAGTCGGCGGCCTGGATCGCCGCCTACGAGGCCGGCAATGTCGACGCCGGTCTGGCCCTTGGGTTTGCCGGCCACGCCCAGATCGGCAAGGGCATGTGGGCGGCGCCGGATCGGATGGCGGCGATGCTCGCCGAGAAGATCGGCCATCCGCGCGCCGGCGCATCAACCGCCTGGGTACCATCGCCGACGGCGGCAACGCTGCATGCCCTGCACTATCTCGATGTCGACGTCACCGCCCGCCAGGCCGAGCTCGCGACACGCGAGCGGGCGTCCCTCGACGCGCTCCTGACGCTGCCGATCGCCACGGACCGTCCGTGGACGGCCGCCGAGATCGCCGAGGAGCTCGACAACAATGCGCAGGGCCTTCTCGGCTATGTCGTCCGTTGGATCGACCAGGGCGTCGGCTGCTCCAAGGTACCCGACATTCATGACGTCGGCCTGATGGAAGACCGGGCGACCCTCCGCATCTCCAGCCAGCACATTGCCAACTGGCTGAAGCACGGCATCGTCAGTCGCGACCAGGTGATGGCAACGCTCGAGCGGATGGCGGCGGTCGTCGACCGGCAGAATGCCGGCGATCCGGCCTATCGTCCGATCGGCAACGACTTCGCGGGATCGTTGGCCTTTCAGGCGGCGGTGGAGCTCGTCCTGACCGGCGACCGCCAGCCGAACGGCTACACGGAACCCGTGCTCACCGCCTTCCGGCGTAGGCGAAAGGTGGAGATGGCCAACAGGTGAATTGATCGGCGCCCAGACCTATCTAAGGATTATGGCGTCCGACGGATTTTTGGTCTCCAACAAGGCCTTGCCGCCGGCGCCGGGGTCGCAGGACCCTCGTCTTGAAGTCGTTGAGGAGGCGCTGCCATGACCGTCAGGGACATCTTCACCATCATCGACATCTACAATGAAAAGATGAACGCCTCCACGGCGGCGCTTGAACTTGCTTCGCGGCGAAAGGCCCATGTCACGGGCTTGGCGTTGGCGCTCGAACCGATTGCGCCCGGCTTCCTCGCCTCGCCGGTTCCGGCGGAATACCTCGTCGAGGCGATCACCAACGCGGAGACCTCAGCCAAGGAGGCCGCCGCCGCCTTTGCAGCGGAGGCGACGAAACTCGGCGTCGACGCCGAGGCCCGCACCGCCACCGTCTATTCGGGCGGGACGCCGGCCATCGTCCGGCAGGCTCAACTGTCAGACCTGATCGTCATCGGGCAAGACGACCCCGAGCACGGCGAGCCGATGCGCGCCGCCATCATCGAGACGTTGCTGTTCGAATCCGGCGTGCCGGTCCTGATCGTTCCGTCGGCCTGGAACAAGCCTATCACGTCCGAAAAGGTCATGATTGCCTGGGACGGTTCGTCGACCGCGGCGCGCGCCGTGCATGCCGCCCTGCCGGCATTGCGGGTGGCCACGTCGATCGAGGTGGTGATGGTGGCCGGCTCCAAGAATTGGTCCGGCGAACCGGGCGCCGACGTTGCCGCCTACCTGGCGCGGCACGACCACAAGGTCACGGTCACGACGTTGCCGCGTTCGGCTTCGGAAGTGTCGACGGTGCTTCTCAATCATGCCGCCGAAAGCGGCGCGACAATGCTGGTCATGGGCGGCTACGGGCATAACCGCTTCCGTCAGTTCGTGCTGGGCGGCGTCACTCGCGACATGCTTGAAAAGATGACCATTCCCACTCTGATGACCCACTGATCGTCCGAACCGGAGCGCCGCCGTCCGGCTGCGCTCCGGCCTTCCCCTCGCCGAGCCCTGGCCCGACATGAGCCTTCAGAGCCTCGACCCCTTCTTTCGGCCGAAGCGCGTCGTGTTGATCGGCGCGACCGCCCGGCCGAACTCGGTCGGCTCGGTGCTCGCTCGCAACCTCGCCGCCTTCGGCCAGGACCGGGTCGCCTTCGTCAATCCCTTCGTCTCAGAGATCGACGGCGTCGCGGTTCACCCCTCGGTCGCCGATCTCGCCGCGCCGGCCGACCTCGCGGTCGTCGCCGTGCCGCCGGAGGCGATCGTCGGCGTCATGGCAGAAATTGGCGCCGCCGGCATTCACCACGCGGTCGTCATCACCACCGGGCTCGGCCATGGGTCGGGCAGCCTCCTCGAGGCCATGACGGCGGTGGCGCGGGACAAAGGCATCCGCGTTCTCGGCCCCAACAGCGCCGGCCTGCAGATTCCCCCTATCGGGCTCAACGCCAGCTTTGCGCAGCGGGCCGCCGTGCCCGGAGATCTCGCCTTCGTTTCGCAATCGGGAACGCTGACCCATGCCGCCCTCGATTGGGCAGCGCGGCATGGCATCGGTTTCTCGGGCATTGCCGTGCTGGGCGATGCCGTCGACGTCGACTTTGACGAAATGCTCGATCATTTCGCCCTCGACCATCGCACCCGCGCCATCCTTCTTTATCTCGAGAGCATTCGCGACGCCCGCGCCTTCCTGTCGGCGGCGCGCGCCGCGGCGCGCTCGAAGCCGGTAGTGGTGATCAAGGCCGGCCGGCACGCCGCGGGTGCCCGCGCCGCCCGGTCGCATACCGGTGCGCTGGCCGGCGTCGATGCCGTCTATGACTGCGCATTCCGCCGGGCCGGCTTGCTCAGGGTCGCCGATCTCGACGAGATGTTCGCCGCGGCCGAAACGCTCAGTCTCGTGCCGCGCATCCAGGGAAAGCGCATCGCCGTCATCACCAACGGCGGCGGCGCCGGCGTACTGGCAGCCGACCGGGTCGTCGACCTCGGAGGCGAACTCGCCACGCTCGGCGACGACACAATAGCGGCGCTCGACGAAGTGCTGCCGCTCGGCTGGTCGCGCGGCAACCCGGTTGATCTCATCGGCAATGCCGCCGCCGACCGCTACGGCGCGGCGACGCGGGCGGTTCTGGCCGACAGTGGCGTCGATGCGGTGGTGGCGATCAACTGCCCAACTCCGCTAGCGCCATCCCGCCTCGCAGCCGAGGCGGTGGTCGAGGCCGTCGCCGATTACCGACGGGGCCGCTATGACGGCAAGCCATTGATCGCCGCCTGGCTCGGCGAGGACGACGGCTGGAACACGACCTTCGCTCGGGCTCGCATCCCGGCGCTCGAAACGCCGCACGGCGCCGTCGAGGGGTTGATGCAGCTCGTCCGCCACGCAGAAGCGCAGGCCGCCCTGACGGCAACGCCGGCCGACGTTCTGGCCGAGTTTTCTCCGGATCGGGCTCGCGCGGCGGCCGTGATCGCCGCGGCGCTGGCCGACAACCGTCTGTGGCTCAAGGCGAGCGAAGTGGTCGAGCTCCTAACCACTTACGGCATTCCCATCGTGCCGGCGCTGGCCGCCGCCGACCCCGGCGAAGCCAAGCGCCTTGCCGCGCTGCTTCTTGCCGAACACCGTTCGTTGGTGGTGAAGATCGCGTCGCCCGACATCGTTCACAAGTCCGACGTCGGTGGCGTGGAACTGGAGCTGTCGACCCCAGAGGCGGTGGGAGCGGCAACCGACGATGTGATCGCCCGCGCGAAGGCGGCTCGGCCGGGTGCCCGCATCGACGGCGTGACGCTCCATCCGATGATCGTGGCGCCCAAGGCGGTGGAACTGATTGCCGGCGTCACCGACGATCCGATCTTCGGACCGGTAATGGTCTTCGGGCGCGGCGGCACCGCCGTCGAAGTGATCAACGACCGCGCGCTGGCCTTGCCGCCGCTCGACGCCAACCTCGCCCGCGACCTGATCGCCCGGACGCGCGTTGCCCGCCAGCTTCAGGGCTATCGCGACCGTCGGCCCGTCGATGTCGATCGGCTCGCCATCATCCTGCAACGGCTCGCCCAACTGGTCGCCGAGCATCCGGCCATCGCCGATATCGACCTCAACCCGCTGATCGCCGAGGCCGACAGGCTGACCGTCGTCGACGCGCGCGTCACGCTCGTAGCCGACTCGCCGGCATCCGGCGGAGCCGTGCATCACCCGCGCCTGTCCATCCGCCCCTATCCGACCGAGTGGGAGGAGTTCATCGCCCTCCCCAACGGCCGGTCGGTGTTCGTACGACCGGTGCGGCCGGAGGACGAGGGCCGCTATCTCACCTTCTTCTCCAAGATGACAGCCGAGGACATGCGCCTGCGCTTCTTCCAGCGCGTCCATGATCTTGGCCATGCCTTCGTCGCACGCCTGACGCAGATCGACTATTCGCGCGCCATGGCCTTCGTCGCGCTCGACCCGGAGAGCAGCGAGATGCTCGGCGGTGTCAGGCTGCACGGCGACCCCGGCGGCGGCGACGGGGAATATGCCGTATCCGTGCGATCCGACCTTAAGGGCGTCGGCCTTGGAAGAGCGCTGATGCTGCAAATCATCCGCTACGCCCGGCGCGAGCGCTACGGGCGCATTCACGGCGAGGTTCTGGCCGAGAACCGGCAGATGCTCCGGATGTGCGAGCGCCTGGGCTTCAAGTTGACGCCCGACCCCGACAGCCCCGAAATCATCAAGGTCGCGCTGGACCTCCGTTCGACTGCGGACTGAACTAAAGTCTAGTCAAAACAACCCTCAATTGTACTCCCTTTTTCATATCCATGAACCGCCACGGACGGTTTGGTTTTTCCCCCGTTTTCAACCATCGATGGAGCGACACCGGCAACCCCTGGCACAACGGGGACTAATCTCCCGCGCAAACGATTGTGAAGCCGACAATTTTTCGCGTAGTTCGGGTATTTCATCCACGTTTTCTTTACCGGCCCACCGCACATTCCGCCGATATGCGCGTGGAGCTTGCGCGCCGTCTCGTGGCGGGCGCCAATCCGGGGGGAGAACATGTCGCTCACGGCTTTCCTGTCGAACCGTTCGATTTCAATGAAAATCGGTGGCGGTCTGATTTCTCTCGCGGTGTTGGCCGCCGTAGTTGGCGGAGCCGGGTTCCTGGGCCTCAGCCGCCTTGGCTTTGCCGTGGACATGACCTCGAAGTCGGCCTCGGTGCTGGCAACGGTCAACGATGCCGGCAATGCCGTCACCACGTTCATCCAGAATCGCGACAACGGCGCCGTGTCCCAGGCCGGCCAACTTCTGGACCGGGTCAACGCCAGCCTCGATGAGCTTGGCGGAAAGGCCGATGCCGGACTTGCCCCGGCCTACGCCGCCGTCGACCAGTTCCGCGCCTCGATCGGCGTGCTGTCGGCATCCTCGGATGCCGTGGCGGCCAGCGCCGCCTCCACCATGGAACTGCTCTCAAACATGCAGAGCCGGGCCAGCCAGATCGAGACCGACGCCGCTACCAAGGCCAAGGATTTCCAGACCAAGGCCAGCGAGTCCGCGCTGGCCACCAACGCCGCCGCCAATCTGGCGGTCACCGCCTACAAGATCGAGATTTCCGCTCTCAAGGCCAACGAGCTGCTGGCCAAGTTCGCCGCCAGTGGCGATAGCGCCAATGTCGAAGCGGCGCTGAAGGCCGTGATGTCGGTGCGCGCGATCGTCAATCAGATCAGGGCTCTGGGAGCCGACGACGAGATCAAGGCACAAGCCGGCTCCATCGAGCAGGTGGCCAAGGACCTGGTTCCGCTGCTGGACGAAATGCGAAGCGGCTCGAATCCGTTCGCGGTCGAGCAGAAGCGCCTCTTCGCCCTCGACGGTCTCGGCAAGCTCAGCACCGGCACCGAGGAAATCATCCGCCTCGCCGGGCAGCAGCGAGATCTCGCCAGCTACAACATGCAGTCTCTGCTGGAGGACGCCGGCAAAGCCCGCACCCTTTCGGATCTTGCGACCATATTCGGCGGGGAGATCGACCAACTGGCGCTGCAGACCACGACCTACCGCTACGATCCGGACGCGATTAGCACCAAGGCGATGCTCAAGGCCGCCGATGCTGCCAAGGAAACCGGCCAGAAGATCGTGGCCGCCGGAGGCGCCGATCCGTCCAAGGACATCGACCGCTTCAAGGACGCCTTCACCAAACTGGTCGATGCCTCGAAGGCTTTCGTCGGCGCACGGGAAGATTCGCGTAGCCAATCGGCTGCGGCCATCTCCGCCATCAAGGCCGTCGTCGACGATCGCGCCGCCGCCGCCAGCCGCAACCGTGCATCGAGCACCTTCACCATGTCCGGCACGCTCGGTGCGGCGCTGATATTCGCGCTCATCGTGGGCGTCGTGCTGTCGCGATTGATCACGCGGCCGATCACCATCCTGACCACCGCCATGCGGCGGCTGGCCACCGGCGACACCGACATGGCGCTCGACCTCGCCGGCCGCAAGGACGAGATCGGCGGCATGTTCGGCGCCGTGCGGGTCTTCCGCGACAATGCTATCGAGCGGCGGCGTCTCGCCGAGCAGACCGAGGCCGAACAGCAGGCACGCGCTCTTCGTCAAGAAACCATTGAGGGGCTGATCAACGACTTCCGCCTGGAGATCGAGCAGCTCGTCGGCGTCGTCGCCGGCAATGCCGATCAGATGGAAGCGACCGCCCGTGCGCTGGCCGCCATTGCCGAAGAAGCTCGCGACCGCGCCGGCACTGCCGCCTCGGCCTCCGAGCTGGCCTCCGACGGCGTCCAGACCGTCGCCGCAGCGGCGGAAGAACTATCGGCTTCGATCGGCGAGATCTCGCGCCAGACCGAAACGGCAACCGCCGTCGCCCAGCGCGCCACCGGCGAAGCCAAGAAGACCGACGCCACCATCTCCGGACTTGCCGACGCCGCGACGCGCATCGGCAACGTCATCACGTTGATCAAGGCAATCGCCGAGCAGACCAACCTTCTTGCCCTCAATGCCACCATCGAGGCGGCGCGGGCCGGGGAGGCAGGCAAGGGCTTTGCCGTTGTCGCCTCGGAGGTAAAGAACCTCGCCGGCCAGACCGCCAAGGCGACCGAGGAGATCGCCTCGCAGATCGCCCAGATCCAGGCGTCGACCGGCGAAGCCGTTTCGGCCATCCGCGCCATCTCCGACATCATGGGCGAGGTCGACAGGACGACCAACGTCATCGCCACGGCGGTCGGCGAGCAAGGTCATGCCACGGCCGAGATCTCGCTCAACGCCCAGAAGGCGGCCGGCGGCACCAAGTCGGTGGCCGACGAAACGCAGGCGCTGACCCGCGTCGTCGGAGAAACGTCGCAGTCGGCAAGCCAGGTGCTCGCGGTGTCCAATGACATGAACGATCAGGCCACCCGCCTCCGCGCGGTGGTGGAGAGCTTCATCAATCGGGTGATGGCCGCCTGACGTTTTTCGGGGGAGAGGGAAGCGGGCGGGCTCTTTCGGGGGCCCGCCCGTTCCATTCGTAGACTAAAAGTGCAATTAATTTCTTTTTATCAGTTTCTTGCATTTTGAAGGTCGTAGGGCCATAGTCACTGAGGACGGAGAACGGCTGCGATATCGGGGAAAGCGCCGGCCGGAAATGGAGTTGAGGACATGGCTTCCAAGTTGGATCAATTGCGCGAGATGACCGTTGTGGTCGCCGACACGGGCGACATCGACGCCATCAAGAAGTTCAAGCCGGTCGATTGCACGACCAACCCGACGCTCGTGCTGAAGGCTATCGGCCTGCCGGCCTATGAGCCGATCCTGGCCGACGCCGTTGCCTGGGGCAAGAAGCAGGGCGGCACGCAGGAAGCCGCCGTCAAGGCCATCGGCGACCGCCTCGCCGTCGCAGTCGGCACCGAGCTCACCAAGCTGGTCGAGGGCCGCGTGTCCACCGAGGTCGACGCCGACCTGTCGTTCGACACCGCCGCCACCGTCGAGAAGGCCCGCGCCATCATCGCTGCCTACAAGGCCAATGGCGTCGAGCGCGAGCGGATCCTGATCAAGG
>Ga0206116_1001378_pt1 | contig 13593 bp, 6 predicted proteins | sample 3A1Ametagenome_FD_178000 | JGI IMG/M metagenome (GOLD analysis project Ga0206116, IMG submission 178000) | Enriched microbial communities from leaf-cutter ant dump, University of Wisconsin, Madison, United States - 3A1A | ecosystem: Environmental > Terrestrial > Nest > Insects nest > Nest dump...
GTAGCTTCTTTTACATAAGCGGTTAAACGTGGATCGAAGTAGCCCTGAAGATAAGAAACCAGCGGAGCTCCTACAAAACAGTCTCCCCATTCGTATACAATGAAACTCATTTCTGACTGACCAATTTTGATAAGAGCATTATCATCGTTGTCCGTAATAAGTCCTACCGGAGAAGTTAAGGCTTCTTCTGCATACTGTTTAGATTTTGTTGGATCCGCATAACTCATACGCATTGCCATTCTTAATTTGAGAGAGTTTGCTAATTTGGCCCATTTCAGCATATTACCATCATAAACCAAATCTGATAATTTCAGTACTGCTTTATCTTCTGCATTTACGCTACTTGCGGTGTTCCCAATTTGATACAACTGGTTAGCCGCAGCAGTAAGATCTGCAATAAAGTAATTATAGGCATCTTTTTGGGAATCAAAATCCGTAATACCATCGGCATTTGGTTTTTCAAACTTACTGTAAACAACAGGACCATGGGCATCTGCAACCCTCGCAGCTGATATAATTTTAATAATTTTTTTCACGGCAAACGTGCCAGCGAAATTGATAGAAGGATAATTCTCCTTAGCGGCAAGATCAATATTGATAGAAATATTAAACAAGTCTCTTTGCTGGGACGTAATCCTGTTATTCCAACCATCCATCATGAGGTAAGTTAAATTATTCTTACCACCATTAAACTGAGTTGCAGTACTGAAGAATCCACTGTACATATCTGCACTGAGGTTAGGAAACAGCTGTGTATCATTCTTTAGATTGGTCTGCATCGATTGCATAGGGCCGACAATTGCTTTGTAATCTGCTAAGAAGTTTTCCGGAGAGCCGGTTTTTTCCTGATTAATTTCGTCAAAATTATCAGTGCATGATATAAAAGAAGCCATTATTATTGCTCCTATAATACATTTTTTAATATTATATTTTTTCATTCTCGTTATTATAAATTAGAAATTAGCTTTTACGGACAATCCAACAGATCTGGTTATTGGGATACCAAAAGAATCAACTCCTACTCCACCAGGTGTATTTCCAGAAACCTGCTCCGGGTCAAAAGGTGCTTTTTTGTAGAAAAAGAAAAGATTAGTTCCTATAAGGCTAAGTGATGCATTCCTCAAAAAACTTGAATTAAGATCAAAAGTGTATGAGATAGCAGCTTGCCGCAGACGGATGGTTGTAGCTTCATAAACATAGTTTTCATCTATACCTGCACCATTACCTATAGAACCGACAAGACTGTAGTAAGCCTTGGCATCCGTAAGTCCGGTATAAGCAGCGCCAGCGTTTGGTGTTCCAGGAGCATAAACAGCGTTAGGAATAGAAACTCCCCCGGCATCTCTTGCATTTGCCGATCTCTGACTGACACCATACAGATCATTTGCTTTTTCCGTTAAAGAAAGTACGTGTCCTCCAAATTTTCCATCAATAAGGAAGGATATTCCTAGTTTACCGATGTTAAATTCATTACTGAATCCCAGCATAAATTTGGGATTTGGATTTCCAAGGTACTGAACATCTTTATTTGCAATTGGTAATCCATCCTTATCTACAAGGATTCGCCCCTGATCGTCTCTTAGGAATGTTCTGCCATAGATATCACCGAATGAGCCACCTACTTTTAGATTGGAATAACCCCCGCCACCCAAGATCTGGAATAATTTGTCCTCCGAAACACCTAAATTGGATGGATAAAGCTCGATTATAGTGTTTTTGTTCGATGATCCGTTGACTGTCGCTGTCCACCCGAATTTATTTGAATTAAATACCTTATAGGATAGTGAAGATTCGAAACCAACGTTCCTGATTTTCCCGGCATTGATTAATTTAAATTTTGACCCTGATCCTCCTATATTTGATGCTTCCAGCGGTAACAGCTGATTTTCTGCATTAGAATTATAATATGTAAAATCAAAACTTAGTCTATTTTTAAATAGCCTGAAATCAGTACCCAGTTCTATGGTCTTATTCAATTCCGGACGTGGATATAAGTATCCGAAGAAGTCATTACGTTCTATAAGAGAAGCTTCGGGATAAATAATAGTTCCCGCATCAACACTGTAAGAGTAAGGGCGTAATCCGTTGGTACTGTTATAGGTATCATTAGGAGATAACCCAAGACCTACTGTAGCGTATGATCCTCTTATTTTCCAGAAGGATATTGTTTCCGGAAATTTGAAAATTGATGACAACACGGCATTTATCCCTGCAGACTGATAATCGTAAGAGTAACTTGGAGTATTTGACAAAGACGAATCCCAATCATTCCTATAAGTCAAATCTATAAAAAGCATATCTTTATATCCGATATTTGTACTTGCAAATACCGATTGGGTCTGCTTTTTTGTACTTTGATATCGGTTATGGTAGCCATCTCTTGGATTACCTCCCGCCCATAAAAGATTACTTTCTGTAAATAAGTTGGGAATTGCCAGATAGGAATTATCGAGAAAGGTAGTTGTTTGCCTGGAAGTATTTATACTTGCTCCGACTGTAAAATCCAATGAAAAACTCTCTCCTAATTTAGGATTACCAATAAGCAAAACATCACCATAGGTCGATGAGTTTTCTGCTGTATTTTTTAGCAGCCTTCCGTTTACACCGCTAGCCAGTAACGTTGGATCCGAAAATGCAGATATATCTCTTTGGTTTAGGGATGTATTCCAGTTATAATTCCCTCTTGCCCTTGCACTTAGCCATGGATTAATCTGATAAGCTAATGATATAGATGTATAAGTATTTCTATTTTTGGTCAATACTCTGTTTCTATTAAGTATCCAGTATGGATTTTGTGTAGCTGGATTGCCTTTGAATTTTCCATCAGGACCAATTTCCCACCAATTCTGTGCCGGTAATAACCTTGTAAAGTCTGTAAAAGAGTAATTATCTGAATTAAACTGGTCAAAGTCTACGCCTCTTGGCAACCAGTAGAGACTGACCAAAGGTGAAAAAACCAAACCAGGAGTCTGCCTGTTCACAGCATTTTGAAGCGACCCGATGAAACTTGCATCCAGCGTAAGCTTATCATTCAGAAATTTACTCGTATTTCTGAACGACAGATTATACTGATCAAAGTACGACGAAGGTACAATACCGTTGTTTGTCGTATTGCCAACGGAGAAATAGTTGGTAGACTTATCGTTACCGGATTGAAATGAAAAACTATTAATCCAGGTAGTGCCGGTTTTTAAAAAATCTTTAAGATAATCTTTGGATTCACCTTTCGCACCCCAACTAAAGACAGAAGCTCCAGGTACAGATCCTGCCACTGAAGGGTCGTAAGACAAGTAGCTGTGCTGAAGTTCCGGAAGGCTATAAGCCTGATCCAGTGTCAAACTGCTGTTAAAACTGATAGAACTTTTTCCTGCCTTCCCTTTTTTTGTCGTGATCAGGATAACACCATTACCACCTGCGGAACCATATAGAGCAGATGCAGATGCACCTTTCAGGAAGTTGATGCTTTCTATATCATCCGGGTTAATAGAGCTTAAGACATCTCCCGTGTCGGGCATATTGCTGTATTGCCCGATAGTTGGCGTTCCTCCGCTCCCGTTAAACATAGGAATACCGTCAATAACATACAGGGGTGCAACATTGGATACCGACTTGTTACCTCTCATCACCACTCTTGCAGAACTTCCTACACCATTTGTTTTATTGATCTGTACATTGGAAACCTTTCCGTTAATTGAGTTTAGCAAGTTTGGTGTTTTGACTTGCGAAAGCTCATCACCACCAATCTGTTGCGCAGAATAGGTGAGAGATTTCGCCTGCCTTTTAACTCCCAAAGCTGTAACTACAACCTCTTGTATGTCCCGAGTTTTTGCAGTATCGCTATTTTTTGTTTCTTGTGCATAACCCGACAGGGAAAATACTAAAAAAGAAACCGGTAAAATAGTTTTTTTCATAGATTATATAATTATTAATATTACATTCTGAAGTAACAAAGCTTTATTACAGCAACAATTTATTTGCGCGAATATTAACATTTGTTCACATTCACAAATCTATATTTAGAATATTATAAAATCTGATGTTATTTTATCATAGAATGATATTATTTATTCGTCTATTTTATTATAGCACAGGACAAAGGCTTAAAAACAACTGTCTATCAACATTTTAACCCAAGAAAACAAAGAATCAGCAGTAGTAAAACACTAATACTTTTATTACTGATACTAAAAAAACTTTATTGAAATTTTTTTACGCCATACAGCTGCTCTTTAAAGTGCGTGGGCGTTACGCCTTTGATTGATTTAAAGATCTTATTGAAATTTGCAAGATTATTAAAGCCTGCTTTGTAGGCGATCTCGGAAATATTGAGATTATTCTCTATCAACCAGCGTGTTACATAGCTCACTCTTATTTCATTAAGATAATTGATGAAAGTTTTTCCGCATCTTTTTTTTATAAATCTGTTGAATGTGACAATGCTCATATTTGCAAGAGATGCAACTTCCTCGAGCGTGATCCTATTTTCAAAATTTTTATGACAATAATCGTGGATGATCTTCATCTTGTCATTGTCAACAAAGGTTTCAAATTCTATGCTGTATGAAGACAAAAACACCTTATCCTCGGAAATGGCAAGTTCATAAAGTATTTTCATTATTTCGAGAAAAGAATCGATACTATTAAGAGAGGAAAGGCTTATAAAAGATTCTTTCACTTTTTCAGCGGTTTTTTCTGAAAATAAAATACCTTTGGAAGATTCTATTAATAGCGTATTTATAGGCTTGAGGATATTTTTTTTTAATAGAGCCTGATCGAAAAAGTCCTGGTTGAATTGTACTGTTATCTCATGAGTTTTTTTGTTTTTACAATGATAATTGGCCCAACAGTGCGGGAGATTCGGTCCTACCATCACCAGCTCCAGGTCTCCAATGACATCCACATGGTCTCCAATCATACGTCGGTAGCCCTTTCCCTGATGAACAAAATTGATTTCTATCTCGGGATGATAATGGTAAGGATAATCGAAAGATTTTTTGATTCTGTCAAAAACCAAGAAAGAATCTTCGGGTGCCAATGGCGTTATCTCTCTAAAAACATTCTCTAACATCTAATGATAATTATTTTAATCTAAAATATAAAATAATCTAACATTGCGAATAGCTTTTTTATTTTATCACATAATTCGCATTACAAATCCTTAGATTGACTAATAAATATATATTAAAGTGTTATAACGTTTCAGATATCCAAATCTGTTTCCATATCGAAGCTTACTACACTTGGGAATGTTTATCGGGGCATCCAACGCTAAATTTCTAAAACAGCCCAAAATCCTGAGATTCTAAACAACAAATATTTCGAAATTACAGAAGCCGTTTTTTCAAATCCAATCCTAACTTATAGCTAGCATTCATCCAGCCGAAACCTTCTTTTGTAAGGTATCGGAATTCTGTGCCCTGATTTCCGTATTCTGCAAATACTTTGTGGGAAGTACTAACAACATCATATTTTTCCGTGATAGTTCCATTATAATTCATTGCATTGTCAGTGATCATTTTAAGCCATCGGGAAACACATTCTTGCAGCAGCTCCTGAAAATTATAATTCTGCATCCCTTTCCAAATGATCATCTGGTGCGGGGCCCAACCAAAAGGATAGTCCCATTGTTTTTCGATACTTTGGTTAGGAATACCACCGCTTTTATAATCCGAGGCTGCAATCCCGCCTTCAAATAGTAACTCCTTCGCCAGCTTTTCTTTCATTTTTTTTGCTTTTCCAAGATTTGGAAGATGAACCCAAAGAGGAAAATAACAAGTTGCGGCGTGATATAAAGTATGCTTTTTTTGAATAAAATCATAATCGGAATACATACCAGATTCTTCATTCCAGAAATAATGTTCCATAAGATTTTTCCGATTTTCCGACCTTGCATTCCAAAATTCGGATGTTAGGACTTGACCCTCAAATTCAAAATAGTTTTCAAAATATTTTTCGATCAGAAAGGCAAAATCCTGTTCATATTTCAGCAACATACAATTCAATTCCACTGGGAGAATATGCGTGCAGAAATTACCAAAACGATGTGTAGTATCGTGCCCACTTTCGCGGATACTGCGATCATTCCGGAAATATTCGTCCAATTCGGGAATATCAATCTTTCTTTGTTTATACAAGGATTCGAATTCTATTAATTCAAGATTGGATGTTTCCGCAAAAGGCTTCAGAAGCCAGTCAAAATGCCCGGTTTCTGTTTCCCATGGCAATCCTATCCCTTCCGCAAGATAACGATTAAGCCCCACTTCCGTAAGTCGTTTTCCTTGCTGCATCCAAACCTCAAAATATTCTGTAATACAAGTGCTTAATTTTTGCCTGATCCAGTCGTTGTGTTGAGGAAAATATTCCAGGAGCTCAACAATCATCGAAGAAAAAAACGGAGGCTGTGTTCTGGTTAGATAATAGCTTCTGTTGGCATTTAGGATTTTTCCGTAATGCAGGATTTGGTATTCAAAATTTTCGATAACGGATTTTGCGAGCTCAAACTTCCCGTCAATTAATAGTCCTACGTTCTGAAAATAAGAATCCCATCCATATATTTCATTAAATCTCCCGCCCGGAACCACAAAAGGCTCAGCTTCAACATTTTCTCCATTTTTATTTAATTTCAAAGAAAGAATTCCCGGTTTCGAATTGATGGAAAGCACAAAATCCGGTGTTATATTTTCCGGAAGAATTTCCATCCTGAAATTCATTTTTTCCTGGAGTTTACCATAATAGTCTTTAGCAATATGATCATTAAATGGAACATATATAATTCGTTCTTCCCCTGACATCTTAGAGTCTTCCAGGACACTGGAAAGTCCTTCTCTATCTAATTTCCGGGTTAATCCGTCCCAAAATATATCCTTAATTTGATCAGAAATTTTTTCTTCAGGATTTTTAAAGATTTCAGTTTCATCTATTTCCCATTCTTCATTTCCTTTTTCTTTTTCATACGCCAAAATCTGAAGCAGATTGGAGAGAAAGTAAGTTCCAAAAACTTGGATCTCAGCATTTTTTGTTTTTAAAGTAAATTTTTTCGGGCCATTGTCTTCTACCGTAATTTTCCCGTCATTGTCTGTATCTTCCTGCTTTAGAAGTCTGTTTAGCGTTTTTTGAATATTAATTTTCTCAGCCACGTTTTGTCCATTTATTGATGAATATAAAAGTTATTAAAATGATCAGTAGCGGAATAAGCGAAAGATAAAAAACCCTTTCACCTCCCAATTTTTCAAATAAATTCCCGATGACCATAGACCCAACGGTCCCGCCAATAGCAGAAAAGAAAGTAAGAATTCCTGCCAGACTGCTCTGTTGATTTTTTGGTGTATGAGACAACAGTGCGGAATTGACAAGTGGATACATTGGTGCCAAAAATATGCCGATTAAGGGAAATATAAAACTAACCACGGGAATATCCTGCAACGAATTAATTTTTTGAGGATGTACATTTTCAGCCAACGGCAGAACCAAAATCAAAAAAATTCCAGCACCAATTACACAAACCATAGCAATGTAAAACCACCCTATTTTTTTGCTAATAATACTGCTGACAAATCTACCAAAAGCAATGGAAACCATTAAAATTACAGACATCTGAGCACTTAATTTCGGAGAAAGATGTAGCACGTTGTTATTAAAAGTTGGAAGCCATGACATAATGCCTTGCTCTGTCATGACGTAAAAAAATGCAAAACATGTAAAAATAAGAACGAGTTTTGATCTCAACAGATTTCTCATTTCCAAAACCGATTGTTGTAAAGAATTATGATGGTGATACTGAACATCGATTTTACTGTATGCTATAAATATAAACGCAATCAGAACCATAGCAGCCAAAAACAGAAATCCGTACAGCCAATTATCTGGATTGATATCGCTGTAAAAAAATGGAAATATAAGATACATTGTAATGATTCCCAACATAAAAATACTTTCGGTAAGATTCATTACTGAGCTATGCTCCTTTTCATTTTTCGTGACCTCGCCAATTAAGGCTAGAACTGAAACTTTGACTACTGCAAATGAAACACCCACTGCCAGAAACAGCATTTTAACACCCCAGAAAGAATTCAGGAAAAAGATTCCGAGGCATGCAAAGAATACAATAATCAGGCTACTCAATAATGCTTTTTTATAGCCTAATTTTGGTAAAAAAGAACCGGCAAAAAAAGCTACCAAAGCAATTGACAGATCCTTAAAAGGTTCCAAAATTGATGCTTCGCTTTTCGTAGCACCATATAACGTCTGGGAACGTTCCACTAAGATCCCAACACTATTCAGCAGTGCTCCAAAAACAAAAAAAATGACGAAAATGGAAATCTTTACACTGTATTTCTTCATTGATTTTCCAAATGATTATTTTTCAGGAATGCTGTAATCTTGGACCAAGTGATTTGACCTGCAATAGAATTAGGATTGGCATCGTAAACGTGCTCTCCGTATGGTATTTCCACATAAGTAACAGGAAGTTTCATTTTTTTTGTTTTTTCTGCAAATCTCCGAATAGCCTCCACATTCACTACATGATCAATTTCGCCGGTGAGAATCAGGGTTGGAGAAATTCCGTTGTTGAGGTGATCAATAAGATTCACACGCTTAAAACGGTCTGGAAACCGATTCGGGTCCCCACCCAAATATTTATTCATCGGTTCATTAAGATCTACTGTTTTGCCTTGTTTCATTTTATAATAAAGATCAGATAAACTTACAGGCGGATAAAGTGCAATAACTGATGCAGGTGGTGAAACCTCTGTGGCATCATAAGATTTCACATAGCCTTCCCTTAGTCCTAAGTCGGTCTGCATTACAAGAGCCGCCCCTGCAGAACCTCCTACCAAAACCATCTTTGAAGCATCTATGTTAAATTTTTTAGCATTTTTGCGGATAAAACTCATGCAAGTTGCAATGGAATTAACAGCACTTTCGTAAGTCTGACGGTTTTTTTTTGCCAACGGATATTCGATACCAAAAGAGGTATACCCCTTTTCTGTAAACCAATTGGCCGCATATCCAAGTTGGTCTTTTTCACCTTCGATGAAAGCACCGCCATGAACCAGGATAACTGGAATTGTAGGTTTACCAGACCCAGCTTTGGGGCGATACACATCAAAGAGTTGCCTTTCGTTATAAATGGTTAGATAATGATATGTTTCTTTCGATTTTAAAGGTGTCACATAGCCCTTCAATGTGGGTAAAAGAGAAACTTTTACATCATATTTTGAAGCGGTATTGAGCATGATCTGCATAAAAATCAATTGTCCGATAAGTAAAATAGCACTTAAAATTAAATTCAGTTTCCAGATTTTTTTATTGGTCCTCTGTTTTTTTAAAAACAGAAACGATACCAGCAATGATATCAATGCAAACACAATAAATCCTGAATTGAATTGTGTTGTGAATAAACTGCTGTAACCGCTAAGATACATAGGCCACTTCAAATACACTGATATTATTGAAATACTTAAAACAAGCAATAATATCATTATAATAACAGCAAAAACACTATTAATGATTCTTTTCATTTCGTTTGTAATTTTTATTTACCCTTATAACTTTAGAAATCATAAGAATTATGTTAAATAAATTATCTCTGTTTTATAATTCATTGACAACCATATCTGGTTTCAACAGATTTTCCGTTTTGAGTACCATCGTTGTATTTGAAAGATGAAAAACCTGTTTTATTAAAATATTCTGTGAAGAATTTCCAACTCTCAATTCATAATTTCCTGCCTCAAGTTTCCAAGATGACGTTGCCGAATCAAATGATGACAAATCATAATACGGAATTGTTACCGAAAATGTCTGGGACTTTCCAGATTGAAGAAGTTCTGTTTTTGCGAAAACTTTAAGTTCCTGAATCGGTTTTTTCATTTTCTGATGGGGCGCCGAAACATAAATCTGAGCCACTTCTTTTCCCTCCATATTCCCGGAATTGGTAACTGTGAAACTAACTTGCAATGTTTTAGAAGACTCGTCATTTTGCACTTTTAAATCGCTAAAATCAAATTGCGAATAGGACATTCCGTAACCAAAAGGATAAGCCACAGGAATTTTGAACGTGTCGTAATACCGATAGCCAACAAAGATTCCTTCATTGTAATTGGAATCGAGCGGAAAATCAGCCGGAATACCAGGAAAAGAATTAGAAGAGGGTACATCTTTATAGTCTTTAGGAAATGTCTGTGCCAGTTTCCCCGAAGGATTTACAATCCCCGAAAGAATTTCTGCAACAGCATCTCCGGCTTCCTGTCCCGGCTGCCAGGATAGAAGAACAGCATCTGCTTTATCTTTCCAGCTTAAGGTCTCGATAACACCTCCAATATTCATAATGATAATGAATTTTTTATTTTTTTGATGAAAAACAGAGCTGATTCTGTCAATCATTACTTTCTCGTCATCAGCCAGATAAAAATCCGAAACGGGGCGGTCTCCGTTTTCACCTGCATTTCTCCCGATGGTGAAAATTGCAAAATCATTTTCATTGGAAGCACGTTCTATTTCTGCATCAGAAAAAGGCATTTCACGGATTCTGATATACTTAGAAAGTGCTCCTTCCCGCTTTCTTCTTTCGGTTTGTATACTGTCTTCAATTTTGATATAAGGAAGGTATTTTGAAGAAAGGCGTACATCAGTCTTTGCACCGCTATTTTTCAATCCGTCCAGTAACGAAACGACATATGCTTCATTCACATCCCCACTACCTGTACCTCCCGAAATAAAATTATAAGACGTATTACCGAAAAGGGCAACTTTTTTCCTATTAAGTTTTAAAGGAAGTGTATTACTTTTGTTTTCAAGCAAAACCATACTTTCAGTAGCTGCCTGTTTGGATATTTTTGCGTGGGCTTTTAAATCCGGATTGTCCGAATATTTGTAATTCCTGAAAACAGGGGATTTCAGAATGATTTTCAAAATTCGTTCTGCACTTTTATCCATTGCCGATGTATTAAGTTTTCCGCTTTTGACCTGTTTTATAACTGCTTCTATTTGCTGCGGTGTTCCAGGCATAAGCCAATCGTTTCCGGCATTGATTTGTGCTGCCACATTGGAAACCTTGTTGGCTCGTACTTCATCTTCGCTTCCATAACCACCGAACCAATCCGTCATTACCAATCCTTCGAATTTCCATTCGTCCCGCAGAATGTCCGTCAATAGTTCTTTATTTTCAGAAACATAAGTTCCGTTGATTTTGTTGTAAGCTGTCATTATTGCCCATGGCTGCGAATTTTTAACGGCAATTTCAAATCCTTTCAGATAAATTTCGCGGAGCGCACGTTGCGAAATGTGTTCATTAACACCAAAACGGTTGCTCTCCTGATTATTGGCAGCAAAGTGCTTTAAAGTTGCTCCAACACCGTTCCTTTGTACCCCATTCACATAGGCTGCAGACATTGTTCCGGTTACTAAAGGATCTTCGGAAAAGTATTCAAAATTTCTTCCGTTTAAAGGGTTTCGCTGGATATTCATTCCCGGGGCTAAAAGCAGATTGACACCGTATTCTTTGGTCTCGTTTCCGATAGCTTCACCTATTTCCTTCACCAAAGCTGCATTCCAGCTGCTTGCCAAAGCTGTCGCTACTGGAAATGCTGTTGCAAAATATTTTTTAGAAACATTATCGCGTTCGGGTTTTATCCGTAGTCCTGCAGGTCCGTCCGCAAGTATAAGTTCTGGAATATTGTATTTCGGGAAAGCCATATTTTTTCCTGCGCTTCCAGGAACTTTCATTTTCGGAGGGTTGGGAAGTTTTGTCAACCCAACCCAACCCGGCATTCCGGTTCCGACAAGGAGTCTGGCTTTTTCTTCCACCGACATTTTTTTCACAATATCCTTGACAGCTGTTTTGCCCAACTGTGTTTGTTGGGCAGAAACTGTAAATGATGTAAAAAGCATAAAAAATTTGATGTATGAAAGCTGCATCCTTTAAAATTTGTAAGTTAAGGTAAGATAGGCTGATGTTGGCGGAATTGCTACTGTAAAATATGGTGTATTGTTAGCCACTGCAGCATCATATTCGACTTGAGTAAAACTTTCGAAACCTGCTAATTGCTGAATAAGAGATCCTGGTCTTTGATAGCTCATCACACCGTATTTATTGAAAATATTGTTGACGTTTATAAGAGCGCTCAGGTTTTCATTGAAATTATATCCCAAACCAAGGTCAAACTGTGAAAATCCAGGCAATTTGTAAATATTGGTATTACTGCCTTCCCTTTCGCCCAAATAATTCCATGTTAAAAATGCAAAAGCTTTTCCTATGGTTAGATTTGGGGTAACATTGAGTATGATTTTCGGAGTGTAAGCAACTGTTGTTCCAGAATAGGAAACGACTTCATCATCAGTGATTCCTGGACTTTTAAGGTTCCAATAATATCCTTGTTTTACTTTTGGATCCTGTAATGTGAGCACTGCACGAACATTAAAATTAGTGATTGGTTTTATATTAGTTTCTAATTCTACACCCCAGGTTTCATTTTCGTTGTAAAGTGTTGGTGTCGTATAAAACCCTCCTGCTCCATTATCCGCCATTGCTCCAACAGGTACATTTTTCAGTAAACTGTAGAAAGGCGTTATAAAAGCATCAAAATAAGTTGTTCGTGATTTCAATCCCATTTCCACTTGTTGTGTTTTTCGGGATTGCGGGTTTAGCAGACCGATGGTCTCAGGCCTGTTCGATGCAAAAAATACATCCAGATCTGGCGCTTTACTGCCTTGCGAGTATCTTCCATAGACCGCAAAATTGTTGTTAAATTTATAATTAACCGCCGCCGAATAGGAAAAATTTTCGATTTGACGGTCGTAATCCACGTTAGTTAATTTCACCAAGGTGTTATTATCGTAAATAGTATAAGGGTTATTATCAGGTCCCGGTGTTAAAGCAACGTTCCCATTTGTCACCTGAGTATTAGTAAGGAAAGTTCTTATGTTCTCTCCTTTTATCCATATTTTTTCATAACGAATTCCCCAGTCTAAGGTTAATTTATCCGTAATATCCCAGGTGTGCCCAAAAAAGGCAGCACCTTGTTGTTGCTTTGCTTTAAATTCCAATAAGTCTCCAGTGCTTCCAGCTCCTTGTGCAAACCCATCTTTATTGGTAACCTGGAAAGCTCCTGGAATCAGATTAAAAGGATTTGTAGTTGTAGGATAATATAAACCGCCTGTAAAGTTTAAAGTTAACATTCTTGGACGATCTTCCAAGGTGGTAAGAGCGATCCCATTGATTCCTGAAAATCTCCATACATCTGAGTAGCCATAATATCCACCAAATGAAAAATTCATATTTTTCCATTTTTTATTAATGGTAAGCTGGGACATAGATTCCTTTACCTTATTTTCATAAAAATTAAGCGGAGACATCAAAATAGAATTATTTTGAACGCCTTGTCCTGGCAAAAGATTTTTGGTCACATTATAAGTCACGCCAGATGTACCCAAACCAGCAGTAACTGCGGCAACCTCTTGCCCGGTAAGTGCATCACGAAATGAATAATTGCCAATTCCAACAGTTCCCACCAGCAAAGCATACGGAACATTATCGGTCACCGAAGTGACAAAGGAATTACCAATACTGTTCTGGGCAACAGCATTATCAGC
>Ga0206116_1001381_pt1 | contig 13555 bp, 10 predicted proteins | sample 3A1Ametagenome_FD_178000 | JGI IMG/M metagenome (GOLD analysis project Ga0206116, IMG submission 178000) | Enriched microbial communities from leaf-cutter ant dump, University of Wisconsin, Madison, United States - 3A1A | ecosystem: Environmental > Terrestrial > Nest > Insects nest > Nest dump...
GTTCTTCAACAGCGGGATGGCCTCGGAGACCAGCTTGGACGCCTGGACGATGTCGAGACCCATATCGCGCATGCCTGGATCGAAGGCGCGCTGCTCGAACAGCAGGATCGTCTTCACCACGCGGTGCATGGTGTCGATGGTGTCGTCCATCGACTGGATGAGATCCTTGATGTCGTTGCGGTCGAACGGGGTGATGAAGCTCCGCCGGACAGCCAGAAGCACCTCACGGGTAATGCCGTCGGCCTTGTCTTCCAGGGCGACGATCTCGGCGATGCGCGCATCGCGATCATCGCCCGACAGAAGGGCGTTGAGCGAGTGGGCGGCGCTGACGACGGTTTCGGAGTGCTGGGCGAACAGATCGAAGAATTGCTCTTCGTGCGGGAGGAGCTTGCGGAACCACTCGAGCATGGTCGGTCCTTGTTTTCTGGACTTTTCGCCACGCGGTTTAGCCGATGACTCCTTCCGGCGCTAGTCGCAGTTCCTCAATAGGTGGGGTTTTTAGACGGATATCCTTTCAGCCCCGCGTGTAAGGACGGGCAGGGCTGCATTCTATAGGTCAGTCGGATGAGCAACTGGCAACGATATTCGAAAAAGCCCTTAGGAGCGTTGCGTCCAGTTTTCCGTCCATCGTCTGAAGGATGGCATAAGCCTCTTTCGCCGTCTTCGGTGCCTTGTAGCTCCGGCGCTCGATCAGCGCGGCGAAAATGTCGCAAATGGTGATGATCCGCGTGAGATCGGGAATCTCTCGGCTGCCGATGCCGCGGGGATAACCCGTTCCGTCGAGATACTCGTGGTGATCTCGCGCAACCTCCGCGATCTCCGTGGCGATTGCGGCGCTGCCAGTCAGGATTTCGTAGCCGGCTTTGGCGTGGCTCTCCATGATCGCCCGTTCCGTGAGCTCAAGTGCGCCAGGCTTGTCGAGAATGGAAAGCGGTATGTGTACCTTTCCGACGTCGTGAAAATGAGCGGCCTCGAACAGGCGGCGCTGGTCGCTGCTGGAGAAGCCTAGCCCCCTTGCGAACAGCATGGCGACAGCTGAAACAAGACTGCAATGCTGAGCCGTCCCGTCGTGGTACCTTTGAATGATAGTCAGCCAGTTGGCGGCGTCCGTGCTGTCCAGTAGCGCCTCGAAATGACCGAAAGCACGCCGTGCCTCGCCAACGGCGGCGCCGAGATTGCCGGTTCGGATATGTTCGAACAGCTTGCCCGAACCCTCCTCGATCGCCAGGCTCGCCGCCGCGCTTTGCGTGGAGGATCGCCGACGAGTGGCCAACGTCGGTACAGCCTTGGCTATGAAGTCGGCGAGACGCTCCGGCGAGGGGAGCGATTTGACGATGAACGGAAATCCGGCGCCGTCCAGCGCGGCCAGCGTGCGAAAGCCAATCCTGTTGCCGAACAGGATGGTTTGCTCCAGTTGCCTTGTCCATGGGCCCGTCAGCACTCGGTCGAGGAAATCGGGCGCGAAAGCCTCGCCGGCGATCAGCGCGAGCGCCACGCTGTCCTGCCCGTCGCTGCCGAAAGCCTCGGAGAGCGGCAATCCCTGCTCCGAAACCATAGTCGCCGTCATCGCATGAAGAGCCTGACTCTCGGCGATGATATGGATGGATACGGGGTAGCGTATCATGCCTCGGGATGTGCCACCGAGCGGTCCATTCGAGACTGCCGTTGAGGGGCTGACAACGCTGTCAGTTTCGGCTGGAGAAAATCGCGTGCTTTCCACGATCCGGGATCTCCAAGATGAAGCTGGCATCAGGGGGCTGCGGACCAGTTGGTCCGACACTCAGACTGGACAAGACCGGCCGCGAATGTTGGACAGGTTCTAACATGCGGGCGGGGCTCCTGTAAGGAGCTGGCGGGAGCGACTGCGAAGCGTCGTAAAATTCCAGATAAAGTCTATCTATCCAAAACGTTTCGAGGGTTTGTCCGTGTGGCCGGCAGTCGATCGGATGCGTCCGTGGGCCACGGGCAACCGATAGGATCTCGCATTTGGTGGTTGACCGTTGCCTTTCGCGGTGTCCGTGCCTATGCAGGGTCATGCAAGTTTCAGCCTTCGATTTCGATCTTCCGCCGGAGCGAATTGCCCTTCGCCCCGCCGTTCCGCGCGACGCATCACGGCTTCTCGTGGTGAAGCCGGGCGAGCCTTTCGAGGATAGGCATGCGCGCGATCTTGCCGATCTTCTGCGGCCGGGCGATGCGTTGGTGTTCAACGACACCAAGGTCATCCCGGCCCAGCTCGAGGGGCATCGCGATCGCGAGGGTGCCGAGCCCGTTCGTTTGTCGGCCACGCTGCACATGCGTGAGGCTCCGGACCGTTGGCGGGCGTTCGTCAAAGGTGCGCGCAAGCTGCGTGCCGGCGACCGTGTGGTGTTCTCCGGCCCCGATCCAGACGCATCTCCCTTAGGCGCGGTCGTTGCGGAGAAGGGCGGGGACGGAGAGGTTACGCTGGCCTTCGATCGCTCCGGACCGGATCTCGACCTGGCGCTGATAACGGTCGGCCATATTCCGCTGCCGCCCTACATCGCAGCCCGTCGGGCCGAGGACGAGCACGACCGGGCGGACTACCAGACCGTCTATGCGCGTGAGAGTGGGGCGGTCGCCGCGCCGACGGCCGGGCTGCACTTCACCCCTGACCTCCTGGATCGTCTAGCGACACGCGGCATCGACCGGCATTTCGTAACACTGCATGTCGGCGCCGGCACCTTCCTTCCCATGAAGGTGGACGACACTGACGACCACAAGATGCATGCCGAAATTGGTCACGTCTCGGCGGAGACCGCAGACGCGCTCAACGCCGTTCGCGAGCGTGGGGGCAGGGTGGTGGCCGTCGGAACGACGTCGCTGCGCCTGTTGGAGAGCGCGACCGGCGAAGACGGGCTGGTCAGACCGTTCGCCGGGGCGACCGACATCTTCATCACGCCCGGGTATCGCTTTCGCGCTGTCGACCTGCTGATGACCAACTTTCATCTGCCGAAATCGACGCTATTCATGCTGGTGTCGGCGTTCTCCGGTCTCGACACCATGCGCGCAGCCTACGCCCACGCCATTGCCGACGGCTATCGGTTCTACTCCTATGGAGACACGTCGCTTCTGCACCCGTCGCCGGAAAGCCGGCTGCTCAAGTAGGCGGACCGGCGCGCAACTCACCTGGAGACTTCGACGGCTGGCGCGGTTGCCTGCGCCAGCTCAATGCCGTCAGCGAGCGTTCAATAGCGACGCATCAGCGCCACGAGGCGGCCCTGGATGCGCACGCGATCGGGCCCGAAAATGCGCGTCTCATAGGCCGGATTGGCTGCCTCAAGGGCCACGGAGGCGCCCTTGCGCCTGAGCCGCTTCAGCGTGGCCTCCTCGTCGTCCACCAGCGCCACGATGATGTCGCCGGAGTCCGCGGTGTCGGACTTCTTGATGACGACCGTATCGCCGTCGAGGATGCCGGCCTCGATCATCGAGTCGCCCCGAACCTCAAGGGCGTAATGCTCGCCGCCGGCCACAAGGTCGATCGGTACATGCAGGATATGCGACTGGTTCTGTATGGCGGCGATCGGCACACCGGCGGCGATGCGCCCCATCACCGGCACCGGCACGGTGTCGCGACTGTCGAGCGCCGGCGATGCGGCACTGGCCGGCGGAGCCTTGCGACCGCCGTCGCCTTCGATCACCGCTGGAGCGAAGCCCTTGCGGGCGCGGCCGATGCCGGGCTGCATGGTTTCGGGCAGCTTGATGACTTCGAGTGCCCGCGCGCGGTTTGGCAGGCGGCGGATGAAGCCGCGCTCCTCGAGGGCCGTGATGAGACGGTGGATGCCGGATTTTGACTTGAGATCCAGCGCGTCCTTCATCTCGTCGAAAGACGGCGGCACGCCCGACTCCTTCAGACGCTCATGGATGAACATCAGGAGTTCGAGCTGTTTGCGCGTGAGCATCGTCTGGTCCCCGCTGGTCGGCCGGCGCATCGGCTGCGCCGAAACGCGATTCGGTACAAATCACGAACAGAGTTAACATGTTCCGTGTGTGTTCCGCAATGGGGATTGCCGGATGGTTGTCGGGCAGGGCCGGAAAAGCAAGGAAAATGCGAGTGTTCGCCGGTACGGCGCGGCGAGATCGGTATGGAACGCTGGCTGTCGGAACTGGACGGACCGGTCGAACGCCGCGGTTGTCAGGCGAGCGTCTTCCTGACGGCATCGACCACGTCGGCCGCGTAAAGCTTGCACACGCCGCGCTTGCCGACTGGCTCGATCTTCAGTGCCTCGATCGCCTTCTTCACCTTGGCATCGGAAATGCCGATTTCCTTGGCGATGACACCAACGGTAACGGTGGCCTGGTCGGACAAGATGGGTCTCCACGCGGCATTGTTTTGTCGGAGAGGGTAGGCAGTCGCGTTGGCCCGGTCAACGACTAGAGGCGAAACGACCCTCCGGACAAATGCGTATTACCATTTCTGCGTCGTGCTGAGCGAGTGTCCGCTGCGGCTGGCTACCGGTCACCTTCCGAAGTCTGTTTGTCGGAAATGGCGGTTCTTTGCTGCGCAAGGTCTAATGTCTTGGATAGTTGACAAGGAAACTTGTTGTCGTTAGTTTCCTAGTCAACCAAATCGAGGGAGTGATGACCGAGATTTCAGATCTGACCGTGCACACCGGCTATTGGCTCAGAATGGTCTCCAACGCCGTATCACAGGAGTTCGCCCGCAAGGTTGCGGCAGAGGGGGTGACGGTCGCGGAGTGGACATTCCTGAGGGCACTCTACGATGCGGACGCGATGGCCCCTTCGGCTTTGGCCGACAGGATGGGTATGTCGCGAGGAGCCATCAGCAAGCTGGCTGATCGCTTGGTCGATAAGGCGCTGGTTTCAAGGAGCGATCACGCCGACGACGGGCGAATGCAGGCATTGTCGCTGACGGCTGCCGGCCGGAACAAGGTGCCGGCTCTGGCAGCGCTCGCCGATCGGAATGACGCCGAGTATTTCGGCGTTCTCAGCGACGACGAGTGTGCTGCCCTCGATCGATTGCTGCGAACGCTCGCCGACCGGCGAGGGCTGAAGACGGTTCCGGTGGACTGATCCACCGATCACCGGCCACATCCGGCTTGAAAGGATCTGCACATGGACGCGGAACGGATTGCCGTTGCCCGCCGTTGCCTCGACGACGCCCATGCTGGCAGTCGGAGTTTTCCCGAGATCGTCGGCGAGTTGATCGCTGCCGGCTTCGAAGCCTATTCGGTCGATTATCGACGCAATACCCAGACCTACTATCTGCCGGACGGCGACAGTGTCGTGCTCGACATGCCGCAATCGGCCGGGGGCGTCGCGGACGTCTTCGATGCGCCCGCGGTTGGCTCTCTGGTGCGATGGGCGCAGGCGAACGGGCCGGACTATAGCTACAGTGCCTTCTGCCGGCGGGTGAAAGCTGCGGGCTGCGCCGGCTACATCGTGTCCTTCCTGGGGCGACGGGTCGTATATATCGGCCGTACCGCCGAAACACACGTGGAGCTTTTTCCCTGACGGCTTAGTCTTTCGGAGTTCGATTGTCGGTTTACTTTTCGGACTTCTTGCGACAAGGCTGGATGATGAGCTCGCTGATTGCGCATATGGCCAACAATAACGGCCCCTCCGGGGTCGTGGGTGTCGCGCGCGCTTAACAAAGCTAGCTCATGGATCACCACAGCCCCGCCGGTTTCGGACGGGCTGGGTGTCTTGGCTTCTCCGATCCGGTTCCGTTTCAGGAGAAAGTCATGTCATTCCATGCAGAACTGCCGCGTTCCCTTGTGTCCGAGTTGCCCCGCCTGATCGGGCAGCGCGTGAAGCTGTACGGCTTCGTTGCGTCCATTCGCGACCAGAAGCGGATGCGCTTCATCGTGCTCCGCGACCCAAGCGGCACTGTCCAGCTCGTTCACAACAAGGACGACAGCGGTTTGAGCGCCACGCTCGACAAGCTAACGCTTGAAAGCGCGGTGAAGGTCACCGGAGTGGTCATCGCCGCGCCGGGCGTCAAACTCGGCGGTCTGGAGATCGGCCTCGACGGGGTGGAAATCTCCGGCCTGGCCCAATCCCCTCTGCCGATCGCCGAAGGGTCGGGGCTCGAGAAATGGATCGACCATCGTCAGGTCAGCCTGCGGTATCCGGCGCAGCAGCTGGTCTTGGCGGTCCAGACCACTCTCGAGCACGCCATGCGCTCGTTCTGGCAGGACCACGGATTTCGCGAGATCCACTCGCCGAAGCTGATGGGAACCTTCAGCGAATCCGGGGCGGAGGTGTTCTCGGTCAAGTACTTCGGCACGACCGCCTTTCTTGCCCAGTCGCCGCAGTTCTACAAGCAGATGGCTGTTGCCGGCGGGCTGGAGCGGGTGTTTGAGATCGGCCCCGCCTTCCGGGCCGAACCGTCGTTCACGGCCCGTCACGAGACGGAGTTCACCTCCATCGACATGGAGGTCGGCTGGATCGACGATCACCACGATCTTATGGCTTTGGAGGAGCGATGGCTCGCCCGCGCCATTTCCGCCGTCGCCGAAGCCCACGGTGACGATATCCGCCGGCTTTTCGGCGTGGAGGTGGTGCCGCCAACCGTGCCGTTTCCAAAGGTCACCTTCGAGGAGGCGCGCGACCTCTTGCGAACGCTCGGCCACATTCCGCCGAAGGATGACGATCTCGACAGTGATGGCGAGCGGCTCCTCGCCGAGCACATGGCAGGCGAGACCAAGCATGAGTTCCTGTTCATCACCGACTATCCGGCGAGCGGCAGGGCCTTCTACCACATGCGCCGCGAAGACCGTCCCCATCTCACCAAAGGGTTCGATCTGCTGTGGCGCGGCCTTGAAGTAACGACGGGCGCCCAGAGGGAGCACCGGCACGAGCGGCTAATCGCCCAGGCTGCCGAACGAGGATATGAGCTGGGCGCGCTTGCCGACTACCTCGATTTCTTCCGCTTCGGCTGCCCGCCGCACGGCGGAATGGGTGTCGGTCTCGCCCGATTGCTTATGCGTCTGCTCGGCACGGCCAGCATCCGCGAGGTGACACTGCTCAGTCGGACCCCGAAGCGTCTGCGACCTTGATGCGCCTGTCACGGGAAGGAAGCGGCGGGCTTGGGTGCCTTGCCGCTTCCCGCTTTCGGCGGTGCATCGAAGTCGTTCGTTGTCAGGGTGCGAGAGCCTGCATTCTCACGCTCACGCCTCAGGAGCCGCGACGCGGCGCCCGAACAGGGTCAGGCAGACTGCGCCGAGCAGGCCGGATGCCACCGAACCCAGGAGGATGCCGATCTTGACGTGGTCCTGCACGGCCGGGTCGTCAAAGGCGAGCAGACCGATGAAGAGCGACATGGTGAAGCCGATGCCGCACAGGAACGCCGTTCCGGTCATTTGACCCCAGCTCGCTTGCCCCGGAAGGTGGGCGACGCCGAGCTTGACCAGCAAGGCCACGGTGCCGACGACGCCGACCAGCTTGCCAAGCAGCAGGCCGGCCGCGACGCCCATGGTGAGCGGTTCGGCGAACACGCCGATCGAAACGCCTGCCAGGGAAACGCCGGCATTGGCGAAGCCGAATATCGGCACGATGACGAAGGCGACCGGCTTGTGCAGGGCGTGCTCCAGCCGGTGAAGAGGCGACTCGCCGTGGGCTGCCTCCGGTGCGCCCGGCGTCGCCTTCAGCGGGATCATCAGTGCAAGCATGACACCGGCGAGCGTGGCGTGAACGCCGGAAATGAACACCAGCACCCACAGAACGACGCCCAGAGCCAGATACGGCCAGATCGCGACCACCTTCGCCCTGTTCATGCCGTAGAGCACGGCGAGGACGACGGCTGTGCCGCCCAAGGCCAGCAGGTTGAGATCGTTGGTGTAGAACACCGCGATGACGATGACGGCGCCGAGGTCGTCGATGATGGCCAACGCCGCCAGAAAGATCTTGAGCGAGCTCGGAACACGGGAGCCGAATAACGAAATCACGCCCAGGGCGAAGGCAATGTCGGTCGCGGTCGGTATCGCCCATCCCCTTAGGGCGGCCGGGTCGTTCCAGTTCAGCGAGACGTAGAACAGGGCCGGAAACAACATGCCGCCGGCGGCAGCAGCGCCCGGAAGGATGCGGCGGCTCCAGCTCGAAAGCTGCCCGTCCAGCATCTCGCGTTTGATTTCCAGGCCGACGAGCAGGAAGAAGACGGCCATCAGGGCGTCATTGATCCAATGCTGGATGCTGAGGGGGCCGAGATAAACGTGGAGGCCCTGGAAATAGGCTTCGGCCAGCGGTGAGTTGGCGACGAGTATCGCCAACACGGCGACAGCCATCAGCACGAGGCCGCCGGACGCTTCGTTGTTGAGAAACTGGCGAAGGGTGGACTGGATGCGCCCCGGCGTGATCGGCAAAGACATAGAGTTTCGCTCCCATGGTTGGAAGGTTGGTCGAAGTCTCCGTCGATTTCGGTCACCCGTAGCGCACGCAGCACACGCTATTGCTTGCTAAGCTAATGCAACGCTCGCACTATTTCCACGTTGATGGTCGGGTTTTGCGGCTGAATTCCACCCGATGATACATCCGGGTCGGCTACCGCTACAGTTTCGAGGCGATTGCCGCCGCTTCAAACTCAGCCTGGCCCTCGGTCTGTCCTTCGCTAAAGCTCGCGACGGTCACTGGGTGACCACGGTCGGGGAAATGGTAGACTGCATTCGTACAGAACGGTCCTCCTCCCGAATGGCCGAGGGCGGCGCCGATGTGCCCCAGGCGTCCGATCATCAAGCCGAGCCCGTAACCGCAATCGGTCCAGGGGCGTCCTTCAAGGGCGCCGCCGAGCGGGATGCGCTGTCGCATCCCGGCCAACGCGGAGGCGCTTAGCAGCGTTCCATCGATAAGGCCATGAAGGAGCCGCGCGGCATCCTCGGCCGTGCCCATCAGGCAGCCGTGGTAGACCCAGCCGGGATGGTAGGTCGCTCCACCGCGCCAATGAACGCGCCGGAACTGCTCGCGGGTGGTCGCCAGCTCGACGCTGGTCAAGCCGAGGGGACGGCAGACGATGCCGTCGATAAGGGTCGCAAAGCTCTGCCCCGAAGCCGCCTCGATCCGCTCGCGCGCCAGCATGTAGCCGACGTTGGAGTAGGACCAGCCTTGGCCGGGCTCGAAGAGAGGGCCTCTTGCCAGGGTCGCATTGAGGAGCTTGTGGCGCGGCCACGGCTCTTCATCGGCGGCCACGGCCCTGTGGTAGTTGGAGAGAGCGGAATAGTCCGGTAGGCCGGAGGTGTGGTTCAGCAGCTGCCGAAGCGTGAAGCGCTCCTCCTCAAGACGCTCATCCAAGTCGACCAACCCGCGCTCCTGGAGCTTCAAGGCGCAGATGGCGATGACGGTCTTGGTGAAGCTCCAATAGGGAAACAGCAGGGAAGCGTCGCCATGCGCACCCTTGTCTCCGTCGGTCGAAATCCAGAAGGAATGGATAGCCTTTGCCTGCATGACAAACCAGTATCACCGACCGGGAAGGCCGGACAGGTTGGTTCTCAAGGCTTTCGCCGGGCTGCGCTGGTCTCTGCCCGGCGATGTTCGTCCGAAGCGCGGTGCGTCTCCTCCTCAGCGATTGGGAAGATCGCTGAGGAGGTCGGCTGCGAGCGCATGGTTGGGGTCCAGCTTCAGGGCAGCCTGAAGATGCTCGCGGCCGGTTGCGGGGTCGCCAAGGCCGATGGCGGCTTCGGCGAGCATGACATGGGAGGAGACACGCCGGCGAAGCTGCAGATCGTCATCGAACAGCAGCATGGTCGGCAGCGAGGTGGCGAAGTAGTCGATCTTGGCCGGGCTCGCCATCGTTTCCTCGGCGTAGGCGCGGAGTTCTCCGAGCAGCTGTTCCGCTTCTTTCCTCCGGCCGAGCGCCAGGAGAGACAGGGCCGAGAAGAAGGTCTTCTCCGAATAGGCTCGCACTTCCATGCCGAGGAAATCGCCGGCAAACTCGGCCGCCAGCGTCAACCAGCGCTTCGCTTCCTCATGGCGGCCGGCTGCGGCGAGCGCCTTGCCGAGCCAGTAATGGAGATCACTCTGGTTGGCGAGAAGGTGACGCGCCTCGCCAAGGGAATGCGGCGGGTTGAGTGCGGCTTCGAACTCCGTGATCGCGGCCTCGGCATCGCCCGCGGCAAGCGCCCGGCGGCCGAGACCGAGGTGGCCGCGCACCCACTGATCGAGGGCAAGGCCTTCACCTCCCTCCCAAGGCTGGAAAGCGCGGCCGCAAATCAGCGGCACCGATTTCTCCGGCCATCCGAGCTGGTTGTAGAGCGCGGACAGTTCGACGCTGAGGTCGTCGCGGCTCGCCACGAGGTCGAGCCGGCTTTCCAATTCGGCCAGACGTTCGGCCGGCGAGCGGCCGATGCGCTTCCAGAGCTGGTCGCGTTCATAGACGAGGCGAGCGTCGCCCGGGTTGGCGGCGAGCGCCTTGTCATAGGCTGCGACGGCCTTTGGTTCGGAGCCTTCGATATTGAAGTACGCGATGCCGAGGTTGCGCCAGGGGATCGACCAAGACGGATCGATGGCGACGGATCTCTCCCACATGGCGATCGCGTCGGCGTAGCGACGCCGATCATAGAGAAGGTTGCCAAGGTAACAGGGCGCCCGACCATCGGCGGGGTTTGCCTCGATGGCTTTCTCCAGCGCGGCGATGTCTTCGAGCCGGGCTGGAAAACAGTAGTCGGGCAACGCCTTGGCAGCTGCCACAAGGTGAGGTTTCGCCGACTTGCCCAGGCGTTCCGCCAGGACGGCGGCATGGTAGTGAAGCAGCGGCGAGGCGGCATGGTCCATGGCGGTGGCGCGGTCGTTGAGGAGCGCCAGCGCGTCGGAGACGAAACCGCCGCGAGCCGTCTCGATGGCGACGTCGAGGTAAAGCTGATCGTCGCCGTCGAATGGCAGTCCCTTCAGGGTGCGCGCGCGGGCATCGAGTGGGTCGCGGGCCAGCGTCTCGGCGAGAAGCGCCTCGGCTTCCCCTGTCCGACCGAGCCTCAGGAGCAAGGCTGCCCGAAGATTGCGGGCGACCGAGTTCTCGACGTCATGGCGAAGCGACTCCTCGACATGGTCGAGCGCATCGGCGAGGGCGCCCCGCGTTCCATCGATCTCGGCCAGTGCCAGATGCGCCGGCCCCCGCCAAGCCGCATTCCATGTTGCCTTGTAAAGGGCGTCGTAGGCTGCATCGATCCGCCCGAGGTGGCGGAGGGCGAGCCCGAGGTGATAGTGCGCCTCGCCGGTCGACGGATTCGGGTTGCGCCGCGTCAGCCGCTCGATGGCCTTGCGCAAGCAGGTTTCGGCCGCCACGTACTCGCCGCGCCGAAGGTGCCAGATGCCGAGGGCCGTGTTGCACCTGATATCGCCTGGGTCGCGACGGAGCGCCTCGCGCCAGTAGATGTCGGCCGGCCGCGTCGCGTGGCGATACTGGTCGAGATGAACGCCCGTCATCCAGAGTTCGTCTGCACTCTCGATCTCTTCGGGCGGCGGCGGCTCGGTGGCCGGCGGTGGAACGGTCACGGCGCCACGGTCCACAGGACGGCGTTCGGCCAGCACGGTGCCCTGTCGTTCGACCACGACGCTGACGTCATTGCCGTCGACGCCGTCGGGCAGGGTGAGGGCGAGGAGGATCGGTTTGGCCGGGTCGAGGTCGGTCTCGTGATCGGCAAGCATGCTCTCGCCAACGGAAACGGTGATGCGGGCGCTTGCGATGACCTCGGTCGACTGAACGCCGACTGTCAGCTTGGAGCCGTCGCGCTTCAGGCCGATCGCCGCTTCAAGCGTCGCGGCGGCGGCAGCGCCGATCTTGCTGACCGGGTACCAGTATTGCGAGAAGGTCTTGGTCTCGCCGGGCGCCAGGAACGAGAAGTCCGGCTGGTTGTCGGTGTAGACGCCGGCCATGAGCTCGATATAGGGCCAGTAAACGCCATTCTCGTCGGGCTCTGTCAGGTTCCGATCCCAGGCATAGCCGAAATCATGGTTGCCCCAGGTCCACTGCTTCTTGCCGGGGGATATGTGGTGGTTGGCGACATGGACGATTCCAGCATCGATGGCGTGATCGTAGCCACCGAAGAAATCGTCGCGCGAGCCGAGGCACATGTAGCTCGTCGGCACGGGAATGTTGGAGTACCAGCGCAGGTCGTTTGGGGCATAGCCGCGCTTCGGCACGAACTGCGTCGGCGTTTCCTCGGACGGCACGCCATCCCTGGCGCGACCGGCATAGTCGACGCCGTAGTAGCTGGCCTCGCAGCTGGGAAAGGCGGATGTGGCTCGCTTGGCATGGTCGGCGATGAAACGGACGTCCTCGGGGAAGAAGCTCTGGTAGTCTTCATGCACTTGGGTGGCGACGTTCGCCCACCACAGGAAGGTCTGGGTCAGTTCGGTCCGATTGTGCAGGCGCACGGCCAGCTCGAGGCGGGCCTTGCCGGGGCTGAGGCGGACGCCATGCATGCCCTTCATGCGGTTCATCGGCTCGTTTTCCGACAGCCAGATGACGCGCGAACCATCGGATTCTTCCGTGATTTCCCAAGCCGTTGGCATGTAGGTGCTGGGACGATGGTGCTGGGGCCAGTTGAACTCGATGCCACCGGACAGCCAGGGGCCGGCCAAGCCCACCAGGGCCGGTTTGATGACGCGGTTGCGGTAGACGATGTCGTGCCCGGTCGTCTTGTCGACCACGGCATAGATGCGGCCGCCGAGCTCGGGGAGGACGGTGACGCGTAGATACTCGTTTTCGATGTGCAGCGCCGTCCAGCTCTTGTCATGCAGTTGCGAGCCGATGCGGTCGAAGAACGGTAACGGATAGACGCGGCCGCTCGATCCCTGGAAGACACGCTTTTCGAGGAACATCGGATTGCGGTCGGCGGGTGCCGGCTCGTAGGTAGGAATGACGAGCGGCGCCGACCATGCCTTGACCGACCCGTGAAGCGCCATGGGTGCAGCGGGGAGTTCGACTTGTTTCATGGCGCAGTCCTTCCTGTCCCGGAACCGGGTATTGTCGTTGCCGGAACGCTAGGTGCCGTCCTCCCTTGGGTGAATAGCGGGAACGATGGACATCATGGAGGATCCTCTGATATCGTCAGGGTATGGCAGAGGGTGGAGAACAGCGGATCAAGGAGGGCTTTCCTGGGCAGCGCATGGTCGTGCTGCCTCGGCCAGTGGTGTCAGGCTGGCTGGATGGTCAACCGCTGATCGAACTTGTGCCGAGCGATGTCGGGCATTATCCGCGCGCCCAATGGCACTTCGTCGAGCGGCCGGAGGGCATTTCCCAGTCCGTTCTGATCTATTGCACCGACGGTTGCGGCTGGGCGCGGGTCGGCGACGTCAACCTTCGCATTCGGCCGGGTCAGGCGCTGTTGGCGCCGGCCGGCGTGCCGCACAGCTACGGTGCCGCCTCAGACGATCCATGGACGATCTACTGGGTGCATCTCGAGGGGGAGAAGGTGGCGCTGCTGCCGGATCTGCTCGAGCTCGACCCGGAGGAGCCCTTGCTGCATCCCGGCCGCGACCCGGCCATCCCGACGCTGTTCGAGAAGATGTTGTCGATCCTCGGTCGCGGCTACACGTCCGATAACTTGCTGTCGGCCTCGATGGCCCTCGGTCAGCTCGTGACCCATCT
>Ga0206116_1001383_pt1 | contig 13545 bp, 12 predicted proteins | sample 3A1Ametagenome_FD_178000 | JGI IMG/M metagenome (GOLD analysis project Ga0206116, IMG submission 178000) | Enriched microbial communities from leaf-cutter ant dump, University of Wisconsin, Madison, United States - 3A1A | ecosystem: Environmental > Terrestrial > Nest > Insects nest > Nest dump...
GCGAGGGTACGCGGACCGACGTGTCGCAGGCCCAGGCGGCACTGGCCGCGGCGACCTCCGCCGTCAGCGTCGCGCAGGCCGATCTTCTCACCGCTCGGGCCAACTACATCCAGGTGGTGGGCCATGAGCCCAAAGGGCTGCGTTCGCCCGGACCGATCACCAAGTTGCTGCCCGCCAAGCTGACGGTTGCGGTCGATGCGTCTCGCACCGAGCATCCGTCGATCCGCGCGGCGATCTACAATGCAGATACCGCGTCCTACAACGTAGAAATCCAGGAAGGCGCGCTACTGCCGAGCTTCGTCCTGCAGGGAACGGTGAGCAGCGCCTTCGCTGGGAGTTCGGTACCCGGCGGAAGCAGCACGCCGGAGCGGGCGCGCACGCTGGAAGGGTCGGTCGCCGCCGTGCTCTCCATTCCCATCTACCAGGGCGGCGCCGAGTACGCGACCGTCCGTCAGGCCAAGGAAGAGCTTGGTCAGGCCAAGCTGCAGGTCGATGCGGCGCGTATGTCGGTCGATGCATCCCTTGCCCAGGCGTGGAGCGCGCTTGAGTCGGCGAAGGCGCAGATCGTTGCGGCCGAGGCATCGGTGACGGCAAGCCGGTTGGCGCTTGAAGGCGTGGTCGAGGAGCAGAAAGTCGGCCAGCGGACGACCCTCGATGTCCTGAATGCTCAGAGCACGCTGATCGACGCCCGCCTGTCGGAAGTCGGCGCCGAGACCCAGCTTGTGGTGGCGAGCTACCGCGTCCTGGCTGCCATGGGCCGTCTCGATCGGGAGCGCCTCGGCCTCAAGGTCACGGCCTATAAGCCGGAACACCATTACGAGCAGGTCCGGGACAAGTGGATCGGACTGCGCACGCCGGACGGCCGCTGACCTCTGTGCGGCCGGGCGCCGGGGATAACCGCCCCATTTCCGGCGCAAACCGTTTTCAGCCGCGTTAACTAATCTATACTTCAGAGGTCGAATCAGGCTTGTTGCCGGTAGGCATCCGGTTGACCGCCGCGTTGTTTGGCGTTTCGACGCCGCCGGGAACGGGGCAAGTCGATTGTCAGAAGTGCCGGGCGGAAGAAGGCATTGATCGATCGTGTAACAGGTGGTGGGGCGACCCACTCGGAGTAGACCAATGGCCAAGGCAGCTGCGTCCGCCGAACCTTCAATGGAAGAGATCCTGGCTTCCATCAGGCGGATCATTGCCGACGAGCCCGATGGCAAGGAGGCTGCGGCGCCCAAGCCGGCTCCGGCCAAGGCGGCGGCCGCTCCGAAACCGGAGGTCGAAACTATGGCCAAGCCGGCGCTCGAGGACGAGCACATTTCCGAGGAGGATCTCGACAAGCTGTTTGCCCAGTCGGGTGACGACGAGGACGAACCGGAGATGGACGTCGATGACGCCGATGACGGAGACGAGCCGGAAGTGCTCGATCTCGCCGATGTCGCCATGGTCGACGAGACGGAGCCGCTGGAACTTGTGGAAGGTCTGAAGGACGACGAAGCCGAGGTCGCCTTTGCCGAAGCGGAGCCGGAACCGCCGCGCCGGCCCGAGCCTCCGAAGGCCGAGGCGCCGCGCGCCCAGGCCTTTCTGGATCAGGAAGCCGAAGAGCGGCTTGTGTCCGCTGCCGCCAGCGCCTCGGTGCAATCCGCGTTCGGCCAGTTGAGCCACACGGTGCTTGCGGCCAACGCGCGCACGCTCGACGATCTGGTCAAGGATATGCTGCGGCCGATGCTGCGGGCCTGGCTTGACGAGAATCTCCCCGTGATTGTCGAGCGGCTGGTGCGGGCCGAGATCGAGCGCGTTTCGCGCGGACGCTGAGGCCGTGAGGTCGATCCTCCTTCAGGGTCTCGCCGCGTTTTTCGAGATCGCCGGTTGTTTCGCCTTCTGGGCATGGTTGCGACTTGGCAAGACGGTTCTCTGGACATTGCCCGGTGTGCTGTCGCTGATCCTGTTCGCGCTCGTGTTGACGCGCATCGACAGTGCAGCGGCCGGTCGAACCTACGCCGCCTATGGCGGCGTCTACATCGCGGCCTCGTTGATTTGGCTGTGGGCGGTGGAGCGGCAGGCGCCGGACCGCTGGGACCTGACCGGCGCGGCGGTTTGTCTGGTCGGCGCGGCGATCATTCTTCTCGGGCCGCGGGCGACTGCCGGTTGATCGATCCTTGTTCAAACCGTCAGGCAGCGACGCCGGCCGAATAGGTCATGGTGACGTTGTTGGCGACGCTGGCGTAGAGGTTGCTCACGGCCTGCGACAAGCCGCCCTTGCTGCCATTGCCGAAGTTGTAGGGCATGTTTGCCTGCTGCGTGTCTGATGTGGACTGACCTTGGCCACCGGTCGTCGTCACGCTGGTCGAACCATCCGAGTAACTGACCGTAATGGTGGTGCTGCCGTCCGGATTGTCGAGATAGGTCGTGCTGACGACTTCCTTGCTTTCGCTCGCACCGGATGCGCCGGAGGCGCTGCCGGACGACGAGGCATCGCCTGACGCCGAGGTGCCGGTATCGGTCGAAGTGGTCGCATCGGTCGATGACGCAGCTTCGGTGCTGGACGCGCTTTCTTCAGATGGCGGCGGAGGCGGCGGTGGCGGCGGCGCCATCGCGGCACTCGTCTCTCCCAAGGCCGAGGATGCATCATCGGTCGAGGACGCAGTTGCCGACGTGTCCGAAGGAGGCGGCGGAGGCGGTGGCGCCATCGATCCATCGCTCTCGCTCATCTGTTCCTGGAGCGATAGCAGCGCCGACTGCAAGTCGTCGCCGAGCGAGGAGAAGGAACTGGTCGACGAGACCGTGCCGCTCGTCGAGCCGTTGTCCTGACTGCCGGACGACGCTGGTGGCGCAAAAGCGGTTGGTGCCGACGCTGTCTTGTTGCCGGACGATCCGAAAAGGGCGGCAAGGCTGCTGGCATTGCTGGTCAGGGCGGAAAGGGACGACATCTGCTGCCTCCGGGAAAAACTCCCTCTGCAGCTTTAGACGGGCCTCACGCCGAAACCAGGCGCCGAAATCCCAGAAAAATAAGGTTAACAATTTATGGCTCACGGCGGGTTCTTCTCGATGTCCTTCAAGAGCCAGTCTCGGAACGCCCTGATCTTCGGCTGGCTGCGCCGACTTTCCGGATAAACCAGCCAATAGGCGGAGCCATCGCGGCTGACGAGGTCGAACGGCATGACAAGCCGACCGCTTGCCAAGTCTTCCCGATAGAAGGCGGGCGTCAGGATGGCGACGCCGTGCCCGGCAATGGCCGAGCTCGCCTCCAGGGTCTGCGATCCGAACAGGTTGCGCTGGCGCCCTTCGAGATTGGCATCCCGTATGCCTGCGGTCTCGAACCAGAGGCGCCACCAGGAATCTCCAGGATCGATGATCTTGCACTTCAGGAGGTCGCGCGGATCATTGAGCGGCTTGACCTGTTCGAGGAGAGACGGGCTGAGCATCGGTGCGAAGTCGAGGTCCATCAGGTGGTGGGCGACGACGCCCGGCCAGACGCCTCTGCCGGCGCGAATGGCGACATCTCCCGGATCGCGGCTGAAATCTACCAGCGCCGTGTCGGTGATGAGCCGCACGGCGATGTGCGGCGCGCCGAGCTGGAAGTTGCCGATGCGGCGCGCCAGCCAATGGGTGGCGAAGGTTGCCGTCGTGCTGATCGCGAGCTGTTCGTCGGCGGCCGTTCGTGCCGCCGCCATGGCCTCTTCCAGAAGGATGAAGGCATCGCTCACCTTGGGCATCAGGCGCTCGCCGGCTTCGGTCAGCTCGATCCGCCGCGGCAGCCGGCGGAACAGCAGTTCGCCCAGAACGCCTTCCAGCAGCTTCACCTGATAGCTCACCGCCGTCTGCGTCATGCCCAGTTCTTCGCCGGCGCGAGTGAAACTCATCAGGCGCGACACCGCCTCGAACACCCTGAGCGCGTTGAGAGGCATCTGCCGACCCGACTTCATGGATAAGTTCTCCTTATGGGTGGAGATGAACGTTCGATTGGAAACGTTCGGATATCCGGCAGATATTGCTCTCGACGCATCAATGTATCAAGGGAAACGACAATGACTTGCGTGGATCACACCATGGTCCGGCGCGACCGCTGGCGCGCCTCTGTCCTCTCGATCCTGCCTCTTCTGGCCGGCATGGTTTTGTCTCTCAGCCGGTGGCGGAGAGGACGGATCGAGGACCTCAACGAGCACATGCTTCGCGACATAGGCTTTGCCGATGGCCGCGCCACGGAGGCCGGCATGCGGAAAAGGGCGAACAGTCGGTACGAGTTCGATCGGTTTTGACGGCGGAAAGGCCGCTTCTTGTTGATTTTCGGGGTCGCAGCGGCTAACCGTCGCTCACCCGAAGACGACAGGAAAAAGACGTCGGATCATGCTGGAAAAGACATTCGAAGCGGCGGACGTCGAGCCGCGCATCGCCAAGGCTTGGGACAATGCGAAGGCGTTTGCCGCAGGCGCCGGCAAGAAGCCGGGCAAGGACACGTTCACCATCGTCATTCCGCCGCCGAATGTCACCGGCTCGCTGCACATGGGCCACGCGCTCAACAACACGCTGCAGGACATTCTGGTGCGCCTTCAGCGCATGCGCGGCCTCGATGTGCTCTGGCAGCCCGGTCTCGATCACGCCGGCATCGCCACGCAGATGGTGGTGGAGCGCCAGCTGGCCGAACGGCAGATGCATCGCCGCCAGATCGGCCGCGAGGAGTTCGTCAAGCGCGTCTGGGAATGGAAGGCCGAGTCGGGCGGAACCATCGTCGGCCAGCTGAAGCGCCTCGGCGCCTCCTGCGACTGGTCTCGCGAGCGCTTCACCATGGATGCCGGTCTTTCCAAGGCCGTGCTGAAGGTGTTTGTCCAGCTCTACCGCGAAGGGCTGATCTACAAGGACAAGCGTCTCGTCAACTGGGACCCGAAGCTGCTCACCGCCATCTCCGACCTTGAGGTCGTGCAGACGGAACTGAAGGGCAATCTCTGGCACTTCCGCTACCCGCTGGAAGGCGGCGCCACCTACCAGCACCCGATCGCCTTCGACGAGGCCGGCAAGCCGACCGAGTTCGAGACGCGCGACTATATCGTCGTGGCCACCACCCGCCCCGAGACCATGCTGGGCGATACGGCCGTCGCCGTGCATCCCACCGACGAGCGCTACAAGGCGATCGTCGGCAAGAAGGTGAAGCTGCCGCTGGTCGGGCGTTTGATCCCGATCGTCGCCGACGAGTACTCCGATCCCACCAAGGGCACCGGCGCGGTGAAGATCACCCCGGCGCACGACTTCAACGACTTCGAGGTGGGCAAGCGCCATGGCTTGACGCCAATCAGCGTCCTCGACGTCGAGGCGGCGGTGATCCTCAAGGACAACGCCGAGTTCCTCGAGCGGGTGGCGCCGTCCGCCGAGCTCGCCCAGACCATCGAGAGCCTGCACGGCAAGGACCGCTTCGAGGCGCGCAAGCTGGTGGTCGCCGCCTTCGAGGCGGCCGGCCTCCTGGACAAGATCGAGCCGCACGTCCATCAGGTGCCGCATGGCGACCGTGGCGGCGTGCCGATCGAGCCCTTCCTCACTGACCAGTGGTACGTCAATGCCAAGGTTCTGGCCGAACCGGCGCTCGCCTCCGTCAAGGAAGGCCGCACCAACTTCGTGCCGAAGAACTGGGAGAAGACCTATTACGACTGGATGGAGAACATCCAGCCCTGGTGCATCTCGCGCCAGCTCTGGTGGGGGCATCAGATCCCGGCCTGGTACGGGCCACGGATAGAGAGCGGAAAGATCATTATTCGTAACGAAAAGGCGTGGGAATACTATCCAGACTCCTGCTTTGTTGCTTATGATGAGCGTGAAGCTATCGAGAGTGCGAAAAAATTCTATGGTCGAGATGTAAAAGTAGTCACTGTTGAAGACAACGCCGCTGCGCTTGCCTTCGAGGCTATGCTTGATGTTTCGAAACCAGTGCCAATCGTACGCGACCCAGACGTTCTCGACACCTGGTTCTCGTCGGCCCTCTGGCCCTTCTCGACGCTAGGCTGGCCGGACGAGACGCCGGAGCTCGCCCGCTACTATCCGACGAACGTGCTGATCACCGGCTTCGACATCATCTTCTTCTGGGTCGCCCGGATGATGATGATGGGCAAGCACTTCATGGGCACCGAGCCCTTCAAGGACGTCTACATCCACGCCCTCGTCCGCGACGAGAAGGGCGCCAAGATGTCGAAGTCCAAGGGCAACGTCATCGATCCGCTCAACCTGATCGACGAGTTCGGTGCCGATGCGCTGCGCTTCACGCTGGCCGCCATGGCGGCGCAGGGGCGCGACATCAAGCTCGCCACCAGCCGCGTCGGCGGCTACCGCAACTTCGCGACCAAGCTTTGGAACGCCGTCCGCTTCTCCGAAATGAACGGTTGCGTTCGCGTCGCCGGCTTCGATCCTGACAAGGTGAGCGAGACGCTCAACCGGTGGATCGTCACCGAAGTGCGCAAGACGCAGGCCGAAGTGTCGGAGGCGCTCGACGCCTATCGCTTCAACGACGCGGCCGGCGCCATCTACCGCTTCGTCTGGAACTCGTTCTGCGACTGGTATCTCGAGTTCACCAAGCCGGTTCTGACCGGTGACGACGGCTCGGCCAAGGACGAGACGCGCGCCACCTGCGCCTGGGTGATCGACGAGATCCTGAAGGTCCTGCATCCGTTCATGCCCTTCATCACCGAGGAGCTGTGGGCCAAGACCGGCGAGGCCGGTCCGGCGCGCGACAACCTCCTTGTGCTGACCGCCTGGCCGGAAGGCAGCCGCGAGACGACCGACGCCGCCGACGAGATCAACTGGCTGATCGACGTCATCACCGAGATCCGCTCGGTGCGCGCCGAGATGAACGTTGCGCCGGCGACGCTGCTGCCGCTGGTGCTGGTCGGTGCGTCGGACAAGGTGAAGGGCTGGCTCTCCACCCACACGCCGGCCATCCTGCGCCTTGCCCGCGTGTCGGACGTGTCCACCGCCGACGCCGCCCCGGGCCAGTCGGCCCAGATCGTCACCGCCGACGGCGTCATCGCCCTGCCGCTGTCCGGCGTGGTCGATCTCGACGGCGAGCGCGCCCGCCTCGGCAAGGAGGAGAGCAAGCTGATCGGCGAGATCGAGCGCATCGACAAGAAGCTCGGCAACGCCGCCTTCGTCGCCAAGGCCCCCGAAGAGGTGGTCGAGGAGGAGAAGGCCAAGCGCGACGGCTATGCCGAGCGGCTGGCCAAGGTGCGCGAAGCGCTGGCGCGACTGGCCTGAGGGTCGCCATCCCAGCATCGATTGGAGCCTCGCGGTTTGCCGCGGGGCTCTTTTGATTCAGCTGCGCTCCTCCAGCGCAGGGTGTTGGAGCGAACTTCGGAATCCGATAAATCTAGCAGCAGCTCACGGAAGCCTCCCATGCGTATCGCTATCCTCTCCGACATACACGGCAACGCCGACGCGCTGGTGGCGGTGCTCGACGACCTCGCCGGCCGCTCAGTGGACGCCACGCTCTGCCTTGGCGACCACTTGTCGGGGCCGCTGGAGGCACGCCGAACCGCCGACATGCTGATGGCTTCGTCGGTCTCCTGCATCGCTGGCAACCACGATCGGACGCTCGTCACGACGCCCAGGTCCGAGATGGGGCCGTCGGATGGCCACGCCTACGACCAGCTTTCGGGCGCGCATATCGCTTGGCTGAAGGGGTTGCCCGCTTCGCTGTCCGTCGGTCCGGTCATCGCCTGGCATGGAACGCCCGCCTCGGACGTCGAATATTGGCTGGAGACGGTGGAGGGCGGCCGGATGCGGCTTGCCGACCGCGATACGGTCGAGGCCCGGGCGCGAGTGTCGACGGCCGCCATCGGTCCGTCCAGCCTGCTTCTCTGTGGCCACACGCATATTCCGCGCGTCATTCGGCTGAAGTCAGGCGCGACGGTGGTCAATCCCGGCAGCGTCGGCTTGCAAGGCTATACCGATGACGCGCCAGTGCACATCATGCAGGTCGGCGCGCCAGAGGCCCGCTACGCCATCGCGGAAAAGCGGGCCATCGGCTGGGCTGTGGTGCACTATGCCGTGCCTTATGACACCACCAACGTCGTTCGCCTTGCGCGCGAGGCCGGCCGGCCCGAATGGGCATCGGCCCTCGAAAGCGGCTGGATCGCCTGAGCCTTGCGTCCGATGCGTTTCGCGTGAGACGTCAGGCCTCGTCGGTCTCCGGTCGGACCGAATGAATGGCGAAGGCGGCGGCGACGGCTCGGATGCGCGCCGGATCGATCGGCCTTGCCGGATCTTCGTCTTCCGACACGGCGGCGCGGAAGCCGAGGTGATCGGGCCGAAGCGGCAACAGCGTTCCGACGTCGACGACGCGCAAGGCACCGGAAACGCCAACCGAAAGTTTGGACCGACGCGCGGACGCGATGAAGCGGGCAATGTCGGCGAGCTTGACGGCCTTGATCAGGCCATCGGTGGATTCGGACGCGGAGAGCCAGACGCCCGAGAAGCCGGCAATGGCCGCGACCGGCAACAGCTCGAAGTCCGGCCCGGCCTCCGGCGGGAAGATGGCAACCAGCCGGACGCTGGCCGCCAGCGAGCGGCCGATCCGTGATAGCAACGCCGCGCCGGCATCGCCCTGCGGTACAGGCAAAGCCAGCGCGGTGACGCCCGTTGCGGCAAAATCGGCGAGCTCGCCATCCGCTAGGCCTCCCGCCGCGGCCACCACCTCGGCCCGTTCGCCCGTCACGGCCAGAATGGCGCGCAGCTCGGACAGCGGAACGGCGGAGATCGGTCCGACGGCGGCGAAGATCATGGTCACGCCAGCGGCAACGGCGGCTCGCGCCTCGTCGGCGGTGGTGACGGTCACCTGAAGAGCGGTCATGGCAAATCTCCGGCGCCTCAGAGCTTCTCTACTGGATCGTTCGCGAATCGGGCCGCCAGCTCGGCAACGGTCCTGTCGCCAATCAAGAGGTCCGGAGCGATCTCGGCAAGGGGGATCAGCACGAAACCTCGCTCGTGGGCGTGGCGGTGAGGCAGCGTCAGCTCTGGGGTCTCCATGCTGACGTCGTCATAGGCGATGAGGTCGATGTCGATGACGCGCGGTCCCCATCGCTCGTGGCGAACGCGCCCAAGCTGACGCTCCACATCGAGGCAGGTGGCGAGCAGTTGCAGCGGCGCGAGCGCCGTTTCCACCACGGCCGATACGTTGGTGAAATCCGGTTGATCGGTCTTGCCCCAGGGACGCGTGCGGTAATCCGACGAGCGTGCCACCACTCTCACCCCCGCCGCCTCCAGGTGCCGCAGCGCGTTTGCGATGGTGACGCGGACGTCGCCGATGTTGCCGCCAAGGCTGAGCGCCGCTTTAGCCATCGGCCCGACTCCGTGTGATCTCCACCGACACGGTGTCGAGCACGTGCGGCACCGGTGCCGATGGCTTGTCGACGCGGATGGTGATTGCCTCGACGAGCGGGAACGTGGCCAGAATGTCGGTGGCGATCGCTTCGGCCAGGGCCTCCAGCAACTTGAAGCGGCGTGTCGTGGCGATGCCGACGACGATGTCGGACATATCCGCATAGGACACGGACTTCGTCAGATCGTCGCTGGTCCCGGCGGCACGGGTGTCGACGGCCGCATCGAACGAGATGAAGAAGCGTTGCCCGATGGCCGCTTCTTCCGGCAGGACACCGTGGCGGGCGAAGACGGCAAGCCGATGAACGCGAATGTGGTCGGTCATCGCATTTCCCTCCTGATGGCGTCGGCAACGGCGGCGGCGTCGCGATGGGCGGCAACATCGTGGACGCGGACGATGTCAGCGCCAGCCATGATGGCGGCGACATTGGAGGCGATGGTGCCATGAAGCCGCTCGGCGACCGGTCGCTCGGTACCGATCAGCGCCCCGATCATGCGCTTGCGCGACGTTCCCATCAGAACCGGAAATCCGAGCGTCTTGAGTTCGCCAACGCGGGCGACCGCCTGAAGGTTCTGCTCGAACGTCTTTCCGAAGCCGACGCCCGGATCGAGGATGACATGCCCGTCGGCAATGCCGGCCTTGCGGGCGATGTCCAATGAGCGCCCGAAGAACGTCTTCATGTCCTCGATAATGTCGATCGCCGGGTCGATGTCGGTCCTGTTGTGCATGGCGATCACAGCCGCGCCATGGGCGGCGGCGGCGGACGCGATGTCCGGTTCGCGCTGAAGGCCCCAGACGTCGTTGACGATGGTCGCCCCGGCCCGGAGCGCCGCCTCCGCCGTCTTTGCCTTGTAGGTGTCGATGGAGATGGGAGGAACGCCACTTGCGACAAGCCGCTCTATGACCGGCACGACGCGGGCCATCTCTTCGTCTGCCGAGACTTCGGTCGCGCCCGGCCGCGTGGACTCGCCACCGACATCGAGGATGTCGGCGCCTTCGTCGGTCATGCGTCGGGCGTGGGCGAGGGCGGTTTCAATCGAGGAGTACCGTCCGCCGTCGGAAAAGCTGTCGGGCGTGACGTTGAGAATGCCCATCACCAGTGTTCGCTTGCCGAGGTCGGGCAGAAGGGAAAGGACCATGGGCATGCTCGCGTTTGGATGTCGGGCTTCTGAGGTAGCCCGCGCGCCGTCCGCTGGCAAGCGGCCGTTCAGCTACAGCGTCTGAAGCTCTTCATGTTGATTCTTATTGTGAGGTCGAGCTCACTTGAATCAATCTGTGAGCTCGAAAAATTTCTATATAATTCAATATGTTGAAGCGGTTTTCCGAATCTCTTGCGGAGCCTCGTTTTGGCCCCGTGTCGCCGGCGCGCGATGGTGGGCTGGCGACACGGCGTTGTCTGCGAGGATCACTCCGCCGCGTTGCGACGCTGCGGACGGCGGTCGAGCAACTCACGGAGATACCGGCCGGTGTAGCTCGCATCCACCTTCATCACCTCTTCCGGCGTGCCGGCGGCGACGATGCGGCCACCGCCGTCGCCACCCTCTGGACCGAGGTCGACCAGCCAGTCGGCGGTCTTGATGACCTCGAGATTGTGCTCGATGATGACCACCGTGTTGCCCTGCTCGACCAGCTCGTGCAGCATCTCAAGGAGCTTGGCCACGTCGTGGAAATGCAGACCGGTCGTCGGCTCGTCGAGGATATAGAGCGTGCGGCCGGTCGCCCGGCGTGACAGCTCCTTGGCGAGCTTGACGCGTTGCGCTTCGCCGCCCGACAGCGTCGTCGCCTGCTGTCCGACCTTGACGTAGCCGAGGCCGACATCGCGCAGCGCCGTCATCTTGTCGCGGATGGCCGGCACCGCCTGGAAGAAGTCGCAGGCCTCCTCGACGGTCATGTCGAGAACGTCGGCGATCGACTTGCCCTTGAAGTGGACCTCCAGCGTTTCGCGATTGTAGCGATGACCCTTGCAGACGTCGCACGTGACGTAGACGTCCGGCAGGAAGTGCATCTCGATCTTGAGGACGCCGTCGCCCTGGCAGGCTTCGCAGCGGCCACCCTTGACGTTGAACGAGAACCGCCCCGGCCCGTAGCCGCGCGCCTTGGCCTCCGGCAGACCGGCGAACCAGTCGCGGATCGGCGTGAAGGCGCCGGTGTAGGTGGCCGGGTTGGACCGCGGCGTGCGACCGATCGGCGACTGGTCGATGTCGATCACCTTGTCGAGCATCTCGAGGCCTTCGATGCGGTCATGCGCCGCCGCCTGCTCGCGGGCGCCGTTGAGGCGCCGTGCCGCCGCCTTGAACAGCGTGTCGATCAAAAGGGTCGACTTGCCGCCACCCGACACGCCGGTGACGCAGGTGAACAGGCCGATGGGAATATCGGCCGTGACGTTCTTGAGATTGTTGGCCCGCGCGCCGACGACGCGGATGTACTTGTTCTTCTGCGGCTTGCGGCGCTTGTCGGGCAGGGGGATGGCGAGCGCGCCGGACAGGTACTGGCCGGTGAGGCTGGCCGGGTCCGCCATGATCTCGGTTGGCGTTCCCTCGGAGACGATCTTGCCGCCGTGCACGCCGGCGCCCGGTCCGATGTCGAGCACGTAGTCGGCGGCGAGGATGGCGTCCTCGTCATGCTCGACGACGATCACCGTGTTGCCGAGATCGCGCAGATGCTTCAGCGTTTCGATCAGCTTGTCGTTGTCGCGCTGGTGCAGTCCGATGGACGGCTCGTCGAGCACGTAGAGCACGCCGGTGAGGCCGGAGCCGATCTGGCTGGCCAGACGGATGCGCTGGCTCTCGCCGCCGGACAGCGTTCCCGACGAGCGCGACAGCGTCAGATATTCGAGACCGACGTTGTTGAGGAAGCGCAGGCGCTCGCGGATTTCCTTCAGGATACGAACGGCGATCTCGTTCTGCTTGGCGGTGAGTTGGTCGGGCAGGGAGGTGAACCACGCGCCCGCCTCGCGGATCGACATCTGGGTGACCTGGCCGATATGCAGGCCCGCGATCTTCACGGCGAGCGCTTCCGGCTTCAGGCGGTAGCCGTTGCACGCCTCGCAGGGGTGGTCCGACTGGAAGCGCCCCAGCTCCTCGCGCACCATGTCGGAATCTGTTTCCTTCCAGCGGCGCTCGATGTTGCCGACCACGCCCTCGAAAGGCTTCTTGGTGGTGTAGGTTCGGAGGCCGTCGTCATAGGTGAACGCGATTTCCTCGCCTCCCGAACCGGTGAGAATGACGTCGCGCACCTTCTGGGGCAGATCCTTCCAAGGCGTCGTCATCGACGCCTTGAAGTGGCGGCAGATCGCTTCGAGCGTCTGCGCATAATAGGGTGAGGAGGCGCCGGTCTTCGCCCAGGGCAGGATGCAGCCGCCGCGCAGGGAGAGGCTGTCGTCGGGCACGACCAGCTCCGCCTCGAACTTCAGCTCCGTGCCGAGACCGTCGCACTTGGGGCAGGCGCCGAACGGGTTGTTGAAGGAGAACAGGCGCGGCTCGATCTCCGGGATGGTGAACCCGCTGACCGGGCAGGCGAACTTCTCGGAGAAGGTGATGCGGCGCGGCTCGCTCTCGCCCTCTTCGACACTGGCGAACTCCAGCACGGCGATGCCGTCGGCGAGAGCCAGCGCCGTCTGGAAGCTGTCGGCGAGACGCGACGCAAGGTCCGCCTTGACGACGATGCGGTCGACGACGATGTCGATGTCGTGCTTGATCTTCTTGTCGAGGGCCGGCACCTCTTCGATCGGATAGAAGCTGCCGTCGACCTTGACGCGCTGGAAACCCTTCTTCTGAAGGTCGGCGAACTCCTTGCGATACTCGCCCTTGCGGCCACGGATCATCGGCGCCAGCAGATAGAGGCGGGTGCCTTCCGGCAGCTCCAGCGTCCGGTCGACCATCTGGCTGATGGTCTGGCTCTCGATCGGCAGGCCGGTGGCCGGCGAATAGGGAATGCCGACGCGCGCGAACAGAAGGCGCATGTAGTCGTAGATTTCAGTGACGGTGCCGACCGTCGAGCGCGGGTTGCGCGATGTGGTCTTCTGCTCGATGGAGATGGCCGGCGACAGGCCGTCGATCTGATCGACGTCCGGCTTCTGCATCATGTCGAGGAACTGGCGGGCATAGGCCGAGAGGCTCTCGACGTAGCGGCGCTGGCCCTCGGCGTAGATGGTGTCGAAGGCGAGCGACGACTTGCCCGAACCGGAGAGGCCGGTCATGACG
>Ga0206116_1001385_pt1 | contig 13519 bp, 5 predicted proteins | sample 3A1Ametagenome_FD_178000 | JGI IMG/M metagenome (GOLD analysis project Ga0206116, IMG submission 178000) | Enriched microbial communities from leaf-cutter ant dump, University of Wisconsin, Madison, United States - 3A1A | ecosystem: Environmental > Terrestrial > Nest > Insects nest > Nest dump...
CCCTGGCCAGCATTCGCGACAACGGCGGCAACGCTGGCGGCGGCGACGACACTGGCGAGCCCGGTATCAGCACCAGCATCACCCTGGCCATCAACAATGCGCCGCAATGGCAGAGCGAAGTCAGCGACCCGGATCGCACCCTGTACTACGCCAATGGCACGCTGAACGGCTACGCCGACCGCGTCACCGACATCGTGGTGTCAGCGGATGGCAAGACACTGGTCATCAGCGGCAGTACGGGTGAGAACACGGCCGGCACCAGCTACCTGCGAATCTACTCGCGCGATACCACGACCGGTGAGCTGACCCTTGTACAAACCTTCACCCAAGGCGCCAGCGACAATCCGGATACGGCCGCCATCGAAGCCAATGGCCTCAATGCGATCACCAGCATGGCCATGCACGGCAACAACCTGTATCTCGCGGGCAATACCGGTGATGCCGCCGTCTACTCGCTGGTGCGCTTCACCTACGATGCCGTCAGCGGCCAGTACAGCTACGCCGGTATCGTCGCCACCCAGGGCGTCGCCGGAGTCACCGGCCTGGACGCACAGATATCCGAGATCGTGATCTCGGCGGACGGCACGTCGCTGTACACCATCAACGGCGTTTCGACCATCGATGGTGCGACGGGGAAATCCGTACTGGCGCAGTTCTCCATCGACCCACAATCCGGCGCCCTTACCTACCTGGGCGCATACCAGGGCGGCTCGGCCGAACTCGGCATGAATGCACCGACCGGCATCGTCATCTCCCCGGACGGCACCTCGGTGTATGTCAGCAACAGCGGCATGATCACGGTATTCAACCGTGATACGCAAAGTGGTGTGCTGAGCTACTCGGGCTTCATCAACGCCAGCACGATCGCCGCCGATACCAACAGCGGCACCCAGCCCAGCAGCAACAATTACCTGCAGGGACTGCAAGACATCGTCATTTCCCCAGACGGCAAGCACGTCTATGTCGGTTCGGGACAGCAGGCGACCCTGACGGTTTTCAGCCGTGATGGTGCAGACGGCAGCCTGACCTATACCGGAACCCTGGCGCTCTATGGGTACGTAAACTCCACGGCGATCCGCGAGATCGCCATGTCCAGCGATGGCTCCGCCATCTATGTCGGTTTCAACGGTGGCCCACTGGCCGTGCTCAGCCGTGACAGCGTCACGGGGGCTGTGGTCTTCGTCAGCAGCCTCAATACGGGGGCACGCAGCAACCAGATCGCCGTCACCGCCGATGGCCTGAACATCTACACCGGTCGCAGCCAGTTCACCACGGGTGTGGCCGTATTCTCCGCCCTGCCCAACGCCAGTTACGTCGCCAGTCGCCCAAGCACGCCATTCGCCGAAGGCGTCAGCTTTTCCGATGCCGACTTCGATGCCGAGAACGATTACCAGGGCGCAGAGCTGACCATCAGCCGCAACGGCAGCGCCTCCGCGAACGATCTGTTCGGTTTCAAGGACGGCGCCGGCCTGAGCCTGGCCGGCAACCAGATCATGCAGGGTGCAACCGCCATCGCCGAGTTCACCTCCACAGACGGCAAGCTGACCATCCGCTTCATCGCCGAGGTCGACAAGGCCACAGCCAACCAGGTGCTGCAACAGGTCACCTACCGCAATGACAGCGCCGAGGCACCGGCGCGCGTCGACTTGAAGCTGACCCTCGGCGATGGTGGCAAGAGCAGCGACACCGTCCTGGTACTGCTGCTGAGTGCCCCCGAACCGGTGCTGGCGGCCAGCGGCAACGAAACCTCGATCACCCTCGGCGGTGGCAGCCTGCCGGGCCAGGTCGATCTGTTCGAGCAGGTCTCGGTCAGCCTCGGCGAGGACGGCGAACCCCTGACAGAACTGGTCATCACCGTGGATCGCAGTGGCGCCGACCAGGCATTGATCATCGATGGCAGCACCATCACCCTGCAGGCCGGCAACGGCCAGACCAGCGCCAATGGTTACTCGTACGTCGTCGAGATCGATGACGGCGTCACCCGTATTCGCATCAGCCTCGACGGTTCGAGCAACGCTGCCACAGCACCAGACGCCGCCACACTGATCGACGGCATCGCTTACCAGGTGCTGGCCGACACCGCCAACACCGGTACCGTCACCATCACTCTGGCCAGCCTGAGCGATACCAGCGATCAGATCGAACCGGGCATCAGCGCCAGTGTCATCGTCCGTGACCTGCGCCAGCTCCCCACCCTGGGCGCAGAGGCCGGCGCGCTCGACTATGCCGACCTGCTCACCCAGCTCGATGGCACTGGCAAAAACCAGTTGCAAGGCATCCAGGGCATCACGGTCATCGGCGACAAGGTCTACGTGGTGCGTTCGAGCAGCGACTGGGTCTATGACGAAGAGACCCAGACCGGCTCGGATATCGCCCTCAACACCCTTTTCGTCTACCAACGAGCAGCGGATGGTTCGCTGCAGTTGCTCGAGAGCCAGGAAATCACCGGGCTGAGCGGTGCGGCAACGCTGCATGCGTCGGATGATGGCAACACCCTCTACCTGGTCGGTGCCGATGGCATCGCCCTGTTCAATGCCGCCGACCTGCAGCAACTCGGCACCTTCGGCTCCGATATCGGCCTGGTCAGCGATGTCGTGGCCCAGGGCGACAAGGTCTATGTGACCGCCGACAGCAAGCTGCTGGTCTTCACCCGCAGCGGCGCCACCCTGACCCTGGAGCAGACGCTGGAAGATGCCGGCGACAGTGGTGTGCAACTCGACGGCGCCAACGCCATCAGCCTGTCGCCCGATGGCAAGACGCTGTACGTCGCCACCTCTGGCAGCAGCACGCTGGTCAGCGTGTTCAGCGTCGAAGCCGACGGCTCGTTGACCTTCAGGCAAGCGGTCGCCGGTGCCAATGCAGCCGAGTTCGGTCACTACGCCTCTGCGCTCAACCTGTCGAGCGACGGCAAGACGCTCTATGTGATCGACAACAACTCGCTGTTGCACGTGCTCGATGTCGCGGCCGACGGTAGCCTGAACGCCACGGCCACCCTCGAACTGGGAGACGATGGCGAGATCACCGCCAAGGACGTGATCGTTTCGCCAGATGGCAAGAGCCTGGTGGTGATCGGCGACCTGGGCTTCAGCGAAGGCTGGAACAAGTACGGGATCTTCCTCTACAGCCGGGCTGAAGACGGTTCCCTCAGCCTTGTGCAGAAGGTCGAAGGCTTCGGCGACTACGCCCACTATCAAGGCACCACCTTCAACGAGGTGCGCCGCGCCACCTTCAGCTCCGATGGCACGCAGCTCTACCTGACCGGCATCTTCGTCAAATCCAACTGGAGCGAAGGTGTACTGGTCGTCGACCTGAAGCCCGTTACCCTCACCTTCACCGAAGGCGGCGAAGCCGTCGCCATTCTTCCCGGCGGCACCCTGAGCGACCCGCAGCTCGACGCAGCAGGCGACTACCAGGGCGCCAGCCTGGTGATCGAGCGCAGCGGCGGTGCCCAGGAAGGCGATGCCTTCACCTTCCTCGCCGGCAACGGACTGGAACTGAAGGACGACGGCACGATCTGGAAAGGCGCTAACGCGATTGCCACGTTCGTCGAGGCCAATGGCACGCTGACCATCACCTTCCTCGCCGGTGTCAGCCAGGCCGACGCCCAGCTCGTCCTGCGTCAGGTGGCCTATGCCTCCAGCAGCAACGACCCGGAACTAGCCGGCAAGAACGCGACATTCAGGATCGTTTTCGATGATGGCGAGAACAACCAGGCGCAGTTCGATGCCGGAGTGATCCTGGAAGGCATCAACAATCCTGCCGTGGTCAGCACGTCGCCTCTGAATCCGGTCTTCACTGCCGGTGACGCGCCGGTCAGGCTGTTCGAGAACACCCAGGTCGACACCGTAGAAAGTGGCCAGGGCATCTGGAAGGTGCAGGTTGTCCTGAGCGGGATTGCCGCCGGCGACCTGCTGGGCATCGGTGACGAACGGATCAGCGACCTGATCACCCATGCAGGCAATGGCGTCCAGACCCTGCCATCGGGCCAGGCCTACAACCTGTACACCGATGGCGACAACCTGATCCTCGACCTTTTCCTGCCCGACGCCTCCGGCACGCCACAGCAGGCTCAGGCACTGATCGACAGCCTGTCCTTCGCCAGCGACAGCACGACACCCGAGGGCACCCGCACCATCAGCCTGCAGCTCATCGAGGATGACTACAGCACTCGCAGCACCTTCTCCGAGCAGGCCACCGTTACCCTGCGTGCCGAGGCAGGCGCCGAGCCCATCCCGCCGACCGCCAGCGCCACGGGCAACGACAGCCAGATCCGCATCGGCAGCGACGGCAGCCTGCCGGGCGATGTCGACCTGTTCAGTGACGTGAGCGTCTCGGCCGGGCTCGATAGCAGTGAAATCGAGCGCCTGGTCATCAGCGTGGATCGCACTGGCGGCAACCAGGCTCTGGTCATCGGGGGAACGCAGATTGCCCTCACCGCAGGCGACGGCGTCGGCAACGGCTATCTCTACGAAGTGACCGTAAGCGGCGATACCACCACCCTGTCCATCATATTCACCGGCCAGAGCAGCGCCGAAGTCGGCACCCTGATCGATGGCATCGCCTATCGTGTGCTGGACGGCAGCGCCGCCAGCGGTGAGGTGACCGTCACCCTGAGCGAAATCCGCAACAGCGACAACATCGAAGCTGAGCCCGGCATCAGCGCCAAGGTCACCCTGGCGAACAACGCGGAGCCGGTGGCCAATCCTGGCGACTTCGTTCTGGTCGATGCCAAGGCCGGGCAGCACTACAGCATCCAGCTGCCTGCCAACCTGTTCAGCGACGTCGATGGCGACACCCTGACCTGGACAATCGACGGCCTGCCCAACGGGCTGAGCTTCGACCCGGTCACCCGTACCCTGTCCGGCACCGTGCAGACGATGGGCAGCCACGACCTGACCCTCAAGGTCAGCGATGGCTGGGGGGGTGAAGCCGAGATCGAGCTGACTCTCGATGTGGTCAACTCCGAGCCGGTGGCCAACGAGCAGTTCTCGCTGGGTAACGCGGCACCGGGCCAGGCCTATGCAGTCACGTTGCCGGAAAACCTGTTCAGCGACGCCAACGACAGCGAACTGAACTGGGAAATCGTCGACCTGCCCGAGTGGCTCAGCTTCGATGCCGACACCCGTACCCTGTCGGGTACCGCGCCGGAGACCACAGGCAGCTACAGCATCACTCTCAAGGCCAGCGATGCCCATGGAGGCAGCGCCACGCTGACTCTGGTGCTGCGTGTCGCCAACGCCGAGCCGACGACCAGCGAAACCGTGCTGCCGGAGCTGAGTACCGGCTTCCAGCAACCGCCTGGCAACTCGCCTACGAACGCCTTCGGCGGCCCTGCGCTGAACGCGCCGCTGTTCCAGTCGAGCGACGCGGCGGACGAAAACGCGGTCGAGGCCACCACTGCGGCGCAACCGGCGCCGACCGCGCAAGGCCTGTTGCGTGGCAACAGCAGTGGCCTGGCCGACGGCCGTGGCTCACTCAGCGAACAACTGGCCAATGCCGACGGCATTCTCACCGACAGCGGTCAGCAAAACACACGCAGCAGCTTCAGCTTCGATGGCACCACCCTGCGCAGCAACGTCGACCTGACTCAGAGTGGCAGCCGCAGCATCAGCCTGCAGTTGCCCGTCGAGCTGCCCGAGGGCGGCATGGCTCAACGCGTCACCCTGGCCAACGGCCTGCCGTTACCGAGCTGGGCGAGCTTCGATGCCCGCACCGGCGAACTGCGCATCGACCGCGAACGCCTGCAACGTGACGGTGTGCTGCGCCTGACCCTGATCAGCCGCGATGGCGACGGCAAGGAGCAACGCACACCTGTGGAAGTGCGTGCGGCGCAGACGCCAGCCAGCGCTGAACGCGAGACGCCAGCAGAAGCGGCGGCGCAAGCCGAGTCGCTGCCGGAACGCCTGCGCCAGGACACCTCCAGCGCACTGCTCAGCGATGCCCTCGACTTGCTCGACCAATTGAGCGACCTGGCTGGAGAGCCGGCCGCTGCCCCCCTTCGACACACTGCCTGAACACTGCCAAGGATCTACGAACGATGAATCGCCCAACCTTCAATCGCTCCAGCCTGCGTCTGGCCATCGCCTGTGCCGCTCTGAGTCTGTCCGCCTGCGCCGTAACGCCCGAAGCGCTCACTCCCGAGCAGCAACTGGCCGAAGCCCAGAGCGATCGCCGCGCCATGTTCGATGCCCAGGAACCGGTGACCCGCGCCATCGGCCTGGAAGAAGCCATGGCCCGCGCCGTGAAGTACAACCTGCAACAGCGTCTGGGCCTGATGCAGCGCGCACTGGAAGACAACACCCTGAGCGTCAGCAACCTCAACCTGCTGCCGCAACTGGCGGCCAACGCCGGCTGGAAAGGCCGTGACAACGTCTCCGGCTCGTCCAGCGAATCGGTCACCACCGGCCGCGAATCGCTGGAGCCATCGACCAGCAGCGACCGCTCCAGCCGCGACGCCAGCCTGCGCCTGTCGTGGAACGTGCTCGACTTCGGCGTCAGCTACTTCAGTGCCAAGGCCCAGGCCAACAAGGTACTGGCGGCCGAGGAAGCGCGGCGCAAGGTGGTCGCCGATATCGTCCAGCAGGTACGTGAGGCCTATTGGCAGGCCGCCAGCGCCGAGCGCCTGCAACCGGAAGTGGTGCGCGCCCTGAGTGACGCCCGCGGCGCCCTGGAACAGGCCCGCCAGACCGAGCGTCAGCGCCTGGTCGCACCACTGGAGTCGCTGCGCTACCAGAAGAGCCTGCTGGAGATGATCCGCCAGCTGGAAGTGGTCGAGGGCGAACTGGCCGTGTCCAAGGCGCGCCTGGCCAGCCTGATGAACCTGCCGCCGGCCACCGAATTCAGCCTGGTTCTGCCGAACGACGCCAGCTACGCCCAGCCGCAACTGGCCTACAACCTGGCCGATCTGGAAGTCACCTCCATGACCCAGCGTCCGGAAATCCGCAGCGAGAGCTACCAGGCGCGCAACGCCGTGCTGGAAACCCGCGCGGCCATGCTCAAGCTGCTGCCGGGCGCCAACCTGTTCGTTGGCGCCAACTACGACAGCAACAGCTACCTGGTCAACGACAACTGGGCCGACGCCGGCCTGCAGGTCAGTTGGAACCTGTTCAACGTGCTGGCCTACCCGGCCGTGAAGCAATCCGGTGAAGCGCGCCTGCAGGTCGCCGAGTTGCGCCGCCAGGCCATGCGCATGGCCGTGCTCACCCAGGTCAACGTCGCCTGGCGCGAGTTCGAGCGCTCCAGCCAGGTATTCGCCCGTTCCAACGAGCTGCAACAGGTACAACGCGGCATCTTCCGGCAAAGCGAGAGCGCCTACTCCAGCCAGGCGCAGAGCCGCCTGGAGCGCGTGCGCACGGCAACCGAGACGGTACTGGCCACGCGTACCCGCGACCGTGCCTTCGCCGAACTGCAGGTCGCCCACGGCGCGGTCTACCAGGCCGCCGGCCTCGATCCACTGCCGGAGAAGATCGCTGGCAGCAGCGTCGATGAACTGACCCGCGCCATCGTCGGCAACGCCCAGCGCCTGGATCAGGGCCAGGGCGCCATACCGGCCGGCATCGCCGCCGCCCAGCAGGTGCCCTACGGCGTTTCCGCACCGCTGGTGGTCAGCGCTGCACCGACAGCCCCCGCTGCACCGCTGATCGCCGCAGCCGAACCGCAACGCAAGGTGCTGCGCCTGGACATGTGGGAAAGCCTCGGCTCGCTGCGCGGCGCCGAGCTGGTTCCGGTGGAGAGCGTCCGTGACCGTTAAGCCAAGCCAGGGCAATCGCATGAAAGGTTTTTGCAGGAGCGGATTCATCCGCGAAAATCGCAGTCACCACGCGCATTTTTTCGCGGCTGAAGCCGCTCCTGCAGGCGCAGCCACAGCGCAGCGCCGCCTATTCGCGCTTACCCCTGCCATGCGTTTGCCCCGCTACTGGCCATCGGTGCTGGCGATCCTGATCGCCACCGCCGCGAACATGGCCCATGCCGAGGAAGCGGGCGAGCTGCGCGTGCAGCTCAGCCCGGTGCGCCAGACCGTGCTGTCCAGCGAACTGGCCGGCAAGCTCATCGAGCTGGCCGTGAAAGAAGGCGACAGCTTCAAGCAAGGCCATCGCCTGGTCGCCTTCGACTGCTCGGTGCAACGCGCCCAGCTCAACCGCAGCGAAGCCGCCCAGCGCGGCGCGCAGAAGAAGCTCGACGTGGCCAAGCGCCTCGATGCGCTGGAATCGATCAGCCAGGCCGAAGTCGCCCAGGCCCAGGCCGACCTGGCCGTGGCCCAGGCGGAAAGCGGTGTCGGCCGTGCCATGCTCAAGCGCTGCAACCTCGAAGCGCCCTTTGCCGGCCGCGTCTCGCAACGCATGGTGCAGCGCTGGCAGCACGTCGCCGAAGGCACCGAGCTGCTGGCCATCTACGACGACAGCGCCTACCAGCTGGAGCTGATCGTACCGTCGACCTGGATGGCCTGGCTCAAGCCCGGCGTCGACTTCAAGGTACGCCTGGATGAAACCGGCCAGGATTACCCCGCACAGATCGAACGCCTGGGCGCGGCCATCGACCCGCTCAGCCAGTCGCTCAAGGTGTTCGCCCGCATCACCGGCGACACCGCCGGCCTGCTGCCGGGCATGAGCGGCGTGGCCCTGCTGCAGGCGCCCGGAGCCGGTTCGTGAATGCCAACGTAACGCCCCTGCGCGACAAGCGTGCCGAACGCCTGGCGCTGCTGCTGCAACTGGAACGTCGTGCCCGCGCCGAAGAGGATCTGCTCGGCTTGGGCTTTCTCATGGTCAACGACAGCCGCCAACTGCTCGACTACCGCGAAGCGCTGCTGTGGCACGCCGACGAGGGGCGGATCACCGCCTGCTCGGGTCTGGCGCAGGTGGAAGCCAACGCGCCGTTCATGCTGTTTCTCGGCCGCCTGTGCCAAAGCTGGAAACAACAGCCCTGGGCCGCCGAGCTGCATGAACTGAGCGCGGCGGATAGCCCCGAGCAGAACCGCAACGAATGGCGCGAATACCTTGCCGAGCACCTGCTCTGGGTGCCGCTGCGGCGCCGTGGCGGCGAGCTGCTCGGCTGCCTGCTGCTGAGCCGTGAACAAGCGCTGACGCGCCCCGAACGCGCCCTGCTGGAACTGCTGCAGGATGCCTATGCCCACGCCTGGGCCGGCCTTGGCGGGAGCACGCGCAGCAGCAGCGTCAACTGGCTGCGCAAACGTCCACGCCGCGTGGTGCTGTTCGCCATGGCGGCGCTGGTCGTCCTCGCCCTGCTGCCTGTGCGGCAAACCGTGCTGGCGCCAGCGGAAATCGTCCCGCGTGAACCGGCCGTATTGCGCGCGCCGCTACAGGCCGTGGTCGAAGGCATGCTGGTGCAGCCCAACCAGCCAGTGAAAGCCGGCGACCCGCTGGTGCAACTGGACAAGCGCGAGCTGGAAAACCGCCTGGAATCGGCACGCCAGGGTTTGGCCGCCGCCGATGCGCAACTGCGCCAGACCCGCCAGCAGGCGCTGTTCGACGAGCGCGCCAAGGCCGCCCTGGCCGAATTGATCACCCGCCGCGACCAGGCCCGCGCCGACGTCGACTACCTGCAGAACAATCTGGAACGCTCGCTGATCCTGGCCCCACGTGACGGCGTGGCGATCTTCGATGACCCCAGCGACTGGATCGGCCGCCCGGTATCGCTGGGCGAACGCATCATGCAGGTCGCCGACCCGCACGACGCGCGCCTGGAAATCCATCTGCCGGTCGGCGATGCCATCGCCCTGCAGCCCGGCGCCGAGGCCCGTCTGTTTCTCAACAGCCAGCCCGGCAGCCCGTTGCAGGCCACCCTGCAACGCCACGGCTACCGCGCCACCCCAGCCGCCGACGGCAGCATGGCCTACCGCCTGGACGCCGCTTTCGATAAAGCGGACGAGCGCATACGCGTCGGCCTCAAGGGCACCGCCAAGCTCTACGGCCAACGCACCCTGCTGTTCAACTACGTAATGCGCCGACCGCTGGCTGCACTGCGCGTTTATCTGGGCTGGTAGCCGATGCCATTCATCACCAGCGGTGCGCACGGCGCACCCTACCCGATGCTCGCCGCTCCCCGTAGGGCGCGCCATGCGCACCGCACCGCTTCCGGGCAACGCTGCCAATGACCCTCGCCGCCGCCCTCCCCGGACAACCCCGGCAACAACCACTGCCGGCGCTGCGCCGCACCCTGCGCCTGCACCCAGGCCCCCGTTCGCGCGATGGCTCGCCAACCTGGACACTGGAAGACCACGCCCGCGGCCGCTTCTACCGGATCGGCTGGGCCGAGGCGGAAATCCTCACGCGCTGGGAGCTGGGCAACGCCGAAGCGGTCGCCATGGCCGTCAGCCAGGAAACCACCCTGGCCCTGACCAGGGAGGACATCGAAGGCTTCGTGCAGTTTCTGCGTAACGGGCAACTGGTGGAAGTCGAGGGGGAACAGGCCATCGCCGACCTGCGCCGCCGCGCCGACGCCGGCAAGGGCGGCAGTTGGGCCTCATGGCTGCTGAGCAACTACCTGTCGATCCGCATTCCGCTGCTACGCCCGGACGCATTCCTGACCCGCACCTACCCACGCGTGGCACCGCTGTTCAGCCGTGGCTTCGCCATCACCACAGCGGTGGCCGCGCTGCTCGGCCTGTACCTGGCGGCGCGCCAGTGGGACAGTTTCGTGCACACCTTCCTGCACTTCTTCAGCCTGGAGGGCGCGGCGCTGGCCGCCATCACCCTGAGCCTGACCAAGGTGCTGCACGAGTTCGGCCACGCCTACACCTGCAAACGCTACGGCTGCCGTGTGCCGACCATGGGCGTGGCCTTTCTGGTGCTGTGGCCGGTGCTCTACACCGATGCCAGCGGCGCCTGGCGCCTGACCCAACGGCGCCAGCGCCTGGCCATCGGCGCCGCCGGCATGGGGGTGGAGCTGTGCCTGGCGGCCTGGGCCACCCTGGCCTGGAGCTTTCTGCCCGACGGCATGCTGCGCAGCGCCGCCTTCATGCTGGCCAGCACCACCTGGATTCTGACCCTGGCGGTGAACCTCAACCCGCTGATGCGCTTCGACGGCTACTTCCTGTTCTCCGACCTGATCGACGTGCCCAACCTGCAGGAGCGCGCTTTCGAACTGGCGCGCTGGCGCCTGCGCGAAACCCTGTTCGGCTTCGGTGACACGCCACCGGAGCACTTCGAGCCCTGGCTGCAGCGCGTGCTGCTGGGTTACGCCTTCGCCACCTGGGTGTACCGCTTCTTCCTGTTTCTCGGCATCGCCCTGCTGGTCTACCACTTCGCGTTCAAATTGCTGGGCCTGCTGCTGTTCGCCGTGGAGATCGTCCACTTCATCCTGCGCCCGATCTACACCGAACTGCGCCACTGGCACCAACGCCGCAAGGACTACCGCATGAACCGCAATACCCTGATCAGCGGCGGCGTGCTGCTCGCTCTACTGCTGCTCGCCGCACTGCCCTGGCGCGGCCACGTCGAGGCGCCGGCGCTGCTGCGCGCCGAGCACCAGGCGATCCTGCTCGCCCCGCTCGGCGCACGCCTGCAGAGCATCGAGGTCGAACCCGGCCAGCCGGTCAGTGCCGGGCAGACGCTATTCCGCCTGCAGGCCCCCGATCTGGAGCACGACTTGGCCAGCCTGGAACGGGAAATCGAACTGCTGCGCCGGCAGAGCAGTTTCCAACTGCGAGCGGCCGAAGAGGCCGCACGCCAGACCATCGCAAGGCAGGAACTGAGCGTGGCACTGGAACGTCGTGATGCACTGCGTCAGCGCCTTGATCAACTACAGGTGCGTGCTCCCTTCGACGGCGTGCTGGCCGACAGCGCCGAGCCACTGGAGGTTGGTGAATGGCTGCCGGCCGGCGAATGGCTGGGCACGCTGGCCGGCGGCGACAGTGAACGCATCGAAGCCTTCGTCGGCGAGAGCGACCGCGAACGCCTGCAGGTCGGCGCCGAAGCCTGGTTCCTGCCGGAAGACCCGGGTCGGCCACGCAGGCGACTGATCATCGAAGACATCGGCCAGACCGCCGTGCGCAAGCTGACCTCCGCTCCTGAGCTGGCCTCGGTGTACCAGGGCAGCATCGCCAGCCAGTTCGACGAGCAGCGCGTACCGGTGCCCGAGCAGGCGCTGTATCGCGTGTTGTTGCGCCCACTGGATGGTCGCACGGTGCAGGCAGAAACCCTGCGCGGCAGCGCCAGTATCAGCGCAGAATCGCGCAGCCCGCTGCTGCAGGCCTGGCGCTGGACGATGGCGGTGCTGATCCGCGAATCGGCGTTCTGAGCGCAACCACCGCGCCTGTAAGCGCCTTCGCGGCTGAAGCCGCTCCTACAGGGGAGGCGGTGGTGCGTGTAGGAGCGGCTTCAGCCGCGAAATACCGCCAGGATCAGAGCCGAACGCGGATCATCGTCCAGACACCGACAAAGCCCCAGGCCCAGCCAAAGCCTTAAGCATTCTTAATGATCTGAGAATTGTTCCTAACTGCCACGACACCCATCATCGACCGGTCATTTTTCCCCCGGTACAGCCAAGATGAATGCCATCGTCCAAAGCATCCCCGAACTGCCCCTGAGCAAACGCCTGAAATCCGGGACTACCCGCGACCACGACACTGTCGACAACCTGGTAATGAGCTCGCGCCCCTTTGAAAGCCATGAGCGCTATGCCTACTTCCTGAACCTGCAACACCGCTTCCACGGTGCAATCAACTGGCTGTACGCCGACGAAGAACTGAATCGGTTGCTGCCAGGCCTGCTGGAACTGCCGCGCTTCGACGCGGTATGCGCCGACCTCACCGACCTTGGCCTGTCGGTACCAGCCGAGCCGCAACCGATTCGCCCCGCCAGCCCCTACGCCGCCCTGGGCTGGCTGTATTGCGCGGAAGGCTCAAATCTCGGCGCAGCGTTCCTGTTCAAGCAGACTCAGAAGATCGGCCTCGATGGCGAGAAAGGTGCCCGTCACCTGGCCGCGCACCCGGACGGTCGCGCCCTGCACTGGCGCCAGTTCGTCGCCCTGCTCGACGGTCTGGAGCTGAGCGACAGGCAACGTGACGACGCCATCCAGGGCGCGGTAGACGCCTTCGACTTCTACCGCTCGACACTGCGCGAAATCTTCCCGGCCAACTGACGGGCTCGTCGCGCCAGCGTCCCGGCCGCTAATGGGCCTGGCGCAGCAGGGTCTCGCTCAACGCCTGCGCCGCGCGGGACAGCTGATGCCCGGCCTGGTGCAGCAGGCCCACCCGGCGCGACACCTGCGGCTCGCTCAGCGGCAGGCAGCGCGCACCCAGTTCCTCCATCTGCTGCCGGCACAGCTGCGGCACGGCGCTGACGCCGAGGCCTTCGGCAACCATACGCCCGACCGTCACCAACTGATGACTCTCGAACGCCACCGGCAGCTTGCCGTGGCGGGCGATCACGCTGTCTTCCAGCAGCAGGCGCACCGCCGAAGGCCGTTGCAGAGTGATGAAGGGTTGCTCCAGCAGTTGCGCCCAGGTCAGTACCGAGTGCTCGGCCAGGTCGCTGGCGAGCGGCACCACGGCAACGAAGCG
>Ga0206116_1001389_pt1 | contig 13481 bp, 11 predicted proteins | sample 3A1Ametagenome_FD_178000 | JGI IMG/M metagenome (GOLD analysis project Ga0206116, IMG submission 178000) | Enriched microbial communities from leaf-cutter ant dump, University of Wisconsin, Madison, United States - 3A1A | ecosystem: Environmental > Terrestrial > Nest > Insects nest > Nest dump...
TTTTATTCTTCATAAAATACTCGCCCATCAAAAATCCGTCGAACTCTTTTTCTTTAAGGAATCTGAAATCTTCTTCGTTGTAAATTCCGCTTTCTGCGACTGACAAAATATCGTTTGGAAGCTTATTTTTCAAATCTACGGAATGTTGCAAATCGACTTTGAAATCTTTCAAATTTCTGTTATTGATGCCAACGAGATCAACATTTTTGTTGATATGTTTTAGTTCTTCTTCGGAATGGATTTCCAACAAAACTTCGAGATTTAAAGAATGCGATAATTCTGTAAATTCGGAAACCTGAGTTGGTGAAAGACAAGCTGCAATCAACAAAATAATGTCAGCTCCGATTGATTTGGCTTCGTAAAACTGATATTCATCAATCATAAAATCTTTTCTCAGAATCGGAATATTAATATGATTTCTGACACTCAAAATATCGTCAAAACTTCCACCAAAAAAATCTTTGTCTGTCAAAATAGAAACTGCACTTGCTCCGAAATTTTCATATTGAGAAACAACTTCCAAAGGTGAAACTTTATCATTGATTATACCTTTGCTTGGCGATTGTCTTTTGAATTCCGAGATGATTCCGGATTTTGTTTTGATGGTTTCTTTTAACGAAAAAGTTGGCTTTCCAAAAAATTCCGAATCTTTTAGTTGTTCAACAGAGATTTTGGATTTTGCTTCTGCAACTTCCTGTTTTTTTCTTTCTATGATTTTATCTAGGATGCTCATATTTATTTTTTAACCACAAAAGTCACAAAAGATTTTTATTTTTTGTTTACTTCTGAATTACTCAGTAGCAACTTTTGTGGCTTTTGTGGTTTTCTAATTTTATTTAATAATACTTTTCAAACTTTGTAACGCTTTTCCGCTTTCCAGACTATCTTTTGCTAAAGCCAGACAATCATCATAGTTACCATATTTTCCTGTGTTTTGCAGAGCTATTGAAGCATTGGCAAGAACGACAGAGTTCTGTTCTTCAGTCCCATTACCTTCGAGAATTTGAAAGAAAATTTGTGAAGCTTCTTCTTTTGTATTACCTCCGAAAATACTTTCTGGAGCGATATTTTTGAATTTCAAATCTTCAGCAGAATAGATTTTTTCTCCGTTTTTGTTGAATATTTTTGTATCGCCAGTTAAAGAAATTTCGTCATAGCCATCCAAAGCGTGAACGAGCATAAACTCGCTCTTATGTTTTTGTAAAAGGTATTGATAAACTCTAGCAATTTCGAGATTCGCCACGCCAATCATTGTGAAATCGGGACGAGCAGGATTGACCAACGGTCCCAAAAGATTGAAAAAAGTTTTCAGTCCAAGCTGTTTTCTGAACGGCGCAACAGACTTCAAAGCGGGATGAAACAGCGGTGCGTGCAGAAAACAGATGTTTCCTTTTTCCAAATCGGCTTTCAGATCTTCGGAATTGTCCTTGAATTTGTAACCTAATTCTTCCAAAACATTAGACGAGCCGGAAATAGAAGATGCACCGTAATTACCTTGTTTAGCCACTTTTTGTCCTGTCCCTGCAACAATAAAACTCGCTAAAGTCGAAATATTGAAGGTGTTTTTTCCGTCTCCACCGGTTCCAACGATGTCAACCAAATCTTTGGTTCCCAAATCGACAGGTTTTGCCAATTGCAACAACGCTTCACGAAAACCTTCGAGTTCTTCCAAAGTAATCGTTCGCATCAGAAAAACGGTGATGAACGAAATGACTTCGCTTTCGTTAAATTTATTTTGTGAAATTTCAATCAAAATAGCTTTGGCTTCAGCTTTCGTCAAAGTCTGGTGATTAAAAAGATATTGTAGGATTTGCTTCATTTGTGTTTAATTATTAAGAAAGTTTTCCAAAATCTGTTTTCCATCTGGTGTCAGAATACTTTCTGGGTGATATTGTACAGCGTGAACATCGTAAGTTTTATGTTTCAGACTCATAATCATTCCGTTTTTGTCGATGCTTGTGATTTCTAATTCTTCGGGGAAATCATCAGGATTTACAGCCCAGGAATGGTAACGCCCAACCTCCAAAGTTTTAGGTAAATTATTGAAAATATGATGTTCACTGGTTTGAGTGGCTTCGGTTGCAACACCGTGATAGATTTCTGAAAGATTAATCAAACTTCCACCGAAAGCTTCCGCAATCGCTTGTTGTCCCAAACAAACTCCGAAAATAGATTTTGTAGACGCATATTTTTTAATCACGTCTAGCAAAATCCCCGCTTCTTCCGGAATTCCCGGTCCCGGTGAAAGAATGATTTTATCGTATTTTTCAATGTCTTCCAAAGCGATTTGGTCATTTCTGTAAACATCTACTTTTTCGCCAATAATTTGTTCGATGATTTGAACGAGATTGTATGTGAAACTGTCGTAATTATCGAATACTAAAATTTTGGTTGATGATTTTATGTTATTATCCATTTTTAATATTTTTTAGTTTGTCATTCCGGAGGAATATAAATCATTGTTGAGATTCCTTCGGAATGACAAAAGTGCGTTATAGTTTTTGTGCTTTTTTTATTGCATTTTTAAGTGCATTCAGTTTATTATTAACTTCCTGCAACTCATTTTCTGCAACAGATTTTGCGGTGATTCCCGCACCGGCTTGATAAAATAAAGTGTTGTTTTTACTCAGGAAAGTTCGAATCATAATCGCCTGATTACAACTGCCGTCGAAGCCGACAAAGCCGATACAACCTGCATAATAACTCCTGGAAGTTTTCTCGTGTTCGTCGATTAACTGCATCGCACGGTATTTTGGAGCGCCACTCAAAGTGCCTTGTGGAAATGTGGTGGCAATCATTTCGTACGGATTCTGGTCTTCTTTAACATCGGTTACAACTTCGGAAACCATATGAATTACGTGAGAGAAAAAATGAATTTCCTTAAGTTTGGAAACCGTTGTATTTTTTCCGTGAATACTCAAATCGTTTCTTGCCAAATCTACCAACATTGTGTGTTCCGCATTTTCTTTTGCGTCTTTTTTTAGTTCTTCTGCAGATTCCAAATCTCTTTCGATGTTTCCGGTTCGTTTGAAAGTGCCTGCAATTGGATGAATTATAGCTTTTCTATTTTTGATAATCAACTGACTTTCCGGACTAGAGCCCATTAATTTATAATCGCCATAATCGAAGAAAAATAAATAAGGAGACGGATTGATATTTCGCAAAGCACGATAAACATTGAACTCATCGCCTTGAAATTTCTGCTCAAATCTTCTGCTTAAAACTAACTGAAAAACATCACCACGGAAACAATGTTTTTTGGCAAATTCAACTGATTCCAAAAATTCTTCATCTTTCAAATTCGAAGTTTCTTCTGAAGTAATTTCGAAAGGGAAGACCGGTGCGTTTTTTTGATTGATGATGTTTTCCAATGTTGAAAGTTCTGATTTCAATCCATTGATTTTATTTTCAATCAGGAACATTTCGTCATTATGATGATTGATTGCAATCACATATTGATAAAGTCGATAACGCATCAACGGAATTTTATTTTCCTCAGATTGTTCCTTGAATTTGATATTCTCAAAAAACGGAATCGCATCATAACTTGTATATCCGAAAAATCCCTGTGCTTGTTTTCCAATCTCGTGATTTGGTTTTTCACATTGGAAACAGTTGGAAAATTCCTGCATCAAGTCAGACAATTTTTCATTTTTCAGATTGATTTTTGTAGGATTTTCCAGAGGAAATTTCAATTCAGCTTCGTTATAATTTCTGATTTCAATTCCGGCAATGGCGTTGACACAGATAAAAGAAAACGAATTTTCAGAATTCTGATTTCCGGCACTTTCCAAAAGAATCGTATCCCGAAACTGGTCGCGAAGACGAAGGTAAATCCCAATTGGCGTATAAAGGTCTGCTAAACGGGATTTAACAGAGGTTTTTATATTGATTATGTTATTTAATTTCATACGATTTAATTTTTTCTAAAATCCTTCGACTCCGCTCAGGATGACAATTGTTAAAACTAAACTCTGTCAGGCTGAGGCTCTTGAAGCCTTAAAATAAAAAAGACTTCAACAAAATTTGTCAAAGTCTTATTATGATTGAGTTATAGTTAGTTCACAATTTAGAACACCGATAATCCTTTCAGACCCGACAAAGAGTTTGAAAGCCACCACCAGTTATTGTTGTTCATAGGTTTCATTGGGACAAATTTAGAAATGATTTTTAATTCTGCAACTATTTTTTTGAAAAATCTTAAAATTATAAACTAACAATTCTGAAATTATTTTATAACCTTCTGACTTACAATTGATTTATTGGTTTCAATTTTTATTAAGTAAGAACCTTTTTGATAATTTCTGAAATCGACTTTACTATTATTTCCTTCGATCTTTTTGATTAATTTCCCGTCGATTGCGTAGATTTCTACAGATTTAATAATATCATCAGTTTTGATATTCAAGAAATCTATAACTGGATTTGGATAAGTTTTAATGTTGGTTTTATTGATATCAATTACAGCCAAATTATTTTTTGTAAAACTAATATTATCCAATCTCAAAGCTGTTGTTGTCGTAACTTTAGGCGTCGTATTCCCGAATCCAATATAATAAACCTGGTCAGCTGTCGCAGTGTAACTAACTGTATGCTCTGTATAAGTTTGTTGAGAAACAGTTTGAGTGCTTAGATTTACACTGATATTACTTTTGTCCGGTGCATTTGCTACAGCAACTTTCAAAGTAGCAGGTTCTGCTTCTTCACTTCCTATCGCTGTGTGATATTTTACTGTAACCGTTTCGCCGTTTTTAAGATAGATCGGATAGGAGAATAACCAGTCATTTTTCCCGGCAGCAGAAGTACTTGTATTGTTATAGGCGTAACCGCTTCCGTTTTGAGCAACAGACTGATTTTCTCCCATTAACCACGTTGTAGAAGCCCAACCGTCAGAATCATATTCGCCGTAGTTCTCAAGTGTTTTTTCGAAATCATAGGAATAGGGAAGCTCTGTCGGCGTCCAAACGGATTTTGGTCCGGCCCAGCCAGAACCGCAATCCGCATTTTTCAAAAAGAACTGATATCTTTTTCCGGCTTGCAAATTATCAAAACTCTTCGTTGTTGTAGAAGTGATTCCTTTGGAAGAAACAGAAGTGTCAAAAGTTGTCAATCCTGTATCATAATTAGTAATTCCGCTAGTTGCTGACCAGTTGATTGTTACTGAATTTGGTTTAAGATTCGAAACCGAAAACCCGTCTAATGAAGGCATCACACAATCTGCAGATTGGCTGATATACAAGTCATCAAGAGCCAGATAAGTTCCACTGTTTGTGTTATTTACGAAAGCTAAATAAATGGTTTTTCCTTTATAATCGGATAAGTCTAAAGTATGCGATGCGTAGTCAAACGGTTGCTCGGCATCAATCTGAGTCAATGTTGTGAAAGATTCCGGGCTGTCATTGGTCACAGAAACTTTTACAGCGTAGGAGTCTGTATATTCAAAGTCGTAGGATTTTCCTTTCCAGTAAACTGTTGGCGTTCCGGTGCTTGGAATTGTAATTGCTGGTGTAATTAACCAATCATTCGCCTGACCTTCTGGGTCGTAGTATGACGTACTGAAAGCAATTTTGTTATCGTAACCATCGTAAAACTGAATCCAAGCTTTTTCATTAAAATCCTGAACCTGTCCCCATTCCGGAACTGTTAATCCATCTGCATTGATTGTTTTGAATTGGGATATTGGCGTTCCATTATTATTTTCGAAACCTGCACTGAAGATTTGTGCATTAAGGTTCAGGACTATTGCCAAACCTAAAACTGTGTAAATTTTCTTTTTCACTTTTATTCTTTATGCGTTATTACAAAAGTGCGAATTTCCGAATCTTTTTTACAAAATCGTTACCGATAATGCTTTATTTATCCACAGTAATGAAAACTTTTTTAGAGGAAAGGCTTCATCTCATCTTCGATATTTTTCCTGAGGTCTTTCAGTTTGATGGCGTATTGTTCCATTTGGATTTCCTTTTCTGTGAGCGGATTCCATTTTGGCACTTCGATAGATTTTCCGTTTTCGTCAACAGCCACAAAGACAATGATACAATGCGTTCGCTTCTCAAATTTTTTCTCTTTCACATTTCTTGAAAATACATCTATCGAAATGTGCATACTGGAATTTCCCGTGAAAATTACCTTGGATTCCAGCTTCACGATTTCCCCAATTTTAATGGGTTTATAAAAACGGATTCCACCAACATAAACCGTAACGCAATAACTTCCCGACCAATTACTGGCACAGGCATAACCAACCTGGTCTATCCATTTCATCACGCTTCCGCCGTGAACATTGCCTCCAAAATTAACGTCTGTTGGTTCAGAAATAAACTGAAACGTCACCGGTTTGTTTTCCATTCTATTCTTAATTATGTATCAAAAATAGGGAAGAAATTTCAGATTATAACTTCAATATTTATGTTTTATTCCTTTGACATTTGCATTAAATTTGTAATTCTCAAATTCTATTTTAAATCTCTTGACTTTAATAAAAATGAAAAAAGTATTCTATCTCAAAACCTGCGGAACCAACAAGAAAATAATGACACCTCTTGACCTTTCTGACTGGGAACTGAGAGAAATAAAATCTCAACCTGTAACCGAAGCAGAACTGGAAGAAATGTATGACAAAACAAAATCTTATGAAGCACTTTTTAGTAAAAAATCAACGCAAATCAAGGAAAGAGGCATTGATGTGAATTCTTTAAAAGAAAAAGATTTTAAGAAATTGATTCTGGACCATTACAGTTTTTTGAAACGCCCGGTTTTTGTGACAGATAAAGAGGTTTTTGCAGGAAGCGATAAAAAGAATCTTGAAAACCTGAATGCATTTTTTGAGAAATAGTTTTAACCACAAAAGTCACAAAAGATTTGGATGCTTTTCTAATATCGAAAAGAACAAATAAGTTGACAATATTGACTTTTGTAATATTAAAAAGTAAATTCCATATCGTTCTTTTGTGACTTTTGTGGTTTAAAAAATAAAAAATGAAACGTTCCGGAACTGCAGATTTGCCATTGCATTACGGTCAGGTTCCGCCCTGGCTGTATGAACGTATGTCCAGGCTTGGACTGGCAATTGTGGAAGTGATTCTTGCAGATTACGGAAAAGATGAAGTCTTACGACGGTTGGCTGACCCGTTTTGGTTCCAGAGTTTTGGAGCAGTGATGGGAATGGATTGGCATTCTTCAGGAATCACGACGTCTGTAATGGGTGCTTTGAAACGAGCTATCAACCCGAATTCTAAATCTCTCGGAATCTACATCGCTGGAGGAAAAGGCAAGTTCTCCAAAGATGCACCGAACGAATTGCTAAGAATTGCAGACTCAACCGGATTGAATGGTGATGAACTGGTGCGTTGCAGCAAGTTGTCTGCAAAGGTTGATAACACGGCGATTCAGGATGGTTACCAGCTTTATCTACATAATTTTATTTTGTCTGACCAAGGGAATTGGGCGGTTGTCCAGCAAGGGATGCACGATTCTGACGGAACAGCGAGACGTTATCATTGGCTGTCAGAAAATGTAACTTCTTTTGTCAATGAACCTCACACGGGAATCTCCGGTGTCAATCGTGGCAATATTCTAAATCTCACATCTTCCGAAGCAGAACAAAACCGAAACGGCATCGTTGACATTACCAAAACCGATTCCGAGAAATGGATGCAGGATTTCCAGCGTTTGATTTTGCCGGCTCATCACGAGGTTTTGGCGAATGATGTTGATATGAAAAAGCTCGGCAATATTCTTTGGCTGGCGAGAGAAAATGAACCTGAGAATTTTGAAGATTTGCTGATGCTGAAAGGTGTTGGTCCGCGAACAATGCAGTCTCTGGCTTTGGTGAGTGAAGTGATTCACGGGGCGCCTTCCAGATTTACAGACCCGGCTCGTTTTTCTTTTGCGCACGGCGGAAAAGACGGACATCCGTTTCCTGTTCCTACCAAAACTTATGACGAAACGATTTCTATTCTGCGAACCGGAATTGAGAAATCGAAGCTGGGGAATCAGGATAAAAATCAAGCCATTAAAAAACTACACGAAATTGCTGTGAGAACAGAAGAGAATTTCACGCCGGATTTTAGTGTTGAAAAAGTGATAGAAGAGGAGCGTCAAAACTCCTGGCGATTTGGTGGAAAAACTGTTTTTGGTGATGCCAAACCGCCGAAACCGAATGATGGGATACAATTGAGTTTGTTTTGATATTTTTAATATTAAAAATTGATTTTGGTATATTTTAAAAATTATTTCCTAATTTTTCATCAATCAAAAACACAAAACCCAAATGAAAACCGATTCTAATTTTTTCCTAACCGCCAAAAAATTTTGGAAAACAGTCGTCAATAAGGAAACTGTTGCAGACAAACAAAAACTGCAGGATCAAATTGAATTTTATAAACGATTACTCAATATTTTTCACGCAGGAGATTTTTATTATTATGTCTTCAGTATGTACACTTCTGAACTCGACTTGGTGGGGGAAAATGTAAAACAAGTGTTGGGTTATGAGCCGGATGAATTCAAGCTTGATTTACTAATGAACATTATTCACCCTGAAGACAAACCTTATTTTATAAATTTCGAATATAAGATTGTTGAGTTCTTCAAATCCCTTCCTTTTGAAAAAGTTCCACTTTATAAAGTGCAATATGATTTTCGGTTAAGAAAAAAAGACAGAAGCTATGCCCGTATTTTGCATCAGGCTGTACAGATTGATTATGATGAACATAATTATTACAGAACCCTTTCCTTAGATACAGATATAACGCATATAAAACAGGAAGGATTACCTTGCTTTTCTCTTATTGGTCTTGATGGGGAACCTTCTTATTACAATATTCAGGATAAAGTATTTACTAAGTCATTCGATTTGTTTACTAAAAGAGAACGTGAAATTCTGAAGGGTATTGTTGAAGGCAAAACAAGTCAGCAAATTGCAGAACAATTGTTTATAAGCTCTTATACCGTTAATGCCCACCGAAGAAATATTATAGAGAAAGCCAACGTGAAAACACCAGTAGAATTGGTTCAGAAATGTTTGAGAGAAGGATGGATATAAAATTTGATCACTTGTAAAGAAACACAAAAAACTATAAATGATGGAAGATTCTGACAAACTTTTAATTGCTGCCAAAAAGCTTTGGGACAGAAATATTGAAAACAAATCTTCAACAACAAAAAAAGATCTTTGGATTGAGCAAATTGAGCGCTATAAAAAGATGCTGAACATTTTTCAGGCAGGCGACTATTATTATATGCTTTTTGACCTTGTGAATGGTGATGTTGCAAGTGTTAGTGATGAATTGAAAAATATTTTAGGTTACGAACCCAAAGAGCTGAATTCTCAATTGCTTTTTGACATAATACATCCTGATGACAGATTTTTTCTCATCAATTTTGAAGAAATAATTACTGGTTTTCTCAATTCAATTTCTTTCGAGGAATATCCCTTTTATAAGTTTCAATATGATGTAAGATTAAAATCAAAAGATGGGATTTACAAACGGATTCTTGTTCAGTATCTTATGGTAGATTATGACAGTCATAATATTTTTCACAGTTTTCATATCCATACAGATATCTCACACATAAAATCTGAAGGAGAACCTTGTGTTTCTATTGTAGGAATAGAAGGAAGGCCCTCTTATTACAATATCAAAAACTTCATCCTTACCAAATCTTTCGACTTGTTTACCAAAAGAGAACGTGAAATTCTGAAAGGTATTGTAGTGGGCAAAACCAGTCAGCAAATTGCTGATGAACTTTTTATAAGCCTATATACAGTAAATGCACACAGAAGAAATATTATGGAAAAAGCTGGCGTAAAGACACCTATAGAGTTGGTCAAAAAGTGTTTGAATGAAGGTTGGATTTAAAAATAGTTAGTTCTATCTATTTTTTTGAGTTTTTGAGGTCGGTAGCTTTGTGTTGATAAAATACATTGCTATGAAAAAAAAAATTTTATTATTAATACTGTTTTGCAGCTCGTTTGCTTTTGGACAAAAAACAACTTGGGGAGCTTGGGAACAAAACCCATGCTATAAAGGAATATGGTTTCGTGTAAAATTAAGATCATATAATTCAGCTGCCAAACAATATGAATATGATCATGAGTTCAAAAGCACATATAATGTTACTGTAACTTTTACTTATGATATAAAGGATTCTGCAGGCGATGGTAGGACAACAATTAAACCAGGACAAACATCAAGTAGTTGGAATTTTTTGCCATACAATGGAAGAGTTAATTATTCTTTAAATAAAGTGTGTTTCCATCATCCTAATGGATTTGATCAGTGCAGTGAATATAATAGTAAAGGCTATGCTTCCTTTGCAGAATGCGATAATGGCACCCCGAATTATAAAATATGGGACGGCAATAAAAATTCAAATTCTCCAAATAACAACAATTCCAAAAACGACTCTAACACTACTAATCCAAAAAACTCATCCAATGATAATGGTTCAGGATTGCCGACAGCACAACAAAATCAACAATCTGAAATCCACCGACAACAAGAACAAAACCGCATTATACAAGAAAGCAATAATAGAAGGCAACAATATGTAAATGTTTATAATGAAGGTGTTGATTTAGGAAATAGCGGAAAACATGCTGAAGCTGCAGCAAAATATCAGGAGGCTATTGGCTTGGCAACAAACGAACAAGAAAGGCAACAAGCGCAGAATGCTTATGATAGAATTTCTAAAACGGGTAGGCAAACTGAAGCTATAAATCAACTGGGACAATTGGCTGGTGATTTAATAACTCAATTACAAGCCGATGCAGAAAAAAGAAAAGAGAAAAAAAAACTTGAAGCCCAAGAAAAAATAAATAAACGAGAAGAAACTTGGGATAAAGCAATAGAATTAGCTAATCAGAATGATATCCCTAACGCAATTATTATGATGTTGCCTTATGCTTATGGTAATGAACTAAACGGAATGCAATTAAACGCTATTGGTAGTTGGTATTTTAGAATAAATAATACTTATGATACAGTCTATTGGTTTGATAAATCTTGCAAACAAGGATTTATGGATGGATGTGAAAATTATAAAACTGCAAGAAATATTTTGGTTATAGAAAAGGAAATGATCCTACCTACAGAAACAGATAAACCCGTTGAGAGTTCTGTTACAAAAGAATCTATACTTGATAATTATTTTAATGCACTTGGAGGCTTAGATAGGTTAAAAACAGTTCAGAACATAATAATAAAAGAAACTGATGATAGAGAATATTGGAAGGAAATTAAAATTGCTTATGGTAAATATTCTGAAAAAAAATATGCTGGATTGACAGATCCTTTTTACTTCAAACGAGTTTTTAATGGTAAAAAAGGATACATTCAATACATGTATGGAAAAAATGCTGGTAAAAAGGATATGATTGATAAGAAATATTATGATAGTTGGAAAAAAAATGAACCACTTAGGAACGACATCCTTGAATTGCGTGAGAAAATTTTAGAAGTCGGTAAAATAGAAGAATTAAAAAATGAGGAGTGCTACACTCTAATATATAAACCTAATGATTCAGAAGAGGATAAAATTGTTACATATTATTTTAACAGTAAGAATAGTTTGCTTAGTGGAAAAAAAACGGTTTATCCATCAAAGCCTAATGAAATAAAATATACATTTTATGAAGATTATAAGAATATTAATGATATTTTGCTTCCTCATACTAAAAAGGTTATTGAAACAGATGGGAGATTTAGAACTAATAAAATTGAAATTAAACTGGATCAATCTTTGACAGAAATTGATTTTGAGTAAAAATAAATCTAAAAATGATATATTTCCCTCTTTAGAATTTTCTGAGATGTTAAGTTGTAATTTAATTGATTTTAGTAAGAATCTTTCTCAATAAAATGACCGGCAATTTTTTCTGTCATCGCAACAACTTTTAGTTTATAAGCCAATAAAAATAATGGAACGACACACTCGCCCGAGTGTGCCTGTCACATACGCCCGAAGTTGACACCCACACTCGCCCGAGTGTGACAACCTATATCGCTCGAAGGTGACGGTCACATAAATAAACCCGCCTCAGATTCTGAGGCGGGTTTGGTTATAATTAAATTGATTACTTAATAAGAACCTTTCTCAATAAAATGTGCGGCAATTTTTTCTGTCAATGCAATTGGATTTGGCGTGTTCACATATTTTGTAAAACGTCTTAATCCAGCTAACATCATTCTTTGCTCGTCGCCTTCTGAGAAAGAAACGATGCCTTCTTTGGCGTTGGTTGTGATGATTTCAACCGCTTTGTAAAGATTCAGTCTTGCCATTGCTGCTTCCACAGAATCTGTTGAGAAATGCTTCTCAGCTCTCAGGATGGCGGATTCTGCCATATAGATTTGGTTCAGGATTTCGGAAGCATTTAATAACAAATGCTGTTGCTTCTCGATGTCCATCATATATTTTTGAAGTGCAGAACCGGAAACCATTAAGAATACTTTCTTCAAGTTCTTAATCACTTCTTTTTCCTCAGACATATATTCTGAATAATCCGGAATGTCAAAAGACGGAATGCTCATCAATTCTTTAGCGACGTTTTTCGCAGGCGTTAACAAATCGATTTTGCCTTGCATTGCCCGCTTGATTAACATCCCAACAGCCAAAAGTCTGTTGATTTCGTTGGTTCCTTCGTAGATTCTGGAAATTCTGGAATCTCTCCAGGCCGCTTCCATTGGTGTATCTTCAGAGAAGCCCATTCCACCAAAGATTTGAATCCCTTCATCCGCTGTATGCTGTGCTAAATCTGATACGAAAACCTTCAGGATAGAACATTCAACCGCGAATTCTTCGACACCTTTCAGTTCTGCCTGCTCGTGGTTCATCCCACCGGCAACCAGTTCTTCGATCTTGTCTTCTACATTTTTTGCTGCTCTGTAAGAACCCGCTTCACTCACGAAAGCACCGGTTGCCATCTCTGCCAGCTTCTTTCGAATTGCGCCGAATGTATTGATAGAAACGCCAAATTGCTTTCTCTCGGATGAATAATTCAAAGAGTAATTCAGGATTCTTCTTTGCGCATCCAGACAAGCTGCTGCCAATTTGATACGACCAACGTTCAATGCATTCAAAGCGATTTTGAAACCGTTGTTTCTTTCGCCCAAAAGATTCTCAACAGGGATTTTCATATCATTGAAGAATACCTGACGCGTAGAAGACGCACGGATTCCCAATTTGTGTTCCTCCTCTCCGAAAGTCAGACTTTCAGGATTTTCCAATTCAGAACGGTTGATAACGAATCCCGTAATGTTTTTGTCATCATCAATTTTAGCAAACAACGTGAAAGTATCTGCAAATCCGGCGTTGGAAATCCACATTTTCTGTCCGTTGATAATGTAATGTTTTCCGTCTTCGGATAATTTTGCTCTGGTTTTTCCGCTATTGGCGTCCGAACCTGCATCAGGCTCAGTTAAACAATAGGCTCCGAATTTAGTTCCGGCAGCCAAATCAGGAAGATATTTCTGCTTCTG
>Ga0206116_1001394_pt1 | contig 13386 bp, 12 predicted proteins | sample 3A1Ametagenome_FD_178000 | JGI IMG/M metagenome (GOLD analysis project Ga0206116, IMG submission 178000) | Enriched microbial communities from leaf-cutter ant dump, University of Wisconsin, Madison, United States - 3A1A | ecosystem: Environmental > Terrestrial > Nest > Insects nest > Nest dump...
AGACTCAGAAAGGCTTTGGATAATATGCAAACGGGTTTCGGGATATTTTTCAAGTAGTAATAAAAATTTGGCTTTTGGTAATCTCAGAACTTTACAAGATGTCAGTGCAATTGCATTTACTGGATATAGCTTATTCATGAAAAGTAAAAATTCGCCGATACTATGTCCTTTTGTCAATATACTTTGTATCATTTCTTTACCATCTTCATTATAATTGTTAAGCTTTATATCACCTTCTATTATCTGATAATAATAAAGCGGTGTACCTCCTTCTGAAAAAATAACATCCCCGATATTGTAATCTATGATTTTCGCGCCTAACGATTTTATAATAAATTCTTCTATAACCATATTTGTCTACTCTCTTATGTTTCAAAAGTTATCCTTATAAAACACTAAATCAATCAATGTTATCAATTGAATTTGTTAGATATAATCTTTGCTATTTTTACAAATACTTAAATAAAAAGCTCTACAAACTCATATATCATCTATAACATCAGTCTATAAAGTCTTAATGTCATTCGATGATTTGTTAAATTGAATTGTAATTTTATAGATGCTTATAAGCGGACATCTAAATTTGAGTAGAACTTCTGATTAAGAATTTGTAATTCCATAGTCTATTTTTAATTGACGTCAAAATTATACAGAACTTGCTTACCACTTTATGACCTGAGTCATATTGAAATGATAATTATAATTTAAAGTTAAGATAATGATGCTAATTTTATAACAAGACCTGTAAATAGAATAAAATTAATAATAATAAACGAAAATATTTTAAAATGTTGTAAAAATTAATTTTATAGTTTATTAATATTTTGTCAGGTATTTATGAATTTAGAACTGTCTTTTGTTTACTAATTGCTGGTGTAAAAAATAAGAATAAAACTTGAGATTGCTTTGCAGATGGTAAAAACAAAAAAACCACCTACGATTTGTAAGTGGTTGATTGTAAAGTGGTCCCACCTGTATCTTAATTAATTGATTTACATAGACTTATATGTAGAATAAAAGGCCTTAAAGCACCAGTTTATCATAAAGATTAATACTATACGGAGGTGTGTGGATGTAGATGGGTTTTAGCATCGTTTTGAGCTAAATGCTTTGTAGCAGTATCCTTTACTTAATTTTTCATTGACAGATAATTCTGATATTAATTTTTAGCTTTTAAATTGACAACAATTGGGTTTTAAAAGGAATTTTTAATATTATTTCTTGTATAGAATCAAATTCTCTCTAATATAATAAGCTTTCGATGAACCTAAATCAATCATTATATTCAAGAACCATAAAAATTCATTTAATAATGACTCGTCCTCTTTTATTTTCTTAATATTGTCTTTAAAACATTTCATTATCAACTTTTCGCCATAGTAATAATTAATGCTCATTAATTTTTTCAAATCTGATTTTAAATGTTTGCTAAGGACTTTTATTCCTTCTGGCATTAAACTTTGAAAACCTATTCCAGACAAAAGTTGCATTAATGCTTCAATATTAAGATAACTTAAATTTTCAATTTTTTTTAAATATACGATTGGTATATTTTCTTTTTTTAGTACAAACCAATCATCAGCTTCAGATTTCCATTTTCCAAAAAACAAATATTCTTGGTTAAACAAGTTTGTTTCATTTTTAATTTTTAAGTAGAGTACATCCCAATAATCCCATAAATTATTAAGCATTTTATCATCACCATTATTACTATCCACTTTATAATAGAACCATTCAACGATCTCTCTCACATATTTGTTTACATCATATTTGAGTCGGAAATCCTCATTTTTAAAATTAGCACCAGTGTCTAAAATATTTTCAAAAAAAGATTGATTATTAGCATTAAATGGAATTTCAAATAAGAAATTAATTATGGCCTCTCTAATCGTTATTCCTATTTTATAGTAATCATGTCTTCTATTCCCAGATAAATAAGAGTCTATTTGGGCATTAAAAATTAATCTTAAAAAAGTATAAGAAAAATCAAACTCTTTATAAATGGGAAAAATGTGTAATGCCTTATCCAAATCCCAATGGGAGAATTTTGAAAATGATAAATTTATTAATTCATAATCACTTTCATTATTCTCTATGAAATTTAAAATTTCGTTTTCTTCCTGTTGAATAATAGAAATCTGTTCATCTGAATATCTTCTATTTCTTGGGTACTTTTTGTTAAATTCAGAATAAAGAACCAATCCAAAAAAGCAATTATAAGCGAATTGATAATCTTCATTCCATACTGTTTTTCTAAATGAATAGTATAAATGACTTAAGTTAATATCTCTATCATTTTTTGAATCTCTTATAAATAGAAATATAAACCATTTCACATCGCTAATCTGTAAGTCAGTTAATTTTTCACGATGCAATAACAAGTTCGGCAAATAGCTATAAATAGCTTGCTTGTCATACAGACTTATCGAACGGTTAAAATTTTCAATATCAAATTCCTTTTGTTTTTCTTCTAAAGTCTTTTTTGCAATCTCCAAAACAGTTGAATAGCAAAATTCAAATTCTTTGGCGTCTAATTTTTCACTAAATAAATCTAAACCTAATACAGCTAAAGTACCTACGGGGAAAGTGCTAAAAGAATCAATTTTTGATTTATCATAATTTTGATAATATCCAAAGCATTCTTTCCAATATTCAAAAGTTACATTTTCTTCTGATTTCTTTAGAAAAGTTTGAGACACCCATAAGCTATACTTTGAAAATTCGTTTTGAAAATTACTTTGCTCCTCATTCCTTTGCATTTCTTTTTCTAAAGTCAAATCAATTGAATAATTTGGTGAAATCTGAATCACTTTTTTTCCTTCATATTCCACTTCCTCTATATTCTGCCTTCTACCATCAATTTCAGATAATAGTTTTAGAAAATAAACATCTTCTTTATTGTGTGTTTTTTCTAACTCATCAATCATTTCAAAAATTTTACCATCTAAATTCCCGTGAAACAGCTGATATTGAAGTAAAAAACCAGTTAATCCTTTATGATATTTCTGTCGATGCTCCCATTTAAAGGCTTCTTTTCTTTCATCATTACAAAGCTCTTTTTCCCACGTACCTTGAGGTAGGTCAAGCAATGTATTTCCAAATATTCCTGCTGACCATCTGTTTCTATCCCAATCAAAAAGATGCTTATCCGACAAGAGAGGTAAAAATTTGTCTCCTACTTTAATTGGGAATGCCATTGTAATACTCGCAACAACAGATAAGAGGATTACAGAATTACTTTTTGTGAATATTTCATCAAAAAATGATTGGATAATTTCATTTACATTATCAGAATCAATTTTACCTAATTCATATAAATATCTTTCTAAAGCAATTACAATAGATTGTAAGAGATCTGGAACCGTTATTTGCGCACCGCTATTTATTGACCATAAATATGAAGAACCATGAACAGTATACTTTTTGCCATTATATAAAATATCAATAGTTCCTATATCATCTGCATTTCTTGCGAAACCATCATCTTTTAAAAAATTGGATTTCACATACCATTTAACACAGTAATTTGTAATTTCAATTATAAAATTTAAAGCTTTCCAAGGATGAGATTTTAGTAATTTATATACAAATGTTTGATAGGCACTTTCGGGAAAATAATTAAAATGATATTCGTGTGTCAGTCCAAAATGATGCTCAATTTCCGAATCATCATATACAAAACCGTACTGACTTTCAGACTTTACTTTTTTGTATTTCCATTTAAGATTTGCCAATGCAATAAGTTCATCAGCAAAGAATTTTGGCAATGTACCTGAGTGAAAATGCGATAAAGCATATTCAATCTGCTTATCCTTTCTATTTCTTATTTTGTAATGCTCATTTTCAGTTTCAACAAAAAGACTATCAAGTAAGCTCTTGATTTCCTCTGGAATATATTCGGATAATTTATAAAGTAATTTTATTCCTTTCTCTGTTAAAGAATCGCTTTCTCCGGCGTTCATCCAATCTGCTCCCTCTTCAAAATTATTTAAAATTTCATAAACAAGTTTTCCAACATGTTTTGGAGTATCAGTATTGGTTATTGTTCCAAAATAAAGAATATTTTCCCAATCATATAAAAATCTTAATATTTGATCATATATCTCTGAAAAATGGTCGAGGTTTTTAAATAGAAATTTTATAATAACATCCCAACCTCTATTATTGGGGGATTGATTAAAATCTTTACCACTAATTTTAAGTAAATGAATGACTCTTTTGAGTAATTTCAAATCATCTTCTAATAGTTCTTCTTTATGTTCATCAAAGAATTTATTACATAAATCAGATTTGATAATTGATATTAACACCTCATCTTTCCAGTGATTTTCGATTGATATACTGTTAATTGTATCGATTATAAAATTATATATCCAACTTTCTGATTCTTCAATTTTAGATTCTACCCATAATCTAAACCCTCTTCTTATTGCTGGTTCATTTGTTAAAGAGCCATAAAATTTATCTATGTTGGGATTGTCTATTTTTAAATGATTTATATATTTAATCAGCCCCCAATCCTCAAAAATATCATGCGACGGAGCATATAAATTATTCTCCTCAAATAAAATCCCATCAGATTTAAGTTTATATATAGTTTCGGAATCAAATTCGCTTACAGTAGTGAGTAAAGTTAAATTCTTCGCTCTTTTCACAGCAATATCTACAAATGTATTCTGTCTTTTTTCTTCAAACAGAGCATTGTTTCCTCCAACAACATTTTTCCAAAGTTGTTTTTTAAATTCTACTACATCAATTATAGATAAGTCTTCAGCTGAAACAGAAATTAGTTTTTCCGCTAAAGACAAATATTTAGGTATTCTAAGTATTTCAGCAAGATTTTTATTTTGTACTATATTACTAAGAGCTGGAATTTTTTCAACAAAGTAGTTCAATTCTTCATCATTAAGTTGAGGGACATTGATGATGGTAGAATTGTTTTGTAATAATTGTTTATCAAAATAATTGAATTTTAAGATCTCCAAAGCATAACTTCTACACGAAATAACCAGTTTAACATCTCTGTTTTCCTTTAAAACGGCGATTAATTCTCGAAACGCCTCTGCATCTCCTTCTAGCAGTTTTTCAAAACTATCAATATATATCAGTTTATTTGAATACTCTTCAAACTCATTAAATATCTCATCAATACTTAAATCAACATTAATTTGATGTAGAGTATTAATTAGGGAACTTTTTAAAAATTGGTCAGCCGCAAATGAAATAATACAGGTATCATTCAAGGATTCTAATATTTGTTTTGCATAAGCAGATTTACCGGAACCCGCTTCTCCGTCTATAAAAACAAACTGACTATTATTTATAATCTCCTGTGTCGGTAAATCTGTTAAATTTCTTTCGAGTTTAACTCCCGAAATATCTGATTGGATTTTGTTTAAAACATTTTTTGTCTGAATAATAATATCTCTGGTTCTATCTTTCTTATAATTCAAATTATATATTACTGTCTGGAAAAAATTTTCTGCATTGATAATATCAATATCTACAGAAGAATTATTTATATCGTTGATATAAATGATTTCTTTTTTTTTCTTCTTAAAAAGATTTTTAAATATTCCAAACATGAGAAATTAGTGTTTTTTTATATTGATTTTAGATCCATCTTTTATTTTTGATATTTTATATTCACTATTATCATCTGAGTTGGTGTCAATTTTAACTTCAGAATTTGAAACCTCTTTAATATGAAAAGCAGCTACAATTTTATCCCCATAATGTAAAGCTATTAATGAGATAATCTGAGAAATAAAAACAGTTACTGGTTCTACATTTGAATTAGGTTTTAAGAACCAATATATAGACAAACCAATTATTAAGAGATTCAATGCAGTTAGAAATAATCTTACGATTTTATTCATAGTTTATGTTGTATTTGTTACAAATTTAACCAAAAAAAGTCTTCTTTTAAAAGAGGACTTTTTAATTTTATCCATTTGAAAACTTTAGTTTTCAGGCATTATTAGTAAAATATTTTCGAATAAATAAAATGTATAGAATTATATCTTTTTTTAATAAAAATGAGTTCTCATTATTTTAGTTCCATTTTCATGAAATTCAGCAGAAGCTAATTCGGCGAAGTTTTTTATTCTATCTTGATTACTTTCGTCCATTTCAATCAAATCATCTTCACATAATAAAACATTTACTCTATCATATGAAAAATTAGGATTATCTTTTTCTATTTTATCCACACCATGATGTAATAAACTAATATAATTTTCAACGAGTTGAGATTGACTTTGCATAAATAATTCAATCAGCCTTTTTCGACCATTTTTAAGCATCCAATAACGAAGTCCCCATTTTTTTATTTTCGAATCACCTTCAGTGAACTTCTTATAGCCAGTACCTAATGATAAAATTTCTAAATCCTTTAAGTCTTTACCAAATGCTTTGGTAGCCTCTAATATGCCAATTATTGTTGGATTATTAGCCATCACACCTCCATCAACTTTATTTTTAAACGGTCTTTCCATTCCCTCTAAATCGGTGTAATCAGATGAATATGGAGCAAAATATGTTGGAGCGGCTGAAGTAGCCATCGCAACCTGATATGCAGGAATATGCAAATCTCTTTTTAAATTTGGATGGTATGGTGATTTTATTACACTAGGATTACCTTTGATTAAATCGTAAATTGGAATTGCAACATGAGTTAAACAATCTTTTATTCTTGGATCTTTTCCATCAAAGTATTCCTTAAATTTATCTCTTACTAATCCTTCTAAAAAATCTCTTTCGTGAGCAGAATTAAATATCTGACCGAAAAAAAGTTTTCTTTTATTTCCAAAAATATTTTTAGCATTCTGAAGATATAAATCATAAATTTCTTTTGCAGGAATACCAAAAGATAAGGCTAATGCAATTATTCCTCCTGTAGAAGTTCCAGTAATTAGATGAAAATGATCTTTAATTTTAGTTTTCCCATCCTCTCTTTTAGCTAGTTCTTGCTCAATTAATGCTAAATAAAAGGCAGGAAAAACACCCTTAATCCCGCCTCCATCAATTGAAAGTATTTTAAATTTATTTTTATTCATCTTTTATTCTCTTATTTAATTCTTCGTTGAGATATTCATTATGTCCACCTCCATACCACATTCCGTCTATTAACCACAATTCATAGTAATAGAGCCATTCAGAAGCCCATGGAACAATTGTATTTACAATATATTGAGTAGATTTCCATTCTTTTTTTGAAGGAGAATAAAGACAGAGTTGTTGTTTTTCTGAACTATATACATGTGGTAGTTTTTTCCTATTGTGTGCAATTTTTAAAACTTTATCAACAACATATACTTTCACAGAAATATTGGATTTATATACTATTTTAATTCGATAAATTTCACACAAAGTTGAGGGTTGTAAATCAATTTCTAACGCGAAATTATCCCTTCTATTACTTAATATCTTAGCATCTGGAAATGCCTCTATAATTGCAGATAATTGCCTATTAGCAGGCATTCCAGCAAAGTGCTTTTTCTCCGTAAAATATTTACTTCCCAAAGTCCCCTTCAAAATTATGATTCTGTACTTTTACTCCTACAGATCCAAGTACTCCTGTTCCCCCTGCCATTTTTAATTGCCCTTTCTCTCTCAAAGCAACATTTTTTTTACCATGATTGACAAAAACTCTAGTAGTCACTTCTTTTCCATACATTTTAGAAAGAGATTCATTCAAATATTGTAATCCTTTGCCATTACTACCTTTTATTTTTTCTAAGTCTTCTTCAAGTTTGTCGAGCCACAAATAAAAATAGTCTTGTTTTTGTTTTACATCACCCCATTTGTCTGCAAAATTCTCAACTTTATTGATTGGATTCGCAACCCATTTTTCATATTGACCCGTTTCTGGATTAAATCTATCTTCGATATAACTTCGCATACGGGCAACAATACCAGAATAAGCATCTACTAAATTTTCACTTCTATCGTAAGCTAAAGTAGCCAAAGTAGTAATTATTACAGAAATTGGTCTGTTTTCGCAATCAAATTCATCAGAAGAAAACATAATATCTCGATGTCTTTTTAATAGCTGAACTACCCTTTGTAAAGGTAATTTCTCTTTCTCATATTCTCTGACTGGGTCTATAGATTCATTTAAAGAAAACATTTTTCTTTTACTAATCAAAGCTTTCTGCAAAAACCACTGAGCGTAACCAAAAGGATTACTTTTATGCCAATTTTCAATATTAGTGTCGGTGCTATAGTTTTCCTTTTCAGTATCAGTAATTCTAATAGCTAAAGCTTGTAAATCATGCTCATTTAGCTCAGAATCTGCACTAAAAGTTTTCTCCATCAGATAAGTCAAGCCTTCAGATGAAAAAGATGGCAGTATATCCATATGATAACCCGCTACATCAGCATACTTCAAAGTCCAACATCTTCTTCCTCCCTCATTATAATTTTCTCCATCTTTATATTCCCATAACATTCTGTCATATGTAGAATTAGATTTCAATTGATCACCTATTCTTATTTTCAAATCTCTTTGAGTCCAAGCATTCGGTTTCTTTTCTAATTTACATACCAAATCGATGTCAATATCATCTGCAGGATTTATAGGCTTAACTATAGTTCCTAACATAAATGATCCTTGAGGCAATATTTTTGGATTATATGGTGTTAAAGAAGAATCATCTTTTGATAACCAATTTCCGACCGCTTGATAGCTTTTAACAATTTCTTCATGCTCTTTTGGGGTAATGTCTAATTCTTTACCTAATTCTTCTAAATATTCGCTAATTTCTATTTTGTAAAGTTGTTCCATATTTGTTATTTTAATTATCCTTCACTTCTTTTAGGGTCATTTGCTTTAGGATAGGTTCTTTCTTCTTGAAATCCGCCATCGTTTTTATGAATCTTTAAAGAACCTCCTCCCTGCTTTTGGATGAAATCTTTCGATTCTCTAATAGCATCTATTTTATTAGAATCTATTAACTTCGATGCTCTTTCAGCATTTTCTCTTTTAAGTTTGTACACACCATCTTCATGGATTAAATGAAAATTTTCCATATTTTAATAATTTTGTTTAGTGACAATCGGTGTCACATTTCCGAGAAAGGATAGGGATAACTTGCAGGAGTCAAAAAAAGTAGTATTTTTGCAACTTCAAATATTAGAGACGGCTTCCTTTTCTTTTGAACCGTCACAAAAAATATATTAAAAATATATTAATAAGTCCTTTCGGTCAGAGGTTGGGACTTTTTTGAATTTTCACAAGTTTAATACCAATTGAAGAAATATGTCAATTTGACACATCCTTATGGATTTTCTGCCATTCAGATAATTGTATTTTTCTCAGATAAAAATCTCAATTGAAAATTTAGTTAAAATCTATATTCAAATATCTTGGACATTTAATCTGAAAACTTATCATCCAGATTTTTAGTATTATCCCGTTCCCATTTCGATAATTTATCAGGAAAATTATTTGTTTCTCCAAATTTTTTAATTTTTCCTTCTACCATATACCCTACATATAATTTATCGTTGTTCAAATCAGCTACAATTTCAAAATTGGTCATAGGCAATGCAGAGATAAAAAGGTAAAATAACTTCTGTAATTTTATTCTCATAAAGTCATTTCAAATTTTATTTTTAGAAGTTAACTAGTCCTTGTAAAGTCAATCTGGCAGGGACTTGCAGAGAAAGTTTGAGCATATATTTGAGCTGTCCTCATTTTTCAAATAAAAAAGCCCCTATTTAAGGGGCTTGCGAAGTGTTTATTGTGGTCCCACCTGGGCTCGAACCAGGGACCACCTGATTATGAGTCAGGTGCTCTAACCAACTGAGCTATAGGACCTCAAAATTTGGTTAAATTTTGTGTGTGCAAAAATAACAAAATTTCTTTATCTGCCAAACCTTTTAAGATTTTTCTTGACACAACTCTATCAGTACACCATTCGTTGATTTAGGATGAAGAAAGACAACTAATTTATTATCAGCACCTTCTTTCGGCTCTTCTGATATGAAAATGAATCCTTCTTTTTTTAATCTTTCGATTTCAGTTTGGATGTTTTCTACCCCAAATGCGATATGATGAATCCCTTCTCCTTTTTTATCGAGGAATTTCGCGATCGGGCTTTCCGGATTTGTGGCTTCCAAAAGTTCGATTTTGCTTTCTCCAACTTCGTAAAATGAAGTGGTTACACCTTCCCTTTCGACAGACTCTTGTTTATAATTGGATTTACCCAAAAGTCTTGCAAAAAGATTATCCGAATCTGATAAAGATTTAACAGCAATTCCCAAATGTTCTATTTTCATTTTCTAATAAATATAAAAAATTAAACCTCATAGTTACGCTATGAGGTTTATTATTTAGATAAACTATTAAGGATTAAATCCTTCAATGATTTTTGAAAAATCTTCAATTTTAAGTGCAGCACCGCCAATCAGACCTCCGTCAACATCAGGCTGGGAAAAGATTTCTTTGGCGTTATCAGGCTTCACACTTCCACCGTAAAGAATAGAAATCTCATCAGCCACTTCTTTTCCGTATTTGTCCGCAATCAGACTTCTGATATAAGCGTGAACTTCCTGTGCTTGTTCAGCGGTAGCGGTTTCGCCGGTTCCAATGGCCCAAACTGGTTCGTAAGCAATCACTACTTTTTTGATTTCTTCTGCAGATAAAGTGAAAAGGGCTGTTTCTGTTTGGTTCTTCACCACCTCGAAATGTCTTCCTGCCTTGCGTTCTTCTAATTTTTCACCATTGCAATAGATTGGTGTCAAACCTTTGTCAAGCAGTGCTTTTACTTTTCTGTTCGCATGGTTGTCTGTCTCGCCGTGAAACGTTCTTCTTTCTGAGTGAGAAACTAAACTTCCGTCAGCATCAACAGAAGCTAGCATATCAACAGAAATTTCGCCTGTATAGGCACCACTTGCATATTCAGAAACGTCCTGGGCAAATACGCCAACTTCCCCATTTTTGAAAACTTCTTTCGCGGTGGTAAGATACAGAGCTGGCGGCGCAATGTAAACCTCGCAATTAGTAGTGTTATTTTTTTTGTATTCTAAAAGCTGAAACATGAGTTCCTGGGCTTCAGCATAAGTTTTGTTCATTTTCCAGTTGCCTGCAACAATGTTCTTTCTCATTATATTTTTAATTTAAGTTCCAAAGATTTTTAAGTAGAATGTAGAATCTATGCTCATCATCGCTTACATTGTTATCAGCTTTGATGAGAGATTTTGCAAATTGAATAAAGTCTTTTCTTTCTTTTTCTGTAGAATCATCCTCGAAGCATTTTGCATGGAATTCGAAATGGTCCTGCCATTGGTCAGAAGTAAGCTGCGCAATGATCTCCAATTCGTCATCCAGGTTCAGACGGAACGGAAATTCTTCAGCCATATATTCCTGAACTTTAAGCCCTTCTTCGGGTTTGATAATGCCGTCTACAGCGGACAAAATCATAAGTAAATGATAACCAGCAATCGGTTTATTTGATTTTCTCATTATATAATTTAATCTTGATTTAAATAATCTTTAGCACCCAATTTTTCAACAATTTTTCCTTTTTCCAGAACTAATACAAAGGTATTGCTTCTGGCTATCGTTTTGATAGCGATTTCATCCATCATATAATTAGGAATTTGTTTATAGAAATCAGGTTGTGTACTTATGCCGTAAACTTTAGCTTTTTCCGTCAAAGCTTTGGTTTCTGTTTTATTGAGAAGATCGGCATCTACTAATTTCGGTTTGTATGAAAAAATCAGAACTGTCCTCGGTTCTTTCACTATTTCGTTAGTGAAATTATTACCGTTAATATCTTCAACCTTGAATTTCGAAATTTCAGATTCGTAACCTTTTTTCACTATTTCGGATGTCGTTTTTCCGTCTTCGATTTGCCAGTTGGTGTCTTTCCAATATTCTTTGTTGATATAATCATCCTGATTTACTTTTTTAACTTCACCGGTTTTCAGATTCTTAAGCGAATAAAAAGTCTTGTATTCCGAAGGATTTTTATCGATTTTTTCTTTCTCTGCGCCCAGATCTGTTCCGATAGAATAAGCTCTGAAATCTATCATCGGTTCGTGAGCAATTCCTCTGTACATAACGAAAATCATTACTAAAACGAAAACTCCCAACAATGGTAATTTTCCGAATCTTACCCTTTCGTCTTCTTCTCTTTTTCTGTAAAGAACAGCCAAAATTAATAATAAAACAAGGAGTATAATATCTTTCCAGAACGATTGCCAAGGTGTGAATTTGATTGCGTCACCAAAACATCCGCAATCCGTTACTACATTATAATAAGCGGAATAGAACGTCAGAAAACCAAAGAAAATACAAAGCGCAATCAGTGCATAAATCGTTTGTTTAAGTTTGATTTTCATCAGTAACATAAATCCTAAAACCAATTCCAATATAACAACGATGATCGAAAATGCCAAAGCATATTTTTCTAAAAATGGCAAATCGAAAACAACCGGTGAGAAATATTCTTCCAGCTTGAAAGAAAATCCTTTCAAATCGACCGCTTTTACAAAACCTGAAGCAATGAAAATAAGTGCAACAATGTAGCGTAGAACTGCTTTCATATTTATTGATTTTTAAATTTAATCAGACAAAAAACAGCATAATTCAACATATCAAAATAGTTGGCATCCAATCCTTCCGAAACCAAAGTTCTCCCTTGATTATCTTCGATCTGTTTGGTTCTCAAAACCTTCTGATAAATCAAATCTGTGATAGACGAGATTCTCATATCTCTCCAGGCTTCACCGTAATCGTGATTTTTGCGTTCCATCAGCTCTTTCGCTTTTTGGGCATAAGAATCGTAAAGATTGATGATTTCTTCCGGATTAGCATTCAGCTCATCAGAAAATCCTTTCTCCAGCTGAATCAATCCGATAATAGAATAATTGATGATTGCAATGAATTCGTCTTCTTCGCTTTCATCCACCATTTTCACATCCGTCATTTGTAACGTTCTGATTCTGCTTACTTTGATGTAGATTTGGTCGGTTATAGAACTGGGACGAAGAACACGCCAGGCAGTTCCATAATCTTTCATTTTTTTTTGGAAAAGGTCTCTGCAAGTCTTGATAACGTCGTCAAACTGGGCGGATGTATTGTGCATAAATCTGTCTAATTGGTCAAAGATACAAATTTAGTTCGGAGTTGATTTATTGATAGTAATCATTAAAAACTAAGCTTATTCTTTAATAATTTTAGTTTTTTGAATTTCCTTTCCTAGATTGTTTTTAAGAACTATAAAGTACATCCCTTTTGAAATTTTAGAAACGTCAATACTTTTGATGTTTTTTTCTGATTTTACTTTTTGTCCTAAAGAATTAAATATCTCCACATTTGTTTGTTCAGAAAAATGAACAATATTTTTTGCAGGATTTGGATAGATTTTTATTGAG
>Ga0206116_1001396_pt1 | contig 13365 bp, 14 predicted proteins | sample 3A1Ametagenome_FD_178000 | JGI IMG/M metagenome (GOLD analysis project Ga0206116, IMG submission 178000) | Enriched microbial communities from leaf-cutter ant dump, University of Wisconsin, Madison, United States - 3A1A | ecosystem: Environmental > Terrestrial > Nest > Insects nest > Nest dump...
CCGCGCCCCTGTGGATAACCGGAGTGGCGCCCCTGCGCTGTGCAAGCGTTGCTGCATGCGGCAACAAGAGCGGAGGAGCCGGGCCCAATGCGTCTTGACCCGTTCCTCATTGTCAACTACAGTTAACACCTGATAGAGGTTCGCAAGAGCGTCCATTTCGACAAGTGGATGAGGAATCTGAAGGACCGTGCGGCGGTGGCCCGCATTCTGGTGCGGATCGATCGCCTCGCAGGTGGGAACCCAGGGGATGTGCGGCCGGTTGGCCAGGGCGTTTCCGAGCTGAGGATCGACTACGGTCCCGGTTACCGGATCTATTGCCTGCAAAGCGGCGAGACGCTGGTGATCTTGCTGTGTGGAGGCAACAAGTCGAGCCAACGGGCTGACATCAAGCAGGCTCTGAAACTCGCCGAGGAGTGGAGACGACATGGCGAAGGCACCTAGTGCGTTCAGCACATTCGACGCGGCCGACTACCTGCGCGACCCTCAGACCGCCGCTGCCTACCTTGAGGCCACCATTACCGAGAGTGGCTCCGATCCTGCGCTGATTGCGGCGGCGCTGGGTGCGATCGCACGCTCGGGCAACCTCAGCGAGTTGTCGCGTCGCACGGGGATCAGCCGCGAAGGCCTCTACAAGGCGCTGTCCGAAGGCGGCAACCCGAGCTTCTCCACCATCGTGAGTGTCGCGACCGCGCTGGGGCTGCGCATCGAGTTTCACGCGGTGGTGTGAGTGGCGTGAGTGGCCCGTGGGGCTTTCACTCACTCCCCGTGCTTCATGTGAGAGGCGAAGCTGTTCAGGAATCGGACCCGTCCTTCAACCCCGGTACCTCCTTGAGCCACTCCGGTCCCGACGAGTCGGTCTGCTCTTCGAGGAGTCGCCGTATGGCGCGCACGTCGTCAGCGGTGCGACGAGTGCTCAGCGCAGTCGAGATGATCGACACAATGACGAGTGCCACAACCAGTAATGCCACCACCAACAGGATGGAGGCCGACAGCGTAAGCGAGGCGAGTGAGTCGGCGGAGAGCATGCCCTGACCATCGGCGGGCTGGGCGCCGCACTGAACAGCTGAGCCGACATTGCGTCGGCCGGTACCCACGCTATGACGGCCCCACGCAGCGTGATCCCTACAGTGATCAAGTCAACAGCCAAAGCCACGGTTGCGCGGTCATGGCCCATCTAGAATTTTCGCCGTGACTACGGACCAAACTCCGCCCCCAGCGCCGGGCGCCCCCATGAGCAGGCGTGAAATCCGCGCCGCACAAAGGGCATATAGGGCGGCGCAGTTGGCAGCCGAGCGCGCGGCCAAGGCTGCGGCCTGGCTCGAGTCTGCAAAGAGCTATCTTGCCGGGAACCGCACCGGGGGCAAGGGGCTCGTGGCGCTGCGATCACTCGAGGCCGGCGTGCGCAGCCTCTACGTGGATAATCCCGACGAGGTCATTGCCTGGGCGCTCAATGGGATCCAGTTTGACCGGGCGGGAGTGAACTCCCAGCGGCTGGGTTACGTGCACACCCTCACCGGCAGCGCGGTGGAAGTCTTCAAGGACTACGTCATTCACGGCGAGGACGCCTACGACGTAGAACCCACCACCCGTGGCCAGGTCTATGTTGACGGGGCAATCCAGATCACCTCGCGCGTGGTGCACGATCGCAAGGGCCGGCCGCAAACCGTGCAGGACCGCTACGACCTCCGCACGGCGCAACTGCAGTTCACGAGCGCGTCGTGGTCGCTGAGCGTCAGCATCTCGCCGGACAACGTCAGCGAAGCACGGCGAATCGTTGACCAGTTGGCCACCCACGTGGCCATGGCACAGCCCCAGCAAGCCACGGTGGCCGATGTCAAGGCCATGGTGGACGCCATTCTCAACAGTTCCGGACAGCCGCCTGCCGAGAAGCTGAGGCAGCTGTCCAATCTGCGCTACGAGCGCTTGTTGACCGACGACGAGTTTGAGCGCGCAAAGACGACGATCCTGGGGATTTGAGCCCGGGCGATAGGTCGCTCGCGGTTGTCTCAGGCCTTGGCATTGACGCTCCGCTCGGGTGAGCTGCTAGTGGATCACCCGAGGCTCTTCGCGGCTACCTTGCAGCCCGTGATTGTTGTGCCAGTCGACCCCGCCCGCAGCCTCATTTGCGACCGGTGGCGGAGCGTCGAGCCACGCAGCTAACTGCAAATCAGCTGCCAGGGGTGGTCCTCCGGGGAGGGAGAGCACAGCGTCGGGCAATAGGTGGGACCGTGAGTCCCCCTCACCCGAGGTCCGCTGAATGCGGTCTGATGCAACCTCCAAATACACGGAACACCCGGAGGTGCTGCTTCTCCATGGCGTCTAGATGCATGGCCCATGCGGGCTGTGGAGTTGGCATGTAGACCATGGGCTAGTTGCGGTGACGGTTGCTGCCGTCGTGCCACGCGTGCTGGTCCGAAGCCGTGAACGGATGGCGAGGGATCCTGAAGCTGGGTGGCACGGCGTGGTCGTGTGGGGCGTCGGCGCTGTCTATGGGGTGGCGTAGCGGGGCTGGTCTTTGCTGAACTGTTATGGACGTTGGCTTGCGGGCGAAGGCGGGCACCACTACATTGAAGTGGTACCCAAGTACCACACGCTACCCGCTCAGACATCGTGCTGTGAGACTCAGATTGGCGCCTCTCATGTCTACCGCCACCTCGCCCATCAAGGTTTCCGCCGAGACCGGCGCCCGCATCACGCAAGCGGCACACTTCCTTGGCAAGGCCAAGAAGGATCTCGTCGACGTCGCCGTTGAGGAGTACATCGAGAATCACCGCGACGAGATCAACCAGGCGGCGCTTGGTGCCCTGAGAGCACTCGACGGTTCGCGCGCAGATCGTGTCGCTCTTCTCGCGGGGCTCACGCGCGACGAGCTCGATGACGTGGGTGGAGTGTCCGAGGACTAGCTGCTCCGCGAGTGTGTCGGGGGTTCTCGCATGTGTGCCGGGCGTTGATCCGAGTGAATGGGGCGTGGAGCCGCGCGAAGTCCTGGGCCTTCGGCCGCATCCAGGCCAGTTGATCTACTCGACCGCGTTGGACCCTGCCGTCCTTGCGGCGCTCATGGAGCTCGACCCTCCAGGCACGCTGACGATTGAGTGACAGGCCCGAATGGCCACGCTGCGCGATGTGCGTCTTCGAACCCTCGGTACCCCTTCGCCACTGCCTCAGTAGCAATACCCTTCGGGGCATTCGGAGGCAGTGTTGCGACAACGCCTCATCGCGGCCCGCCTCATGGGTTGGAGTTCGCATAGACCTCGCGACAGTCCCCGGACGTGAGTGGGAGGCCCGCACGCCGAGGCGTGGGCCGGGCTCAGCAGCCGCGATCACCCAGCCTCCTGCTCGCGACGGCGCCCCAGCAGGCTCTGTAGCCATCGCGAACCCACCCCAACCCCACCCCAACCAGGGGCGTTGCCCCCGGCTTGACAAATCCTGATAGTGCGCTAACAATTGCTTCTGAGACCAGCAGACCTGGCAAAACCCCAGGCAAACAGTCTCTTGTGGTTGTCAGTGGTTTGAAGCGAGATACCGCTATCAAACGTGATTGCCCTGCGGCAAAGGGGCCGAGAGGAGTGGCAGGTGGAGTGCATGTTCAACCACCTCAGCGGGTCAACAGACCGCTCTGCGTGCCAACGGCTGGGCAGGACGACGCTTGGAGCGAGGGCAGTCCAGGCTGGCAGGAGCCACGACCAACACTCGAACGGAGATCTACAATGAAGTTATCTCGACGGAAGTCGATCGCGGCTGTTGCCGCCTCATTGGCGCTCGCCGCGATCCTCGCGGCTTGCTCCTCGAGCGACCCGAACACCAACGCCTCCGGTGAGCCGGGCGGCGGCGACGCCGGCAGCGGCGGCAGCATCATCAACCAGTACTACAGCTCCAACAACTCCTTCTTCAACAGCTGGCAGCAGGGCTCGGATGAGGCGGCCAAGGCACTCGGCGTCACCAACGAGCGCCAGGTGGACGACGCCGACCCCGACAAGACCCTGACGATCTTCCGCACCGCGGAGTCGCGCGGCTTTGACGCCATCACGTCGATGCTTGCCGATCCGGGCATGACGGAGATCCTGCTCAACACGGCGCAGGAGAACGGCACGTACGTCACCAACGCGTGGAACATCGCGCCGTGGCTGACGCCGTGGGACATCGGCGACAAGTGGGTGTCCTTCATCGCACCCAACGACGTCGCAGCGTCGGAGCAGCTTGCCACCATGCTGTTCGAAGAGATGGGTGGCTCCGGCGAGGTCATCCACCTCACGGGCGTTCCCGGCAACACGGCAGACATCCTGCGCACGGAGGGCTTTGAGCGGGCGCTCGCCAAGTTCCCGAACATCGAACTGGTGGCGCGTGAGCCCGGACAGTTCAACCGCGGTGACGCGGAGCCCGTGATCAGCGCGCTGCTGACCGCACACCCCAACGTCAAGGGCATCTTCTCGCAGAACGATGACATGGCGATGGGCGTGCTGGCCGCGCTCTCTGCACGCGACAAGAGCGACGTTCTGGTCACCGGCATCGACGGCACGCCCGAGATGCTTGAGGCCATCGCCGACGGCCGTGCGTTCGCTACCTGGGCCCAGCATGGCGGTCTTGCCGCCGCCTGGCAGACGGTGCAGGCGTTCGACGCCATGCACGGCGTCAAGCTGGACCCGCTCGAGCGCATGATGTGGCTCGGCACGTTCATCATCAACACGCCTGAGGCCGCCGCGGCCTACAACGACATGATGTACAGCGGCGGAGCGTTCCCCTTCGACTACAAGAAGATGTCTCGCTACCTCAACCCCGACGACTGGGCGCCGCCCGTGATGTTCGCGCCCATCGACCTCGAGGAGTTCTACAGCCTGCTTGAAGACAAGCCCTCAGGCTACGAGCTGCCCTCCGAGTACCTGGACGCACTGAAGGACGGCGGCGCAGACGCCGCTGCCAAGAAGTACGCCGACCGCCTGGCCGAGGACCCCTTCGCAGAGGTGCGCAAGCTCTGCAAGGGCAACGGCTGCCAGGACATCTACTAACCACTCACCACTCCAGGAGACGACCATGACAGGCGCAACCGGCCCGGAATTGATGCGACTCACCGCGGTCAGCAAAGACTTCGGGCCGGTTCGCGCGCTCCATGAGGTCTCCTTCAGTGTGCGCAAGGGAGAAGTGGTGGGCTTGATCGGCGAAAACGGCGCCGGCAAGTCCACCCTTCTCAACATCATCTGCGGCACCGAGACCGCGAGTGGCGGCACCATGGAGATTCGCGGCCGTGAGGTGTGGTTCGAGGACTACCACCAGGCCTCGCTCCACGGCGTGTACCGGGTCTTCCAAGAGCTCGCGCTGCTGCCCAACCTCACCATTTGGGAGAACCTCTTCTTTGGTCACGAAGAGCTGCTCACCAAGAACGGCTTCATTGACCGCCAAGAGGCCATTCGCCGCGCCCAGAACGTCTTGGAGCGCTTTGACCACGGCTGGATCAACCCCCGCTCCCGAGTGGGTGACCTCCCCTTCGCCACGCAACAGGTCATCGAGATCCTGCGCGCCTTCGCGCTCTCCGACCTCCTGGAACAAGACGAGCCCATCATCCTTCTTGACGAGCCGACGGCGGGGCTGGCTTCGGACGAAATCGACTTTCTGCAGGCGCTCATCGAGAAGATGCGGCCCATCTCCGCGATGGTGTTCGTCTCCCACCGGCTCACCGAACTCATCGACTGGAGTGACACGGTAGTAGTGCTCAAGGACGGCCAAAAGGTGGCCGAGGCCGCAGCGTCGGGCCTGCATGAGCATGACCTTCACCAACTCATGGTGGGCCGCGCGCGCAGCGCCGAGTTCTACCGCGAATCCGACCAAACCGAGCCCGGCCGGGCCGTGCTGTTCGAGGTGCGCGACTTTGCCGATGCTGCCTCCTTCCACGACGTCGACTTCACGGTCGCAGAAGGCGAAATTGTAGGAATAGCAGGTGTGTTGGGCTCGGGCAAGTCAGAGCTTGGGCGCGCCCTGTATGGCGCGCACCCCACCACCAAGGGCACGCTGGTGATTGGCGGCGATGAGCTGAAGAGCCCCGTGTCCACGCGGCAGGTAAGCGGCAGGCACGTGGGCTACATCTCTCCCGAACGCAAGGAAGACGGGCTGCTTGACACCTTCTCGCTTGCGCAGAACATCTCCTTCGCCACCATCGTGGCCCAGCCCACACCGTGGCTGAACCTGCGCGCAGAAGACGCCACCGCCAAGCACTACGTAGACAAGCTCAAGATCCGGGCGCACAGCGTGAACTCCTCGATCTTGACGCTCAGCGGCGGAAACCAGCAGAAGGCGCTCATTGCGCGCTGGCTTGCCAAAGACATTCGCGTGCTCATCGTGGACAACCCCACACGGGGTGTTGACGCGGGAGCCAAGGAGCAGGTGTACGAGCTGTTCCGGGAGCTGACCAGCAACGGGGTGGCGATCATCGTCATTTCCGACGACCTCCTGGAACTCATTGGACTGTCCAACACGGTCATCGTCATGCGGGACGGGGCCATCACCTCCGTTGTTCCCGCTCCCGTCGATGCCAAACCAACCGAGGCCGAACTGGTCTCACTCATGGTGTGAGGTGCAAGGTGACTAACAACACAACGGCCACAGTGCCAGCCACGGCGTCGGCCGTATCCCAGGCCCAAAGCCTGGTGAGGCGTCATTGGACAACCCTGACCCCCATCGCCGCGCTTGTGGTCATGGTCATCGGGTTCAGCTTCATGTCGCCCCAGTTTCTGACCATCGAAAATGCGGTCAACATCCTGTTCGACTCCTCGGTGCTGTTGGTGCTGGCTCTCGCCTCCACCCTCATCATCCTGATGGGCAGCATCGACCTCTCCGTGGGGTCAACACTGGCGCTGTCGGCATTCGCAGGAGCGCTGCTTGCGCGCAGCACCGACAACTACTGGGTACTGCTGCTCATGCCCGTGGTGGGCCTCGTGTGCGGACTGCTGAACGGCCTTGGCGTGGCGTTCTTGCGGCTGCCGTCCTTCCTCGTCACGCTCGGCTCGTACTTTGTGTACAACGGCCTCGCCAACTACTTCTCCAACGGCCAGCCGGTGACGCTTCGCAAGTTTGCGCCGCTCACCTGGTTCAGCGGGAAGATCGGCGGGTTCCCCGTGATCGCCATCTGGGCCATTGCCGCACTGATTGTGGTGGCGCTGCTGGTGCGCTACACGCGTGGCGGACGCTACCTGTATGCGATTGGCGGCAATGAGAAGACTGCCACGCTCGTGGGTGCGCCGGTGCGCCGGGTCAAGGTGTGGGCGTTCGCGGCCGCTGGCCTCCTTGCCGGCCTCGCGGCCCTTATGCAGGTAGCGAAGCTACAAAGTGCCAGCCCCGACATGGGCGAGGCATACATGCTGCCGGCGATTGCCGCCGTGGTCATGGGTGGCACCCCGCTTACCGGCGGCCTTGGCGGCCCGCTGCGCTCCCTCATTGGTGTGCTCGTCATCGCCATCCTGTCCAACGGCATGGTGCTGGGTGCCGTCAACCCGCACCTCCAAGACGTGGTGCAGGGCCTCGTAGTTGTTGCGGCGGTCGCCGTCACCATCGACCGCCGCCGCAAGGAAGTCGTCAAGTAGGAGGAGTCTCGAATGATTCGCAAGCTAGGGTCGCGGTTTGCGGCCGGTGAGAACAGTGCCGCAGCGTCGGGCTTTGCGGTGGCGATAGCCGCCGTGGACTCCCACGGCAACACCGTGCTGCTGACCAAGATGAATGGCGCCCCGCCGTTCGCCGTGCACATGGCAACGCAGAAGGCGTATACGGCGATCGCCATGAACACCACAACCAGCGACCTCACGCCGCTCGTGCAGCCCGGCGCGGAGCTGTTTGGTCTCACCGAAGCCAGCGGCGGCAAGCTGTTGCCCTTTGGCGGAGGCGCCGTGCTCTCGCTTCAAGAAGGCGAGCGCTACGGCATCGGAGTCTCGGGGGGAACCACCGAGCAGGATGTGGCGATCCTCGAGCAGGTCATCGCAGAGCAGTAGAGCCACAGCAGAAATTCGTGCGCACGCATAGGCGCGTGACGAACCCCAACACCTAGAGAGGTACAGCACATGATTGATCCGTATGCAGTGGTGGCGGTATCCCCGCGCACCTTCACGGTCAAGAACAAGGAAGACGGTGTGGCCAACGTGCGCCGCATCAACGAGTACATCGACACCGCCGTGATGGTGGCCGGCTGGGAAGGATCGCCGGTCAAGCTGGTGGTGCTGCCGGAGATGGCCATTCAGGGCATGATCGGCAACATCCCTGGTAACCGCGAGAAGGAGAAGCACTTCGCGGTCACCATCCCCGGCCCGGAGACCGACGAACTGGCCAAGAAGGCGCAGCAGCTTGGCGTGTTCATTGCCGCCGAGCTGTACATGGTGGAAGACCCCGACTTCCCCGACCGCTACTTCAACGTGGCGTTCATCATCTCGCCGTCCGGTGACATCGTGTACCGCCGTGCCAAGGCCACGTCTGACGCCTACGAGGGCGGCATGCTCGGCAACATGAACCCCCACGACGTGTGGGACGAGTGGATCGAGAAGCGCGGCGACGGCAACGTCATGGACGCGATCTTCCCGGTGGCTCGCACCGAGATCGGCAACATCGGCATCGCCATCTGCCACGAGGGCGTGTACCCCGAGGTTGTGCGTGGCCTCGCCATGAACGGCGCGGAGATCATCATTCGGCCAACGCTCATCGAGCCTTCCGTGCAGAACGGCATGTGGGAGCTGCAGAACAGGGCGCACGCCATGTTCAACTCCGCGTACGTGGTGGCACCCAACCTTGGCCCGCAGTACCGGGACGACGGTGGCGTTGAGGACCTCTTTGGCGGGCAGTCAATGATCGTGGGCCCGCGCGGCCAGATCATGACGCAGCAGACGGGGTGGACAACGGGCGATTCGTTCGTGTGCACCACGCTCGACATCGAGGCGCTGCGTAAGGCCCGCGTCTCCAACGGCCTGTACAACCAGTTCAAGGATCTGCGCACCGAGCAGTACCGCGCAATCTACGACCAGCCCATCTACCCCAAGAATCAGTACCTTGATGCGCCGCCTGCCGAGGGATGGCTCAAGCGCGAGGAGGCCACCCGCGCCGCCAACATCAAGACCCTGATTGAGCGTGGGGTCCTGACACCGCCGTCGGGATACCAGGGCTGACACACCTTGGGGGTGGTGGCGCCGCGGTCGTCTCGGCGCCGCCACCTCCAAGCTTCACCATGAACAAAGGAGATCAGCGGTGAGCCGTGGAGTGGCCGTTGTTGGCATGGGCCGATGGGGCAAGGTGTGGTCCACCGTGTTGCATCAGGCAGGCGTCACGCTCGTGACGTCCACCGACGCCGGTGCGCGCCGCGACTTCCGCGAGACCATCTCGCGGTCCGATGCCGACGCCGTGGTCATCACGCTGCCCGTCTCGCTGCATCGTGAGGCGGTGGAGCTTGCCGCCTCGCTTGGCAAGCCGGTGTTGTGTGAAAAGCCGGCGGTGGCCACCCGCTCAGAGCTGGCTTCGCTGTCTGCACTGGCACGAACCCACCCGGTGATTCGCGTGTGTCAGAACTACCGCGCACGCGAATGGGCCATCAGCGCAAAGGCGGCCATCGCCCACATTGGTGCGCTGCACAGCGTGTCCATCGAGTTTGCGCAGGCCGAATTCCTGGACGGTGGGCGTGGCAACCTCCGCCATCCGCTCCTTGCCGACCTCAGCATTCATCACGTTGACCTCTTGAGGTGGCTCACCGACCAAGAGGCACGAGTGAGGGATGCGTGCTCCGTACGGGCAGTGGGGTCGCAGTACCAGGGCGACACCGATGTGGTTGCCCTGCTGGAGTTGGATTCCGGTGCCGCCGTGACCTACGCGGCGAGTTGGGCGTCGGACCGTGCCACCACGCCGTGGGACGCAAACTGGCGCTTTCGCGGCGAGCATGGCGTGGTGACCGTGACCAATGGAGTGGTGATGCGCGACACCCATGACGGGCCGCCCCACGTGTGGTCCGCCGAAGAGGCCGAGAACGCGGACCTCGCGAATGTGTGGACGGACTTTGAGGCCGCAATCGAGGGCCGGTCCGGACGCTTTGATGCGGCCGTGTCCATCCAAGAGCATGCCCGATCACTGAATCTCGTGTTCGAGATGAGTGCCGCAGCAGGTGTGGATGCTCCGCACCTCCAGGTAGTAGGGAAATAGGATTCCGCCATGCCAGCATCAACTTCATGGTCCGGCGGGGCAAAGCCACGCATGGTTGACGTAGCGCGGTTAGCAGGCGTCTCGCAACAGACCGTTTCCAGAGTTGTCAACGGGAAGCCGAATGTGACGCCCGACGTCCAGGTGCGCGTTGAGAAGGCCATCGCTCAACTGAATTACCGGCGCAATGCGGCAGCGCGCTCGCTCGCCACACAGCAGTCGATGGTGCTTGGGGTCATCAGTTACGGACTCAGCCGGCACGGACATTCCACCGCCCTCATGGGCATCGCGGAGGCCGCACGGGGCGCCAACTATGCCACAAGCCTCATCACCGTCAAAGACATTGGCCGTGCCGAACTGCAGGCAGCGATTGACCACCACGTGGATGACAATGTGGCGGGAATCATCCTGCTCGCCCCCATCAGAGCGGCCATTGAGATGGTGCGTGAAGGTGTCACGGATCTACCCGTGATCGCGTTCGAGCCCAATGCCAGCGACCGGCCATACTCGGTGGCCGCAGATGAAGTTCTTGGCGCGCGTTTGGCCACATCACACCTGCTAGAGCTGGGTCACGAGACCGTGGTGCACCTCAAGGGCCCCGACGGCTGGCTCGCCACCGACGCCCGCATCGAGGGCTGGCGCTCCACGCTTGTGGAAGCCAGGCGCGTGGTGCTTGACCCCATCGCCACCAACTGGGACGCGCCATCTGGCGCACGTGCCGCACAGCAAGTGGTGGATTCGGGGGCCACCGCGGTGTTTGCGGCAAACGACCAGACGGCATTGGGCCTGATCTACGAGCTCAACAATCTGGGCGTGCGCGTTCCCCACGACATCTCTGTGGTGGGATTCGACGACCATCCAGAGTCCGCCTACTTTGCACCGTCACTGACCACCGTGCGCGTGGACTTCGATGCCATCGGCCGTGCCGCGGTGCGCAAGATGCTCGGCGTCGTTGCGGGAGGGCCCGCACACGTGGACGCGATGTTTACCCCCACGCTCGTGGTGCGCAAAAGCGCCGCCCAGTACAGCGTCGGGCAATGAGAGAAAGGCAACGACTGCAATGCTGGAACGACCGCTCGGCTCAACCCCATGGAACGTGCCCGTAATCTGCACCGGAACGAGCGCATTGGGCAGCTTCCCCGCGCAGTACGGCTACACGATCGATGAGGAAACCGCGGTTGGCGCGATCCTCGAGTCGGTGAGCGCGGGCTTCACCTTCATCGATACCTCCAATGAGTACGGGGGAGGGGAAAGCGAGAAGCGCATTGGTGCGGCGCTGGCGCGCCTGGGCGGCGTCCCGGAGGGTGTGTTGATTGCCACCAAGGTGGACCCTTTGCCTGGGAGTGTGGACTTCTCGGGGGAGCGGGTGCGAGCCTCCGTGGAGGAGAGTCGTGAACGGCTGGGCATGGACACGCTGCCGCTGGTGTATCTGCATGATCCAGAGAAGATTGGGTTTGCGGCGTCCATGGCGCCGGGTGGCCCGGTGGAAGCCCTCGTAGAGCTGCGGGAGGCGGGCGTGATCGGTGCGCTCGGTGTGGCCGGCGGGCCCATCGACATGGAGCTGGACTTTTTGCGCACGGGCGTCTTTGAGGTGGTGCTGAGCCACAACCGCTACACGCTCATCGACTCGTCCGCAGAGCCGCTCATCGCCGAGTGTGCCGCGCGCGGCGTGGGCTTTGTCAACGCGGCGCCCTTTGGTGGCGGCATGCTCGTCAAGGGCCCAACCGAGGTGCCCCGCTACTGCTACGCCCCCGTGGCCGACGCCGTGCTTGAGCGCGCGCGCGCCATTGAGCGCGCATGCCTAGCGCACGGTGTGCCGCTGGCCGCCGCGGCGCTTCAGTTCTCGGTGCGCGACGAGCGGGTGTCTTCCACGGTGGTGGGGATGTCGCGCCCGCAGCGCTTTGCGGAAATGCTCGCGCTGCTTGACACGCCCATCCCCGCGCAGCTGTGGGAGGAGCTGGCTCCGCTCATCGACGCGGGGCATGAGGGAGTGCTCTAGGCGCGCTACCCCCACACCCCACGCCACGCGCGGCACAATGTCCCTATGGCGAACACCTACGTCACCGAGGGCGACGAGATCCCAGACGACGCCCTGCGTGACGTGGTGGCGCAGGTTGCCTCCGGCCGGGTCACCCCGGAGCAGGCGTGGGTGAACCTTCAGTCACGGCGCGCGGCACGCCCGCGCCCCGAGTTTGAGGTGCAGTTTGCGGACCTCGTGCCGTACCTCTCGAGCGAGCCGCGGCATGGATCCCGCTACCCCTATGACTCTGCGGGCATGGGCTGGCGCCGCTCGGCCGTCATCGCAGACGACCTTCACAGCGCCGGCCTGCACGCCGATCTCGAGGCGGGGCTGCAGCCCTCGCCCGCGGGCTTCCGTGCCGCCGGCGACGTCATGGGGGAGGTCATGGGCACCGCCCAGGTCCCAGGCTGGAACGAGCTTGCCGAGGTGTTCCTGTTCCACTCCAGTCATTTCCCCGTGCTGGATGATCCCGACCTCCAGGCAGAGCTCGCGAACTACCGTGCCGCCGTGGCGCGCGGGGAGCTGCGCATTGCCGAGTACTACGCGCACGAGCGTCGGCTGCTCAAGGCCGACCGCGACTAGCGCGAGCAGCTACCCCACCTACACCTCCGGCACGCCCGCGAGCGAGGCCGTGAGGTCTGCCTCGGACAGCGAGTCGTCGGACAGCGACCCAGACAGGAACTGCTCGTACGCGCCAAGCTCCAGCAGTCCGTGCCCAGAAAGTCCCACCACGATGACTCGCTCTTCGCCCTTCTCCTTGGCCTCGAGCGCCTCCCGGCGAGCCTGCGCCAGCGCGTGAGAGGACTCGGGCGCGGGAACGATGCCCTGCGTGCGGGCAAACTCGATGCCCGCCTCAAAGCACTCGGTCTGCGGCAGCGCCACGGCGTCGATGAGTCCCTCGTGCACGGCGTGCGAGACCAGTGGCGCCATGCCGTGGTACCGCAGCCCGCCCGCGTGGATGGGGGAGGGCACAAAATCGTGACCCAGGGTGTACATCTTCATGAGCGGCGTCATGCCGGCGGTGTCGCCAAAGTCGTAGCGGTACTCGCCGCGCGTGAGCGTGGGGCAGGAGGCCGGCTCCACGGCAACAATCCGCGATCCGGCCCCATTGACCAGGTTCTCGCGCAAGAACGGGAACGCGAGCCCCGCAAAGTTGGAGCCACCTCCCGCGCAGCCCAGCACAACGTCGGGCGCGC
>Ga0206116_1001398_pt1 | contig 13354 bp, 12 predicted proteins | sample 3A1Ametagenome_FD_178000 | JGI IMG/M metagenome (GOLD analysis project Ga0206116, IMG submission 178000) | Enriched microbial communities from leaf-cutter ant dump, University of Wisconsin, Madison, United States - 3A1A | ecosystem: Environmental > Terrestrial > Nest > Insects nest > Nest dump...
GAAGGTCCACGGAGATAAGTCCCCCCAGCAAAGCCGCTGTTCCCAAAGCCGAGCCGTCAGGATACTGCGCCGAGGCGGCTCCTACGATCCCGTAGCAGTCCAGAAAACCCGGTTAATCGAACCGTCCAGTTTGAGAGCCAGTTGCCGTGCATGTATTGCCAGATGTTCTCGACCGGGTTCAGTTCTGGAGAGCGCGACGGCAGGAGGATCAGGGTGAGTTTCCTGGGACATTTCAGCTTTTCGGTGGTGTGCCACCCGGCGCGGTCGAGGAGAAGAACGGCATGGCCCCCCCGAGCTACGGTGCGGCTGATCTCGTCGAGATGGGCCTGCATGGCTTCGGTGTCGGCGTATGGCATGGCTAGAGCCGCGCCGACACCTCGGGCCGGACAGATCGCCCCGAACAGATAGACACTCTCGTAGCGTTGGTCCGCCGGTTGGCGCGGGCGGCTGCCGCGCCTGGCCCATTGACGCACCAGACCATTCTTCTGGCCTATTCTTGCTTCGTCTTGGAACCAGATCTCGATCGGCTTGCGCGCAGGAAGATGGCCGATGTGCGCCTTCAGCGTCGTGGGGAAGTTTTTTTGAAAGCGGCCATGGTCTCGGCATTCTGGCCGGGATGGCGTGGTCGAGCGCTGATGTGTGAGAAACCAATCTGATGCAGGATCTTGCCGATCGTGCGTTCATGATAGACGACGCCGAAGCGGGCTTCGATCACTCGCTTCAGGTCGATCCGGCGCCAGCGCACAACACCGTCCTGCGCCCGATCCGGCCCCGTCTCGACGATCTCCGCCAAAGCTCGCAACTGCTCTGGCGTCAATCGACAGGGTGTCCCTTGGAAGAAATGTCCCTCAGCCCGTCCGGACCTTCAGCGTTGAAGCGATGCACCCAATCGCGCAACGCCTGACGGTCCATGCCGCCGATCCGGGCAGCCTCCTCCCGGCTCATTCCGTCAAGCACCGCCGCCAGCGACAAAAGCCGCCGGCTCTGGTTGGCATGCCGAGTAGCCGCCGCAAGTCGACGCAGGTCACTGGCCGGGTAGTCCGCCCTCATCTTCACCGCAGATGGCATGGCGCAGGTCCTCCCTACACCAGGGAATCACACCAAACGCGCCAAGGGAATCCCACGTGAGTCACCAACGGAGGCCGTTGGTATAAGTCCCCCCAGCAAAGCCGCTGTTCCCAAAGCCGAGCCGTCAGGATACTGCACCGAGGCGGCTCCTACGATCCCGTAGCCGTCCAGAAAACCCGGTTAATCGAACCGTCCAACTTCCCACAGACCCTAGTCGCGCGCGGAGGAACATTACAGTGGCAGGTCACCATCCCTGTAGTCCTGCACAACTCATGAACCAGCTCCCCGGTCGCACAAAGGCGAGTATTGTACGCCCCCTATCGGGGACTATAAAACCATAAAAATTGTTCAAGCAAACCGAGCCATCTCTCCTATTTTTTTACTTGAGCGCAATGGCAATGGCCTTTGCCGTTGCTGGCGACATCGGGCCTTTTCTGCAAATATCACCTATGCCATGGCTTTCGCAGAAACGATTGATCGATATGATTGTTGCCTTGCTCATTGTACCGTTGTTTTTTCCGGAATAGAAACCCTCTTCGGACAATTTCTTTTGCACAAAGGATACGTAAGCGTTGGGGGCTATATAAATCAGCGCTTCGAGCGCTCCTCCGTCTAGCAGTTCCGCACCTCTTAACATCATCGCTCTAGCCTTCACTTTGTCTTTCGTCACGCCCTTACCAATGTTATAGGCGTAGCCCAATGCGGTGAAGGAACCTGCATCGCCTGCGTCCGCACCCTTCAGGAAATACTCGATGGCCTTTCCGGGGTCTTTCTTTACGCCTTTGCCGCCGCTATAGGCATAGCCCAGCGCGCTGTACGAACCGGCATCGCCCTTGGCGGCACCTTTCTCGAAATATTCAATCGCCTTGGCAGAATCTTGAGGAACGCCTTTGCCGCCGCTATAGGCATAGCCCAGCGCGCTGTACGAACCGGCATCGCCCTTGGCGGCACCTTCCTGGAAATATTCAATCGCCTTGGCAGAATCTTGAGGAACGCCTTTGCCGCCGCTATAGGCATAGCCCAGCGCAGTAAACGAACCGGCATCGCCCTTGGCGGCACCTTCCTGGAAATATTCAATCGCCTTGGCAGAATCCTGAGAGACGCCCTTGCCGCCAGCATAGGCATAGCCCAGCGCGCTAAACGAGCCGGCATCGCCAGCATCCGCGCCCTTCTGGAAATACTCAATCGCCTTGGCAGAATCTTGGGGAACGCCCTTGCCGCTGGCATAGGCATAGCCCAGCGCAGTGAACGAGCCGGCATCGCCCTTGGCGGCACCTTTTTCGAAATACCCAATCGCCTTGGCAGAATCCTGAGAGACACCCTTGCCGCCGGCATAGGCATAGCCCAGCGCAGTGAACGAGCCGGCATCGCCGGCATCCGCACCCTTCTGGAAATACTCAATCGCCTTGGCAGAATCCTGAGAGACACCCTTGCCGCCGGCATAGGCATAGCCCAGCGCAGTGAACGAGCCGGCATCGCCGGCATCCGCACCCTTCTGGAAATACTCAATCGCCTTGGCAGGGTCCTGAGGAACACCCTTGCCGCCGGCATAGGCATAGCCTAAGGCAGTGAGGGCGCCTGCATTACCCTGCTCGGCACCCTTTAGAAAATACTCAACGGCTTTCTCGTAATCCTGCGCCACGCCCCTTCCGGAGCTATAGGCGTAACCCATGTCCGTAAAATTGTCTGTTTTTTCCACGACAGCGGGAGCGGGAGCGGGAGCGGGAGCGGGAGCGGCAGTATCAGCGGCCATAACCGATAAGGTCGACTGAGCTACAAGAAAAACTGCAACACCAATGGTTTGGTAACTTTTCACAGCCCTAACAAGTACGGCCATATTGACTCTCCTCGAATTGGACAGACTTCAACTGCGGCACCGCAGTATCAACTTACATATCAAATTATGTTCTATCTCATCCTATTCATCTGAATGGCGTATTCGCCCTGACAGCTGGTTGGGCGCGTCTGAAAGACTGCCCGAAACGCAGTTGCGCGATATCAGTAGTTTGTGATTCTGGTTTTTTTGTCGAAACAAATGCAGGCTCTGATGACGTGGACCGATATCACTCGCCTTGAGCATAGCCGATCTGGAGGTCGGTATCCAAGTGATTTGACGGATGGCGAATGGGCGCTCATAGCCCCGCTGCCTCGCGCTTTTCAGCGGGTCTCACGATTTTTTGACAGAGTTCACGAAGAGCAGACGCGTCGTGCATGCACTCAACCAACAGCCTCTTCAGCTTGGCGTTCTTATCCTCAAGCCCCTTCAGCCGCTTGGTTTCGGCCCCATCCATTTCGCCATAACATTCTTTGATCCCTTGCAACCTTGAATGCGTCCAAAAGAGAACTCAGCATTCGTTCTCTGCCAAACCGGGCCTTTGCATAGATAACTTGGGAATGTGACCGTTCCATCCATGCGTCATCAGAACACTGCAGTATCTCGATGACACCAGCCGCAAATGCTTCCGGATCGTCGGCAACAGTTGCAATACTGTCGAGTTCCTCCAGCCCCTGCGCACCGACAGTCGTCGTGACAAGCGGGGTTCCTCTCGTCAGGGCTTCGACCGTCTTCAATTTTAGACCGGCCCCGAACAACAGCGGCACGACAGACACTTTAGCGCGCAAATAGGCAGCTTGAAGTTCATCGTCGCTGACCCACCCTCTGACATCGATATTGTCCGACGCCAAGTCCAGGACTTGCTGTGGCGGGTACGACCCGATGATCACCAGCCTCGCTTTGGAGCGTACAGCCAATATTTTGGGAAAAATCTGGTTTGTGAACCAGATTGCAGAATCCGCATTAGGACCGTGGCGAAATCCGGCAACGAACAGGATTTCTTCCCCTCGCGGCACCCTGTCACGATAAAGGAAGTCGTCAAAACAAAAGATGGTAACGGGTTCGACGCGGACGGACGAATGCTGACTGCGGATGAAATCCACTTCATCCACGGTCGGATAAAGTGACAGATCGACACTGCGCCAAATCTGCTCCTCGAGCACTTTCATCTTGCCAGCAGCATCCAGCATTTTGTTGTCGTTAAGAACCCTGGCCTGCATTTCCATACGGGCATAATGAAGATCATGACCGTAATAGACTACAGGAACTTGTGTGCGCTTCCGGATCGCCGACAAATGGAATCGCGCCACATCCGGCCGACACACCAGTAAATAATCAAAAGCTGTTGCGCGGGCTTTGATCCAGTTACCGAAAGACGGACGCAAATCACCGACAGGAACCTCAATCCCAAGATCCGTCAGAAGCTTTACATATTCCGGCTTGGCCGAACTGTTCATCGGCCAGTATTTCACGGTCCAACCATCAGCGATCAGTGTTCGTGCAAACTCATACACATTCCTGGCGCCGGCATTCCGGTCGATTTCCGGCACTTCAAACTCAACAATGAGCAGCGACTTGCCTGTCGCCTTTTCCTGAGGCGTCAATGGTGCCTGCGTCGCAGAAGGGAACCCGTATGCGACAACCTTCGCCACCGGCTGATAAACAATCCCTTCGGCTGCAGAGGCCTGGTGGGGCAGGCAAAGCTGCAAACCAGCTTCCGACCGTTTAACTCTCTCGCTACAAGATGTGCTCCACATGGCACATAGAGCCGACCCGAAGTCACTCCTGCGCCGGAAATTCACGAAGGAATCGCGCCAGTCCGTTCCCTGGTCGACAGACGCGGCGCCGTCTGCGTCACCGGTGCCGAGAACGCCCTGCACGACAAAACCATCAGGAGAGAGGATGCAGGGTGTCGACATGACCGTATTGCCGGCAAGGCTTTCAAGCATTGCATTGACAGCCCCTTTGAGGAGGACGCAACGCGCATCAAGCCACAGGATGGCTTCGCCCCCCGACCTCGTGTCCGCAACTTCAGCAGGTTGGAAGGAAACAGTGTTAAAGACAAGCTGTAAACCGGCAATACTCTCCAGCACTATCCTGTCATCATCCCGCAATGCACTCCCCGGCTGCACATGAAGCGACACCTCGAAGGGGATACTGATCGACTGGCCAGCGATTGACCGCAGGCATGATAGGATTTGCGGCAGCCCCTGATCGCTACTTACAATGATCGAGAGCACCGGGTATTCATACGCTACAAAACCAAGCTCACCTGAAGCGAAGGTCGCCTCGGCAATGAGCACCTCCAGCGCTTGCCGCCGCCTCGCCTTTGCCTGCATTCGCCTCAATGCAGCATGTGTACCTTTAAGGCTTTGCTCGAACCACGGCATCCCTCCAACCAGTCTACGTAATGTTGGCCTAAACATCGTTAAACGAGCATCCACTTGATTTCCCACTTCAAAATCCACTGCCCAAACACCGAGTCAAAACACTAACCATACCGAGGAAGCGATGCCCGAGACACCGCTAGACACGCGCATTTTGAAAAGTCACATCAACCACTTCGCACTCCATCAAATACTTCATAGTTCCGTTCTGAAGCCTTCTTGACCGCTGGCCAAGCTGATATGACGATCTGACGCAGCTCCGGATGCTGATCAACGAATCTCACAACTTCGGTCAGAAGTTCATCTCTTTCCAGCAAAATTGTTGCCTCAGGCGCCAACCACAGTGGAAGCGAAAAGTGCCTCAGCAAGCCTTCGAACTTTCCATGATAAGAAAAACAGAATACAGGCACTCCCATGCCAAGTGAAGCAATTGATAGGTGCATCCTTCCTGTAATGACTGCGTCCAAACATCCCACCATCGCCTTAATTCTACTAGATGTCGCTCCTTTCGCGTAGAATACATCCGACACGCCGAACTTAACTAAACTCTGATAGATTGGGTCTAGCGAAATATGATCTCCGAATACATCCCGGTGATCGTGCGGCATGAACACGAACGCGACATTCCTTAAGTTCGATAATCTGAACAAAACTTCAGTTAGGTTATCGACAGATTTTCTCCTGCGCTCTTCTCTCTTAAACAACATCGGATGTATATTAACTCCCAATACTATTTTTCCGGAAGCTCTTTTTGAGTTTACCCACGAATAAAGCTCTTCCTCGCCTTGATCCGGATCCAAGCAAAATGCGGAATCGGCTACCAAGATCCCCCGCGTTCTCGTGAACCTTTCAAAACGCTTCAAAGAGATTTCATCTCGAACATAGAATTTTATACCGTTCTCAAGACGGCTATATACCTCTGATAACCGCGGATTTGCATTTAGGTTGAAGCTAAAACCAACTACTGATGTAGGCACCCCCAACTTGCACGCAACATTTGCAGTAACTAACATTCTGAGCGAGAATTCTTCACTATAACTTCCATCCATAACATCTGCGCCAATCACAACGACGGCGTCAACGCCATTCGTCAGCACTTCGGACCTCAACAACTTTACATAATTTTGCCTACCCCAAATTTCAATCGCCTCGAATCCATGATCGCGTACGAGTGATGACGCACTTTCGTTTGCCGTTATTATAACAATACGCACAGTCGAATTACGTTTGCGCGCCTGTGTTACAATCGACGTTAGCATAGCGTCATCACCGAGAGATCCAAACACAGTACCAGGATCTCCCGGTGCTATCAAAATAACTCTTGGTGGAACACTTATACCAGTTACAGGTACGCAATCACTGAACATCTCATCTATCAGCTTAACTCTGTCGCGTTCAAATCTCCTCTTCCTACTCCTTTGGGCACTCTGCCGATAAATCGAAAGAACGTATTCAGGCGTTATACTCTTAATGAGTGATTTAAACATCTTTACCTCGTCGAGAAAGTGACTGACAGAAGGACAATATCCATGATAACTGACGCCGGGCTGATAATAAGATGGATAGAAGATAGGCAATCATAAAGGCAGCACCCAAAACACCGAACTCGAGCACAAGTCCGATCTGAGCGTCTAGTAACAAATAGCGAAAGGCAAAGACGGTACCAAAAGCTAGCGAACATGCAAGTGCAGAAGGCAAGATCTCTCTCAAGATGTCAGAGACACGAATACCAAGTTCTCTAATAGCAAAACCAAATGAGACTGGAAGTGTGCAGATTTGAACCAGCAAGTAGACAAAAGCGAGATTGGCGGCATTTCTTGCATCAATAGCCAATATGAAGCCCACCACTAAGGTGATTTTCAATATCATAGTTATCAAAGTTATATATGGTTTGCCTTTCGCGTTAAGATACAGGCTATTGAGATTCTGTACACACTGGATTGCCCCGACCAGAAGCAATGGTTCCGAGATCGCTTCCACGCCAACCCACTTTCCGCCGAAAAGAATTTCAACGACTTCTTTTGACAAGGCCGACAAGCCTACAAAAGCAGGTGCCCCTATATAAGCCGCCAGACGAACAGATTGCAAATAAGCGCGCCCGATACGTTCCCTATCACCCGATATTTTCGACAAAAGGACAAGGCTGACGTCGTTCAGAGCCGATTGCATTAGTATCATCATAATCTGGTAGAGACGTGAACCCACAGAATAAAGACCGAAAGCGGATACGCCGAAACGCGTTACGACAATGTAGTCTACATAGCGTGTCCCGAAAAAATCAAAGAGCCTCAGAAGCACAACCCAAGAGCCAAAGCGCCATAGCTCGAAGAACGACTTCGTGGATATTTTCAGGCTTGGGATCCAGTAGGGCCGCGACCATAACCACAGCAAGCCCGCTAAGATGGTAGCGAAGCTCTGCAAAACGATACTCCAAGTACCAAGTCCAATATAAGCAAAGTAGATAGCAACTGGACCAGCAATGATATTGACTACATAGACCCGAATGGCCAGACGCCTAAACTGGAGACTTTTTTTATAGGCAACTTCTTGAAATGTGGCCAGCGTGGTTAGCGGAGCAGTAATTGCCAGAACACATAGATACTTTGAAATATTGTCCACGCCGAGTATCTTCTCAACCCAGGACGAACTCAGCGCCAGAATCACAGCAAGAAGTCCGGACATTACAAGAGCGACAAAAAATGGAAGGTTGTAATCGTAGTCGTTGATTTCCCCGCGCTGTACCAGCGCATCGCCGAAACCGAACTCAGCAACAAGCGTTATAAGAGTAATCACCACCAAAGCGGCTGATGCAACACCTAGTTCAGCCGGACTCAGAAACCGGGCGAGGAACACAAATATAATAAACGCAGAAAGCTTGCTGCCCCAGTTTTGAACAAGGGACCAGATGACCCCGCTGAATGCCAGCTTCCTGAGAGAAGTCGTTGTCATAGAAACCTCATTGTATACGCAACAATCTTTCACTAGATTTCAAGCTACGTATGTTACGTCACTCTGAACCGCACACAAGGCAACATATATCTAGGCCGCGTTCACAAAAGGGGCTCCCGAGTCAGTAGGGACTTGATTCAGAGTTCCCTCTTCGGAGGCGGTTGCCTTGAGCTGTCCGAGCGATGTGAGCGAAGCTACGTGGGCAATTCTTGAACCGCTATGGCCTTCCGAGGAAGGGCGGTGAGCGCGACCTGCACTGGATAGTCATCGGTACTTCGATGTACTGCTGTCCGGTCTAAATCACTGGGCAGGGTGCATGGCATTGATTCTACTCGTCTTCAGACGTTTAGCCGCGTTCTGGACACGAGCAGGGGATCAGCGCCATGCAGCATCACAATAGCGTCTTTCATCAGATACAGCGCCATATTCCACGGGCGATCTTCGATCGTCTTGGGGATGACTACAAAGCCGACCATCGCGTGCGTCGTCTGTCGTCCAAGAGCCCGTTTCTGGCGCTTCTATTTGGCCAATTGGCTGGAGCGGTCAGCCTGCACGAGATCGAGGCGGCGGTGAGCAGCCACCAGAGCCGCCTCTATCACGTCGGCGCCAAGCTGCCCGCCCGCTCGACACTGTCCGATGCCAACGCCAAGCGGCCGTGGCAGCTATTTGCCGATCTGTTCACCCACATGGCGCAAGCCGCCAGAAAGCGGACGCGCCGTCAGATGAGCGATGCCGTACGGATCATCGACGCCACTCGCATCCGCCTGTCTTCCCTCAACGCCTCCTGGCTCAGCGAGCGCAAGGGCCTGTGGGCGGCCAAGATGCATCTCGTCTACGATCCCAATGCCGACGCCCCCATGCAGATCGCGCTGACCGACCAGACGGTGGGCGACGTCACCCCGACCAAGGCGTGCGAGCCGATCCCATGAGTACCCGGGGCAAATTCCCGGGCGCTCTACGCCGTGGCCATTCTGATAAGGGCCGGCAAGCTTGGCACGTGAGTGGCGCCTTCGACGGCGAAGCGGTCTCCGAGGAAGCGGTAGAACGAGACGTTGAGCTTGGCGCAGGTCTTCATCAGGCCGAGCATGACGTCGCGGGCGACCATGCCGGCTTGGCTGACGGTACCGCCGGATATCTTGCGCTCGGTGACGACGGTGCGGATGTCGTTTTCCGAGCCGTTGGTGTGCAATGGGATCTCGGGGCACTCCAGCACGCGCAAGAGATCGGTCTTTTGTCGATGCAATCGGCGCAGCAGACGATCGAGCAGAGTGTATCCGGTGGTTTTGGTGAAGATGCGATCGAACCGGGCTCTGAGCATGCGGGCGCGTTTGGCGTCCGGGGCGCGCTGGTAGGTCTTCAGGTCGCGATAGAACCACCAGATCAGGCTGCGACAGACCTCAACCGTCCGACTGCTCAAGAGAATCGACAGGGAGGCGAGGTGGCTTGATCACCCATATCGTGAATCACGAACCAGAGGCCCTGGCTAGTACCAGCGCCCGGAAATTTGCCCCAGGTACATGTTGGCGAACCAAAGTTCGCCGGACGCGCTCTAGATTTTGGCAGGTTTATGCAGAACCGGACAGGTTTTTTTCTTTATTTACGTTGTCTTTTCAGGGAGCCAGATTCCACTCTTCCCTGACACCTCTAGAAATCACAAGCCGACACAGAATATCCAGGACCATTTTCTAACCCGCTTTTGATGACTTAATGAACTCATCCGAGTTACGTTTCAAAGCCATCGCACAGAACCAGAGCACATTCCCGGCCATACCGGACCACTCCAAAGTAAAAAAGTTATATGGAACAGGATTTAGCAACAAGATCAAGATTAAGATGCCAAGAATACGATAGTCCCACTTCACAATCCGGTCTGCCCGCACTCGCAGAAATACCAGTGCCATGTATAAGGACATCATGACAACCATAAGAAATCCAGCATAACCAAACTGATGCAACGAAGCATAAATCCCTGTATCCGACTGGGCCAGCCCATAACTTCCCGTACCATAAACATACCCACCCTTATGCAACGCCCAGGACAAGGGATTGCTGTTGTTGGGAGAAAGAGACATAACCCCGAAACCAAAACCGCCCGTTCTTGAAAACAACTGTTCAAAATACTCATATTCATAAACCCTGAAAAGTAGACCCACGTCGGTATTTAAGTAATTATACGCATCAGTACTAAACAATCTATTGACCTGCGGGCTTAGTTCAAAATAAATAATAATAAAACTCAATATTGATCCAATATAAATTGCAATAATTCTACTCATGCCGTTTATATACAAAGCACAGAAAGCAACAATAGACCCAAATAAAGAAAACAATACAACTCTAGATTCCGAAATAAAAACAGTTGTAAATATTACAACCAGGAACAATATTATATATATAGCTCTCGTAATGCCCCCTATTTTTCCGACCGAGAAGAATATTGTAAATAAGAGGGCTGCCGTCAGTGTTCCCTCCAGCTTCAATACAGCCACTTTTCTGGATTCAGCAGATATGTTGGAACCACGCGTATAGATATCCAAGAAGGAAAGTTGAAATAACGAATCGTAAAAAACAAGAAACGATATCAGAACAGATGCAATAACCAATCCGAGCAAGGTATCGTCTTCCGTTAAGCCGAAGGCATCGAAGCAGAATATCGTTAGCAGGATTGACATGAGGACGAACTGCCCCAGCCACTCCGACAAACCGTATCCGAATATAAATGTATTTGATACTAGCGAAACGGAAAAGCAATATGCATAAAGAAACAAAGATGCGATATGAAATTTACTCATTCGCCTTTCACCATAAACCCACTTTACTATATAATATAGAAATCCAAGTAGAATAATTATATTACAAATAAAGCGACCAAAGTACTCTCCTGCGTCGAGGCCGATTATTACAAAAGGAATTCCCGAGTACAAAAGAAAGAAAACGGCAACAAAAGTAGGTTTAGAAAGCTTCGAGGTCCGAGCCTTAACAAACATCATCTTAGTCCCGCTGTCACTTTCGAGGAGAAATGACCTGCCAATGCAAGGCTCCACCACGCGCGATCAGAGTCGCGCCCAAGAAAGAACTCACAAGTGTAGCGTGCTACGGTTCACGGAAGATCAAATCACTGGTATCCTTTGAGAGCATTAAGCTGCTGCGAAGATCGGCGATTCGGCTCGCCGGCGCGGTATTTCAGAAGTGACACAGTACAACTAGAAGGCCAAGTATGGCAGTATGGATATTTCCGAAGCCAAGCAGCCAAAGGCGCTTGAGGACGAGAATACCAAGCTGAAGAAGCTGTTGCCGGAGTCCATACTCGACACGTTTGCCCTTCGTGAGCTTCTGTGAAAGAAGTGATAAAGGCCGCCGCCCAGCGCGAGGCTGTCGCGCACCTACGGATTGTTCTGGGCATTCGGAACCGTAGGCCTGGGTTGTTGTCGGCTCCGATCGGACGATGATCCGCTACCAATCGCGATGCTCGCCGAGACCGAACCGCGGACGCAAGTCAGCGAGATGAGTTTCGAGCTGGGCATGGTTGTCGTAGTGGAGGCGTTTGACCGTCGCGTCCTTAATGGTGCGGTTCATCCGCTCAACCTAGATGTTTGATCCCCGGCTTTGATGGTGCATTATTTTCCCCGGCTTGGAGGGATGCACTATGGGCCAAGTTCTACACGGCAGCGCCACAACGACAGAGGCAGTCCGTCGAGCGATAGAACATAGTCAAGAGAGCCTGAGGACACTTTCGAAGCACTACGGCATTAATCAGAAGACCGTGGCGAAGTGGAAGAAGCGCAGTTCAACGGCCGACTTGAAGACCGGCCCGAAGGAGCCGAGGTCGACGATCCTCTCGGTCGAGGACGAGGCGGTCATCGTGGCTTTCCGTCGCCATACGTTGCTGCCGCTCGACGATTGCCTCTACGCCTTGCAGCCGACCATCCCGCACTTGACTCGGTCGTCGCTGCATCGGTGCTTGCAGCGCCACGGCATCAGCCGCTTGCCGGATGTCGACGGCGACAAGCCAACGAAGAGGAAGTTCAAGGCCTATCCGATCGGTTATTTCCATATCGATATCACCGAAGTACAGACCGCAGAGGGTCGGCTCTATCTCTTCGTAGCCATTGACCGAACATCCAAATTCGCGTTTGCCCAGTTGGTTGGGAAGGCAACGCGACGGGTCGCCGGTAACTTTCTCCGCGCCCTGGCGACGACCGTACCGTACAAAATCCATACAGTGCTGACTCACAATGGGACCCATTTCACGGATCCCACCGGTGATGGCTGGACGGCTAAAGAGATCAACGCCATGCGCAAGGACAGAGTGTCTTTTCGCTGCCACTCATTTGAGTTGGCCTGTGCCGATCTCGATATTGAACATCGACTGACCAAACCACGCCATCCATGGACCAATGGTCAGGTCGAGCGGATGAACCGCACGATCAAGGACGCGACGGTCGAGCGCTTCCACTACGACAACCATGCCCAGCTCGAAACCCATCTCGCTGACTTCATCGCAGCCTACAACTTCGGCCGCAGGCTGAAGACCCTTCGAGGGCTCACACCCTATGAGTTCATCTGCAAATGCTGGACTTCCGAGCCTGAACGATTCACTCTCAATCCGATCCAGCAAATGCCGGGACTAAACATCTAGCGCTTTATTGCGCATGACAAGCCGATGCAGAACGGTTCTGCGAGAGCTTCTACTGACGAATGCGCGATGAGCTGCTAACCGCGACGCTGTTCCTTGGTCTCGACCACGCCCGCGAGAGGATCGTGGCTGGGTCGACGACTACGACAATCGACGCCCGCACTCTGCGCTCGCCTACCAAACTCCGGCGGCCTAGGCCGCCTCCCTTCCCGCAACATGCGATCGGCTGCACAACCCAGACCAGCTCAGCCGATCGCATGTTGCTCACACGGCGCCGCAAGGCGTAAACACCGCTGCGACTCTAGACGCCACTGGATGAAACTTCAGTGGCAGGTCAGAAACACAATAAAGTCGGACGGTTCGATTAACCGGGTTTTCTGGACTGCTACGGGATCGTAGGAGCCGCCTCGGCGCAGTATCCTGACGGCTCGGCTTTGGGAACAGCGGCTTTGCTGGGGGGACTTATCTCCGTGGACCTTC
>Ga0206116_1001401_pt1 | contig 13333 bp, 12 predicted proteins | sample 3A1Ametagenome_FD_178000 | JGI IMG/M metagenome (GOLD analysis project Ga0206116, IMG submission 178000) | Enriched microbial communities from leaf-cutter ant dump, University of Wisconsin, Madison, United States - 3A1A | ecosystem: Environmental > Terrestrial > Nest > Insects nest > Nest dump...
ATAAATGTCCCTGGGTACTTAAGTAGCTGGTCGGAGGCACTTAGAGAACCACAAAATGATATTTGTTGAACCTGTTACAGGTACGTCAGAACTAGTTGAGGTTGGTTATAATTCAATTTTCAGTAGAATTATAGGTGGGGAATTTGGCTAATCTCTATATTTGCGCCCGATTATCTGAAAGGAAATTTTAAACTATGAAAAAAACTGTAATGGCTTTATCCGTCATTGTTTTGTCGGTTAACGGATTTGGACAAAATCAGGAAAAAGCTATAGATGAAGTGAATTTACAAGGTCGGTTTTTATCGATTCCGTATAATGATGTGAATGAGAATGTGACGGTCATTACCAGGCAACAAATCGAGAACAGTCCGGCAACGAGTATTGATGAATTGCTGCAGTTTCATTCTGGATTGGATATCAGAAGACGAGGTTCTAATGGTGTCCAGAGCGATATTTCGATTCGGGGAAGTTCTTTTGAGCAGGTTTTAATTTTGATAAACGGCATCAGAATGAATGATTCTCAAACGGGTCATAACACATTCAATATTCCGTTTGATATTTCGGCGGTTGAAAGGATTGAAATTATGAAAGGTTCATCGGCAAAACTCTACGGTCAGAATGTTTTCGCAGGTGTCATCAATATTGTTACGAAATCTTCTGCTGAAGAAAAAGTGACGATCAAAGCCCAAGGTGGCGATTTCAAGACTTATGATTTATCAGCTTCTGCAACGTTTGGTTCGGAGAAATTTACCAATCTTCTGACGGTGAGCAATGGCGCTTCTGATGGTTATCGGTATAATACAGATTATCAAATCAGGAATGTTTTTTATCAGAACAAATTAAAACTGAACGAGGGAAGTTTAAGCTTGCAGGCTGGTTTTTCTGAGAAGAAATTTGGCGCCAACGGTTTCTATGCGTCGCCAACTTATACCAACCAATATGAGGAAACTCAGGCGTCTGTGGTGAGTCTGCAGTATCAGCAGCAATTTGGTAAACTGTCACTCAACTCCAGTCTTTACTGGCGCAGAGGTCAGGATATGTATCTGCTGAAGCGTGATAATCCTGCGTTTTACAGGAATATGCACATTGGCAACAATGCTGGTGGAACCGTCAATTTGTCTTACGAATCTTCACTTGGGATTACGAATTTTGGTGTTGATTACAGAAAAGAATTTTTGACCAGCAGTAACCTTGGGAAGAGAAAAAGAGATATAACGCAGGTGTTTTTTGATCATCAATTCAAATTTTTTAATCAGAAGTTAGAAATTAATCCTGGAGCAAGTTGGGCCAATTATTCGGGCAATAATTTCTTTTATCCAGGGGTGGATGTTGGTTATATTTTTAGTCCAAATCATAAGATTTTCGGTGCAGTTTCAAAAGGTTTCAGAATCCCGACTTTCACGGATTTGTATTATGTGAGCCCGACTGAAAAAGGAAATCCAAATCTGATTCCTGAAAGTGCACTATCCTCAGAATTAGGTTACCGATTCCAGAATCAGAAAATATTAGCGAAAGTCAGTGGTTTTATCAGAAACACACATAATGGAATCGACTGGCTGAAACCAACTCCTGAAAGTATCTGGACTGCGGAAAATGTTGGGAAAATCAATCTGAAAGGTTTTGAGACGGAATTCAGACATCAATTATTTGACTTTTTAAATTATAGATTGAATTATACTTATCTTGACAATCAATATAAAAATAAAGAACTGTCCCGGTATGCGTTGCAGAATCTAAGACATCAATTGGTTGGCGAAATCAATGTGAAGTTTTTGAAATTTTTTAGCAACCAGTTGATTTACAGATACACGGAGCGAGTGAATCTCGGAAGTTACAATACGCTGGATGAACAGCTCAATTTCCGATACAAAGATTTTAATTTTTATGTGCTCATCAACAATTTGACGAATACAAAATACATAGAGACCAATCTGGTTCCGATGCCTGGACGTTGGTTCCACGTTGGAGTGACTTATCAGATTAAAATGAACTAGAATATTAACCGCAAAGACACTAAGCGCTACACAAGGTTCACAAAGTTTTATGTGTGCTTGTGAAAACTTTGTGCCTTTGTGGTTTTAACCTAAATTTGCAAAAAATTATATAATGGCAGCGTACTTAGAATTCAATTTCAAAATAAAACCTCTACAACCGTGGAACGAAATATTGATGGCGGAACTGATCGAAATCGGTTTTGATAGCTTCACGGAAGAGTATGACGGCGTTCTGGGATATATTCAGAAAGATATTTTTAATGAAGATGATTTAAAGTCTATTCCGCTGTTACAGAATGAAGTGACCATCACTTATTCTTACGAGGAAATGCCGAATATCAACTGGAACGAGGAGTGGGAAAAGAATTTTTCGCCCATTAATGTGGAAGACAAAGTCCTCATCCGGGCGGAATTTCATGAGCCGAATCCGAATATGCACGAGATCGTGATTCAGCCAAAAATGTCTTTTGGAACAGGTCATCATCCAACGACGCATTTGATGATTCAGCAGATGCTGGATATGGATCTGGGGAACAAAAAAGTTTTGGATATGGGTTGCGGCACTTCGGTTTTAGCAATTTTTGCCAGGCAAAAGGGTGCGGGAAGAACAGTAGCCATTGATATCGACGAATGGTCTGTAGAAAATTCAAAAGAAAATGCAGAACGCAATAATGTGGAATTGGATATCGAATTGGGAACTGCTGATAATCTTGGTAAGGAAAAATTTGATATTATTCTGGCGAACATCAACAGAAATATTCTGATTTCCGATATTCCTACTTATGTTTCCGTTTTGGAAGATGGCGGGAAATTGCTGTTGTCAGGACTTTGTTTCTTTGATGTGGATGATATTTTGGAAGTTTGCACCGAGCAAAATCTGAAACTAGAGAAGAAATTACAAAGGGAAGAATGGGTTTCTCTGTTGTTGAGTAAGTAAGATTTTATAATATAAAGTAAAGCCTCGAAAATTATTTTTCGAGGCTTTACTATTTTTATTTTTGCGGATATTTCTGAATCAAAGCCTGCAAAATCGCCCAGGTTTCCGCATCCATAATTCCGCTGTAGTTAGAAGGTCGGAAATGAAATTGGAAAGCCTCAATCGTTTGTTTCGTGGGTTTATCCCAGACACCATTCACTGATAGTGCGTAACCAAACTGAACCAGTTGCTGCTGGATTTTAGAAACGAATTCAGGATTGTTGTACTGTGTTGTGAGGTCAGTTGTGGAAGCAATTTGAGTTAAAAAATTCTGTTTTGCCGTTTCATCATACCACATTCCGATTTGATATTCATCATAGAGTCTTTTCCATGGGAAAAGCGGGCCGGGATCTTGTTTTCTTGTCGGCGCAATATCCGAATGAGCTAAGATATTAGTTGCCGGGATATTGTATCTCGTCACAATGTCTTTTACCAGGGCAGCTACTTTTCTGAACTGCTCTTCCGGATAAGGATAGAAAACACGGTTATTTAGCGAATCTGTGGTGTAACCAAGATTAACAATTTCGATTCCAATTGAAGTGTCATTCAGTTGCTGATCTTTTCTCCAGAAGCTTATTCCGGCATGGTAAGCTCTTTTATTTTCGTCCACGATCTGATAGATTTCTTTATCAGGAAGTGTGCTGACCAGATAATGTGCACTTACAGATTGCTGAGTCAGCGTAGAGATAGATTTTTCATCATTAAGAACCGTGTAATGCAAAATCACATACCGTTGACGAAAGTTTTGACCGATGGCAGGGAAATAAGTTTTAGTGACTTTGTATCCGGCCGGGTTTGCACTTACAATGGAACCGTAACTTATGGTATTATCATTCTTCGTAATATCCGCAATATTGACTTTGTAATATTCTCCTTCATCTTCCTTTATCTGTGGTTTTTTTTCAGTCACCACAGGTTTTGGAGCGTTTGGTATTGTTGTAATTTTATTTTTTACGGTTTTTTGCTGAGAACCGCAGGAAATAATTATCATTCCTAAGGCTGTGAGATATAGTGAATTACGCATATTGATGGATGTTTACAGTTTATTTTGATTCAAAAATATGAAAAAAAATGAAGAAAAAAATTTGGGAGATAACGAAAACTGTTCTATATTTGCACTCGCAATTGAGCAGATAACGATCATCAAAATATTTCTAAAAGGAGGGTTGCCAGAGTGGTTAATGGAGCAGTTTGCTAAACTGTCGACCCGAAAGGGTCGCAAGGGTTCGAATCCCTTACCCTCCGCATTAGAAAATCTTCGGGGCGTAGCGTAGTCCGGTCATCGCGCCTGGTTTGGGACCAGGAGGTCGCAGGTTCGAATCCTGCCGCCCCGACATTAATTAAAGAATTCCTTCGGGAATTTTTTAATTTACAAAACTTAAGGGTGCGTAGCTCAGCTGGATAGAGCATCTGCCTTCTAAGCAGACGGTCAAAGGTTCGAATCCTTTCGCGCTCACAGAACTCACAATCATTTATTGGTTGTGAGTTTTTTTTGTTTCATTATTTCAGGATCATAGATTCGGTTTAATAATTAAAGTTTTTCAAAGTATTCAAGATCAGCCTGGTTCTTATCTCTTTTTTATAATTCAAATATAAATTATTCTTTATCTATTTGTCAAAGATTGTATTAAATATATGATAATTATATTTTAATACTTTTTTATTCACTTGAAGGATAGTGTTAAATTTTTATATTTTTCTATGAAAATTATTTTTATTTCAATATTTTTTTAAATATTTGCAGTCCCCAAACCGGAATTATAAAAATAACAACCAAATATTACTAGCTCGGATAAATGATGAATCATAGAAATTCCTTCAAAACAAGATGGGATGATCGGCAAGAATTAACCCGTCGTTACAAAGAAAATCAAAAAAATAATAACGTTCATAAGTTTAAGAGTTTCGGTTTTTATGATTTCTTGTTTTTCTTTATTATTATTGTTATATCAGTTCTTTGTAAGGTTTTGGATATCAGTTTTCAGTAGTTTCTATCATAATTGCATTGGGGTTTTTGACCGGAATATATTTTTGTTTTATTTTCGCTAAAAATTTCTTTTTTTAAAATGTGGAAGTTCATCAAGAAACTGTTTTTTATTCTGGTTATAGCCAATATACTTTTCATTATTTTCGGTATATTTTTTAATCCTCCTATCACAATTACCCAAATTGGCGGACTCGTCAAGTATGGGAAATTGAAACGTGATTATGTTTCCTATGACGATATGGGAAATAATATTAAAAGAGCAGTTATCGCTTCAGAAGATCAATTGTTTTTTAATCACAATGGTTTCGATTATAAGCAAATTGAAAAAGCAATTAAGAAAAACGACAAAAAAGGAAAAGTTGTAAGAGGTGGTAGCACTATTTCTCAACAAACTGCAAAAAACATTTTTCTATGGCAGGGTAGAAGCTGGTTCAGAAAAGGCCTGGAGGCAGTTTACACATTTATCATAGAAAAAGTCTGGGGAAAGGATATTATTCTGGAAAGATATCTTAACTCTATAGAAATGGGGCAAGGTGTTTTTGGGATAGAAGCTGCGGCTCAGTATTATTACAACAAGCCTGCAAAAGACCTCACGAAAAGCGAAGCAGCATGGATTGCAGCTGTTTTGCCAAACCCTAAAAAATACGATCCCAAAAATCCAAGTGCCTATCTTAACAAAAAACATAATTGGATTATGCGCCAAATGAACAATATTGTTTTGAAATAATTACTTTTGTAGTAATATGGCGATCAGATTATTCAGAAAAGACAGTTTCAGTGCAATTTTAAAGAATTACTTTAGTGAAAGGAATGAAACCTTGTCTTTACAACCTTTATCAGAAATCATCACAAGTCTTAAGGAAGAGGATTTGGGTGTTTTCACTGCCTATCTTAAAGATAATGAGCTGATAAAAGAAAATCTGATTTATTATATTTTCAATGTTTTCAAAGACAGGCCCTTTAATTTATCTTTAACGGAAGCTGATATTCTTTCTGAGAACGCTTTCTATCCAGAATTCAAAAAGAGAATTCTTAACAAGGTTTTGCCGCCAATAGAAAACGAGAAAACCATTTGGTATCTTGTCGATAATGTTTTGGTAACGCCAAAAAAAGATCTTCAGTTTTTTCAGAATTCTCCCGAAGATAAAGTTGATGAATTATTTAGGCTGTTGAGAATTGACAGGTTTATTGATCATCCGCATGTTAAAAAGGAGTTGCTTTTTTCGATTAATATTCTGGCCTGGCGTGTTATAGGTAATGCGCTGGATGTAGAAGTGATGAAAATGGTTCCGGAATACAGGAACTTCGATAATCCATTTCTGGCATTACAAAATGAATTCGATATTCTGAATGCCCAATACAAAGATAATCCTGACTTCCATCTCTTGTCAACAGATGAGATTTATAAACAAACCAAAATCTACCTGGATCAATGTCAGGAGTTTGTGAATATAGCTTTCAAAAATTCTTCGAAGTACGGAATCTCCAGTAAGACCAATCAGGCATTACTTAAGATCAGGCAGCAGCTGCAAAGAATGTCGGATATTATCAAACTATTCGTAATCGATCAAGATAAAGATTATTTAATTAATTCTAAGCAGTTATTTTTCAATATTCTGAAATATAAGTCGCATAAGAATAATCTCAGGGATCTTGTTTCCGACAGTACAAGACTCATGTCGCATCTTATTACTAATCACACTGCTGAAACGGGAACCCATTATATCACATCAACTTTCAAAGCTTATATGAAAATGTTTTGGAAGGCTTCGGGTGGTGGTGTTATCGTAGGTGCGCTTTGTGTTTTGAAAATGCTTTACAGCTATATACCGACAAGTGATTTTGCACATGCATTTTTGTTTTCTATGAATTATGCGATGGGATTTGTAATGATCTATCTGATGCATTTTACACTAGCGACAAAACAGCCTGCAATGACTGCCGCAACCATGGCAAAAGTACTGTCGGAGGGTGATAACCGAAATACTTATATAGAATTTGCGCATGTTGTTTCGCAGTTATTCAGATCACAGTTTATTGCATTTGTAGGAAATGTTCTGTTATCGTTTCCGGTTTCATTAATCATTATTTATGGATTAGAGATTCTTTTCAAACAGAATTTTGCTTTTGAGAAATCGGGGAAACTTCTTCATGATTTGGATCCGTTTCAATCCAAAGCAATATTGCATGCTTGTATTGCAGGTGTCTTTCTTTTTATTTCTGGGGTTATTTCCGGGAATATCAGTAATAATTCTGTGTTTTATCAGATTCCTAGAAGAATTGCTAAAAATCCTTTGATTAATTATTTTTTCGGGCAGAGTGTTGCCAAGAGGCTGTCAATTTATTATTCCAAAAACTGGGCGGGAATCATTTCCAATTTTTGGTTTGGTGTTTTTTTAGGAGCAACAGCGCCGATTGGACTTTTCTTGGGCTTAGATCTTGATATCCGTCACATTACTTTTGCTGCAGGTAATTTTGCGTTAGGGCTTTATGGTAAAGACTTTGTCGTTAGTTCCTATACTTTTTGGATTTCTTTTGTGACGGTTTTTGTGATCGGATTTTTCAATTTTGCGGTCAGTTTCGGATTGTCCATGTTGCTGGCGTTCCGTTCCAGAAAAGTGGAATTGAGCGAAGCAAGAGAAATTTTCAAAGAAATATTCAGGTATTTTATCAAAAATCCATTTAGATTTTTCTTTCCGTTAAGATCAAGGCTGGATGAGAAAAGCAAAAAGATGATCCAGGAGATATCTACAAAATCAACAGATCATTAATCAGCGATTCGTCCTTCAGAACTTCCTGGAATTTTTTTAGGAAAAAAGATTTTCTCATTCGGAAGTCGTTTTTCAGAAGCGGTGACTTGATGCGGATAACCAGAACTTTTTCTTTGAGATTCACGCTGGCTATTTCTTCAAAAAGATCATCAGAAAGATAATCCTTCAAAAAATCATTGATCTCGAAAGCTTTTAGTTTATCTTCAAAACCATAGGTTTTTGCAAAAGAATTCAATAATTCCGAAGACTCGAATTCACGTTTTTTCCTGCTCATAATTAAGATTGTAAAAGTATAAATTTAAAATTCAAAATAGTATATTTGCGCGCTGAAAGTTTTGGTTTCAAACGATGTGATTAATGCATTGGATTTCAAACCTAACAACTCAAAATTTTAAATCTGTTATTATGAAATGTGGAATCGTAGGTCTTCCAAACGTAGGAAAATCAACCCTTTTTAATTGCCTTAGCAACGCCAAAGCGCAATCTGCTAACTATCCGTTCTGTACGATTGAACCTAATCTGGGAACTGTTTCTGTTCCTGATCCAAGACTTTTCGAATTGGAAAAAATCGTTAATCCGGAAAGAGTTCTTCCTGCAGTTGTAGAGATTGTTGATATTGCCGGTCTCGTAAAAGGGGCAAGCAAAGGTGAAGGTTTGGGAAATCAATTCCTTGCCAATATCCGCGAGTGTGAAGCGATAATCCATGTTCTGAGATGTTTTGATAATGGAAATATCGTTCACGTGGAAGGTTCTGTGGATCCTTTGAGAGATAAAGAAATTATTGACATAGAACTTCAGCTAAAAGATTTGGAAACAATCGGGAAGGCTGTTGAGAAGGCTAAAAAATTCATCAAATCAGGAAAAAAGGAAGATATCCTGACTTATGAAACATTACAAAATCTCCAAAAATTTGTTGAAGACGGAAAAAATGCCAGAGAATTCCCTATGGATGATTTTACAAAATCAATAATCGATGATGTTCAATTGCTAACAAAAAAACCGGTTCTGTATGTTTGTAATGTGGACGAAAATTCTATCAAAAACGGAAACGAATGGGTTGCTAAGATTGAAGAAATGGCCAAAACTGAAGGGGCCGAAGTTGTGGTTTTAGCTGCACAAATTGAAGCCGATATCAACGAGCTGGAAACCTTCGAAGAAAGACAAATGTTCCTGGAAGAGCTTGGTCTGGAAGAGCCGGGTGTGAACAGACTGATCAGAAAGGCTTATGATCTTTTGAAATTACAAACGTATTTCACAGCCGGAGTTAAAGAAGTCAGAGCCTGGACCATTGGACAGGGTTGGACAGCGCCGCAAGCAGCCGGTGTAATCCACACAGATTTTGAGAAAGGATTTATCCGTGCAGAAGTGATTAAGTACAACGATTATATGACTTACGGCTCAGAAGCAAAAGTGAAAGAAGCGGGGAAATTGTCTGTAGAAGGGAAGGAATACATTGTTCAGGATGGTGATATTATGCATTTCAGATTTAATGTGTAAAACAAATATTGATAATATTAAAACGCTTTCAGAAATGGAAGCGTTTTTTTGATAAAAATCATTTGTAAAATTAATAATGAAATTGAATTATAAAATCTTATCTTTATAAGAAATAACTTTAAAACTATTAATTATGAGAAAAAATCTACTAATTTTATTTTTATTCGCATTCTTTAACGTGTTTTCACAAGCCTATACGCCTCTATTAAAAGAAGGAAATAAATGGTGGGTTTACTATCGTGAGGGATATTGTGATATTTGTAATGCTCAGTTTAGAGCATATTATATTTTTATAAATGGTGAGACAACTATTTCTGGTGTTACTTATAAAAAAATTTATTCTAATTTATATCATATCAATCCTTATGGTCCATTTGGGAATGGTGAGCCGAATACAAATAATCCGGATGTATTTGAATGCCTGATGCGCGAAGATATCAATACCAGGAAGGTATATTTCTTGGATCCCGTTACAAATACTGAAAAATTATTGTATGATTTTTCTGCGCAAAAAGGAGATGTTATTGATAGTAACTTTAGATGGGGTTACAATTATCCGATTACGATTGATGATGTCGTGTCGGGTTCTGTGTTTGGTAAAGATAATGTGAAGACTTTTAAGTCACAGTATTATAATATTTATGAAGGAATTGGTTCACAATCAGGATTGTTTTCAAGGCCTGCCGGTCATCCATTTGAAATCGGAGCTTATTGGTTAGACTGCTTCGAAGATACTGTGGGGAAATCTTGTGATAGCCAATTCGTATTACTTGGAACTTCTGAGAATTCTATTGACAAAAATTTAACCTTGTATTACTCCAAATTAAATAGTGATTTTAAGGTTTTAGGAAATCTATCACAGGATTATAAAGTCACTTTTTACGAATCTACAGGAAGGTTGATTGAAGAAGTTAATGCCAAAGGAAAACAGAGTTTTTCCCTTAAAAATATTATCAAGAATAAAATCCTCTTTTACACAATTACAAGCCAGGGCAAATCCTGGAAGGGAAAAGTGATGATTCAATAAAAACTTTTTTTATAAAATATCAAACACTTCCAATATTGGAAGTGTTTTTGTTAGTAGCTTTAGCAAAATTTTTAATAAAATAATTATGGTAAAAAAATTACTACTTGCTTCAACTTTCACTTCAGTTTTTTATAGTTATGCTCAAACTACTGTTTTTAAAGAAGATTTTGAAAATGAAGAATCTGTAGCATTATGGAAGTTGTATGACAGAGATGGTGATGGTGAAAACTGGGAAATACTGAATGCTGAACTCAATGAGTTACCGAATTTCAGCGGTAATCTTGCAGTATCTTTTTCCTGGTATCTGGAAGCTTTTACTCCGGATAATGTTTTGGAAAGTCCGGTTATTACTCTTCCGAACTCTAACTCTTTATCGTTGTCATTTAAAGCGGCTGCAGGTGATTCTGAACTGTTTGAAGAACACTACGCGGTATATGTGATTCCTGCAAATTCTACCTTTACAGGAACAGAAACTCCGGTTTTTGAAGAAACTTTTGATGCCGGATATGTAGATGTAGCTAAAGCTGTTAATATCGATATTTCATCTTTTGCCGGGCAAGCTATTAAAGTAATTTTCAGGCATTATGACTGCGAAGACATTTTCTATATGGGAATAGATGATGTCGAAATAATGGATAATGCAGGAATGGCTGTTTCGGAATCTGCGGTTTTGTTACTCAAGGTTTTGCCGAATCCTGCAACAGATTTAGTTAAAATTTCAGGACTCAAAAATATAGATAACATAAGGATTTTTGATATGTCTGGTAAGATTGTAAAAGAAGTAAAAGCATCAGAAATTGATGTCAGAAATCTTTCTGAAGGTCAATATATCATCAATGTCTATTCAGGTAACAATATTATTTCTAGAAAACTAATTAAAAAATAATTCTAAGCTTCCGAAAAGGAAGCTTTTTTTGTAACATTTTTTATTCTCTCAGAACTAATTCTCTAAAAATAAGAACAATGAAAAATCACGAAATCGACTATAAAATCTACGGAGAAGAATTACAATGTGTAGAAATTGAATTGGATCCGAATGAAGCTGTCATTGCAGAACCAGGAAGTTTTATGATGATGAATGACGGTATCAAAATGGAAACGCTTTTTGGGGACGGAAGTAATTCCGGATTGATGAACAAATTGTTTACGGCCGGGAGAAGGATGCTGACCGGAGAAAGTCTCTTTATGACGGTTTTTACCAACACTTCCGGACAGAAAAGACAAGTTTCCTTTGCTGCACCTTATACCGGGAAAATTATTCCGCTCAATTTGTCAGACTACGGGGAGAAAATCATTTGCCAGAAAGACAGTTTTCTTTGTGCTGCTAAAGGTGTATCGATCGGAATCGAATTTCAAAGAAAACTTGGAACAGGGCTTTTTGGCGGTGAAGGTTTTATCATGCAAAAACTGGAAGGTGACGGGATGTGTTTCGTTCATAGCGGCGGTTATGTGATGGAAAAAGAACTCCAGCCTGGAGAGATTTTGAAGATCGATACAGGATGCATCGTAGCTTTCACGCAATCTGTTTCCTATGATATCCAGTTTGTTGGTGGGATCAAGAACACGCTTTTCGGAGGAGAGGGATTGTTCTTTGCTCAGCTTCGTGGGCCTGGAAAAGTCTGGATCCAAACTTTACCGATCAGCCGGTTAGCAGGAAAAATTCTTCAATATGGCAGTGGGACAAGAAAAGAAGAAGGAAGTATTTTGGGAAAACTGGGTGATTTGATTGACGGAAATTGAAATTAACCTTTAAAATATAGAGCATAAAAGTTGGATAAAAGTCCAGCTTTTTTTATGGTATTTTCGAAAAAATGTTATTAAAAAATTACCAACAAAGTTTTCAGATTAAAATCGATTTCGTTAAATTTGTGAGTTACCGATTTTTAACGGTTCAATGTTTCCAGAAATTCAAAAACTATGAGTGAAATTAATCCTGTAAATTATTCCGAAGATAATATCCGTACGCTCGATTGGCAAGAACATATCAGATTGCGTCCCGGGATGTATATCGGAAAACTAGGCGATGGTTCTTCTGCAGATGATGGGATTTATATTCTTCTCAAAGAAATTATTGATAATTCTATCGACGAATTTGTCATGAAAGCCGGGAAACGTATCGAAATCAAAATGGATGACGGTAAGGTTTCCATTAGAGATTTCGGACGTGGAATTCCTTTGGGAAAAGTGGTGGATGCTGTTTCTAAAATGAACACTGGTGGGAAATATGACAGCAAGGCTTTTAAAAAATCTGTCGGACTTAATGGTGTCGGTACAAAAGCTGTTAATGCGTTGTCTGATTTTTTCCGGGTAAAGTCCGTGCGGGAAGGACGTATGAAAATGGCGGAGTTCTCCAGAGGTGTGATTAAAACCGATTATCCGGAAACTGATTCTTCTGACAGAAACGGAACCGAAATCAGCTTCATACCGGACGGTGACATTTTTCTTAATTTCAAATTCCGGAAAGAATATGTGGAGCGGATGTTGCGTAATTATGCATATCTTAATCCCGGATTAACGATTGTTTTCAATGGTGAAAAGTTCTATTCAGAAAATGGATTGAGAGACCTTTTGGAAGAAGAATTGGAAAGTGAAATTCTTTATCCGATTATCCACCTGAAAGATGAGGATATCGAAGTTGCAATCACACACTCTGACAAATCACAAACCGAAACTTATTTCTCTTTTGTTAATGGACAGAATACAACGCAAGGCGGGACGCACCTTAACGCGTTTCGAGAGGCTTTTGTAAAAACGATAAGAGAATTCTATAATAAAAACTTTGAAGCAGCTGATATCAGAAAATCGATTATTGCAGCGGTTTCGGTTAAAGTTATAGAACCGGTTTTCGAATCTCAGACTAAAACTAAATTAGGATCAAATGAAATCGAGCCTGGCGGAGTTACGGTGAGAACTTTCGTTATCGATTTCCTGAAAAATAAACTGGATAATTTTCTTCATAAAAACTCTGAAGTTGCAGAAGCGATTCTCAGAAAAATTATGATCTCGGAAAGAGAAAGAAAAGAATTATCAGGAATCCAGAAACTGGCTAGGGAAAGAGCAAAAAAAGTATCGCTTCATAAT
>Ga0206116_1001407_pt1 | contig 13295 bp, 16 predicted proteins | sample 3A1Ametagenome_FD_178000 | JGI IMG/M metagenome (GOLD analysis project Ga0206116, IMG submission 178000) | Enriched microbial communities from leaf-cutter ant dump, University of Wisconsin, Madison, United States - 3A1A | ecosystem: Environmental > Terrestrial > Nest > Insects nest > Nest dump...
AGAACGCGGATGCGGTTCTTGCGCATGCGGCCCGCGGTGTGGGCGATGATCTCGTGCTCGTTTTCGAGCTTGACGCGGAAGGTTGCGTTCGGGAGCAGTTCCGTCACGACGCCGGGAAATTCGAGGACTTCTTCTTTTGCCATCTTGCGGTGATATTCCTGTGGGGTGAATTCGGGGAGGCCGGATGCCCGCCTCGAAAAAGTTGCCGGAAACTACACAATCGCCAGGGCTTTGTGAACACCGAAGCGCCGGGTTTCTGCATTTGCCGGAAAGAGAACCGCTTCCCCTTCAGCCGGACGCCTTCAAACGCTTCTCGATCAGCGTCTTCAGGAACTCGCGGACCTCGCGGTAGGCGCTCATGATCTGTTCGCGCGTGCCGGTCGCCACCGTCGGGTCCGGCGTCGGCCAGTACATGACGTCGACGGCCATGGAGCGGGTGAGCTCGAGGGCGGCGTGATGGGCCTCCGGCGCCAGCGTCACGATGAGGTCGAAATAGTCGTCCTCCAGCTCGTCGAGCGAATGGGGCGCGTGGCGGCCGAGCGAAAGGCCGACCTCGCCAAGCACGGCATCGACGAAGGGATCGCGCTCGCCGGGGCGGATGCCGGCGGAGGCGATATAGGTGCCGGGCAGCAGGCTGCGGGCGATAGTCTCGGCCATCGGCGAGCGCACGGCGTTCATGCGGCACATGAAGAGGACCGAACGGAGCGTTCGCGGCGGGGTCTTTCCGGGGGCCGGGGAAGCGCCTTCCATCCGCTCACCCGCGCCAGTAGAGGACGCAGACGAGCGTGAACAGGCGCCGGGCCGTGTCGAAGTCGAACTTGATCTTGCCCGAGAGCCGGTCCATCAGCGTCTGCGAGCCCTCGTTGTGGATGCCGCGCCGGCCCATGTCGATCGCCTCGATCTGGCTGGGCGTCGCCGAGCGGATCGCCTGGTAGTAGCTCTCGCAGATCAGGAAATAGTCCTTCACGATGCGCCGGAAGGGCGTCAGCGAGAGGATATGGGTGGCGACTTCCTCGCCGCCTTCCGTGCGGATGGCGAAGACGAGCTTGGAATCGAGCAGCGAGAGATTGAGGCGATAGGGCCCGCCCGCGTGGCCGAGCGGCTCGAAGCTGTTTTCCTCGATGAGGTCGAAGATGGCGACGGCGCGCTCGTGCTCTACGTCCGGCGTGGCACGGCCGATCGTATCGTCCAGCACCACGTCGCAGAGGCGGAAACGGCCTTTCGTCGCCATACCCTACGTCTCCATGTTGAGGCGGATCGCGACGGAACGGGCATGGGCGCCGAGCCCTTCGGCCTCGGCCAGCGTAACGGCGGCGGGGCCGAGCGCGCGAAGCTGGTCCGGCCCGAGCCGCAGGATCGAGGTGCGCTTCATGTAGTCGAGCACCGAAAGGCCGGAGGAGAAGCGGGCGGAGCGAGCGGTCGGCAGGACGTGGTTCGAGCCGCCGACATAGTCGCCGATGACCTCCGGCGTATGGCGGCCGACGAAGATGGCGCCGGCATTGCGGATTTGCGGCAGCAGCGCATCGGGATCGGCTGTTGCGATCTCCAGGTGTTCTGCGGCGATGCGGTTGGCGAGCGACACGGCTTTGGCAAGCTCCGGCACGAGGATGACCGCGCCGAAGTCGCGCCAGCTCGCGGCAGCGGTTTCCGAGCGCTCCAGCGTCTTCAGCTGCCGCTCGACGGCGGCTTCGACGGCGTCCGCAAGGGCGAGGCTGTCGGTGACGAGGATCGACTGGGCGCCGGCATCGTGCTCGGCCTGGGCGAGGAGGTCGGCGGCAAGCCAGTCCGGGTCGTTGTCGCCGTCGGCGATGACGAGCACTTCGGAGGGGCCGGCGATCATGTCGATGCCGACGGTGCCGAAGACCTGCCGCTTGGCGGCGGCGACAAAAGCATTGCCGGGGCCGGTGATCTTGGCGACGGGGGCAATGGTCCCTGTGCCATAGGCAAGGGCCGCGACGGCCTGCGCGCCGCCGATGCGGTAGATCTCGTCGACGCCGGCAATGCGCGCGGCGGCAAGCACGGCCGGGTTGATCTCGCCGTCCTTCGCCGGCACGACCATGACAACGCGCGGCACGCCGGCGACCTTGGCCGGCACGGCGTTCATCAGCACGGAGCTCGGATAGCTCGCGGTGCCGCCGGGGACATAGAGGCCGACGGCGTCGATCGCCGTCCAGCGCGAGCCGAGGCCGACGCCGATGTCGTCCTCGTAGATGTCGTCCTTCGGCTTCTGGCGGGCGTGGTGCTTCTCGATGCGCTGGGCGGCAAGCTCCAGCGCGGCGACGATCTTCGGGTCGACCGCGTCGTAGGCGGCTTCGATCTCCTCCAGCGACACGCGCATGGAGGTGACGGAGAAATCGAGACCGTCGAATTTCTTGGAATAGTCGGCGAGCGCCTTGTCGCCGCGCGCGCGCACGTCGTCGATGATCGTGCGCACGATGGCGTTGACGTCTTCGGAGACCTCGCGCTTGGTGGTCAGGAAGGCAGCGAACCGGCTTTCGAAATCGCTGCTCTGGTAGTCAAGTCTGATCGCCAAGTCGCTCGTTCCTGTCGTCTCCCGGCGGCAGGCGCCGGATATGCCTCAAACCGCCGGGTGGCGGGGTTTCAAGCTGGTTTCCCATGCCCCGCCGGTATCTGCAAGCTGAACTTCGACGCATTCCACATCGAGGGCGATGGAGGCGTTGCCGGAAAGGATGAGTTCGAGCGTGCCGTCCGGTCCTTCGCCCTTCGGCGTGAAATCGATGGCGAGCAGGGAGAAGACGGCTTCCCTGTCCTTGCGGTCGATGCCGATGGAGCGCACGGCGGAAACGCGCTTGAAGGCGACGGCGGCGCGGCGGCGCTCGAAGCTCCTGCCGCGGCGCTCCGCCTTTTCCCAGGCGAAGCGGTTGACGACGACCGAAAAGACGTGGTGCCGGGCATCGTAGGAGAGCCCGTCCGTCTTGAAGACTGCATCCTGCAAATGGGCGGAAACGACGGCGAGGTCTTCGGTGTCGAGGGCGAGCAGTTTCAGGCTGTCCATAATTCGTGTCCTTCCCGGGGAGGCGCGGATATGCGCCATCCCGAATATTCCCTGACGAAATAGGACGCCGCGCGGCGGACTGCAACTACCGCGCGGAAACGATCAGTCGCTGACGCGCTCGACGACGGCTCCGCAGCGGGTGAGCTTTTCCTCCAGCCGTTCGAAGCCGCGGTCGAGATGGTAGACGCGCGACACCATGGTCTCGCCCTCGGCGGCAAGGCCGGCGATGACGAGCGAGACGGAGGCGCGAAGGTCGGTGGCCATGACCGGCGCGCCGCGCAGCCGCTCGACGCCCTCGATCTTGGCCGTCTGGCCGGAGAGCGAGATCTTCGCGCCGAGGCGGGCGAGCTCCTGCACATGCATGAAGCGGTTCTCGAAGATCGTCTCGGTGATGTGGGAAATGCCGTTCGACTTGGTCATCAAGCCCATGAACTGCGCCTGGAGGTCCGTCGGGAAACCGGGGAAGGGGTCGGTGACGACGTCGACCGGCTTGATGCCGCCGCCGTTGCGCACGACACGGATGCCGCTTTCCGTCGAGGTGATCTCGGCGCCCGAGCGGCGGATGGCTTCGAGCGCGGTGTCGAGCAGGGCCGCATCCGTGCCTTCCAGCACGACGTCGCCGCCCGTCATGGCGACGGCCATGGCATAGGTGCCTGTCTCGATTCGGTCCGGCAGCACGCGGTGGCGGGCGCCGGAAAGCTGGGTGACGCCCTCGATGGTGATGGTGGAGGTGCCGGCGCCGGAGATTTTCGCGCCCATGGCGTTGAGGCACTTGGCAAGGTCCTGCACTTCCGGCTCGCGCGCTGCATTGCCGATCACCGTGGTGCCGCGGGCAAGCGTCGCCGCCATCATCATGACATGCGTTGCGCCGACGGAAATCTTCGGGAAGGTGTAGCGCGCGCCGATGAGGCCGCCTTGCGGCGCCGTCGCCTCGATATAGCCGCCGTCGATCTCGATCTTCGCGCCGAGCGCGGCAAGACCCTCGATGAAGAGGTCGACCGGGCGCGTGCCGATGGCGCAGCCGCCCGGCAGCGAGACGCGGGCCTTGCCCTCGCGGGCGAGCAGCGGGCCGATGACCCAGAACGAGGCGCGCATCTTGGAGACCAGCTCGTAGGGCGCGGTCGTATCGACGATGTTGCGCGAGGTGAAGTGGATCGTGCGCGAATAGCCCTCGCCCTGGCGCTCGCGGCGGCCGTTGACGGAGATGTCGGCGCCGTGGTTGCCGAGGATGCGGATGAGCTGCTCGACGTCGGCAAGGTGCGGCACGTTTTCCAGCGTCAGCGTGTCGTCGGTCAAGAGCGAGGCGATCATCAGCGGCAGCGCGGCGTTCTTGGCGCCGGAGATGGGGATGATGCCCTTCAGCTCGTTGCCGCCTACAATTCGGATGCGATCCATGTGTGACTACGGGCCGGGCCCGCCTTTCTCAAAGAATATCGGCTTTCGGAGATTGCGGCCTCTTTAGAGCATCGCGATCGAAAAATGAAGACCGTGCCGGCCGCGTGGTTTTCTGCGCGCCCGGTCCCCGGAAACCGTCCCCGTCGCCTTCGTTGCGAAGACATTTTTCGACTAACCGTCCGATTCGTCTTTTTTTGCGGCAGGAAGCCCCACCGTCTCGTCCGCCTCCCCGGCGCGCCGGGCACGCGCCTGCTGCTTGCGGCGCTGGAGATTGTCGCGCAGCGTTTTGGCCAGCCGCTCCGCGCGGATCTCCGCTTCCGTCCGGATCTTCCCGCCTTTCGTCTCGTCCTTGCCGCTCATGCTCATCCCCGCAAAGCGAGGCTCCCGTCAGTTTTGTTGCGATAATCGTACATTGGCCGCTTGCACTACCGGGTGACCTGTGGCAATAGGCCCTCGCTCACGCGGAACAGCATCGTTTCGCCGGATGCTGCTATAGCTCAGGGGTAGAGCACTCCCTTGGTAAGGGAGAGGCCGAGAGTTCAAATCTCTCTAGCAGCACCACTTTTCCCCCTTGAAAAGGCTGAACAATCCCGTTCTCAAGGATTCCGTAACCGCTCATGGGTACACAAGGCGGGTACACGGATGGTTTTGAGAATGGCGCAACCTCGCAAAGATTCCCGCACTGGCATTTTCGAGTATCGCAAACGCGTCCCTAATGATTTGAAGCCTTTTGTCGGCAAAGGCGAGATCGTCAAGAGTCTCGAAACGAAAGATATCGGCGAGGCCAAGGTGCGGTTCAGCAAGGTTGCCGCAGAGATCGAGGAACGCTTCGCAAACCTGCGGGCGGGACTTACACACCTCACGGAGCATGATGCCGCGATCATGGCTGGCGAAATCTATCGAAATAAGATCGCCGCGAATTTCGAGAATCCAAGCAAGCTCGCCGATACCAGCTTCGCCAAAACGGTGGATGCCGTTGAGTTCAAGGATCATCCTGACCATACCAAAACCAAGATGATAGTCATGCCAGGGAGAGAAGCGCTCGCCGAGCTAATTATTGCAAAGCGCAATGACCCCGAGATCAATTCCTATCTACGGGAGCGCGGCATCCGTCTCTACGAGGAGAGTATGAGCCTCCTGCGGAAGAAGGTCGCGAAAGCTGCTCATCGGGCCCGGATGTATCTACGGGACCTGAGCAACGATGATGCCGACCCGACGATTGATCCTTACAGCAACCTTTACCCGAAGCGCGAGGGTGCGCGACCCGCGGCTCCGAACTCGGGTTCGACCACACGGGCTCCGCTACTTTCGGCCGCAATCGCCGACTGGGCGGAAGACAAGGAAACGATCTGGGCGGATTCGAGTGCGACATCGAATCTTCTGTGGTCCAAGCGTTTTATGGAAATGGCCGGAGACAAGCAACTAGATCAGTACGACAAAAATGATGCTCGCCTCTTCAAGCGAATTTTGAAGCAGTTGCCGCCGAATTACACGCAGAAAGCTGACCTCAAAGGCCTAGCTTTTGTCGATGCCGCAGAAAGAGCCAAATCACTCGGCCTTGAGCCCATGTCCAACAAGAACGTGAACAAGATACTCGGGTTCGTCCGGGCTCTGTGGAACTGGGCGGAAGGTCATTATGACGATGTTCCTCGCAATCCCTTCAACGGCCTGAACGTCCGACTTGGCGAAAGCGGGCGTGATGACCGCTTGCCATTTACTGAAGTCGAGCTTCAGGCCTTGTTCAAGGCTCCGGTGTTCACGGGATGCAAGTCATCCGCAGCCTGGATGACCAGAGGAAATCATATTCCCTCCGACGAAGGCATCTATTGGGTGCCACTGCTCGGGCTTTACACAGGGGCCCGGGCTGGTGAAATCATCCAGTTGAACGTCGCGGATGTGTGCGAGCTTGGCGGAATTCCCTATCTGAAGATCACGGATGATGGAGAAGAACAGGGAACCAAGACTGATAGTTCGGTGCGGGAGGTCCCGATGCATCCTGTTCTGATTGAACTTGGCTTCCTGAAATTTGTAGATGCCCAGCGTCGTGCTGGTCACGAGCGGCTATTTCCCGAAATGCCGAAAGTTGGCGACTACTATTCCACGGCTTACTCTCCCCGCTTCAAGCGGTTGCTCGTGAGCCTCAAGATCAAGCATGCAAAGAATTCGTTCCACTCTTTCCGGCACAATTTCGAGGATGCGGCGCTGGATAGCCTGATACCTCAAGGGATCGTGGACGCTCTTCTGGGCCACAGTTCGGGCGGCATGTCCAAGAGATATGGGACAGGCTTGCGCAAACTGCGGGTTCTGGACAAGGAGATGCGGAAATTCAGACATGAGAACCTTGACTTGGGGCACTTGCTTTTGAAGCGATAGGAGGCGATGCGACGGCCGTGAACTGCCAAGCGCATACCGCCGACAGTCAAAGTGTTGGCGGCTGAGGGGCATCATCGGGACTTTCGTCTTCGCTTGGTTTCGGCGGTTTCAATCCGTGGTCCGTATCAGTCGGCACGGAAGGCCCAATCCCCGTTTTCTTCTGAGCCTCGACCCAGGCCAGCGTGGCTTTCAGGAACAGAACCTGGGTGTCTTCCTCGCTTGCATCCGGGCGGAAACAGCGCGTCAACTCCGACCAGAGGTGCCGTTCCTCGACATGTGCAAGCCAGTCAAGGGCTTCGGCAGGGACGGATTTGCGTAGCTGATCGAGCGCATCCCGCCGCGTGGCTCCGCCTTGGCGGATATGCTCGGCGAGAACCGGGTACGGCACCTTGCCTTGGGTGAGCACGATATCAAGATACCGGGCAGGCACGCCAAGCCGCCGCGCAGCTTCAATGCGCTGAGCGCATCTCGGCGACATGGGCGGGGCAACATACCGCTGTGGCGCTGGCATCGGCGCGGCGATTGGCATTCTGCCGACAAGGAATCCGAAGATGCCGAGCAATTGCATTGACGCGGATGCGGCGGGATTGGAGGTCAGTGCGCGGCGGGCATCCAGCCAGCGTTTTCGGGCGCGATCATAGCAAGTGCGGCGTCTTCGCCGCTGCGGATTCTGGTCTTTCATGGTGTGATCCTCCTCTTGAAACTATACGTCGGGCCTGGTGGATCGATCGGTTCGGCCGGCGAGAATGCTTCCCGCCGGTTCCTCGCCTCGGCGATCTGACGCGACAGACGACTGGTCTCGGGTTCGAGCATCGAACGGATCGAGGCCGCAAATGCCAGCGCACGCCGCAGAAGGTCATCGAGATCGAGCCTCGTCAGGCGGTGTAGAAACAGCCTTTCCCTGAAGCGCGCTATCGACGCGGCAAGCGATCCATCTTTTCCGCGAGGCGTTGGAGCGCGGCGGCCTGCTGGTTCTGGGATTCCAGGATAAGACCGAGCAGTTCCAGCAATTGCGCGATCCTGTCCGGGCCTTCGGGTTCGTCCAGTAGGGTCAGGAGCGGGAGAAGCTGGAGCACGTTGCTGTCCATTCTCGTCAGCATGGTCAGGGATGCGGCGCTCGGCTCTGGTCTGGTGTTCATTTTCGTGTCCTCCGTTCAGGAATTTCTGGAATTCGGCGCGCTTCATGCCAGCGGCGCGATTGGCGGCGGCAACGAATGCGCCCGATGCGGAAACGAGGATCGCGCCCTTCTCTCCATCGGCGAGGTGGAGCCCCTGACGGCCGAGTTCCTGGAGAAAAACGGAGTGTCCCTCAGCGGCTGCGCGCCGTAGCTTTGTGCGATCAAATTCGGGGGCGGTTCGTTCGGCCCGTTTGCGTGCAACGTCGGAAAACCCCTCGACCTTCCTCTCGCGCCTTTCGGCACGGGACGGCTGGACGGTCTCACCGTGATCCTGCTCATACTGGCGCGCCAGGTCTTCGAGACGCCGAAAGTCGTTCCGGCAATCGAGCACGCGGAGGGTTTCGGGATCGACCTCCGCGACGGCAACATGGAAATGCGAACGGCCGTCCTTGACGTGCCTGACGATGAGACGAGGCCGATCCACGCCGATACCAAATTCGGCATCGACGGATTTGAGGAAGGCGGAAAGTTGCGCGGGCGTCATTTCCCGTTCCGGAGAAATCGAGAGGTGCCGCACGGCGTAACGGCAGCCTTTCACGGTAGCGAGGGCGTGAGCATCGTGGAGCGCGGTTCTGTCGCCGGCCAGCACCTCGATCCGCTCGTTTTCATGCGGCTTGTCGAGCAGGTGACGGGCGAGATAATGGATGCCGCCTTCGCGGGCTATGCGGGTTGCCTGGATGATCATGTAACGATCTCCCGGATACGGCCCCGCAATGCGTCGATGCCGGCGAGCGTGGTCGCGAGATCGGCATCATGCCCCGCCAGCTTTCCGGCATTCGCGCGCCTCGTAAGCTGATTGAGGTTTCCACCGATCTGGCCGAGTTCACCGAGCGTCCTGACGAGGATAGCGGCATCGGCCTGGTCGAAACGTCGGGCGGGCATGCGGGTGCCGAGACCCGCGCGGCGGAGGAGATCGGAAAGCGAAATCCCCCGCGCCACGGCGAAGGATTTCAGGGCCGAAAGCTCGGCATCGCTGACACGTATGCGAACGATCCTGTCGCGCATCGCCCTCTCCTTTCCGGCCAAAGGCCGCGAGGGGGTTCACGGGGGATTTCCTCCCCCTGACCAGCGCCTGTGCTCCTGTGGGCACGAGGCATTGCTGGCTCCCCCTTTCTGTCCTCTGAGAAAAAGGATGCGATATGGATTTCGCCGGCGCAAATACGTGGCCCAGATTCTGGGCCGCTGCTGGCGTGGCGTAGGTTTCAGGACTTCTGCAACAGGCAGACGGATGCACCGTGCCGAGAATACGCTGACGATAGTCGAAGCCGTTGAAGCCGTTGCCTAACTCGTCGCGTCATGTAGTCGGACCTTCATGACATTCCATCTGGTACAGAAGTCCCTGACACGGCTCTGTATTTCGCGATCGGGGTTGATCACAAAGAAGGTCCTCGGACTATACGCGGTTGCCCGAACTGCCATGGCTGGCATACCGAATTGTGCAAGCCAGTAGTCAACTTCAGCATCGTGACCGCCAGCACGGCGGGTGTTGTGATGGTAGATAACCGCGCAACGCCCCATAGCCAGCGACCGCACCTCGTCCAACGGCATTTGCTTCCCGAATTTCACCCTACCTTTGCGGTCGTCTTCATTGCCAACGATGCCGTTATCCGGATCGGCGAACACGACATCGCAGCCAGACAAGCGTTCGAGAGAGCGTGAAAACCATGCTTGCCGCCAGGCACGCCTTTGACGGATCGGAATATTTGCCACATCCAGGCATTCGTCGAAGGAAATTGCTCCGGATAACATTGGCAGGAGCGAGTTGATTGTTCGCGCGCCAACCGCGACCATATCCAGATGATGGAAAAGAACGCGATCCAGTTGCCCGTAAAGATGCGGTAGCTGGAGATAATCAATATGCCGCCCGTCTTTGTTGTGCGCTTCGTCAGGAAAGCGATACCAGGCCAAACCGAGCTTACGGTCAAATGATATGGCGCGTAGAAGCCCCAGTTTCACAAAGTCACCAACGTCCCCCGCATATCGATCCTGCATGCACTCACCCTTCTCCGTGTCGTCAGCATCTCTACATCATGTTTCTTTCGTCTCAAGCGGCCTTTGCTTCGGTGCCGTCGATTGCCAGTGCCGGATAACTTGAAAGGGCCAAGGAAACCGATTTCCGCGGCTTCTTCAGCTTCGCGACCTCGAACTCCGACAGGAGGGTCAGGGCGCGACGAAGGTCGCTTTTCGTGGTTTTCGATAGCTCATCGAAACCAGTAGCAAGGTCGAGCGCGGTGAGCTCGTCGTCGAGCTTCGCGAAGGTCCGCCCCGAGAGAAGACGCCGCGCCCGGTTAACGTTGGCCTTGATATTGCGGGCGGTTGCACGATTGCGGCCGTTGAGGGCAAGCCAGTCCACAAATCGCCCCTCAATGGCGGGAATGGACTCGGCACGATGGCGTTCAAGAATGACCTCGCCAAGCACCTGGGCAACAGGAGCAGGCACGGCATTGGCAATCATTTGCAGAATGTCCCGCTTCGCGGTCGCAATCCATCCCCAGCCGGCGGGGAATCCCTGAATGCGGGAAATCTGCCGTACATCGAGCACCGCCGTTTCCGACGCGCAAACAGGATCGTCCGGATGTGGGGCGCTGAGATAGCGCGGCGTCGGCCGCTCCCACGACGTTCGTGTAATCGTGGAGATCGGCTCATCGATCGTCCTGACGCCGCGTCCGCCTCTGACGGGGCGGGAATAGACGTGGCCATTTTCAAGCAACGCAATATCCGCGGGATGATAGCGGTGCATCGACGGAAGTGGTCGGATCGACCGCTCGCGGATCGTCGGAGCGGGCTCATCGGCGGAGTAGAACGATCTCCGCGCATCCGATGTCGCGGGAAAATACACGGCTTCCGGGACATGCGCGCCGAAAAACTGACGCAAGGACATCGGCTTCGCGGATGCGCGCTCGGCAATGGCCGATTGCAGGAAGCCGTCCTTTTCCCCAAGCCGGCCGACAATGAACATACGCCGGCGGGCCTGTGGCACCCCATAATACGCTGCGTTTACTTTGGATTCGGATATTCCATAGCCAGCGCGCTTGAGCATCGCCTTTGCCTCGGCCCAGGCTTGCGACTTTTGCACCTGAAGGACGTTTTCCATCAGAAACCACTCGGGCCGAACGGTGGTCACGGCGATGGCGAAGGCAATGGTCATCGAGGCGTTCTGGCCTTCTTCGCGTTTGCCGGCGAGGCTGTAGTCCTGGCACGGTGGTCCACCGCAGATCATGTCAGGTGCCAGACGCATAATCTCCGGGACGATGCCGAGCAGATGGTTCAGATCGACGACTTTCGCGTGATCGCGGCCGAGGTTGAAATTGTAGTTCCGGACCGCGACGGGCCAGGCATCGTATGCGCTGATCACTCTGATGCCCGCATCCCTCAGGCCGCACGACATGCCGCCCGCACCGCAAAATAATTCCACCGCCTGCACTGCAAATTTCCCGCAAAAACATCATGAACAAGTTCATGATGGTCCTGGCACAGGAAAGGTTAGGAAAACGCGAACAGCACTCCGTCATACACGGCTTCTGGCAAGAGAGACTTCCGCGATCTAAAATTGTTCGCATTGGCGAAACCGCACGTTAGGGGTGGTCCCGTAGACTGGCATCGACGAGACAACGGGACGGTGCAATGCTGGAGCGCGAAGAATACGAGTTTCTGCGAGGGCGGGTCGATCATATCCTCGTCTTCGGAACCCCGACAGCATGGCAGCGTCGTTTCCTGGAGGACATGCGGTCGAAACTCGCGCGCTTCGGAGTGCGAACCCGTCTCAGTGACAAACAGCTTTCAACCCTCCGCCAGCTTGCCCATAGTGCCCATGTCCTCCGCAAGCCCGTCCCTCGGTCGTCCTACCCGCGTCCTGGCATCATGGAGCGCAAGTTCCGATCCTTCAGGCGACGGCTCTTCCGCGATCTCGTCGGTTTCGCGGTGCTGGCGATGCTTGCGCTCGGGTTTTCCATCGCGGAAAAACTTCCCTGGTCGGGCGGGGGCACCGAAGCGGTAGCCACCACGCAAACGGTTTCCGTTCTCAAGGGGCAGACGAGCCGCCAGGCATTTTCGATCATCGACGGCGATACGATCCGGCTTTCGGACGGCACGCGCATGCGGCTGGTCGGATTCAATACGCCCGAAAGCGGAACCCGCGCCGAATGCGGACGGGAAGCTAACCTGAGCGCCCGTGCCTCGGCGCGTCTGAAACAGCTCGTGGCGGGGGTGGAGACGACAATCACGAAGGTTGCCTGTGCCTGTCCGCCTGGAACGGAGGGCACGAGGAAATGCAACTACGGGCGCTCTTGCGGCATACTGATCGCCGCCGGCAGGGATGTCGGTGCAATCCTGATCTCGGAGGGGCTGGCGGTGCCGTTTGTCTGTTCTGGTCAACGGTGCCCTCCGATGCCGCGTCCATGGTGCGACTAGCCTCCATGTGGATCGTCCGTGTCGTTCCGCCTCCGTGGCCAACGGTCCCGAAAAGCATCATGAACAAGTTCATGATGCGCAAGGCATGCGAAAAGGCCGACCTGCTTTCTGGTTGATGCGCCACAAAGAACGATAGAAGCTGCCACCGTACATATTCCCGAAACACGGTCTGGTTCTGGGAAAGGTGAAATGCGTGGAAAAATTCCTCTCCATTGCGCTGTTCGCGCTCCTGCTGGTAGTCGGCCTGACGATCGGCTTCATGAAGGTGTTGATCTTGATGCCGATGATCATCACGGCGCTCATGTTCAGCATGTTTTTCGCGGTCGCCTCGTCCAGGGACGGACATTGACGGTAATCCTCGCGCTATCCGCGTATAGCGCCATTCATTGAGCCGAGGCCCATAACCGACTTATGCGTCCCGCGACATCCGTGGCGGACCCGCGGGGCGCATGTTCGGGGGCGGAGCCATCTGGCTCCACTCCTGGCGGACGGACATCCGTTCCGGGCGGATCATTGCCGCATGATGGCGAGGCCGACCGCTTCGGCGCATTCGCCATGGGTGTAGTCGAGACGCCGCCAGATATCGTCACCACCGAGTTCGTCGGCAACGCGCGAATAATCGGCGGCATGAAGCATGGCGAGTAGCACGGGGACTTCGCCGGTTGAAACCACGCCGACGAGCTGCCTGATCGTCTCGACGAGCTTGCCATCCGTCTGATCGTTCATCGCGCAGAATCTCTCCGTATAGTCGGACCAGGACCAGCAGTTGCCGATGTCGAGCTCGATGCGCCTTGCCATAGAGGTGGCTCGGTTTGTCTGAACAGCTTTTTGCCGATTTCTAAGTGGTTTCCGGCGCTGTTTATGCCGCGAGGGGAATTGTCTGCGGCTGGTTGAAGTAGACCTGATCCGGGGTTTTCCGGTCA
>Ga0206116_1001411_pt1 | contig 13275 bp, 8 predicted proteins | sample 3A1Ametagenome_FD_178000 | JGI IMG/M metagenome (GOLD analysis project Ga0206116, IMG submission 178000) | Enriched microbial communities from leaf-cutter ant dump, University of Wisconsin, Madison, United States - 3A1A | ecosystem: Environmental > Terrestrial > Nest > Insects nest > Nest dump...
CAAAAAAATACCTCGATGTGGAATCGGCCGATAAATTATATGTGAACGAATATTATACCACTGAGCCCCGGATCTTCGAGGCGCTGGTAGCGGCCTATGATCCCCTGCAATGGTTCGACTACGCGTGGGGGCAATACACACACATCGGATTAGTGTCGGACGTTATGGCCGATGATGTTTATGTAGGAGGAGCCGATGCGAATGACTGTATATACCTGCACCGGATGTCCAATTACGCGGCGTTGCCTACTTCGGTGGTCAGCGATTTGTGGACAACCTTTTACTCCGGCGTAAACCGCTCCAATAATGTTATGCAATATATGGATAACGTGAAAAGTATCTCCGATGCGTCAAAAGCTTTGTACCTGGCAGAAGCTAAAGTGCTGCGTTCTTTTTATTACACATGGTTATGGAAGCTTTGGGGAAATATTCCTTATTATGAAAAAAACCTGGAGTTCCCCTATATCACTAAGCAGAATACAGCCGATGAGGTGTACACAGGTATTGTTACTACTCTGGAGGATGCTATCAATAATGGCGGGCTGCCCATGAAGGTAGCCAGTGGCCAGGAGGGCCGTGTATCCCGGGCGATGGCGTATATGCTGTATGCCGAAGTGGTGATGTATCAAAAAGACCAGGCGCGATATGGTAAGGCGCTTCAGTATATGGAAGAGATCATCAACTCCAAACAATATGACCTTGTGAGCGATTTCGGTTCGATATGGGAAGAAAGCGGAGAATGGTCAACAGAGTCCATATTTGAGATCAACTATTACAGCCGCAATGGGGTACGTTCTTGGGGTAACCCCATCAACGATGGCGGATCAGTATATCCTAAACTTATAGGTATATATAATCTGGCTGGCAGCTCTGATTATGATGGTGGATGGGGCTTTGAGCCTGTTAAAGCAGATGCTTATGCCTTGTACGCCGAAAACGATAAAAGACGCGATGGCGGTATCCTGAACTTTGCGAAATATAAGGAGCAGCACCCCGGAGCTTCTTATCAGCCCCGGTATCAGGATCAGGGCTTCTTTTTAAAGAAATATATTGCCAGGGCTGGTGGAAATGCCAATCACTCTGCCGATGCTGATTTAAACTATAATAATAACTTCCGCGTTTACCGCTATTCTGAGACCCTGTTAAATGCGGCCGAGTTGCTGGCCCGCGGCTCCTCCGGAAGCGGAAGCGCCCAGACCTACCTGGACAAAGTGCGCACCCGTGCCGGCCTTGGCACCATTTCCCCGACGGTCGAAAATATCATCAAAGAGCGCCGGCTGGAGTTTTTGGGCGAAGGAAAGCGTTATTGGGACCTGATTCGTTCAGGGCTTGCTACCCAGTACCTGGTGCCCGATGGGGCGTACCGTACAGGCACATGGACAGAATCCAAAAAGTACCTGCCAATACCGCAATCAGATATCGACGCGGCAGGAGGCACATTAACGCAAAATAATTATTAACCTTAGCAGTGACAGTATTATGAAAAATATATATAGCTATTTAGGAAGCCTGCTTATCATGCTCCTGGCTTTCTCGGCATGTAAAAAAGATATTGCCCACCCTGTGGAAGCAGGCATTCCCCTGGCTTCGGATATTGATGTGGACATTGCGGTGGACCAGGAACTGAACCAGGTAACGTTTACCTTTAAAAATACAGGCGCTTACCCTGTATGGAGTTTCGACGAAAACGGTAAAACCGTCTATTCCACCCTTAGCAAGCTTACCAGGGTTTACAATGCAGCAGGCACCTACTCCGTAAATATCAGGATCGGGAATGCGAACGGGATAAGCGATGGAGCCATTACCAAAACATTTACCATCAATAATTCGCTGGTAGATTTTGATAAATATATTGGCCTCATTGCCGGTAACGGAAGCAAGAACTGGTCAATCGCCCGCAAAGAAGTCGCGCACCTGGCCTGTGGCCCGTCTGGCAGCGACGGTACAGGCTGGTGGAGCGCATCGCCCAACGAAAAAGCCGATTGGGGCGTGTACGATGATGTGCTGACGTTTACAAATGATAAGAAATATACCTACAACCCGGGCCCGGGCGGTACGGTGTATGTGAATAAGGACTGTTCTGTGTTCAGCGAACATAATCCCCATAATGACGCGGACTTTATGGCGCCTGTACAGGAGCAAAAAACTACTTATGATTTTGTTGGGGAAGGTACAGATGTGTTCCTGACATTTCCTGCACAAACACTGTTCCCTTATATTCCCTTCGACCAGGCTTATCAAACGCCGAGGTTTAAAATAGTAGGTATTTCAGCCAATAAGCTTGAGTTGATTTCCGATGACGGCAGTATTGCATGGCATTATATCCTTACATCGGGAGAAGACCCCAAGATCGGAGGCTATGATCCCAATAGCGACTGTAACCTCTGGAAAACGGCAACCTTTACAAATGAGTTCTATTACGCCCCTGGATGGAATCAGATCGCTAATCCCGGATTTACAGCCAGTGGTAATTCGTATCAGGTTACCTTGCCTGCCGCAACAAGCGATACCTGGCAGGCTCAGGTAAAATTCCTGACAAACATAACCACTAATGCCACAAAGAATTATGATTTCTCCGCGGTATTCAATTCGTCCAAAGATCATAATAATGTCACCGTAAAATTGGTGAAGACAGGAGAAGACGGCACCTTCTTCTTCGAAGAAAAGATTTCGTTAAAAGCGTATGAAGATTATGTGTTCATTAAAACGGATATGCCGGGTATTGATATGGATAAAGTGAGCCTGGTGCTCGATTTTGGCGGCAATGCTGCCGAAACAGTGGTTAACGTGAGCCGTGTTGTGCTGAAAGAGCATAGCTGCGACGATGGTACTGTTATTGAAGAGCCTGAACAAGACAATGTAAACTGGCTTCCAAACTCAGATTGTAATATGTGGAAGACGGTAAGCTATACCAACTTCTTCTATTATGCTCCCGAATGGGCCCAGATCGCTGATCCTGCATTTGAGGCCAATGGAAATTCGTATAAAGTTACACTGCCTACTGCAACCGCACTGCAATGGCAGGCGCAGGTGCATTTCCAAACAACGAATATAAGCACCAGTGCCGACAAAAAATACGACTTCCATTGTGTGCTGAACGCGTCAAAAGATATCAGCAACGTAACGGTTAAGCTCACCAAAGTAGGAGATGATAACACCTTCTTTTTTACCGAGAAGGTCAGCCTGAAGGCCTATGAGGACTTTGTGTTCAAAATGCCCGGTATGGATGGTCTGGATATAGATAAGGTAAATCTGGTATTTGACTTTGGCGGAAACCCTGCGAATACGGAAGTTACAATCAGTAACATTATCCTGAAAGAATCGACCTGCAACGAATAAAATGATGATTATGCATGTGCGGCAAAAATCAGTAATGCCGCACATGCTTTTAAAAACAAAATTATGAGGACAATGAACCTGTTTATTTTATCCATGATGGCGCTTGGCTCGCTCTGCTGCAGCAAGGGTGATAACAAAGTGAAAGGAGGGGAAGAGGGCAAGATAAGCTGCTCCGTTTCCCAGATCAGTGCAGATTATAGCGAATCTATTTCCACCGTTGATGTCACCGCTAACCGTGAATGGACGGCATATAGCAACGAGAGCTGGATCACCTGCAGCCCGGTAGGATCTGTTAATACAACCGGGAAGGTAACGGTAACTGTTGCTGCCAATACAACCACTGATGCACGTGAAGGGGCGGTGATCTTTAAAGCAGGAAGCACCCGGGTTACTGTTCCTGTAACACAGAAAGGTAAACCCGCAGCCAATGATGTGGTTACGCCGGAAGGATACAAGCTGGTATGGAACGATGAATTTAACGATGGCAATAAGCCCAGCACTGCCGAATGGTTCTACGAAACCGGTGGCGGAGGCTGGGGAAACAATGAGTTGCAAACCTACGTTAGCGGCGATAAGGACGGTGATCAGCTGGCCGCGGTAAAGGATGGTATCCTCCGTCTTACAGCAAAGAAAATAAACGGGACGGTTTATTCAATCCGCATGAATACCAATAAAAGCTGGACCTATGGTTATTTTGAAGCGCGCTTGAAACTGACTAAAGGAAAGGGAACCTGGCCGGCGTTTTGGATGATGCCGAAAAACTTTACCGCGTGGCCCGATGACGGAGAAATTGATATTATGGAACATGTAGGCTACGATCCCAACCAGATCCATGCGTCTGTCCATACCAAAGCGTATAACCATACCATCAATACGCAAAAAACAGCCCAAAAACTTATTCCTACTTCGCAGGATGAGTTTCATGTATATGCGCTTGAATGGACGGCAGACTTTATAAAAGCATACATAGACGGAGCATTATACTTCACTTTCCAGAACGATAAGAAGGGGGATAAAGACACCTGGCCTTTCAACACACCGTTTTACCTGAAGCTGAACCTGGCCTGGGGTGGTGATTGGGGCGGTGCACAAGGCATAGATGAATCTGTACTGCCCGCGACTTATGAAATTGATTATGTAAGGGTATTTCAGAAAAAATAAGGGGCATACGTCTCAATCCCGACTGCAATATAAAAACCGGTGTGTTTTCGTATATAAAACCACCGGTTTTTTGTAGTTTTAATATTTTAGGACTTAGCCTGTTCTTTAATGAAAAAGGTTTTTTTATTTACTATTTTACTTTGTTTGATCGCCTGCCTGGAGGCCCAGGAGCTTATTAAAACAAATGATGTAGTGGCGCACGACCCGGTGATGATGAAAGAGGGGGATACATTTTATCTTTTTACAACAGGTTTTGGTATATCCGTATGGTCTTCTAAAGACATGCAATACTGGCAATGGGAAAATCCGGTTTTTGAGAAAGCACCGCAATGGGCTGTGGATACCATTCCGGGATTTAAAGGACATATATGGGCGCCCGATATCTATTTTCATAAAGGACTGTATTACCTGTATTATGCTGTATCGGCATTTGGTAAGAACACTTCCGCTATTGGCGTAGCTACCAATAAAACATTGAACCCTGCTTCCCCAGGGTTTAAATGGACAGATCATGGTCGCGTGATACAATCTTATCCCGGTATTACGAACTGGAATGCAATTGATCCTAATATTATTGATGATAAAAAGGGCAATGCTTACATGAGCTTCGGTTCTTTCTGGGATGGTTTAAAGCTGGTAAAACTAAGTAAAGACAGGCTTTCCGTAACAGGAGATGTAAATAAAATTCCAACTGTTGCCAGTCGCAAACCAGCACCGGGAGCTCCCAATCCGCCGGCAATAGAAGATAACCCCAAAGATGCCGGAGGTAATGCCATAGAAGCACCGTTTATTTTTAAAAAGAATGGCTATTATTATCTTTTTGCGTCTATTGATTATTGCTGTAAAGGCGCGCGGAGCACGTATAAAATGATCGTGGGGCGGTCTAAAAGAGTAACGGGTCCGTATGTAGATGATAAGGGAATTGACATGGCCAAAGCCGGTGGCCGGTTGGTTTTAAAAGGCGATGATCGCTGGCACGGTGTGGGGCATAATGCTGTGGTCAGCTACGATGGTAACGACTATCTTGTTTTTCACGGGTATGATGGAAATGATAACGGGCGCTCAAAACTGCGTATCGAAAAAATGAACTGGGATCAGCAAGGCTGGCCTGTAGTGGAATAAATGGACGGGTGCTGTCTCAAAAGGGATAAGTTTTTTTGCTACGAAGGCATTAAGTTACAGAAAGAGAATACTTTATGTCCATGCACTCGTGGCAAATTGTTCTTTTGATACAACTTCATTTAAAGTTTTTTAAGTAATGCCGGTTTTTAAGAGCTATGTGTGGCGTCCACGCCGCGCAGATTAATGTTGTCGCCTCAAGGCGATAATTAAACGTAAAATGTTATGTATCTGTTATGTTGGATAGCCCATCCTTTTTCGTCATATTTGCTGTAATAATTAAGGAGCATTTACATTTATAATGACTCCTGCCCGTATTATATCCAACCGTAAAATATCCGCCATGAAGAGTTATTTGCTTGCATTTGTGTTCTTATGGTCGCTGACTCCATTTTATTCAAATGCCCAGAAAGCGGCTGTTAAGAAAACGGCAGCTATACCTTATACTTTAAAGATTGATAAAAACATCTCTGATTCGGCTTTGGTCGACCTGGTGCAAAAGCAAACGCTTCGCTATTTCTGGGACTTTGCACATCCGGTGAGCGGACTTGCACGCGAACGAAGCAATATTACTTTTGCTCATGGCCATGAGGTAGTAACCACCGGTGGTACAGGCTTTGGTATCATGGCCATTATTGCGGGAGTAAACAGGGGGTGGATAGAAAGAGATACGGCAGCACGCTTTTTATTAAAGATGGTAAAATTCCTCTATAAAGCAGATGCTTATCATGGTGTTTTCCCACATTGGCTGAATGGAGAAACCGGCAAAACCATTCCTTTTGGCCGGAAAGATGACGGGGCCGATCTGGTAGAGAATGCCTTCCTGTTCCAGGGTTTGCTTTGTGCAAGGCAATATTTTAACGGCGATAATGATGTAGAAAGGCAACTGCGTGGCCGTATCAATGGTTTATGGAATGATATTGAATGGGATTGGTTTACACGTGACGGCCGCGAAGTGCTGTATTGGCATTGGAGCCCCAATAATGGCTGGGCGATGAACTTCCCGCTTCGCGGGTTTAATGAATGTTTGATCACGTACGTGCTGGCCGCCTCATCCACAAGATACCCGGTAGACAGCAAAGTGTACCATCGTGGTTGGGCACAAAGCGACTTCTTTAAGAACGGTAAGCAGTTCTATAATATCACGTTACCCTTAGGCTTTGATTATGGCGGGCCATTGTTCTTTTCTCATTATTCGTTTTTAGGATTAAGCCCTAAAGGTTTAAAAGATCAGTATGCAGATTACTGGCAGCAAAATCAAAACCACACATTGATCAATTATGCGTATTGTGTAGACAATCCCAAAGCATTCAAAGGGTATGGAGAACGCTGCTGGGGACTTACAGCAAGCGATACCTATAATGGGTATGATGCGCATTCCCCCACTAACGATCATGGTACTATAACGCCTACTGCAGCGCTCTCGGCGTTTCCCTATACGCCTGATAAATCCATGAAAGCATTAAGGCATTTCTATACAGACCTGGGAGATAAAATATGGCGTGAGTATGGGTTTACAGATGCCTTCAATGAAACCCAAAAATGGTATGCTGAGTCGCACCTGGCTATAGACCAGGGCCCGATCGTTGTGATGATAGAAAATTACAGGACAGGACTTTTGTGGAACCTTTTCATGAGCTGCCCTGAAATTCAGGATGGGTTAAAAAAATTAGGCTTTCAAAGCTCCTACATAAAATAAGAATGATGTTACCAGCTTCAGGAACATATATCAGCGGTCTTGCGACACTCCGTTCAACAATTGTGCTGCTATTAAGCTTGTTGTTTTATTCTTTAAATGTGACTGCGCAACTCCCCTCTCCTGAAGGAGAGGGGGCGGGGGTGAGGTCTTACTGCAACCCCATCAACATAGATTATGGTTATACGCCTATTCCCAACTTCAGTACCTGGGGAAGACATCGTGCTACAGCAGATCCTGTAATTGTAAACTATAAAGGAGATTACTACCTGTTCAGTACCAATCAATGGGGTTACTGGTGGAGCAGTGATATGCTGAACTGGAAATTCATTTCAAAAAAATTTTTACGACCCTGGAATGCAGGCGTGTACGATGAATTATGTGCGCCGGCTGTTGGCATTATTGGTGACACTATGCTGGTATTTGGTTCTACCTACAGCCGCAACTTTACCATCTGGATGAGCACTAACCCCAAAGCTAACGAATGGAAACCTTTAGTAGATTCATTTGATATCGGCGGCTGGGACCCTTCGTTCTTTACAGACGATGATGGACGCCTGTATATGTATAATGGCAGCAGCAATAAATTTCCCATGTACGGCATAGAGCTGGACAGGAAAACCATGCAGCCCCAGGGAACAAGAAAAGAAATGTATCTGTTAGAGCCCTGGCGCTTTGGCTGGCAGCGTTTTGGTGAGCACATGGACAACACTTTTCTCGACCCGTTTATCGAAGGGTCACACATGACAAAGTATAACGGGAAATACTATTTACAATACGGCGCGCCGGGCACTGAATTTAGCGGCTATGCCGATGGGCTGCTGGTGGGCACCGGGCCGCTTGGCCCTTTTGAAGCGCAAAGCGATCCGCTAAGTATCAAGTTAGGAGGTTTTGTCCGCGGGGCGGGCCATGGGGCCACTTTTACAGACGAATACAATAATTATTGGCATGTATCCACAACGGTCATTTCTGTAAAAAATACTTTTGAGCGGAGGCTGGGCATCTGGCCCACAGGTTTTGATGCAGAGGGTACAATGTGGTGCAATACTACTTTTGGCGATTACCCGCATTATATCCCTTCGCCTGGCATAAAAAGCGAATACGGAAAAGATGGATTATCTCCTTATTTCACCGGCTGGATGCTACTGAACTATAACAAGCCTGTGCAGGTGTCTTCGACCTTAGGAGGATATGTGCCTAACAACGCGGTTGATGAGCTGATGAAAACTTACTGGAGCGCAGCAACCGGGAATAGAGGAGAATGGATCCAAACCGACCTGGGAAACCTTTCCACCGTGAACGCCATACAGATCAATTATGCAGACCAGGATGTTGACTCCGGCAAGCTGGGTAAATTCACCGACCAGTATCATCAGTATAAATTATACTATTCTTCTGATGGGGAAAAATGGAATATACTAATAGATAAAAGCAAAAATAAAACAGACATTCCGCATGAATATGTACAGCTCAACAGGCCGGTGCAGGCAAGGTTTATTAAGCTGGAAAATATACACATGCCTACGGGAAAGTTCGCTATTAGCGGGTTTCGGGTATTTGGTAATGGAAACGGGGTAAAACCCGATGCTGTAAAAGATTTTATAGTGCTCAGAACAGAAAAAGATAAGCGCAGCGCTTTTATAAAATGGCGTCCGGTGGATAATGCTTTTGCCTACCATATTTTTTATGGCACCCATCCCGATAAATTATATACCAGCATTATGGTGCATAGTAATAACGAGTATTGGATGAAAGCAATGGACGCACAAAAAACGTATTACTATTCCATTCAGGCCATTAATGAAAATGGTGTAAGTGAAAGAAGTAAAGTGATCAAAGTGGAATGAGTAGTGTCGCCGGGGGGCGACAACATTGCAGATACGAGGCGAGGCGCCTCTTATAGCCTACGAAATGCTGTGTGAAGCGTCCTCGCTTCACACGATTATGCTATCGCCTCCGGGCGATTTAAAAAATGAAAACACCATGAGCTATGAATTTGCAGACGGTTACAAAGTAAGAGACCAGAAAGGATTGTATTTTATGACTTTTACAGTAGTAGGGTGGATCGATCTTTTTACAAGGCAATTGTACCGCGATATTCTGATAAAGAATATGCTTTATTGCAGAACGAATAAAAGTCTGGTTATAGGAGCCTATGTAATTATGAGTAATCATGTGCACGTCATCTGGCAATCCAATGCAGGTGTTCTTAGTGATACTTTAAGGGACTTTAAATCATTTAGTACAAAAAAGTTTATTGAAGCTATTAGTTTTGAGAGAGAAAGCAGGGCGGAGTGGTTATTGCACATGTTCAGATATCATGGGCGGGGAACTAATCAGAACAAAGAGTATAAAGTGTGGTCAGGTGATAATCATCCCGAGGAAATAACAAGTGAAAAATTTTTGAGGACAAAATTGAATTATATTCACGAAAATCCTGTAAGAGCAGGATTGGTTAGAAACCCCGAAGATTATATTTATAGCAGCGCTTCGAATTATATTACTGGCAAAGGTGTGATGGATGTGGATTATTTGCTGTAGTATGTGTCGCCGGAAGGCGACAGCATAATGAATACGAGGCGAGGACGCCTCGTATAGCAAAACGCTTTTCAGAGCAGTTATTAATGCTGTGTGAAGCGTTCTCGCTTCACACGACTATATTATCGCCTTTAGGCGATTTTAAAAAAGTATAAAATAAATTTGTTTAAAATGACAGGTATGAAAAAATTAAAATGGATAGTAGCGATAGCGTTCCTGTTTTTTGCAGGTTCCGTTAAAGCGCAGCAATCCCTCCCTTTCTGGAACGATATACAGAAGTTTAAACAACAGGACAGTGCCGCTTTTCCGGCTTCCAATCAGATCCTGTTCGTCGGCAGTTCCTCCTTTACAAAATGGACCGATGTGAACGACTACTTCCCCGGGTATAAAGTTCTGAACAGGGCCTTTGGCGGGTCTACATTATTAGATCTTATCCGTTATCGATACGAGGTGATATTTCCTTATGCACCAAGGCAGATTGTAATGTACTGCGGCGAGAATGACTTTGCTTCGCCCGATACCCCGTCTGTTGAAACAGTAACGGAAAGATTCAGGATACTGTATAAATGTATAAGGGATAAATATCCCTCAACCCCCTTTGTTTATGTGTCCATGAAGCCCAGCCCCAGCCGTAAACATTTATTTCCTAAGTACAGGGAGGCGAATGAGTGGATCAGGCAGTTCTTGCTAAAAGATAAAAAGGCAAAATTCATTGATGTATATTCTTTAATGCTGAATGAAGACGGCAGTATAATGAGCAATATTTTTTTGGACGACAACCTGCACATGAATGCCAAAGGGTATGCGATCTGGAAAAAGGCCATAAAGCCTTACCTGAAGAAATAAATAATTACAGTTGCTCAAGATATTTTGCTCCACATTGTGTTACTTTGGGTAATGGAAAGGTTTCCCAAGAATGATTTCAGGGGACCGGTATAAAAAATCATTGTTTGCAAAGAGAATATTTTGGAGATGCTTGCACATTTCCTTTTAAAAAGTAAAAAATGCTTTGTATGATAAAGAATCTATGGATCTCTTTCTCGTTTGTTATTTTATTGGTAACGGCCTCCTATGCGCAGCATAATGACGCCGCAATGAACAGTTTCATCACGTCGCTGATGAGCAAAATGACGATTGACGAAAAGATCGGGCAGCTGAATTTACCAAGTGCCGGTGAGTTCACAACAGGAACAGCCACCAATTCTGATATTGGCCAGAATGTAAAAAAAGGGCTTGTTGGCGGGTTGTTCAATATTAAAGGGGTAGAAAAAATAAAGGCTATTCAAAAGGTAGCAGTGGAACAAAGCCGCATGAAGATTCCTATGCTGTTTGGTATGGACGTGATACACGGCTATGAAACTACTTTCCCTATTCCGCTGGGTTTATCCTGCACCTGGGATATGAAAGCTATTGAACAATCGGCACGCATTGCCGCTATTGAGGCCAGCGCAGATGGCATAGGCTGGACCTTTAGCCCTATGGTGGACATAGCACGCGATCCGCGCTGGGGACGGGTCTCTGAAGGCAACGGGGAAGACCCTTACCTGGGATCGCAAATTGCAAAAGCTATGGTAAAAGGCTACCAGGGAGACCTGAAGGCCGCTAATAATATACTTGCCTGTGTAAAGCATTATGCTTTATACGGTGCTTCCGAAGCAGGCCGTGACTACAACACAGTAGACATGAGCCATATAAGAATGTATAATGAATATTTCCCACCCTATAAGGCCGCAGTAGATGCGGGGGTAGGTAGTGTAATGGCTTCATTTAATGAAGTGGATGGTATACCTGCCACAGCCAATAAATGGTTGCTTACAGATGTGCTGCGGAAGCAATGGGGTTTCAACGGTTTTGTAGTAACAGATTATACAGGTATCAATGAAATGATCGATCATGGTATGGGTGACCTGCAGACCGTATCGGCATTGGCTTTAAAAGCAGGTGTGGATATGGATATGGTAGGTGAAGGCTTTTTGAAAACGCTCAAAAAATCTTTACAGGAAAAAAAGATAACCCAGGCCGAGATTGATGCAGCCTGCCGCAGGATGCTGGAAGCAAAATACAGGTTAGGACTGTTCAAAGATCCTTATAAATATTGTGATGAGAACCGGGCCAAAACGGAAATCTTTACAGATGCCAACAGGAAGATAGCCCGGCAGATCGCAGCGCAAAGTTTTGTGCTGTTGAAAAATGAAGGAGGGCTATTGCCGCTTCAGAAATCGGGGAAAATAGCGTTAATAGGGCCTTTGGCCGATGCGGCCAATAACATGGCCGGCACCTGGAGTGTAGCCACAAATCAGGATAGATCTGTTTCGGTATTATCCGGATTAAAGCAGGTTTTGGGCAACAGCGCAGAAGTGATGTATGCAAAGGGCAGTAATCTTACCGCTGATGCTGCGTTGGAGGAAAGGGCCACTATGTTTGGTAAGGGATTGAACCGCGATGCCCGCAGCGAGGAAGAGCTGGCAAAAGAAGCACTGGATATTGCCGCTAAAGCAGATGTGATTGTTGCGGCAATGGGAGAAGCCGCAGAGTTCAGCGGAGAGGCCAGCAGCCGTACGGACCTGAACATTCCAAAAACACAGCAAAAGCTGCTAAAGCAATTACTGGCAACCGGAAAGCCGGTAGTATTGGTGCTGTTCACAGGTCGCCCGCTTACACTTACCTGGGAAGATAAAAACGTTCCTGCTATTTTAAATGTATGGTTTGGGGGTAGCGAGGCCGGGGCTGCTATTGCAGATGTGTTGTTTGGCGATGCCAATCCTTCGGGCAAGCTCACTATGAGCTTTCCGCAAAATGTGGGGCAGATCCCTCTTTATTATGCGCATAAGAATACAGGCCGCCCTTTGCCGGATGGGAAATGGTTCCAGAAGTTCCGCAGCAATTATATTGATGTAAGCAATGACCCGCTGTATCCTTTTGGCTATGGACTAAGCTATACGAGCTTCACTTATGGCGACCTGAAATTAAGCGCTGCTTCCTTAAAAGGAAATCAAACGTTAAAAGCAAGTATTGAGTTAACCAATGCTGGTAAATACGATGGGCAGGAAGTGGTGCAGCTTTATATACGTGATGTTGTAGGTTCTGTTACAAGGCCCGTAAAAGAGCTGAAAGGTTTTCAGAAGGTCATGCTGAAAGCAGGCGAAACTAAAACCATAACATTCAATATTACGTCCGAAGATTTAAAATTTTATAACAGCAATTTAAAATACGATTGGGAGCCTGGCGCGTTTGAAATTATGATCGGCGGCAACTCGCGGGATGTGAAAGCAGCAAAAATAGAGTGGGTGAAGTAATGAGTGATGAATGGTGAGTGATGAGTTTGAATGTTGTTGAAGCGTAGTTGAAGATTGTTTAATAACAGCACAGTTCAACAAGTAGACGGAAAGGGGGTATCAGCTATGTGATATAGAAATTCTATA
>Ga0206116_1001412_pt1 | contig 13273 bp, 10 predicted proteins | sample 3A1Ametagenome_FD_178000 | JGI IMG/M metagenome (GOLD analysis project Ga0206116, IMG submission 178000) | Enriched microbial communities from leaf-cutter ant dump, University of Wisconsin, Madison, United States - 3A1A | ecosystem: Environmental > Terrestrial > Nest > Insects nest > Nest dump...
AGGCCGAGCACACCATCGTAGGGCGCCTTGATCTGGGTCTTGTCGAGTCGCGCCTGGGCCAGTGCCAGGCTGGCGCGCGCGGCCTGTTGCTGACTCTGCGCCTCGTCTAGCGCCTGGGCATTGCTGGCGCCGCGCTGGAATAGCATCTGCGCGCGCTGATGGTTCTTTTCCGCAAGGTCGAGATTGGCGCGAGCCTGGGCGAATTCGGCGCGGGTGATGGCATCGTCGAGGCTGACCAGCAGATCGCCGGTCGTCACCGCCTGGCCCTCGCGAAAATGCAGCGTCGCCAGGCGCCCCTCCACTTCCGGGCGAATCATCACCGACTCGTCGGAACGCAGCGAGCCAAAGGTGATCAGCTCGTCGCGCACCTCCATCTGCCGCACCGCCACGACCTCGACCATCGGGCCTTCGGCTGCACTCACAGGCGCAGCGAACACACCCAGCAACAACCATGGAAGAGCACGCAACAGCATGGTCATGATCAGCCCCTTTTTCTCGGTAGAGGCGGAGTCTAACCGGCCGCTCGGTTACTGACAGCGGCGCAAGTTATTTCCCTATGTTTTTTCGGTCGCCAGCACATCCCGTAGGAGCGGCTTTAGACGCGAGCGTCAACCGTAGTCCGGATGACGCAAGCCTGTAGCCGCGGCTTGCGCCGCGAAAATCGCGGATGAATCCGCTCCCACAAAAGCGTCACTGACGCATGCCTCGGCCGCTGACCAGCAGACGGATGCACAGCGCATAAAGCACCGCGGTAGCCAGCAGCATGAAGCCAATGGCCACACCGATACGGATGTCGGAAACCCCGAGAATGCCGTAACGGAAGGCGTTGACCATGTGCAGGATGGGGTTGCCCAGCGACACCGCCTGCCAGAACGGCGGCAACAGGGTGATGGAATAGAACACCCCGCCCAGGTAGGTCAGCGGCGTCAGCACGAAGGTCGGGATGATCGAAATATCGTCGAAGTTGCGCGCATACACTGCATTGACGAAGCCGCCGAGGGAAAAGATGGTCGCGGTCAGCAGCACCACCAGCACGGTCACACCCAGGTGATGTACCTGCAAGTGGGTGAAGAACAACGACAGCAGCGTGACGATGAAGCCCACGGCCAGCCCGCGCAGCACACCGCCGACGACGAAACCGATGAGGATGGTGTGCGGCGAGACCGGCGAGACCAGCAGCTCCTCGACATTACGCTGGAACTTGCTGCCGAAGAAGCTCGACACCACGTTGCCGTAGCTGTTGGTGATCACCGACATCATGATCAGCCCTGGCACGATGTACTCCATGTAGGTGAAGCCACCCATGTCACCGATCTGCCGGCCGATCAGATTGCCGAAGATGACGAAGTACAGAACCATGGTGATCGCCGGCGGCAGCAAGGTCTGCGGCCAGATACGCACGAAACGACGAACCTCACGGTGAACGATGGTGCGCAGGGCTACCAGGTTGGCGGCAAATTCGCTGTTGAGGTACTGAGAAGTCATAGCGCCACCTTGGCCAGGTTCTTTTCCACCAGGGAGACGAACAGCTCCTCCAGGCGATTGCTCTTGTTACGCAGGCTGAGCACCTCGACCTGCTGTTGCGCCAGTTGCTGGAACAGCGCATTCAGGCCCTGGCTCTTCTCCACCTGCACTTCCAGGGTGTGATGGTCGATCAGGCGCGCGGGATAGCCCTGCAGCGTCGGCACGGTGCTGTAGGAATCCTTGAGGTCGAAGAGGAAGGTCTCGACGTGCAGCTTTTTCAGCAGATCCTTCATGCTGCTCAGCTCGACGATACGACCGTGGTCGATGATGCCGATGTTGCGACAGAGCTGCTCGGCCTCCTCCAGATAGTGGGTGGTGAGGATGATGGTGGTGCCCTGCTTGTTCAGGTCAGTGAGGAAGCTCCACATCGAACGGCGCAACTCGATGTCCACGCCAGCGGTCGGCTCGTCGAGGATCAGCAGACGCGGCTGGTGCACCAGCGCACGGGCGATCATCAGGCGGCGTTTCATGCCACCGGAAAGCTCGCGCGAGGCCACATCACGCTTGTCCCACAGGCCGAGCTGGGTCAGATACTGCTCGGCGCGCTCCTTGGCGATGGAGCGCGGAATGCCGTAGTAGCCGGCCTGGGTGACGACGATGTCGAACACCTTCTCGAACTGGTTGAAGTTGAATTCCTGCGGCACCACGCCCAGGCAGCGTTTGAGCGCGTAGGGCTCGCGGTCGAGGTCGTGGCCGAACACGCTGACCGTGCCGCCGCTCTTGTTCACCAGCGTGGAAAGCACGCCGATGGTGGTGGACTTGCCGGCGCCATTGGGGCCGAGCAAGGCGAAGAAGTCACCTTCGGCGACGTCCAGATCGATGCCGTGCAGGGCCTGGAAGCCGTTGCCGTAGGTCTTGGTCAGCTGCCGAATGGACAGAGCAGTTGTCATGACGTGCCTTTGCGCAATGAATGGAAGTTCGTCTTGATGGCTGCAAACACAGCCATCAAGCCACTAGATGGGTTGAGCCTATCATCAGGTCAGCGCGGTCATCACCGCCTTGCAGTAGGCCGGACGCTCCTTCAGACGCCCATACCAGGCTTGCAGAGCCGGCAGCTCGGGGCGCTGGATGGGCATCTCGAACCAGGCGTAGACGAAACTGCCCAGAGGGATGTCACCCATGGCGAAGCGCTCGCCAGACAGGAAGGGTTGCTCGGCCAGCGCCCGTTCGGGCATAGCCAGTAGCTCGCCACAACGGGCCAGGGCGGCGGCGATCTTTGCCGGGTCGCGCTCTGCCGGAGGCGTGCGCAGGGTGCCCCAGAACAGGTCGCGGAAGGCCGGGGCGAAGGCCGAGGTGGTCCAGTCCATCCACTTGTCGCCGCGGGCACGCAGCGCCGGATTCTCGGGATAGAGATTGCCCGCGGAATAACGCGCGGCAAGGTAGCGGACGATGGCGTTGGACTCCCAGAGCACCAGCTCGCCATCCTCCACCAGTGGCACCAGACCGTTGGGGTTCTTCGCCCGGTATTCGGGATCGTTGACCAGCCCGAAGGCGCCACCGGCATCGATCGCCTCGTAAGCGACACCGGCCTCCTCGGCGGCCCAGAGCGCCTTTCTCACGTTGGACGAATTCTTGCGGCCCCAGATTTTCAGCATCTGTGATTATCCTGTCGTTTCACGAGGCGTCGATTCTAGAGGCAATCCCCCCCTGCTTGGCCAAGGATTTGCGTTGATAACGCATATCGACCAGAGCGAGGTGGCGGATGGACGAATGCATGCCTGGGCTGAGGCACGAAGCAAACACAGCGACAGCCTCGCTACGCGAGGCGCCAACCTACTGCGTTCTTACGGCGGTGGCAGCCTCATCATGAAGATCACCACTCACCAAGACCGCGTCCGTCTCGAACAGATGCGGATAACACCCACGCAGATGGTCGAAGAACAGTTGCTCGGGCAGATCCTCGAACTGGCCGTGGTCATGCAGGTACTCCATGTAGCGCTCGCCCCTGTCGTTGTAGGGATGGAAGACGCTGTCATGCGCACCGTCGAACTCAAGCGGCGCCACCTTGAACACCCGGCACAGCGCCTCGTTGAAGGCCGGCGTGGCCTTGATCCAGCGTCCATTCAGGTACAGCTCGGTATAGCCGTGCATGGCGAACACCTCACTGCGTAGCAACTCCAGCAGACGTGGCGTCGACAGGTGATTGCGCACGTCGGCCAGACCGATACGCGCGGGAATGCCGCAATACCGGGCGCAGGCAGCGAGCAGATTGGCCTTGGGCACGCAGTAGGACTCACCGGCCGCCAGCGCGTGACTGGCCTTCAATGTCTGCGCGTCGAGGCTGAAGGCATAGGGGTTGTAGCGAACCTCGTCACGCACCGCCAGATACAAGGCCACGGATTGACTGATCGGTTCTCGTGACGCACCACGCCAACGTTCGGCGAACTCGACTACCGCGGGATGGTCACTGTCAATGAAGCGGCCGGGACGTAGATAGGTCTGCATGGCGGGTACTCCTGAAGTTCGCTTCAGTCTAAACCTGCCGATTGCGCCACGTTCACGACGATCCGGCCAAGCTCACCGCCCCTGCCGCCATTTATGGCTATGCTCGGGGCGTCGCCCGCTCGAATCATGGAGGAATGCACATGCTCGTCATCTGGTTGCTGGTTCTGCTGCTCGGGGTCGCCTACCTGGCCCATAGCCGTACCGCCGCCCTACCTGCCCTCGGCATCACCGCAGCCTACTTGCTGGCCATGGCGCTGTTCAGCCCGGTGCCGGGCTGGCTGCAACTGCTGCTGTGGATTGTCACCGGCGCTGTTGCGGCGTTCATTCTGCTCGGTGATCTGCGCCGGCAACTGTTCACCAGTCCGCTGTTCGCCTGGTTCCAGCGCGTACTGCCGCCGATGTCGGCCACCGAACGCGACGCCATCGAAGCCGGCACCGTGTGGTGGGATGGCGAGCTGTTCAGCGGCAAGCCCGACTGGGACAAGCTGCTGGCCTACCCCAAGGCCAAGCTGACCGAAGAAGAACAGGCGTTCATCGACGGCCCCACCGAAGAACTCTGCGCGATGATCAGTGACTGGCAGGTTGGCCAGCAGATGGATCTGCCGGAGAAGGCCTGGGAGCACATCAAGCAGCATGGCTTCTTCGCCCTGATCATTCCCAAGGAGTACGGCGGCAAGGGCTTCTCGGCCTACGCCCACTCGCAGGTGGCGATGAAACTGGCCACCCGCAGCGGTGACCTGGCCTCCACCGTGATGGTGCCCAACTCCCTCGGCCCGGCCGAACTGCTGCTGCACTACGGTACCGATGCCCAGCGTCAGCATTACCTGCCGCGCCTGGCGCGCGGCGATGACATCCCCTGCTTCGCCCTCACCGGCCCGCTGGCCGGCTCCGACGCCGGCGCCATGCCGGACACCGGGATCATCTGCAAGGGCCAGTACAACGGCGAGGAAGTGATCGGCCTGCGCCTGAACTGGGAAAAGCGCTACATCACCCTCGGCCCGGTGGCCACCCTGCTCGGCCTGGCCTTCAAGGCCTACGACCCGGATCACCTGCTGGGCGACAAGGAAGACCTGGGCATCAGCCTGGCGCTGATCCCCACCGATACACCCGGCGTGGAAATCGGCCGCCGCCACCTGCCACTGGGCGCGGCGTTCATGAACGGGCCGAACTCGGGCAAGGACGTGTTCATTCCGCTGGAGTACCTGATCGGCGGCCAGGAGTACCTTGGCAAGGGCTGGATGATGCTGATGAACTGCCTGTCGGTCGGCCGCTCCATCTCCCTGCCCGCAGTCGGCACCGGCGCTGCCAAGTTCACCAGCCTCGCCACCGGCCAGTACGCCCAGCTGCGTGAGCAGTTCAACGTACCGCTGGCCGCCTTCGAGGGCATTCAGGAGGCCCTGGCACGCATCGGCGGCAACGCCTGGCTGATGGATAGCGCGCGTATCCTCACCGCCAACGCCGTCGACCTAGGCGAGAAACCCTCAGTGCTGTCGGCGATCCTCAAGTACCACCTGACCGAACGCGGCCGCGAGTGCATCGGCCACGCCATGGACGTGCACGGCGGCAAGGGCATCATCATGGGCCCGAACAACTACCTGGCCCGCTCCTGGCAGGGTGCACCGATCTTCATCACCGTCGAGGGCGCCAACATCCTCTCGCGCAACCTGATGATCTTCGGCCAGGGCGCCATCCGCTGCCATCCGTACGTGCTCAAGGAAATGGCCCTGGCCGATCGTGACGACAAGGATCAGGCACTGGCCGAGTTCGACTCGCTATTGATGAGCCATATCGGCTTCGCCGTCGGCAACGCCGCCAGCAGCTTCCTTCTCGGCCTGACGCTGAATCGCCTGGGCCAGGTGCCCGGCGACGACCTCAGCCAGCCTTACTACCGCGCGCTCAACCGCCTGGCCGCGGCCTTTGCCCTGTGCGCCGACAGCAGCATGATGCTGCTCGGCGGTGACCTGAAGCGCCGTGAGCGCCTGTCTGCCCGCCTCGGCGACGTGCTCAGCCACCTCTACCTGGGTTCGGCCGCGCTCAAGCGCTACCACGACCTGGACTACCCGGAAGCCATTCGTCCGCTGCTGCGCTGGGCCATGGAGGAAAACCTCTACCACGCCGAACAGGCGCTCGATGACCTGCTGAGCAACTTCCCCAACCGCCTGTTCGGTTGCCTGCTGAAAGTGCTGGTGTTCCCGCTGGGCCGCCGCCATCAAGGCCCGAGCGACGAACTGGACGCCGAGGTGGCCGAGATCATCGGTCGCCAGGCCGGCGACCCAGCCCTGGAATCAGTGCTGGAAGGCTGCTATCGCCCGCAGGCCGATCAGGATTCGGTCGGCGCCCTGCAGCATGCGCTGAACCTGGTACAGGCCAGCCAGGACGCACGTAAACGCCTGCATCAGGCGCTCAAGGACGGCAGCCTGCAACCGCCCCCAGGCCAGGACGCCATCGAAGCGGCGATTGCCGCCGGCATCCTCGACAGCGAACAGGGCCAACGCCTGCAAGCGGCCGAAGCAGCGCGTCGCCGGGTGATCGACGTCGACGACTTCGCCAAGGAAGAGCTCAAGCTGAGCCGCGGCAAGGTGCGCTGACTGAAACGGCTCGCGGGAGGGGGCTTTACGCGACTAAAGAAATCCGCGGCTAAAGCTCCTCTTACACGAAGGCCAGCCAAAGGGGACAGCGGGCGCCAGGAACTCTATACTCCTGCGCCCGTTTTACCCTTCAGGAAACCGCACCATGGCCAGCCACCTCGAACACCACCTCGCCCTGCTCAACCACCTGCGCGGCATCCTCGTCGCCCTGGGCGAAGCCGAACAGGTGCTCGACGACAGCCACGCCCTGTTCATCGAGCGCTATGACGAACTGCTCGCCGAACTGCCGCGCGACCCGGTGTCCAGCCAGTATCTGGGCCAGGATCTGATCAGCCAGGTGTTCCACCGTTACCCGCAGATCGCCCACCTGGTACCGCGTGACCTGCTGTGGTTCTTCGGCGGCGATTGCCTGCACTTCATGCCGGACGAGGAAATCGCCCTGTACCAGGCACTCGACGAGCGTCGCTTCGAAGCCGAAGAGAACGATGAACCCTTCGACTGGAATCAGGAAAAGCAACTGCTGGCCCTGCCCACCGACGGTTCCAAGCACTGATCGGCCAATAAACAAAAGGCCCGCACGGTAAACCGGCGGGCCTTTTGTTTTGTGCCTGTACAAACGACAGAAACGAAAACGCCGCTCGATTGAGCGGCGTTTTCGTTTATTTGGAGCGGGAAACGAGACTCGAACTCGCGACCCCGACCTTGGCAAGGTCGTGCTCTACCAACTGAGCTATTCCCGCAGTACAGCTTGAAATGGCGTCCCCTAGGGGACTCGAACCCCTGTTACCGCCGTGAAAGGGCGGTGTCCTAGGCCACTAGACGAAGGGGACCTGGAACTTAATTTGAAACCCTGCCGAAGCAGCATTTCGAAAATCTGGAGCGGGAAACGAGACTCGAACTCGCGACCCCGACCTTGGCAAGGTCGTGCTCTACCAACTGAGCTATTCCCGCATTACAGCTTGAAAGTGGCGTCCCCTAGGGGACTCGAACCCCTGTTACCGCCGTGAAAGGGCGGTGTCCTAGGCCACTAGACGAAGGGGACACACCCCGGAACATCAAGCAACTTTCCGGCTTCCTTCGCTCTGTTTGTAGCATTGCGCTGGAAGTGGCGCGCATTCTATGGAGGCTTTGAGAAGTCGTCAACCTCTCTCTAAAAAATTTTTAAAATCAAAGACTTCAGCTCATAAATTGACATGGCACTAGGAGCCTCGCGGTCAAGCCACTACACTCGGACGAAAATCAGTGCTCGAGAGGTCTCAAGCTGTGTCCCCACTCGTGATAACCCTGCTGATCGTCGGCGGCATCGCCCTGTTAATGGTGATTGCCTACATCAACCACGCCGTCGAAAACAGCAAGCTGGACAAAGCCCGCCAGCGCGCCGACCTGCTCGACCGCATCCGCCGCTGCCAGGACGTTTCCGAGCGCATGCCCGGCCAGTTGATGACGCCCCAGTTGAAGCTGCTATTGAGCCAGCTGCAATTGCAGGTCAGCGAACGCCTGCTGCCACTGGACAAGCAGAACGCCACGCTCAAGAACGATATCGAAGCCCTTCGGGGTCAAGTCGCCCAGGGTGAATCCATCCCGGTGAAGAACCCTCCGACAGCCATCGCCAACGAAGCCAAGGCCAAGGAAGTGCGCTTTCTGCTGGAAAACCTCCATGCCCTGATCACCGGCTCGGTACAAGGTAACCTGCTGCCGGCCAACGAGGGCAAACACTGGATCAAGCAGATCCGCCAGATGCTGGTACTGGTGCATATCGAATTCTTCAGCACGCTGGGCCAGACGGCCCTGCAGCAGAATCATCCTGGCCAGGCACGCCTGGCCTTCGAGCGTGGCGTGCAATACCTGCGCAAACAACCAGATGTAGCGCAGTACCAGGCGCAGCTCAAGCGTTTCGAAGACCAACTGGCACGCGCCAACGCCATGGTGCTCAACAGCACTGCGCCCTCAGCCGAGGAAAGCAGTGAGCTGACCGAAGGCCTGAAGAGCCTGGAAGACGAAGACTGGAAGAAGAAGAACATTTACGACTGAGCCACAGGCGTCCAACGCCAGCAGCCTGACAGGAATTGCAATGAGCCTGACCGTTTATGGAGCACCACTCTCCCCTTTCGTTCGTAAACTCTGCCTGTGCCTGATCGAGAAGGGCCTGGACTACCAACTCGAAGTGGTCATGCCCTTCGGCCAGCCCGACTGGTATCGCGAACTCAACCCGCTGGGCCGTATTCCCGCCTTTCGCGACGGCGACCTCACGCTCGCCGACTCCAGCGTCATCTGTCAGTACCTGGAAGAGCGCTACCCTGAGCGCCCGTCGCTATACGGCGCAGGTGCCGAACAACGGGCCAAGGTACGCTGGCTGGAGAAATACGCCGACTACGAGCTGGCGCCACTATGCACCTTTACCGTGTTCCGTAACCGCGTGCTGAAAGCCACCATGGGCCTGCCCTGCGACGAAGACAAGGTGCAGCAAACGCTCAAGGACAAGCTGCCCAACCACTTCGATTACTTCGAAGCGAGCCTGGGCGATGAGCCCTACTTCCTCGGCCAGCAACTGTCCATGGCCGACCTGGCATTGGCCAGCCAATTGATCAACATGGAACACGGTGGCGAAAGCCTGGACGCCGCTCGCTGGCCGAAGCTGTTTGCCCACTATCAGCGCATCAAGGCTAGCGCCTCCGTCCAGCAGGTGCTGCCGCGCGAACTGCGCACGCTGGAGAAGATCGGCGCCAAACGCTAACGCGCACGAAGCGCCCCCAACCGGTCGCGCCGCGTTCCAGGCGCTATCGTTCAGACGTCGATACCGTATGCCTTGAGCTGGTCGATAAACTGCGCCTCGTCCAAGACTTTCACGCCCAGCTCGCTGGCCTTGGCCAGCTTCGAACCGGCGCCTGGGCCTGCAACCACGCAATGGGTCTTGGCCGATACCGAGCCGGCTACCTTGGCGCCCAGGCTCTCCAGCTTGCCCTTGGCCACATCGCGACTCATCACCTCCAGCGTGCCGGTCAGCACCCAGGTCTGGCCGGCCAGCGGCAAGCCTTCGGCGATCTTCTTCTCGCTTTCCCAGTGCATGCCGAACTCGCGCAGCTGCTGCTCGATAGCACGGGCGCGCTGGGCGTTTTCCGCGCTGTCGAAGAACTCGCGCACGGCCTTGGCCTGCTTCTCCGGCAAGGTCTGGCGCATGTCCAGCCAATCACCACCGAGCACACCTTCCAGGCTGCCGAAGCGCTCGGCCAGCTTCTGCGCAGCGCCCGGACCAACGCTGGGAATATTGAGTTTGTCGAGCATGCCACCAAGGGTAGCGATGGCGGTGAACTCGGCACTCAGCTCGCCCTCCTCCTGCAATTGCAGGCCACACTCACCCAGCAGGGCATCGATCACCTGCTCGTTGTGGTCGTCTTCGAAGAAGCTGTGAATCTCATGCGCCACTTCCAGGCCGACATCGGGCAGGTAGGTCAGCACCTCAGGCAACGCTGTGCGTACGCGCGCCAGCGAAGCCAGGGAGCGCGCCAGCACCTTGGCGGTTTCCTCGCCCACGTCGGGTATACCGAGCGCGTAGATGAAGCGTGCCAGCGTCGGCCGCTTGCTGTCTTCAATGGCCTTGAGCAGCTTGTTGCTGGAGACCTCGGCAAAACCTTCCAGGCCGATGATCTGTTCGTACTGCAGCTTGTACAAATCCGCTGGCGAGCCGATCAGCCTCTCGTCCACCAGTTGCTCGATGGTTTTGTCACCAAGGCCTTCGATGTCCATGGCGCGGCGTGAGACGAAGTGGATGATCGCCTGCTTGAGCTGCGCCTGACAGCTCAGGCGGCCGACGCAGCGGTACACCGAACCTTCGCTGACCGATTCCTTGCCCTTGCTGCGCTTGATCAGCTGGGTGCGTTCCACGGCCGAACCACATACCGGGCACTGCTCGGGAATATGCACCGGGCGCGCGTTCTCCGGGCGCCGTTCCGGCACCACGGCCATCACTTGCGGGATCACGTCACCGGCACGGCGGATGATCACCGTGTCGCCGATCATCAGCCCGAGGCGTGCCACCTCATCCATGTTGTGCAGGGTGGCATTGGCCACCATGACGCCAGCCACCTTGACCGGGTTGAGCCGCGCCACAGGCGTGACGGCGCCGGTACGGCCGACCTGGAACTCCACGTCGAGCAGTTCGGTGAGTTCTTCCTGTGCGGGGAATTTATGGGCGATGGCCCAATGTGGCGTACGTGCACGGAAGCCCAGCTGCTGCTGATCCTCGATATTGTTGACCTTGAACACCACGCCATCGATGTCATAAGCCAGGCTCATGCGCCGCGCGCCGATATCGCGGTAATACTCCAGGCAGGCCTCGACACCCTTGGCCAGCTTCAGCTCACGGCTGATGGGCACGCCCCAGGCTTTCAGCTGTTGCAACATACCCACCTGAGTGGCTGGCAGCTCGCCGCTGACCTGGCCAACGCCATAGCAGCAGAACTCCAGCGGACGGCTGGCGGTGATCTTCGGGTCGAGCTGGCGCAGGCTACCGGCGGCGGCATTACGCGGGTTGGCGAAGGTCTTGCCACCGCTCTCCGCCTGGCGCGCGTTGAGCTCCTCGAAGCCGGACTTGGGCATGAACACCTCGCCCCGCACTTCCAGCACTTGCGGCCAGCCATCGCCCTGCAGCTTGAGCGGCACATTGCGGATGGTGCGCACGTTGCTGGTGATGTCTTCACCCGTACTACCGTCACCACGCGTGGCACCGCGCACCAACTGGCCATTCTCGTAGCGCAGACTGACAGCCAGACCATCGAGCTTGGGTTCACAGCTGTACTCGACCTCGGCGCCGCCGCCGAACAAATCGCCGCCCGAAAGGCCCAGGCCATTCTGCACACTACGGTCGAACGCCAGCAGATCATCCTCTTCGAAGGCGTTGCCCAGGCTGAGCATCGGCACTTCGTGACGCACCTCGCCAAAGGCACTCAACGCCTCGCCACCGACACGCTGGGTCGGCGACTCCGGCGTCACCAGCTCCGGATGCTCGGCTTCCAGCGCCTGCAACTCACGGAACAGACGGTCGTACTCGGCATCGGGTACGCTCGGCTCGTCCAGCACGTAATAACGGTAGTTGTGTGCGTCCAGTTCATTGCGCAGTTCGGAAATACGTTGGGCGGCGTCGGTCATGCTCGGTCTCTCAAACGAAAAGAGCAGCCTTGGCTGCTCTCTTTTGACTTCGTGTACGGGTCAGCGTTTCTGCGTCAGTTGCCGGCGTTCGAACTCGACGATGCGCTGGCGGTAGTGTTCGATGGTCTGCGCGGTCATCACGCTGCGCTGGTCGTCCTTCAACTCGCCACCCAGCTCATGAGCCAGTTTGCGCGCGGCGGCGACCATCACGTCGAAGGCCTGCTTGGGATGACGCGGGCCAGGCAGGCTGAGGAAGAAGCTCACGGCGCGGGTACTGAAACCTTCGATATCGTCGAGATCGAAAGTGCCAGGCTTGAGCGCGTTGGCCATGGAGAACAGCACCTCGCCATTACCGGCCATGCTCTCGTGGCGATGGAAGATGTCCATTTCACCGAAACGCAGGCCGCTCTCGAGGATGTTCTGCAGCAGGGCCGGACCCTTGAAACCAATCTCGTCACGCGCCACCACGTTGATTACCAGCACCTCTTCGACCGGTGCGGCATCGGCAGCCGGCTTGGCAGATTTCTTCGGTTCCTGCGGTTCATCATCGACCGGGTTGAGCAAGGTCGGTACCGGCTCGTCGACGGCCAGATTGAGGTCACCCTGCTGCGGCTCGTTGCGCGTGCGGCGCGGCAGATCCTTGGCGCTCATCGACGGTAGATCGTCTTCATCCAGTTGCGGTTCGTGATCACGATTGACGACACGCGGTGGGCTGAGCAGATCCGGATCGCTGTCGTCATCCGGCATATTGGCGAAACTGCGATCCAGCTTGAACTTGAGCCGACCCTTGCCGCCGCGCATGCGACGCCAGCCGTCGAAAAGAATGCCAGCGATAACGATGATGCCAATAACGATCAGCCATTCGCGCAGACCGAATTCCATGAAATACCCGACCCTTTAAAAATTCTGGTGAAAAAAAGATCCAATCAACCGGATCACAACTCAACTATAAAACGCGGCGCCAACTCCATGTTCTATCTGACGTTTTCCGCGTGTAACAAAAGTGGGCAATAAGCTAGCACGACGAAAGACAACTTTACACAGGGAGCCACATAAGGTTTTGCCTATATTCAGTTAACCTAACAGCGTTCTGCCATCACGCATCCACCATAGCCAGCGCCTCCTCGACATCCACCGCCACCAGGCGCGAGCAACCCGGCTCATGCATGGTAACCCCCATCAATTGATCGGCCATTTCCATGGCAATCTTGTTGTGGGTGATGTAGATGAACTGCACCGTCGCCGACATCTCCTTGACCAGTCGCGCATAACGACCGACGTTGGCATCGTCCAGCGGCGCATCCACTTCGTCCAACATGCAGAACGGCGCCGGATTGAGCTGGAAGATGGAAAACACCAGTGCCAAAGCGGTCAACGCCTTCTCTCCACCGGAGAGCAAATGAATGGTGCTGTTCTTCTTGCCCGGGGGCCGCGCCATGATGGTTACACCGGTATCGAGTAAATCTTCGCCGGTGAGTTCCAAATAAGCGTTGCCGCCACCGAAAACTTTTGGAAAGAGTGCCTGCAAACCGCCATTGATCTGATCGAAGGTATCCTTGAAACGATTGCGC
>Ga0206116_1001413_pt1 | contig 13258 bp, 7 predicted proteins | sample 3A1Ametagenome_FD_178000 | JGI IMG/M metagenome (GOLD analysis project Ga0206116, IMG submission 178000) | Enriched microbial communities from leaf-cutter ant dump, University of Wisconsin, Madison, United States - 3A1A | ecosystem: Environmental > Terrestrial > Nest > Insects nest > Nest dump...
TGCTGAAGATGCGTGTGCCGTTGCCCGAGCCCAGGTTGTCGGCGCTGATGTCGATGGAGCCGGCGCCCTCGGTCAGCAAGTTGCTGCCGCCATGCAGGATGAACGCATCGCCCGTGCCGCTGCTGCTGGCCTGCACGGCGGTGATGTTGATATCGCCGCCGCCGGCATCGATGGTGCTGGCGGAGATGTTCATCGCGGTGGCGTTGGAGCCAGCGGCGAGGCTGGAGGAGGTGGCGCCACGAATGGTGACGTCACCACCATTGGTGTCGATCAGGCTGGAGCGGATCAACACCCCGGTGCCGCTGCTGACGTTGGTGCTGGCGAACGAGCCGCTGGGATCGATGGCGCCGCTGATGGTCAGGTCACCGCCGTTGGTGCGGATGGTGGCGTTGTTCAACGCCACCGAGCCGTTGCCGCTGTTGTTGAAGTTCGACAGCAGCGACACGTTCAGCGTGGCGCCGTCGGCGTGGGTGATGCTGGTGCCGGTCATGTTGATGTTGCGGTGGGCGACCAGCGTCAGGCTGGCGTTGCCCTGTGCCTGAACGTTGTCCAGCACGTTGATGTCGCCGGAGGTGCCAGGGCCGGACGAGGTCTGCACGATGATATTGGCACCTTCGCTCAGCGAGGCGTTGAGCGTGGCCGAGCTGAGGGTCGAGCTGGCGCCGGCGTTCGGGGTGAACGGGCTTTCGCTGGAGGTGCCGGTGCTGGCGCCACTGGTGATATTGATGTTGTACGGGTCGAGCAGCCAGGTGCCGCCTTTGCCGGAGGCCGCGCTGAGGTCGACGCGACCACTGACGTCCAGTGCATGGGCCGAGGTTTCCACCAGGCCACCCTTGCCACCTTCACCACCGCCGATGACGCTGATATTGCCGTGGAACTGGGTGCTGTCGGTTGCCCAGAGAATGACCTTGCCACCGTCGCCGCTGTTCAGCGCGTCGGCATCGATACGCGCGTCCTTGCCCATATGGGTAGCGCTGGCATGCTGCAACGATCCCGTGCCCTGGTAGTCGCCGCCGAGTAGCACGGTGCCGCCGCCGGCATCGCCGCTTGCGTCGATACGTGCAGCGTCGAACAGGCCGACGTATTCGCCGGTCATGGTCACTTCGCCGCCACGTTCGCCGGCATTGCGGCCGGAGACGTCGAGCACGCCGCTGCTGGCCACCACGCCGCTGTCACCGCCGTCGAGGACGATGCGGCCATTGCGCTGCTGCAGGCTGCTGGCCTCGATCACGCCTTCGTTGTTGACCACCTTGCTGAGCATGGCGTCGCTGGCGCGTGCACTCATGATCACGGTGCCGCCGTTGGCTTGCAGCAGGCCCTGGTTGACCACGCTGGCATCGATGACAGCCTCGTCGACCTGCATGTTGATCAGGCCGTCGCCGTGGTAATCGAGGGTGATCTTCTCGCCGCCGCCGAGCACCACTGAGCCCATCTTCGCGACCACCGTGCCTTCGTTGCGCACCTGGGCACCGAGCAGGGCGACGCTGCCGCCGTCAGCCGCACGGATGGTGCCCTGGTTGATCACCGTACCGCCTGCGACCTTGCCGTCGAACTGCAGGCGCCCGGCCATGAAATCGTTATCGGCGATGTCCAGGGCACTGGCCACCAGGCCGCCGACGTTGACTGCGGCGCTGCTGCCGAACAGCACGCCGGTGGGGTTGATCAGATAGACCTGGCCATTGGCATTGATCTGGCCGAAGATCTGCGAGGCGTCGCTGGACAGCACGCGGTTGAGCGCCACCGATGAGGCGCCCGGCTGGTGAAAATTCACCGTGGCATCACGGCCGACATTGAAGGTGTCCCAGGTGGCGATCAGCTTCTGGCTGTTCTGGTTCACGTCGAGCACATTGCCGGATTGATTGATGCTGCCGCTGCCGGCAGTGATCTGGCCGTTACTGGGCAGGGCGTTGTTGTCCAGCGCCATGGCGTTCAGCGGCATCAGGCCGTGCATCACGCACAGCACGGCGTAGCTCAGCGGCTTGAGAGAAGGCAGTTGCGGGCGACGGCCGCGACGGGTGTTTTTATTGTTCACGGTCATCTCCTCAGAACGAATAGTTGAAGCCGGTGCCGATGGCGTTGATGGTGGTGCCGACGCCTGGCGAGTAACCGCTTGCAGCGTAGGCGCCGGCCACGGCGAAGTTGTAGTTCGACAGTGAGGCGTTCTTCAGCAGCACGTAGTGGGCGAACACCTCGGTGTTGCGGGTGAAACGATAGCCGACGCCCAGGGCGTACTGGCGCGCACCCATGCCGCTGGTGTCGCACTCGATACCGCTGGCGGAGATCATCGAGCATTCGCCGGGCAGGGCACGGGCGTAGCTGGCACGCAGGCGCCAGGCGCCGATGCGATGGCTGATGCCGAGCATGTAGGCGCGGCGGCGGTACTCGGACAGGTCGCTGAAGCTGACGCTGTTGTTGATCACGTCGTCTTCGGAGTAGTAGAGCTCGTCGGCCACCAGCGACAGCTGGGTGTTGCCGAAGCGGTAACCCAGGCCGAAGCGGAAACTGTAGTCGTTCGACGAAGTGCCCTCGGTGATGTGGGTGTTGCTGCCCACGCCGCGGGCGTTACGCCCCAGGTTGGCGATACCGAAGTAATTGACGTGGCGTTCGGCGGCGGCGACCGCGGTGAAGCCGCCGTTCTTGTAGGTGACGCTGCCACCGTAGATGTAGCCCCGGTCGACGTCTTCTGCTGCTCGCATGCCGTTGTTGGAGTAAGCCAGTTTGACCTGCAGGCCGTGCCACTCCGGTGACCACCAGGCAACCACGCCGGACTGACGACGGTTGAAGGCTGCATCGGAGTTGACGCTTTCGTCGGCCTGGCTGAGCGGGCCGGACACGTTGCTGGCCAGGCTGCTGTTGAAACCGGGCGAGCCGATGATGTTGTAGTAGGCCGCGCTGGTCTTGCCGAAGAAGGGATCGAGGCCGGTGGTGCTTTCCTTCAGCGGCATGTCCCAGACACCGTAGAGCAGGGTACCGAAGCGGTCATCGTCGAGTGCCACGCCGGAGTTGCGCAGACGCGTGTTGGGCGAGATCGACAGAGGAGCGCTGTCGTCGCCGCTCAGGGTGTAGTTCACCGAGATGCCGTATTCCAGCTGCCACAGAACGCGCGTGTCGTCGTTGATCGGGATGCCGGCGTGGGCGCCAATGTAGGAGACGTTGTCGCGTGCACGCCAGTAGCTGGACATGTTGCGGCCATTGGCCGTGGCCAGCTTGCTCTGGTCGGCTGGTGAGGCGCGGGTGGAATCGCGGCGGTCGATGTATTCCGGTACCAGGCCGAGCGATCCGTAGAGCACCAGTTCGGTGTTCTTGCTGCGGAAGTCCTCGCGGCTGCCGACGTCCTTGGCCAGGCCGGCGAAGGCCTGTGGCGTGCCAGTGACCGAGAGCCAGAAGCGCTTGTTGTCGCGCTCGTCGCTGATCGGGTCGTCACCCGGCGAGAAGGCCAGGCTGGCATTCATCACCAGGTCGCGGTGATAGACGTTGAGGCCCACGCCATAGCCGTAGCGGGTCAGGTGGTTTTCGCTGGCATCCCAGGGGGTCTTGTTCACCCGCACGCGACCGCCGTCGGCGAACAGGGTGGCTTCGGCGATGGCGCCGTAATAGCGGCCGAGGTATTTGCGCAGCTCCAGGCGGCCGAGCACGCCTTCATCGCCTGCGGCTTCGCCGACCGGATAGGCGCGTACGCCGTTGGGGCCACCGAGGCTGAATTTCTCCGAGGCATCGAGGTTCTTGTCTGCCCACTGGCCGCTGATGGAGGCGAACAGCGAGTAGCCGCCGCCCAGCTCCTGCAAGCGACTGAACGCCAGGTTGGCCTTGCGATAGCGGCCGGCAGCATTGGCGGTCAGCTCATCGAGGGCTTCATCGAGCGGAGTGTCCTTGTTCAGCTTGCCGATGCCGTATGCCAGGCTCCAGCGGTTGCTGCCGGCCCAGTCGTCGCGCCAGTCGCCATAAAGCGTGGCGCTGCGGAACACGGCGGATTTCTTCACCGCGAAGGCGCCGGCCTCGTCCTCGAAGTGACGATGCTCTTCGGCCAGGTTGAGCGAGATGTTGGCATCACGGCTGCGCAGCAGCGAGCTGTCGAGAAACACCGAGGAAACGATGGCGGTACCGCTGGCGTCAGCGGTCTTCAGGCTCTTGCCGATGGCGTATTCCATCTCGGCGTAGTTGGCGCCCAGGGTGAGGCCACTGGCGCCCAGCGGCTGGCGGTAGCCGAGGCCGCGAATCTCTAACCCCTCGAAGCTGTTCTGGCCATTGAAGAACAGGCTTTCGCCGAAGCCGAAGGCGTCGTTGAGGCTGACGTTACTGGTGACCCGGTTGGCACCGGTGTAGTAGTTGCCGTGGTTGTCGAAGCTGACGCGGCCCGTCCAGGCGGTCATCTCGCTGAGCTTGAGGACGATGTCGGAGGCGCCAGGTTCGCGCGATGGTTGCAGCACGGCCCGAACCGAAACCCCGGCAATGTCGGACAGGCGCAGTAGCACACGCTCCAGATCAGCCTCGCGGATCACGCTGCCGCTGGGAATGGCGTCGATGAAGCGTTGCTGCATGCCAGGGCGCAGACGCACATTGCTGTCGGCTTCGGCGCGCACGCTGCCGACGCGGCCTTCCTGCACGCCGATGGTGACCACGCCATCATTGATCTCCTGAGCGGGCAGGTAGGCGCGGGCCACCAGATAGCCGCGACTGCGATACAGCTCGGTGACGCGCGCAGCGGCCTCGCGCAGGCCGGCGAGATTCAACTCTCGACCGGCATAGGGGGTAAGCTCCTGCTGCAGGCGCGATTCGCTGATCTCACGGTTACCGCTGAGTTTGAAGGCATTCACGCGAAAGGCGGCGGAGGCCTGTTCGGCCGGATTGACGGCGGCCTGGCCACGGTCATCCTGAGCTTCGATGCGTACATTGCCGCGCGGCGCATCCTGAGCGCGTTCGGCCGGGCGCAGGATGTCGCGGTTGTTGTCGAACAGCGTGCCGGCGGAGGGCAGGGGTTCGGCCTGAGCCTGGGCAGCGAGGATCGCCGCGGCCAGCAGGGTCAGATTGCGCGGGTGCAGCACCCGGCGTACCTGGGCGGAGGTGAAGGTCGAAGTCATGGCAAGCTCGTTGTTGTTTTTGTGAGTCGGGCAGACGGGGTATCAGCGCTTGGGAAACAGCGTGTCGGCGACGATTTGCGTGGCCAGCAAACGGGCCGCGTTGTGGCCGATACCGGCGACCGTGATCTGTGGGTGATGGATCGGCACCCCCCACTTGCTGGAAAGGAAGGCCTCGTAGCGCAGGTAATTGAGCTGGCGCTCGACCCGATGCGCGCCCTGCATGTTGGCGCCGCAGGTGCGATCCAGCACGCGGTGCCACGGGTCGTTGTCGCGTTCACCGACCATGAAGGTCACGTCGCGGGCGGCGTAACGGCGAAACAACTGCTCGGTGCCGAGGTTCTGCCGGGTCAGATAGAAGGGCGCGCGATCCAGGCCGTAGCGATAGCGGCTGAAGCTCGGGCACATGACGGTGCGCACCGGTTTGAACGAACCCTCCTGCAGGCGGCTGTCTTCGATGTAGACATAGGAAGACGGAGCAGAAATGACGTAGCGAACCTTGATTCCGGTAGTGGCGAGGCGCTCGTCGCCGTCGCCGAGAATGCTGTAGCGCTGCATCAGCTGGCCACCGGCGGAGTGGCCGATCAACACGATCTCCTGCAGGGCGGGAAAATGCTGGCGGTCGGCCAGATACAGCAGCAGGTCATCCAGTACCGCGAAGGCGTCGATGCCGCGGCGACCTTTGCTCGATGCGGTGCCGTGCATCCATTTGTCACGAGCCCACAGCGGCATGTCGCTACCGGCGCGGCTGTCCTCGGCGGTAAGGAAATTCAATGACAGCAGCAGGGTGTCGTTGGCGTCGAATCCGGCTTTCTTCAGCAGGCTCTGACCGTATTGGTAGTAGTCATCGGCGTTACGACGCACACCGTGGACCACCACCACGGCACGTGAGATCGGGCTGGCGCCAGTCAGGTCGGTATTGGCAAAGGCGAGGAAGTTGTAAGGCTCGTTCTGGCCCAGCCGCAGCAGTTGCGGGTTGGCGCTGGCGAGGCCGCAGTACAAGATGCTGGTCAGCAGGGCGATGGCCAGGGCGGCCTGTCTGCAGAGGTTCGGGCCTCGCTTGAGCAGAGAACTCAGGGGCCAGAGAACGTCGTACGGCATATTCCACCTCGGCAGAGAGCGCGGCACACCACACAAGACGCTGGCATGTCGCTAAGTCGTACCCGCTGGTTGGCAGCGCAGGTCGACCTGGTTGATTGGAGTTATGGCGACGATGCTAACAGCGGTTTTTCGCTAGATAAAATATCTTGAAAATAGCCATTCGATACTTTTTGGATATTGGTTTGCGGGTGCTGCATACGTTGGGCGTAGCACAAGTAGGGTGCGCCATGCGCACCAGTCGTTTGGCCATCTCGATGCTTGCGGTTCGCTCGGTGCGCACAGCACACCCTACGGGGGTGGTGACGCTGGATGGGGGTAGGGTGCGCCATGCGCACCAATCGCTGTGGGCAATCTCGGTTCTTGCGGCTCTCTCGGTGCGCACGGCGCACCCTACGGGAGGTGGCACCCGATGAGATCTTGTTGGTACTTTTTAGGTATTGACTAGATATTTTTAATATATTTCATATCTCTCATGCATGCCGCTAGCATCGGCAGGGCTGCTCCACTGCACGGCAGCCGAGCCCTCACTGATACCGAGCGGAACTGAAACCATGAGAACAAGAAAGACCCTGCTTCACCTCGCTGTCGTCTATGCGTTGTTTGCCTCTTCCGGCGCCATAGCGGCCAATACGGCCGAACTGCCATGCCGCACCACGGCCGAATGCGCCGAGCAGGCGCGCAAGATCGGCGCGACTGTGGATAAATCGGCGCTCAAGGGCGGCGCCTACGAGAGCCAGTTCTCCTGGTTGAACCGCATCAACAAGGCCTCGATCGTCATGCTGACCGAGGAGGGCATCGTCTCCGCGCCGCAGGGCCGACGCATTGCTGGTGGTGTGCAACACGTGGTCGATCAGGCCACCCAGCCGGGGGGCAAACGCCCCAGCGACGTGTTGCAGGTCGAGCAGATCATGATCGACAAGATCGGTCCCGAAGCCTCGCTGATTCACTCCGGGCGCAGCCGCCAGGACATGTACGCCACCTATCGCCTGGCCGTGCTGCGTGCCCAGGTGCTGGATTACAGCGATGCGCTCAATTCGTCGCGCGCCCGTCTGCTGAAGATCGCCGGCGACAACGTCGACACCCTGATCCCGGCCTACACCAACGGTGTGCAGGCCATGCCGATCAGCTACGCGCACTACCTGCTGGCCTTCGAAGCCGCCTTCGAGCGCGATGCGCAGCGTATTCATGAACTCTATGCGCGCCTCAACCTCAGCCCGATGGGCACGGCAGTGCTGGCCAACTCCGGCTGGCCGCTGAACCGCGAGCGCCTGGCCACCCTGTTGGGTTTCGATGGCGTGCGCGAGAACTCGCTGGATTCCAGCCAGGTGTCGACCTTCGACATCCCTCTGGAAGCGGCGGGTATCGCTTCGTCATCGGCCATCCGCGTCGGTGCGCTGATCGGTGATATCCACACCCAGTACCACCAGACCCGTCCCTGGTTGCTGCTCGAGGAAGGCTCGACTTACACCAGCAGCGCCATGCCGCAGAAGCGCAACCCTGGCCTGCTGATGCGCACCCGTGAGTCGGCGTCCGATGTGGTGGGCCTGGCCGGTGCCACCACCATTCGCGCGCACAACGTCACCACCGGCATGACCGACTACAAGGCGGCATTCGACGACCTCGGCCTGTTCGGCTCGGCTGCCGACATGTTCGAGCGTCTGAACCTGGTGCTCGATGCGCTGGTGATCAACCCCGAGCGGGCCATGGAGGAACTCGACGCCGACTGGACGACCTCAATGGAACTGGCCGATACGCTCGAACGCGAGCACAAGGTGCCGTTCCGCATCGGCCACAGCTTCGCCTCGCTGATCGTAGGGCAGGCGCGTGACCAAGGCTTGCTGCCGAAGGAGTTCCCTTACGCCGACGCGCAGAAGCTCTTCACCAAGGCTGCGCAGAAGTACAACTGGAAGGATCAGCGTCTGCCACTGAGCGAGAGCGCCTTCCGCGCCACCCTGTCGCCACGCACCATGGTCGAGACACGCCAGGGCACCGGCGGCCCGCAGCCTGCCGAGGTCAAGCGCATGCTGGCCGAGGCGGGCAAGCGCCTGCAGGCGGACGAGCGCTGGATGACTGAGCGTCGTCAGCATCTGATCCAGGCGGACGAAGCGTTGGACAAGGCCTTCGCCAAGCTCCTGCCGGCTTCCCGCTGATTTCGGGTGGCGAGGTTTTCCCAGCCTCGTCGCTCATTTTCGTCAGGAGCGTGAACCATGGAACATCCGCGCCGCTACATCCTGCTGCTCTGTTCGGTCGTCCTGGCCAACATGGTCTTCAGCGAGACGGCGGCGCGCCGAGCGGAATCCGCCACACCTGTCGATGGCAGGGTGCAGTTACTGCGACTCAATGATGCCGCCGGTAACTTCGCCCTTCCGCTTGCAGCCAACGCCGACCTGTACAACCTGCCGCGAGACATCCGGCGTGTGGTCGTGCGCATCGAAGACGACTCGAACTCCAGCGAGGCGTTACTCGATACGCATGACGGCACACTGGTACTCGTGCCGCAGTTCAGCGTCGTCGATGGCCGCAATCAACCCACGGATCTGCCCGCTTGGCACAGCGAGCAGGCCTGGGTCGACGGTGAGGCGTCCAGCGAAGGGCGGCTCGGTCTGTCAGCGTTCACGGTTCTTGATGCTTTACTGGGCTACCTGGGGCGCACTAGCCATTTCCCGCAATTGCAGGAGGTGGTTTTCGTCGGTCGTGGCACGACGGCCGATCTGGTGGAGCGGCATGGCTTGCGTCCACAGGTAGCCACTTCTTTTCGTATTCGACATGTGAGGGCGCAGCTGGCTCGCCGCTGACGTCAGCCCAGCACTTCTCGCAGCTTCTGCTTGTCCACCTTGCCATCCCACTGGGCGATGACCACGCAGGCCACACAATTGCCGAGCACGTTGGTCACCGAGCGGCATTTCATCAGACGTTCCACCCCGATCAGGATGCCGATGCTCTCCAGCGGCAGGATATTCAGCACGCTGAGCGTGGCGGTGAGCGTGACGAAGGCCGAACCCGCGACACTGGTCGAGCCCAGTGAGGTCAGCAGACTGACCAGCAGGATGGTGCCCAGTTGTAGGGCGTCCAGTTCGACGTGAGCCAGTTGGGCGAGAAACACGATGGCCACGGCCAGGTACAGGTTCGAGCCATTGAGGTTGAAGCTGTAGCCGGCGGTAAGCGTCAGGCGCACGGTCTGGCTGTCGCAACCGGCCGCTTCCAGTTTATCGATCAGACGGGGCAGGGCAGCGACCGACGAGCCAGTGGCGGCTACCAGCAGCAGTTCCTCCTTGACGTAGCCGACCAGGCGCCAAAGCCGGCAACCCGCCAGTCGCAGGGCGATGGCCGGCACCAGCAGCAGATAGACGAGGCAGGCTGCATAGGCCGCCACGACGAATTTGGCCAGTGGCACCGCGGCTTCCAGGCCGTATTTGCCGATGATGAAGGCAATGGCACCGAAAGCCGCCAGCGGTGCGAAGCTGACGATTACCTGCATGGCGCGAAAGACGCCTTTCACCGCCTGGTCGAGATGCTGCGTCAGGCGTTGGCCGAGCGCACCACTGCGGCCGAGCAGCAGGCCGCAGATGACCGCGGCGAGCAGAACCTTGAGGACGAAGCTTTGCTCCAGCGAGTCGAGCAGCAAGCCTGGAATACGCGAGAAGAGTGGGCCATCGTTTGCCGACTGCAGGGTGTTCCAGTCGCTGCCCATGTGCTGCAGGCCGCCGCCAGGGTGCAGTAGCAGGGCGACCAGCAAGCCGGTCAGCAGCGACAGCAGCGACATCAGTTGCCAGTAGCCGACGGCCTTGAGACCCAGGCGCGCGGTGGCGCGGTAGTCGCTGAGCGCAGCGACGCTGGAGCACACCAGGACGAACATCACCACCGGCGCGCACAGACCGATGGCGGAGATGAACAGGTCGCTGAGCGGCTTCATCTCCACCGCCAGGTCGGGCCACCAGACACCCAGCAGAGCGCCGAGAACGAGCGCCAGCAGAAGCAGGACAATGCCTGCTCGAGAATGCCTGAAGATCATCGGAGCCTGTTTTATTCTTGTTCGTCGTCGCGGCGTCGGGGCCGCACGTAAGCGTTCATCCTACCGCATCGGCAGGTGGATTCGGTATCGTGTGCCGGCTTTCTAAACCTCCCCAAGGGGCTGCATGGAACTTCGTCATCTGCGCTACTTCGTCATGGTTGCCGAAGAAAAGCACTTCACCCGCGCTGCGGCCCGCCTGAACATGCAGCAGCCGCCGTTGAGCCAGCAGATCCGGGCGCTGGAGCAGGAGCTCGGCTTCGATCTGTTCATCCGTCATGCCAAGGGCGTCGATCTGACCGTCGGCGGCGAAGTGTTCCTGCGCGAGGCGCGAGACATTCTCCAGCGGGTCTCGCAGGGCGCATTGAAGGCGGCGCGTACGGCCAAAGGCATCGAGGGGCGGCTGAGTGTCGGCTTCACCAGTTCGGCGGCCTCGCATCCGCTGATTCCACGGATCATCCGGCGCTATCGGGATCTGTATCCGGGAGTGGACATCGGCCTCAACGAGGGCAATGCGCAGGAGCTGACCGATGATGTCAGCGGCGGCGATGTGGATGTCGGCATCCTGCGCGCGCCTGTGGGCAACCCGCAGGGCGTCGCCTATCACCGCCTGCTCAATGAAGAATTGGTGCTCACGCTGCCGGTCGGACATCGGCTGTTGCAGGGCAATGGCGCCGTTTCACTGAAGGATCTGGCGGACGAGCCGTTGATCCTGGTGCGCCGCCCCGGTGCGCCGGGCATGTACGCCAATTTCCTGCAGGCCTGCCGCAATGCCGGGTTCGAGCCGCATGTGGCGTTCGAGGTGGAGCGCATGCTGACCAACGTCAGCCTGGTGGCCGCCGGCGCCGGGGTATCCGTGGTGCCTGCGTCGATGCGCGGCTTCCATGAGCACAGCGTGGCCTACCGTTCGATTCGTGATGCCAAGCCGCGTCTGGTTGCGCCGATCACCCTGGTTTGCCGCGAGTTGCACCAGTCACCGCAGGTGGCCAACTTCATCGCCCTGGCCCGCGAGTTGGGCAGCGAGTACCGCAAGGAGCCGCATTGAGGGCTCAGTGCGTGGCGAGACGTTGCCAGTCTTCCCGGGTATCGATGTCCTGCAGGATGCCGGGATCGTCCAGCTCGACGATACGCACGGCCTCGGGGTTCTGCTGAAGCACCGGCTTGGCGCCGGCATCGCCGCTCAACGTTGCGAGCTGCGGCCAGAAATCGCGGCCGAACAGTACCGGATGGCCGCGCTTGCCCTGGTAGCTGGGCAGCACGATGGTGTTCGCAGTGGCGTGGGTGATCAGGGTTTCCAGGCTATCCCGGCGAATCAGCGGCATATCGGCGAGAAAGATCGCCACGGCGTCAGCGCGCGATTCGGCCAGCAGCCGCTCGGCGCCGGCGGCCAGGCTGTGGCCCATGCCCTGAATCGTTGCCGGATGCTGGATCAGTCTGACAGTCGGCGGCAGATCCAGCTCCCCACCTGCTTCGTCCGGGCGCAATACCAGCCAGATTTCTTCCAGCATCGAACAGGGCAGTGCCAGGCTGGCGGCGAGCAACGAGTGCCCGTCGCTGAGCTCGAGCCGGCGCTTGTCGGCGCCGAAGCGGCGGCTGTAACCGGCCGCCAGCATCAGCGCTGCGACCCTCTGGATTGGGCGCTCGCTGGCCATGTTCAGCCGGCCAGGCCAGCGGCCCTTGCGCGCGCCGCGTGCAGCTTCTTGTAGCTGTCGATCAGGCGCAGGTGCTTGTCCAGGCCTTCCAGTTTCATGCTGGTGGGCGTCAGGCCGAAGAAGCGCACGCTGCCGTCCACCGAGCCGATTGCGGCATCGATGCGCTCGCTGCCGAACATGCGCCGCAGGTTGTGCTCGAAGTTGGCCAGCTCCAGTTCGTCGTCCAGTTGCACTTCCAGTACGGCATTCACCGCCTGGTAGAACAGGCCGCGCTCGACGGTGTTGTCGTTGTATTGCAGGAAGGCCTCGACCAGCTCCTTGGCGTCGTCGTATTTCTTCAGCGCCAGGTTGATCAACAGCTTCAGCTCGAGAATGGTCAGTTGACCCCACACCGTGTTGTCGTCGAACTCGACGCCGATCAGCGTGGTGATATCGGTGTAGTCGTCGACTTCGGTGTTGTTGAGGTTACGCAGCAGCGACTTGAGTTCGCGGTCGCTCAGGGTGTGCAGGTTGAGAATGTCCTTGCGAAACAGCAGCGCCTTGTTGGTGTTGTCCCAGATCAGATCCTCGACCGGGTAGATCTCCGAGTAGCCCGGCACCAGGATGCGGCAGGCGTTGGCGCCGAGGTCGTCGTAGGTGGCCACGTAGACTTCCTTGCCCATGTCTTCGAGGATGCCGAACAGGGTCGCGGCTTCCTGCTCGTTGGAGTCGGCGCCTTCGCCGGAGAAGTCCCACTCGACGAATTCGAAGTCCGGCGTGGCGCCGAAGAAGCGCCAGGAGACCACGCCGCTGGAGTCGATGAAGTGCTCGACGAAGTTGTTCGGCTCGGTCAGCGCCAGGCTGTCGAAGGTCGGCTGTGGCAGGTCGTTGAGGCCCTCGAAGCTGCGGCCCTGGAGCAGTTCGGTGAGGCTGCGCTCCAGCGCCACTTCCAGGCTCGGGTGTGCGCCGAAGGAGGCGAACACGCCGCCGGTACGTGGGTTCATCAAGGTCACGCACATCACCGGGAATTCGCCGCCCAGGGAGGCGTCCTTCACCAGCACCGGGAAGCCTTGCTCTTCCAGGCCCTGGATGCCGGCGACGATGCCCGGGTACTTGGCCAGCACGTCCTTCGGCACGTCCGGCAGGCACAGCTCGCCTTCGAGGATTTCGCGCTTCACCGCCCGCTCGAAGATTTCCGACAGGCACTGCACCTGAGCCTCGGCCAGGGTATTGCCAGCGCTCATGCCATTGGACAGGTACAGGTTCTCGATCAGGTTGGACGGGAAATACACCGTCTCGCCATCGCTGCGGCGCACGAATGGCAGCGAGCAGATGCCGCGCAGGGTGTTGCCGGAGTTGGTGTCATACAGGTGCGAGCCGCGCAGCTCGCCATCCGGGTTGTAGATGGCCAGGCAGTGCTCGTCGAGAATTTCCTCGGGCAG
>Ga0206116_1001433_pt1 | contig 12990 bp, 12 predicted proteins | sample 3A1Ametagenome_FD_178000 | JGI IMG/M metagenome (GOLD analysis project Ga0206116, IMG submission 178000) | Enriched microbial communities from leaf-cutter ant dump, University of Wisconsin, Madison, United States - 3A1A | ecosystem: Environmental > Terrestrial > Nest > Insects nest > Nest dump...
CTCCGTCTCGGCGGGCATGCGCCACACGGCGGGCGCGCCGCCATCGCCGGGAGCATCGCTGCTGCCGCCGCCACCGCCGCCGCAGGCGGCCAGGGCCGCCGAGGCTGCAGCGCCCAGCAGCAGGCTGCGGCGGCGCAGGAAAAGAGCTTGTGGTTGACGAGGGTGAGACATGGGGTCTCCTTCCAAGAAAAAATTTGAATAAAAAAGGCCTCCAGCGCCTGCCAGGCAAGCGCTGGAAGCTATCAAGGCAGGAGCAAAAACCCCTGCATCCACCCACGAAGATGAGTTACGCCCCCTTGCGCCTGCGCGCCCACAGGCCCAGCCCGCCCAGCAGGCCCGCCATCAACGCCAGGCCCGCGGGCTCCATCACGGGCACCGAGGCCACGTTGGCCCCCGGCGCAGGAAAAGCCGTGTTCACGATGTTGCCGATGGTGGCGTCCGCATTGGCGCAGCTGGGGGTCACCACGCCGCGCGTGCGGTACACCGCCTGGCCCGCCGCGTTGAACAGGGTCACCGTCACGGTGAAATCCGTATCCACCGGCAGGGGAAAGCTGTCGGTTTGCGTACCGGTGTCGTTGGCATCGCTCAACGTCAGCGGCCAGGGGCCGTCCGGCTCGTTGACCGCATCGTTGCGGTGGTCCATGTAGCGGCTGCCGCCCATGTCCACCGTAGCATGTATCCGCCAGGGGCCGGTGCCGGCGTCGATGCCGCTGACCACCTGCCCCAGCACGAACTGGCCGTTGGCGCAGCCCGTGGAGTTGACGCTGCCGTTGAGCTGAATGGTCTGCGCCTGCGCCGCCCCAGCGCACAGGGCCAGGGCGCACAGCAGCGCGCGTGGGGTTGTCATTGGTTTCATTGCCGTTTCTCCTTGTTGAAAGCTCACCACGACCAGTTGGCCCCCATCGCAGCCCCCGCGCCGGCGCGGCGCGCAGCCGAGAACTTGACGTTGACCACCGCCGACTTGCCCAGCGCGGGCGCCCGCGCGAACACGCCCAACGCCACGGCCTGCGAACCCTTGTAGGCACCCACCGCCAGCGCCACCTGCGCGTCCCCGCCCGTAGGGTTGAACGACAGGCTGGACGCGGCCATCGCCATCGCGCCCACGCCTTCCACCTTCTTGTCCAGGCGGTCGATGCGCCCGCCCAGCTCCTGGCGCAGGCCGTCCACCTGCTGGTCGGTGTAGGCGTTGGCCTGGTCGCGGGCGCTGTCCGCCGCGCCCTGCACGTAGTCGGTGGTCACCGCGCCGATGCTGGTGATGCGCTGGTCGGTGTACTGCTGGGCGCTGGCCAGCGTGGTCGCGTCGCCCGCGTCGGCGATGGCCTGCGCCTGGGCGGCGTCGATGCCGCTGCTGCCATTGCCCCCGCCCCCGCCGCCGTTGCCCGGCACCCCTTGCGGGCCTTGTGGGCCTTGCGGGCCGGGAGGCCCCGGGGGGCCGGGCGGACCTTGTACGCCGCCGCCGCTACCGCTGGCCAGCGCCGTCAGCCGGTCGTCCACCGCGTCGAACGCGGCGCCCACGTTGGTGTACGCCGTGCCCTGGATGGTGAAGCTGGGCGCGGTCAAGATGCCGCCCGAGAAGGCCGCGCCGCCGCCCAGGGCGGTAGCCAGCGAGCGCAACTGGAGCAGGTTCACCGCGTCGTAATCCTGCGTGCCGCGTGCCACATTCACGATCTGGCGTTCGCTGCCCGAGCTGCCCACGGACACGGTACTGGCCCGGTCGTTGCGCGAGCCGCTGCCGATGGCCACGCTGTCTTGCGCCGTGGCCCGGCTGTCGTAGCCGATGGCGGTGCTGCGCGCGGCGGTGGCCTGGTTGTTGGTGCCCAGGGCTGTGGAATTGGCGCCGCTGGCGGTGTTGCCGATGCCGAAGGCGGCGGCGCTTTGCGCGGTGGCGTAGTTACTGTCGCCCACGGCTGCGGCCTGCTGGACCGTCGCGTGGTTGCTGTAGCCCGTGGCCAGGCTGCGCACGGCAGTGGCCTCGTTGCCCCGGCCCAGGGCCGTGGCGTTGGTGGCGCTGGCGGTGTTGCTGCGGCCGACGGCGGTACTGGCGTCGCCGCTGGCGGTGTTTGTCCAACCCAGAGCGGTGCTGCGCGCGCCTTCGGCGCGGTTGTCGGTGCCCACGGCGGTGCTGGCCTCGCCGTCCGAGTGGTTGCCCCGGCCCACCGCGGTGCTGTAGTCGCCGTTGGCAATGCTGCGGTTGCCGACGGCGGTGCTGGCTAGGCCGTGGGCTTCGTTGAGCGCGCCCAGGGCCATGCTCTGCACGCCGTTGGCGACGTTGTGGTTGCCTGCCGCCACCCCGTATTCACCCTGCACCTCGTTGTTCATGCCAATGGCAATGCTGCCGCGCTCGCCCGCATAGTTGCCGCGCCCGGCACCCAGCGTACCGGTGTGGCATGTGGTGTTGGCGGTGCCCACTTCCACGCCCTGGTTGGTGGAAACTGGTGGAACGGGCACGCCGTTGATGATGCAGGGCGCGTCTTGCGCCCAGGTTGCCGCAGGCAATACCGCCAGCGCGGCGGCCAATGCGGTACGGTGGGTTGTGAAAATACGCATGCTTGCCACTTCTTTATGCTGTGGAAAAGAGGGCGATTCTTCGCAAGCGGCCCCTTGCCGTCTTGGTGCAAAGCGACGCGGGCTTTGCAAAAAACGACGCGTTGCGCGCAGGGCCCCGGCAGGGCCTCCCAACGTGAAAAAGCCCGCAGTTGAAGCTGCGGGCCTGGCCCTTTTTCGTTGACGCTTGCAGCCGGCGCGGGCGCGATCCTCACGCCATCCACCACCCCACAATGAAAGCCGCCACCGCACCCAGCGGCCCCCACACGAAGGCACTGGACACGGCGGCTTCGACGGGCCGGTCGTGGGTGTTGGACGACAGCAGCATGGCAAGGAAATATCCCGCCACCGCCGCGACTGCGTAGCCCCCCATGGCAGACAGCGCCGCGATCATGAAGCGCTTCATGGGTGGGCTTTTTCTTGTCGCCGCCGCGCACGCAACCCCCAGCCACCCACCATCGCGCCCAGCAGCCCCAGCGCCGCGTGCCCCAGCGTGGGCACCGATGCCACGCCCGGCCCCGGCAGCGCGGTGTGGGTGATGGGGCCGAACTCCGCGTGCTGGTCGTCGCAGCCGGGCGTCACCGTGCCGCTGCTGCGGTACACCGGGCGGTGGGCGGCGTCGTAGGTGGTGACGGTCACGCGGAACGGCGTGCCGGGCGGCAGGGGGAACGGGTGGGTCTGCGTGCCGGTGTCGTTGTCGTCCATCAGGTACACGTCGGTGTCGCCATCGGGCAGGCCGCCCACGAAGGGCTCCAGGTCGTCCGAATAGCGGTGCGCGCCAATGTCCACGGTGGTGTGCGCGCTCCAGTCGGCGGTGCTCAGGCCCGCCACCCTGATATCTACGCCGAAGTTGCCGTTGTTGCAGCCGGTGTCCCTCACCCCGCCGGTCAACTGGATGGACTGCGCCTGCGCGGCGCTGGCGGCCAGGGCGAGGATGGCGGCGGCGGTGATGTGTTGTATTTTCATGGTCAGAATGGCCTCCAGCGCTTTCCAGTCAAGCGCAAACAGCTATGAATTCAGGAGTTATCCCGCCGCCGCATGCGCAGCCCCACGCCGCCGACCAGCGCGCCCAGCAGCGCCAGTGCGGCGTGGCCCAGCGTGGGCACGGGCATGGCACCGCTGCCGGGGCTTGGCGGGTTGGCGGCGTCCAGGCAGTTGCCGGGGAAAGGCACGGGGTTGCTCCACGCAGCGGGGATCATTTCCACGCCGCCTGCCGCGTCCTCGAACGCCTGGGTGGCGGGCTGGGGGTCGGCCATGTTGAACACGTCGCTGACGCTGCCATTGGCGTACCAGTCGTCCATCACCCAGCCCGGCGGCAGCCCGCGCGTGCGCAAGGCAGCAGCGGGGATCGCGCTGGTGGTGCGAATGTCAGTAAACATCTGCGTCAGCGCGCCGTTGCCGCCCACGGCGCTGGCAGTGCCCTGGACGGCGGTGGGCGGCGAGGCGGCCAGGTCGTGCGCGGCGACGACGTTGCCCGCGTCGTTCATGCGCCAGATGGCGCAGGTGAGCATCTGCGGCTCCCAATCGGCGCTGTCGAACGCACCAGAGCCGTGGTCCATCACCAGCGTGAGGGTGTAACGCTGGCCGTTGTGGATGCCGGGAATGGTGGAGTTGCTGATGGTGCCCTGATAGGTGATGGCGAACGGCGCGGCCTGGGCGGCGCTGGCGACCAGGGCCAGGATGGCGGCGGCGATGTGTTGTGTCTTCATGGTCAAAATGGCCTCCAGCGCTTATGTGGTAAGCGCTAGCAGCTATCAATTCAGGAATTGCGCCGCCGCATGCGCAGGCCCAGCCCGCCGACGAAGGCACTGAGCAGCGCCAGCGCCGCGTGCCCCAGCGTGGGCACAGAGGCGATGCCACCGCCCGCGCTGGCAGGCCCGGCGGCGTCCAGGCAGTTGCCGGTGAAGGGGACGGGGCTGCTCCAGTGCGCGGCGTCCATCTGCACGCCGCCCTCGACGACGCGCAGGCGCAGGGTGTTCGGCGCGGTGTAGAGCACGGGGGAATTGCCGGTGTTGGCAATCCAGTCTTGCAGCGTTTCGCCGGGCGGTAGACCACGGGTGCGGATGGCGGCGGCAGTTATCGCGCCCGATCGGACTTCGCTGAAGACCCCGGTCAGATCGCCGCTGCCGTTGGTCTCCACCGTGCCGTTGGCCGTCATGGGAGGCGACAGCGCCATATCGTGGGCAGCGACGATCTGGGGAGCGTTGCCCATGCGCCAGATGGCGCAGGTGAGGTGCTGCGGCTCCCAGGTTTCTTCGTCGGCATCGGTGCTGCCGTTGTCCATCACCAGCGTCAGCGAGTAGGGCTGGCCGGTGCCAAGACCGGGAATGAGGGAGGGGCCGCTAACGATGACGCCCTGGTGGGTGATGGCATACGGCGCGGCCTGCGCGCTGGCAGCAGCCAGCGCCAGGACGGCGGCGGTGATGGTGTGTTTTGTTTTCATGGTCAAAATGGCCTCTAGCGCTTGCCAGTCAAGCGCTGGCAGCTATCAATTCAAGAGTTCCTGCGCCACATGCGCAGGCCCAGCCCGCCGACGAAGGCGCTGAGCAGCGCCAGCGCCGCGTGCCCCAGCGTGGGTACCGGGGCGATGCCCGGCTGGCCCGGCTGGGGGTTGCCGCCGCCTGCGGTCTGCCCCACGGCCAGGCAGCGCGAGAACTCGGACGTGCCGCCCGTGGGCGTTTGCCCCTGCTGCGCGGTGGCGGTGAGGGTGAGCACGGTGCCGGGCAGCAGCGGTTGCAGTTGTGCGGTGTGCTGGCCGCCGCTGGCGTCGGGCAGGTTGATGCGGGTGAGCAGGGTCTGGCCTTCGCCGTAGCCGCTGGCGTCGCAGGCGCTGTTGGTGAAGACTTCGATGAAGTACGCCTGCCCCGGCGGGCCGCTGAACTGGTAGGCCAGTTGCACGCCGCCGCCGCCGATGAGCGCGCTGGTGATGGCGGGGGCGGCCTGGCCGCCGTTGACGGCGGCGGGCGGCGGCTCTTGCGGCTGGCCGCCCAGGGGCGGGATGACGGTGATGTCGATCAGCTCGATGCCCAGGGCGCCGTTGCCGAAGATGCTGTTGCCCAGGATGGTGTTGCGGGGCGAGGCGGGGGCGGCGGGGTCGTTCAGCCGCGCGATGCGCACGCCGTTGTTGCCCCAGTGGGCGATGGTGTTGCCCTGGTCTTGCGCGGCGCCGCCGATGGCGTTGTTCCACGGCATGGTGGCGGAGCGGCCCGCGTTGGTGATGTGGACGCCGTCTTCGCTGCCCGCGATGTTTTCGCCGCCGGGGCCGATGCCGATGCGGTTGCCCCGGATGGCGTGGGCGTCGCCCTGCGGATCGGTGCCGCCATGGCGGATGAGCACGCCGGTGTGGGCCGCGCCGATGGTGTTGCCGAGCACGAGGGCGGTGCGCGCGGCTTCTTCGAGCAGCACGCCGACCTGGGTGGCGTGGCGCTGGGTGCCCGCGCGGTTGGTGCCGATGAGGTTGTCGATGACCTGGGCGCCGTGCGCGCCCCAGGCCGCGGTGACGGCGCTGCCGAGCGCGTCGCCCACGATGAGGTTGCGGCCGGCCAGGCCGCCGCCGCCGATGGCGGTGTCGCCCGCGCCGCCGGTGACGTAGATGCCGTGCTGCCCGTTGGCCGCGCCGCCGTTCACGTCGTTGCCCGCGCCGCTGCCGTCGGTGCCGATGAAGTTGCCCCGCAGGAGGATGTCGTTCACGCTGCCAGGCTGGCCTTCGCCGTCGATGACGATGCCCCCGCCTTGAAAGCGGGTGACGCGCAGGCCGCGCACCTCGGAGCCGCCCGAGCCGGGCTTGAAGACGAGGCCCGGCGCGCTGCCCGCATCGCCGCCGTCGATGCCCACGGCGACGATGGCGCTGGTGCCCGTGGGCAGGGTGTTGGGCTGGCTGCCGGGCTGGGTGGTGCCGTCGATGGTGACGGGCACGGTGATGTCGGGCAGGCCCGCGAATTGCGGCCAGATGGTGTAGGAGCCGCCGCCGGGGATGTTGAAGCGGATGGTGTTGGCGGGCTCGCCCAGGGCGTTGATCTCTTGAATGGCGGCGCGCAGCGTGCAGTTGCTGGCCGCGCTGGCGCACTGGCCGTCGCCGGGGCTGGCGTCGTTGAAGTCGTCCGTGGTGTTGACGGTGAAGGTGGCGGCCTGGGCCGTTGCGGCGAGCAACAGCAAGGCGCTGGCGAGGAGGGAGCGGTGGAGCACGGGCGGGGTTTGTTGGTTGTGGCGGCGATTCTTCGCAAGCGGGGCGGCGGCGTCTTTGCGCGGGGCGACAAGGTCTTTGCCGCAAACGACAGCGCCACGGCGTGTCGCCGCCAGCAAAGCGCTTGCAGGTGGCTCTGGAGGCCAAAATAGGCCCTAGCTCTTATCCACAAAGCGCAAAAAGCTCTCTTTTCAGGAGCAATCGCCCGCCCTTGCATGCCCCGCGTCTTGGGCTTGCGCGACAAAGGCTTTGCACCAGGCGACAACCTCTTTGCCGCAAACGACATACGGCCCCTCGCCGTCTTGACCCATGGCAAGCGGGCTGGGAATACTCGCCGGACACAGCACCACGCCAGAAGGAGTCCGCCCATGTCCGCCGCCCTGCCCGCCTTGCGCTTTTCCAGCGCCGACGTGCCCCCCGCCCAGCGCACCGCCTATGTGCGCGACGTGCTGGCCGACGCGGTGATGGGCGTGGACCTGCACACGGTGGACGGCGGCACGCCCGAGCTGGCGCTGGCGGCGCAGCCCCTGAGCGCGGGCATTGCCGTGATGGAGGGCACCTTCGGCCGCCCGGTGCAGGCCATGCGCGGCCAGGGCCGCGTGGCGCAGGACGGGATCGACAGCGTGTTCCTGGTGGGCCACCGCGCCGGCGCCGCCGTGGCCTGCGAGGGCATGGACCGCGAGCGCATCGCCCCCGGCCAGTTGATGCTGGGCACGCTGGCGCGGCCCGCCAACATGATCTACGACCGGCCCGGCGATCTGGTGGTGATGAGCTTTGACCGCGCCGCGCTGCGCCGCCGCGTGCCGCGCCTGGACGCGGATTCCATGCGCCTGCTGGCGCCCGACGCGCCGGGGTCGGCACTGATGCAGTCCTACGCGCGTCTGCTGCTGCGCACGCCGCCCGCCACCGCCGGCGCGCAGTGGCAGACGGGCGAGCACCTGGCCGACCTGGCCGCATTGCTGATGGGCGCGCGCGGCGACGCAGCCGAGGCGGCCCGTACGGGCGGCGGGCGCGCGGCGCGGCTGGCGGCCATCCGCGCCGACGTGGAGCGCACGTACCGCGACCCGCAGTTGTCGGTGGCGCACCTGGCGCAGCGCCACCACATGAGCGTGCGGCAGGTGCAGCGCCTTTTCGAGGAGGACGGCGCCACCTTCACCGCCCATGTGCAGAACTGCCGCCTGGAGCATGTGCGCCGGCTGCTCGCCAGTCCCGCGCACGCGCATCTCTTGGTCGCCAGCATCGCCTACGAGGCAGGGTTTTCCGATCTGGCGGCGTTCAACCGCTTGTTCAAGCAGCGCTACGGTGCCACGCCCACGCAGTTGCGCGCCGGGGAGGTGCCATGACGGCGAGGGTGCTGCCCCACCGCTTCACCACCGACGCGCTGCCGGCCACCACGCGCATGGAATTCGTACGCGACGGCTATGCACGACTGGCGATGGCGGTGGACCTGGAACCGCTGTGCGACGAAGGCGCCTTCCGGCTGGACTTGACCACGTTTCAACTGACGCCCAACGCCGGGCTGGGCGGCGGCTTGTTGAGCCCTTACGTCGGCCGCCGCAGCCGTGCGCTGGCCGCGCACGCGGGCATCGACGCGGTGCTGGTCACGCGCTTCACGCAGCCGTTCCAGTTCACTGGCGGACCACTGGCGCAGACCGCGTTCGCGCCCGGCGACACCTTGTTCGCGCCCATGGACGAGGCGTTCGAATACCTCTACCCCGCCGCCGGGCACATCCAGACCATCTGGGTGCAGCGTGCTGCGCTGCGCCCGCTGCTGCCCCGGCTGGACGGCCGCGCGCGCCACTTCGGTGCCAGCCCGCGCATGGACCTGCTGTTCGGTTACGCGAGCGCCGTGCGGCGCGAGGCGGCCTTCGACGCGCCACTGGCGGAGCTGGCCGCCGGGCATCTGACCGACCTGCTCGCCCTGGCCCTGGGTGCCCATGGCGATGCGGCCGAACAGGCCCGCATGGGCGGGGAGCGCGCGGCCCGCCTGTCGGCCCTGCGCGCCGACGTGGCACGCGCCTACCGCGACCCGCAGTTGTCGGTGGCACACGTGGCCCAGCGCCACGGCCTGAGCGTGCGGCAGGTGCAGCGCCTGTTCGAGGAGGACGGCAGCACCTTCACCGCCCACCTGCAAAACTGCCGCCTGGCCCACGTGCAGCGCATGCTGATCGACCCGCGCCACGCGCACCAGTTGGTGGCCACGCTGGCCTACGACGCGGGGTTTTCCGACCTGGCGGCGTTCAACCGGCTGTTCAAGCAGCGCTTTGGCGCAGCGCCGACGCAGGTACGTGAAGCGGCGTTTCGCAGCGGGCGCTGACCCACACGGGGCCATCCACGGAAGTGGGCGGCGCGGATGGCGCCTGCGCGGCGGCGCACAGCTCCTCGGCGGGAGGAGCATCTTCTCTTTGCAGCAGTTCCAACACGCCTGCCGCCCACGCGGTCGCGGTGAGCAGTATGAAGGTGGCGACGGTGGCAAGGTGGCGGGGCAGCTCGGGCATGGGGCTTCGCCGGGACGGCTGTGGTTGCAAAGCAGCGATTCTTTCCAGGCACGCGCGGCCCGTCTTTGCGCCAAATGACGGGGGCTTTGCCTGGAGCGACAAGACCGTCAGGCCCCCCCGCGCAGATCGGTGGGCGCCACGCCGAAGCGGCGCTTGAATGCGCGGTTGAAGGCCGACACGTCGGCAAAGCCGCAGTCCAGCGCGATGGCGAGCACGCGGCGTTGGCGCTGCGCGGGGTCGAGCAACAGAGCGTGGGTGCGCGCCAGCCGCGCTTCGCGCAGGTAGTCGGAAAAGCACGTGCCTTCGGCCGCGAACAGCCGCTGCACCTGGCGCGGCGTGAGGTGGTGCTGCCGTGCAATCTGCACCAGGTTCAGGTCGCTGTGGTGCAGCCGCGCATGGATGGCCTGCTTGATGAGCGCCAGGCGCGGCGCGGTGACGGATGCGCGGCCGGGCGGCAGGCCGGCCTGCGACGCCGGGGCGATGACGGCGGCCAGCAGCGCGTGCAGGTGCTCCACGGCGATCTGGCGCTGCGCGGGCAGCAGGCTTGCGTCCTCGCCCAGCAGGCTGGCGTAGGCCAGTGCCATGGCGGCTCCGGGTGCACCGGGCGGCAGGGCGCGCATGGGCGCTTCTTCCAGGCCGGGCACCAGGGCTGCGATGTGGGCGCGCTGCACCTGGATGCAGTCGGACAGGCCGCCCTGCGGCGTGAACGCTTCGTGCATACGCGCCTTGGACAACAGCACGTAGCCGCCGGGCTGGGCCGTGAATTCTTCGCACCGCGCGCCACGGATGGTGACGCCGCGCGCTTGCAGGCACAGGTAGATGTCGTCGTTGCCGTCCTGCATCAGCTCGGGCGTGCGCAGCAGGTGCATGGGCGAGTGCGTCACGCGCGCATGCACGGCGCCGTCGCCCAGCGCGCTGATGCTGGCGTGGTAGCCCACCTGGGCCAGGTCGATGCCGGGGTGGGGCCGCAGGTCCACGCGCATCAGCTCGCGCCCGTACAGCTCGCGCAGGGCGGTAAGGCGGTCGCGCTCGGCCAGATCGCTGGTGGACAGGCGGTGTGGTGCGGGAGCGGGAGCAGGTGTGGTGTCGGGGTTCACGGTGCTGGGGCGGGCAGGCCCCCAGTCTATCGGGTCACCCCTGCCGCTGCGCCCGCATGATCTGGTGCCGCTGCCAGTAGTGGCCCACCACGGCGTTGAACTGGTCCTTCTGCTGGCCCAGGCCCGGCAGCGCGATCTTGCTGGTCTTGGCGCCCAGCATGCCCTTCTCGGGATGGGTGACGATCAGCGCGGTGCCAAAGTTTTCCTTGAATTCGAGCGACTTGACGGCTTCCCAGAACACCGTGGTTTCGTCGGCCGAGGTGCGGATGCCCTCGATGCTGATCTCCACCGTGCGCGCGCCTTTGAGCGTGAACACCACGGGCGGGAAGTACTGGAGCACCAGCGCGCGCTCCTCGTCGTTGGCGGGCTCGTAGCGGTAGGCCAGGCTGCGTTCGTGGTCTTGCGCGAACTGCTGTTCGTAGTCGCTCCACAGGCGCTGCTCGATCGCATCGGCCGTCAGGATCTCCTGCACCCAGGTGGCGGCGGGCGCGCGCATGGCGATGGCGCCGTAGTCCTGTTCCTTGAGCGGCATGCCCACGTTGCGCAGCCGTTCGGGCATGGCGGGGTGCGAGTCGAACGGGTGCGGCACGTTGGCCGTCTTCATCGCATCCAGAAAATCTTCGGACGCCGCATAGGGCGCCAAGCCCTGGGCCACGAAGCCCGCGATGCCCAGTGCGGCGCTGCCGTGCCGCTCGTTGCGGCCGAACAGCTCGTCCTCGATCCTGTGGCGGTACTGCGCGTAGGCCGCGATCTTGATCAGCGACTGGGCGATGGCCGCCGGCGAGATGAGCTTGGCGGCGATGCGGTCGGCCTTGAACTCGCGCTCGCGGCTGTCGCGCGCCAGGGCGATCTCGAAGATGGTGCGGTACAGGTCCAGCAGGGGCAGCGCCACGGCGGACAGCCCGCCCTCGCGGATGGCCTGGCGGTAGTGGTCGAACTGCACGAGCTTGGGGCCGAGCTGGGCGCTGCTTCGGGTGTCGCCACCCCGCAGGTGGGCCAGCTCGTGGCCGAACACGGCATCGGCCTCGCTCTGGTCGAGGATGCGCAGCAGCGGCAGGCTGACGAACAGCGTGCGGCCCGTGAGGGTCTGGCCGCCCACCGCGAGCGGCGCCTCGGTGACGAAGAAATTGGCGTCGATGCCGGCTACGATGTGCTGCGGCGGCTCGGTCTTGAGGCGCTGGGCCATGTGGCGGATGCGCCTCCACAGCAGCGGCGCGTCGGCCTCGGACACCCGCTCGCCCACGGCGCGGCTCTCGGACTGCACGCGCTTGAAGATGCCCGCCACCGCCACCAGCACGCCCGCCAGCACCGCGAAGCCCACGAAGAGCACGAGCTTGGGCGAGTACTTGTGGAAGAAGAAGGCCGTGACCCAGAACGACAGCCACACCGCCAGGGCCCCCTGCACCACCAGCGCGGCCGCGCTGGCCCAGGTGGTCAGGCGCCAGCCCGCCACGAAGCTGGCGTACTGCAGCGTGCGGTCGGCAAAGGCCAGCGCGCCCAGCCCCAGCACGGCCGCCAGCAGCAGGCCGCCGGCCACCAGGGTCCAGAACGCAGCCTTGCGCGCCAGGGTGAACTGCCACACCTCGGAGTAGCGCTCGCACAGCGCCTCGCGGTAGTCCTGCGCCTCGGGATCGGTGTTGCCGCAGATGGTGGACGGCGGGTTGCTGCGGTAGTAATCCTTGCGCGCCTGCTTCTCGGCGGGCGGCATGGCTTTTTCGGCGTCGATGCGCTGGCTGATGCCGGCGACAAAGGCGGCGTCCTGTGCGCGCTGCACATGGCCGGTGAACAGGTAGGTCAGCGCCGGGATCAGGAAAAGCGCCAGCAGCGCGGAGACGAAGACCTTGGCCAGGCCCGCGCGGAAGGCGGATGGGATGTTCATGGTTGGAACCGATGGATTGTAGGAATGTTGTTGTGACCCGGCTGGCGTGCATCACGCACGGCCCTGGAGCCCCTCGTGCTCCAGCGGCGGGATTATCGGCACGCCGTCCCTGCCCCGATGGACGCACAAGGTAACAAATCGAAGCAGGCCCCGTCTTCATTAAAATGCCCGGCTCACCCTCCTGTCCGCCAAGGCGCCACTCCCATCGGCCGCCCCTTCCACCGACGCCACATCCCATGAGTTCGCCCCTGCTGCAACAACCCGGCCTCGACAGCCTGTCTAAGTCCTTTGAACCCGCCGCCCTGGAGGCCCACTGGGGCCCCGAATGGGAGCGCCGGGGCTACGGCGTCGCCGGGTTCCGGGGCACGGGCGCGCCGCAGGCGGGCGAACCCGCCTTCTCCATCCAGCTGCCCCCGCCCAACGTGACGGGCACGCTGCACATGGGCCATGCGTTCAACCAGACGATCATGGACAGCCTTACGCGCTACCACCGCATGCGCGGCTTCAACACCGCCTGGGTGCCCGGCACCGACCACGCGGGCATCGCCACGCAGATCGTGGTGGAGCGCCAGCTGCAGGAGCAGGGCACCAGCCGCCACGACATGGGCCCCACCCCGCCCGAGGCGCGCAAGAACTTCGTCGCCAAGGTGTGGGAGTGGAAGGAAAAGAGCGGCAACACCATCACCACGCAGATGCGCCGCATGGGCGACAGCGTGGACTGGAGCCGCGAATACTTCACCATGGACGACAAGCTCTCCAAGGTGGTGACCGACACCTTCGTCAAGCTCT
>Ga0206116_1001434_pt1 | contig 12983 bp, 11 predicted proteins | sample 3A1Ametagenome_FD_178000 | JGI IMG/M metagenome (GOLD analysis project Ga0206116, IMG submission 178000) | Enriched microbial communities from leaf-cutter ant dump, University of Wisconsin, Madison, United States - 3A1A | ecosystem: Environmental > Terrestrial > Nest > Insects nest > Nest dump...
CCCTTGCGCGAAGCTTGTGGTTTGAAAGATAAAATTGAAAGTAAAAAGCTATTAAACCAGATGTTATTTCAGCTTCTTCTGCCAGCATAGCTGGCGTTAACACGGTGTTTGCGTTCTTTGCCGTCCTCGTCAAAAATGCCTATGGTGTTGAGCCGGCATTTACGACATTCGGGCCGTTGGGCGTTCGCGGAAGCGTTCTGGTGATCGTTTCCCCAACAAGTGTGCCGAACTGGTGCAGGTCTCGCTCGCATCCGGATATCTACCGTAAATACAACCATTGATTGTTTATGTTGTTGGCTCGATCCGCGCCTGAGCCGGCCCTGGAGGCAAGGATCCGCCGCGACGCAAGGCTGCGACCCACCGTAAAAAAGACGGACCATGTCACATCCCGTTCGTATGTCCTGTCATGACATGTGCAACACCCAAATAGGAGATGCAGATGCCCCGCGGATCAATCGCGACGATCGACGCCGAAACTCAGCGCCTGACGCTGATCAATCTTTACGAGGTCGAGCCAGCCAACCAGGCGGGTCTCGCCCGGCTGTTGTCCGAGATCACCGACAGCGTCATTCGCAAGGAACCGGGCTTCATATCCGTCAGCGTCCACAGCAGCGTCGATGGAATGAAGGTGGTGAACTACGCCCAGTGGGCTTCGAAGGAGCACTTTGAAGCCTTCATGAAGAAGCCGGAGACCAGGGAGCTCTTGCAGCAATTTTCGGCGCTGGCCAAATCGGTCTCGCCCGCGCTCTATAGGGTGAACTCGGTCCACGCCGACAGTTGACGCTGAGGCGTCCTCATCATGAGCGAAGATTCTCCCGAAGGTATCTTGTCGGGCCTGCGCCCTGGTCTGATCCGTATTGCCTACCGCATGCTGGGATCGTTGGCCGAGGCTGAGGATGTCGTTCAGGAGACAGCCATTCGCTGGCTTGCCACCGATCATCGGTCGGTGCGCGAGCCGGCGGCCTTCCTGCGGCAGATCGTCACGCGGCTTTGTCTGAACGAGCTGCAATCGGCCCGACGCCGACGCGAAACCTACGTCGGTCCCTGGTTGCCAGAGCCGATCTTCGATCCCGAGGATCATGACCCGGTCGACGACATCACCTTGCCCTTGATGATCGCCCTTGAGCGACTTTCGCCGCTGGAGCGAGCGGCGTTTCTTTTGCACGACATCTTCGGAATGCCGTTCGATCAGGTAGCGGACATCGTCGGCCGCGAAGCTCCGGCCTGCCGAAAGCTGGCCAGCCGTGCGCGCGCCCACATCCAGGAGGCTCGCCCCCGGTTCGCGGTCGATAGGAATCGTGGTCTGGAGTTGGCTCGGGCGTTCTTCACCGCGTCGAGAAGCGGCGACATGACAGCCCTCCGCACCCTCCTGACCGAAGACGTCGTGGCGATCGCCGACGGCGGCGGCAAGGTCGTCGCTTCGCTGGCGCCGCTGATCGGCCTGGAAGCCGTGATCGCCCGGCATGCCGAAATGGCTCGCGGATTTGCCATTCAGCCTTCGCGGCTTGTCCGCTATGCGACGATCGACGGCTTGCCCGGCTTCGTCACGATCGAGGCCGATGGTGTCCTGCAGACCACCGCTCTGCATGTCGTTGATGGGCGGGTGGTCGCCATCTACGTCACGCGCAATCCCGACAAGCTTCGGCATTTGTCCGAAATCCGCGCCCAGTGACAGACGGGAGCGCCTGCGGGGGGCGGCCGTCCGGTCAGGTTTGATGGAGCGCGGCAATTATCTGCCGCGCGCGGTTCGGCGCCTCGATCGGCGGCGTGGCGTCGGTGATCTGGTCTATGGAGCCGAACACGGGCCGTCCGCGGAGAAGCGGATCAACGATGTCGGCAGCCAGGCTGTTCCTTATGTCTTCCGCATTGATCGTCAGGAAGGGACGGCCGAAGTAGGGGCCGATCCTGGGCGTGACGGAGAGCGGGAATCCGGCTGGTCCATGCATTTCGGCTGCGACAAGGTAGGCTTGCGCCAAGTGCGTCTGCCGCTCCTCCCAGGTTTCGGCCTTGATTGTCGCTTCGAGCAGAGGCGTCAGAGCCTTGGCTCCGGCGAGGCGGGCGAAGGCGGAACCGAACCACTTGGGGTAAGGCGCATATCGCCGTTCCAGCAGGAAGCACAGGCGCATAACGTCGCGCACGAGCCGGGCGGCGATGACGCGGGATCCAAGGTCGTCACCGGCATGGCCGGCTCGTCCGACAAAGGCCTGCTCGTCGGCGATCCGGCGCCATTGGGCCGCGAGCTTGTAGAGACTGACGTCGTGCGGGCAGGTGACGAAGGTTTCCCTGAGGCGCGAGAGCTCGCCGAGCCCGCTGTGGAAGACCTCCCCGGCGGTCAGTTCCAGCAGCCTTTGCTCGGGCAGGGACAGCCATGTCAGGGTATCGAGCGACGAGAGCCGATCGAGGGACAGGCGCGTTCTCAGAATGCCTGCGGCGGTGAAGGCCTCGACGCCGTGTTCGGGGTGACCAAGTGCATCGTCGGCGACGATCGGCGGATGGGGGCGAGAGCGGTAACCGATCGGCTCGCCGAGGAACGTCGCCGGCTTGAACGCATCGAAGCCGTCGACAATCGCCGAGGCATAGGCCGCGAAATCGGCTTCGGCGACCACGATCTGGACGCGGGGGCCCCAGTTGTGGTCACGCGACATGTCGTCGTCGAAGCCGAGGAGTTCCGAGCCGTAACCGAAGAGTCCCGCGTCGTGCCTGAGGTCCGGAAGCGTCTTGTCCAGCCAGGGACGGACGAGATCGCGGTAGAATAGCCGCGACAACTCTATGCCCTTCATCGTCGCCTCCAGATCAATGGGTGAGGTGCGTTTCGCTCACCACGTTGGCGAAAAGCTGGGTCAGAACGGCGCTGACGTCACCGGATGGCGCGACCTCGGCGTAGAGACCGGTGGAGGCGCAGGTTTTCATGTTGGTCGCGATCTTCGACTGGAACGGGGCGATCCAGGTCGTGTACCAGGTGTTGCTCGGGATCTTCTGATACGTGGTATAGAGGCTGGCAAGTTTCACGGAGTTGGCCTTGATAGAGGCGCAGGGCGTGGTGTCGAGCGGCTGCTGGCAACGGTTCCCCGTGAGCTTTTCCTTGCAGTTCTTCGGCCGTTCCGCGTCCTCGACGCCATCGCTGATCAGAAACAGGACCTTGATCGGGTCCGATGCCGACAGCCCGCTGCCGCTCGTGCCTATGATGGTCTTGATGTCGTTGAGAGCGGTGAGCAGGTCGGTTTGCTGGTCGTTGTTGTAGTTCTGATAGGGAATGGTCATGAGGTCGACGCTGGCCGCCGCCGAAGCGACGGATGAAAGCGAAGACGACATCGCGGCAACCGTGGTGAGCTTTGTCACCTGCGCATCGGCTCCCAGCGAATAGACCGCCATCTTGTACTGGTTCGAAACGAGCTGGCTTGCCGCGGCGTTGGTGATCATTGACTGCACGGCGCGCGAAACCACCTGATAGCGCAAGGTGATGCCCCGCTGCTTGGCAAGCGCATAGGTGTCGTAGCTTGCGCCCGTGATGTGGCAGGCAAAGGCGCAGCCGCCGTTCACGGCTTCGAGGGCGGAGATGTCGGCCGCCGTGGCGCCGAGGCCCATCGAGGGGCTGTTGTCGATCAGAACATAGAAATTGTAGTAATAGACCGGTTTGTTCTGCGCAGTGGCTCGCACCGACACGGTGACGCTGTCCACCCCGAACAGGCGAACAAAGTAAGTGGGAACCATCGAGGTCAGCGTCACGTCGGAACTGAAGGTGTTTCCGACGTACTGCACCGAAATCTGCGATGAGGTGATGCCCGAAAACCTCGATCCGCTGAAGTTGGTGTTGGCAATGTTCAGGGCGTCGGCTTCCGCCACCTTGATCTCGCCGGATACGCCGCTCTGAATGACCTGCTTCACGGCGCTCGAACTCATGGAGATGGCGCCGACCGCGGCGGCGTCGGCGGCCGCCTGCAGCATTTCCTTGGTCCGAGCCGCGATGGCATAGTCGACCGCAGCGCCTACGGCGATCATCAGGGGCAGGATGACCAAGGCAAAGATGACGCTGACGGCGCCGGACCTGTCGGCCCCCGCCCGTCCCAGAACGCATCGCAACCATCTGCGTTGTCCGGCCACTGGCATCGCGAAGAGCACCTATCCCCCCGTGTCGGTGGAGCTCCTTTTGGGCAGCTCATGATGGCGACGCGCTTCGGTCCCCGTCCGACAGGCGCGACCACGTCAGCAATGAGTGCATAGGTCGGTGAAATATTCGCTAAAAACGCGCAGAAACTTGCGATACCGCTGCCGGCAGTAGCAACCCCAACCAATCTAGATGATCAGAACGGCCCGGAAGTCGTTGACGTTGGTCAGCGTCGGGCCGGTGAAGACTGCGTCGCCCAGCGCGCCGAAGAAGCCGTGCCCGTCATTGTTGTCGAGTGCGGCCTGCGGATTGATGCCGAGTTCCCAGGCGCGGGAGAGACTGTCTGGCGCCAGGAGGGCGCCGGCGATCTCCTCGACGCCGTCGACGCCATCGGTATCGCCAGCAAGCGCCCAGATGTTCGGGGCTCCACGCAGGTGCAGGCCGAGCGACAGCAGGAACTCCACGTTCCGTCCTCCACGTCCGTTGCCGCGCAATGTCACGGTGGTTTCGCCCCCCGACAGCAGCACGCAACGCGCCGTGAACGGCTGACCATGTCGCGCAACCTGACCGACAATGCCACCGATCACCGCACCGACGTCCCGCGCCTCACCTTCAAGGGCATCGCCCAGAATGTGGGCGGCAAAGCCGGCACCCCTGGCCACCGCTGCCGCGGCTTCAAGCGAGGCTTGCGGAGCGGCAACGATATGCGTTTCGTTGCGCGACAGACGCGGATCGTCCGGCTTGACTGTCTCCCCACCGCCAGCCTCCAGCAGCGCCTTGGCGGCTGCCGGCAGGTCGATGCGATAGCGGCGGACGATGGCGAGCGCGTCGGCCGACGTGGTCGGGTCGCCGACGGTGGGGCCGGAAGCGATGTCGGTCGGATTGTCGCCGGGAACGTCGGAAATCAGCAGCGTGACCACCTTCGCCGGATGGGCGAGGGCGGCGAGGCGACCGCCCTTCACCGCCGACAGATGACGGCGGACGCAGTTCATCTCCGATACCGGTGCTCCGGAGGCCAGCAGGGCCTTGTTGATCGCCTGCTTGTCGCCAAGACCGATGCCGTCGAGCGGGAGAGCGAGCAGGGCCGACCCGCCGCCCGATATGAGGCACAGCACAGTATCATCAGCGCCCGCGCTTGCGGCGAGGCCGCATATGCGCTGTGCCGCCCGCAGGCCGGCGGCGTCGGGCACCGGATGGGCCGCCTCGACGATCTCGATCCGCTCCGTCGGCACGGCATAGCCGTAGCGCGTCACGACCAAGCCCTCGATCGGCCCATCCCAGTGCCGCTCCACGGCCCTCGCCATGGCGGCCGATGCCTTGCCAGCTCCAAGCACGATCAGTCGCCCCTTCGGACGGGGCGGCAGGAAGGGCGGCACGCACCGATCCGGCTGGGCGGCGGCGATGGCGGCATCGAACATGGAGCGGAGGAGCGCACGTGGGTCCTGGGACATGGGCCTAGCCTCAGCCGAGCGAACGAATGGCGGACTTGTAGCTCTCGACGATGCCGGTGCAATCGGCTTCCGCTGCGACCAGTTTGGATGGGTGCCCGTCCCAGGCATTGGGGCCGAACGTGTGCTCGTCGAGCTTCTGGATGGACTGGCCAATGGCGATGCCCTCGGTCACGACGCGCACCGGCCCCGAGCGGAGCGTGAACAACTCCGGCGCCACCAGATAGGCGGCCGCCGCCACATCGTGCAGGCAGCAACCATCCACCTGGTTGCGACGACGGTAGAGCGCCTCGTAACCGCGGGATATGTCCCAGAGGAAGCGGCCGGCCTCGCCGGTGGTCGCCAAGTCGGCCGCCTCGTCGTGGGTTGCAACGCAGTGGCTGGTGACGTCGAGGCCGATGGCCGTCACCGGCCAGGCGGCGGTGAATACGATATCGGCGGCATGTGGATCGTTGTGAACGTTGGCTTCGGCCACTGGCGTTGCGTTGCCGCGCCGCCCGCCCCAGGCGAAGGCGCCGCCCATGATCACCACGTCTTTCACCAGGGCGGCAATGCCCGGATCGCGCTTGAGGGCCACGGCGAGGTTGGTCAGTGGCGCCACGGCGAGTATCGTCACCCGGCCGGGGTTGGCCTTGATGATCTCGACCATTCGGTCCGCCGCATGGCCATCGGCCGGCTGGGCGGAGAAATCTTGGATGACGTTGGCATCTCCGAGGCCATCTTCGCCATGAATGAACGTCGGCGCCGGCCGGCGACCGATGGTCAGCGGCGCGGTCGCCCCGGCATAGACAGGCGCGTCGATGCCGAAGCGCTGCGCAAGATAGAGAGCGTTGCGGGTGGTGACGTCGGTTTCGGCATTTCCGAATACGGTGGTGATGGCCGCAAGTTTCAGGCTTGTCTGGGCTTTCAGGAACAAAAGCGCCATGGCGTCGTCAATCCCCGGATCGGTATCGAAGATGACGAGGTTCTTCTCCGTATCGGCCATTCCCATTCCTTTTGGCGCAACCTGACGTGTCCGCCGATCAAGCCGGGTTTCGCCCTGATCGTCATGCGCTGTGGACGTCGGTCCATCCGAGCCGACCTTGTTTATGCCGCAACAGATCAGCGGACAACGGCCGTCATTCGATCTCGGTCCAGACGTTGCCGGCCGCATTGGACTTCAGGCAGGCCTCGACGAACTTCGAGCCGCTGACGCCGTCGAGGGCCGTCGGCACCGTTGTGCTGACAGCCTTGCCCGAGAGGAGATCGGCGGCGTCGCGGTAGAGATTGGCGAACGCTTCGAGATAGCCTTCAGGGTGGGCGGCCGGCACACGACTGCCGGCGATGGCGGCGCTGGTGGCGCCGGGGCCATTGCGGCGGATCATCTGACGCGGTTCGCCGAGCCGGGTGAACCAAAGCTCCTCCGGCTTTTCCTGCCACCATTCGAGACCGGCCTTGTCGCCGTAGATGCGGAACGACACGTTGTTGCCATTGCCCGGCAGCACCTGGCTCGCCAGGATCGATCCCTTGGCGCCGGATGCGTAGCGCAGGAGGATGGCCGCGTCGTCGTCGACCCGGCGCCCCTCGACCAGGGTCGACAGCTCGGCAAGAAGGTGGGTCGGCTCTTCGCCTGAGACGAAGGCGGCCAGGTTCCAGGCGTGGGTGCCGACATCGCCGATAGCACCGCCGACGCCTGCCTTCTTCGGGTCGGTACGCCACACGGCACCCTCGGCGCCCGTGTTCTCGACCGGCGCGGCCAGCCAGTCCTGAAGGTACTCCACCTCGACGCGGCGAAGCTTGCCGATCTCGCCCGCGGCGATCATCTCGCGCGCCTGTCGCACCATCGGATAGCCGGTATAGGTGTGGGTCAGGAAGAAGCGGCGGCCGGTCGACTGAACCAACGCCGCCAAGGCCTTCGCGTCGGCCAGCGTCGTCGTCATCGGCTTTTCGCAGATCACGTCGAACCCGGCTTCCAGCGCCGCCTTGGCGATGGGGTAATGGAGGAAGTTGGGGGTGACGATCACCACGGCGTCGACGCGGTCCGGGCGCAGCGCCTCCCTGTCGATCAGCTCCTGATAGGTGTCGTAGGCGCGGTCCGGAGCGATGCCCAGCGTGGCGGCAAATGCGCGGCCCCGCTCGGCGTCGACGTCCAGTGCACCGGCCACCAGCTCGAACCGGTCGTCCATGCGCATGGCGATGCGGTGCACCGCGCCGATGAACGCGGTGGCGCCGCCACCGACCATGGCGAGTTTGATGCGGGTCTGGCTCATGTCCTGTCCTCAACCGATGCCGAGCAGCCGGCGGTTCGTGGCAGCGTCGGCGCCACTCTGGGCGAAATCATCGAAGGCGTGTTCGGTGACGCGGATGATGTGGCCCGAAATGAACGGAGCCCCTTCGGCCGCGCCATCCTCGGGATGCTTCAGCGCGCACTCCCACTCGAGCACCGCCCAGCCCGGATAGTCGTATTGCGCCATCTTGGAGAAGATGGACGAAAAGTCCACATGGCCGTCGCCGAGCGAACGGAAGCGGCCGGGCCGGTCCACCCACGACTGGTAGCCGCCGTAGACGCCGGATCGGCCGGAGGGGGTGAGCTCGGCATCCTTAACGTGAAAGGCTCTGACGCGCTCGTGATAGATGTCGAGGAAGGCAAGGTAGTCGAGCGCCTGCAGCACGAAATGCGACGGGTCGTATAGGATGTTGGCCCGGGGATGATTGCCGACGGCGGCAAGGAACCGCTCGAAAGTCGCTCCGTCGTGCAGGTCCTCGCCAGGGTGCAGCTCGAAGCATGCGTCGACACCGGCCTCTTCGAACGCGTTCAGGATAGGCGTCCAACGGCGGGCGAGCTCGGCGAAGGCTTCTTCGACGAGACCGGCCGGCCGTTGCGGCCAAGGATAGACATAGGGCCAGGCGAGGGCGCCGGAGAAGGTCGCATGGGCTGAAAGGCCGAGCCGGCGAGAGGCTTCGGCGGCGAGCTTCAACTCCCGGATGGCCCATTCGGTACGGGCAGAGGGATTGCCCCGCACCGCCTCAGGCGCGAATCCGTCGAACAACTCATCGTAAGCGGGGTGGACCGCGACGAGCTGCCCCTGGATATGGGTTGAGAGCTCGGTGATCTCGACGCCAACTTCTCCCAGCCGACCCTTCAGTTCATCGGCATAGGTCTGCGATGTCGCGGCCTTCTCCAGATCGAAAAGTCCGGCCGTCGTCGGCAACTGCAGCCCGACGTAACCGAGGCCGCTCGCCCAGCGCGCCAGCCCGTCGAGGCTATCGAACGGCGGCGCGGCACCCACGAACTGCGCGAGGAATATGCCCGGTCCCTTGATCGTCTTCATGGCGGTCCCTTTGTCTCCCAGACGTCGCCGATCCGCCCAGCCGGCGGTTTGCACGCCAGCTTACATATCGTTTCAAGGGGAGGTAAGTCTTTTGAAAGGGGTCCGCGCCTTTCCGGAGCCGTCGGCCTTTTCAGGCCGGCGGCAGGATCTTGCCAGGATTGAATATGCCTTCCGGATCAATGGCCGTCTTTATGGCCCGCATCACCTCAAGGGCGGCGTCGCCGTACTCCTCGCGCATGTAGTCGATCTTGCCCGAGCCGATACCATGCTCGCCCGTGGAGGTGCCGCCAACGGCGATGGCGTGATGGATCAGTTCGGCGTTGATCGATCGGATGCGGGCGAGCTCGGCCGTGTCGTCGGGATCGACGGCGAACATGACGTGAAAGTTGCCATCACCGACATGCCCCAGGATGGCCGCCGTGGCGCCGGCCTTTTCGACGAGGTCGCGAGCGAGTGACACCGAGCCGGCCAGTTCGGAGATCGGCACGCAGATATCGGTCGCCCAGCCCTTCGAGCCGGTACGAGCGGCGAGCACGGCATAAAAGGCATCGTGCCGTGCCTTCCAAAGGCGCGAGCGCTCCTCCGGCGTCGTCGCCCAGACGAAAGCAGCACCGCCGAAATCGGCGACGATATCCTTCACTGCGGCGACCTGCTCCTCAACCCCCGGTCCCGAGCCGTGGAACTCGAACACCAGAGTGTCGCCGCCCTCCAGCGTCAACCCGGAGAACGCGTTCGTATAGTCGATGAGCCGCTTCTCCATCAGCTCGACGCGGGCGATCGGTATGCCGTATTGAATGACCGCGATGGCCGCCTCGGCGGCACTGACGAGATCCGGAAAGCGGCAAGTGGCGGCAGCGGCGGCTTCGGGAATGCCGTGAAGGCGCAGCGTCACTTCGGTGATGATCCCCAGCGTGCCCTCCGAGCCGACGAACAGCCTGGTGAGATCGTAACCGGCGGCCGACTTTCGGGCGCGGCTCGACGTGCGGATTACCTCGCCACTGGCGAGCACGACGGTCAACGACAGCACGTTGTCGCGCATGGTGCCATAGCGGACGGCATTGGTGCCCGAGGCGCGCGTCGCCGCCATGCCGCCGATGGTGGCGTTGGCGCCGGGATCGACCGGAAAGAAGAGCCCCTGATCGCGCAGATAGACGTTGAGCTCCTCGCGCGTCACGCCCGCCTCGACAGTGCAATCGAGGTCGCCGGGACTGACACGCAGTACCTTGCGCATGTGCGTGAGGTCGAGCGACAGACCTCCTTGTGGAGCCGTCAGATGCCCCTCCAGCGACGTTCCGGCGCCGAAGGCGATGATCGGAATACTCTCGGCGGCACAGAGCCTGACCGCTTCGGCGACTTCCTCCGTGCTTTCGGCAAAGAACACGGCGTCGGGGACGGCGGCGGCATGATGGGTCTCGCCGCTACTATGCTGGGCACAAAGCGCCGGCGAACGGGAAAAGCGGTTACCAAAGCGGTTGGCAAGCGTTTGAAAAGCTGTGGACAAGGTATGCCTCAATTTCCCGATCAACCGCCGTATTCAATGATCTCGAGACCGGCGTTGTAGTCGGTCGCGTAAACCAGCCCGGCCGCGTCGACGAACACGTCGGCAGACTGAATCACTCTGGGGCGTCCGGGTCTGCGGTCGGTCATGACGGTCGGTGCCGCCGGCACCAGGGCACCTGTCTCGCGAGGACGATAGGGGTCGGAGATATCGAAGGCCCGGATGCCGGCATTCTGCCAGGTGGCGAAGATCAGCGTGTCGGAGACGAAGCTGCCCGGACGGTTTTCATGCAGGTTATGCGGCCCGAAATGACCTCCCTTCCGGGCATAGTCGATCTCGTCAGGTACCGGCAGCGTCGAAATCGAAATGGGATTGGCCGGCTCGCGGATGTCGAACAGCCAGGTCAGCTTGCGGCCATCCTCTTCGTTGTCGAGCACGGCCTCGTCCGCCACCACTAGAAGGTTGCGCGCAACGAGCGGCAAAGCCGAGTGGGTGCCGCCTCCATAGGGTGGGCACCAATTGCGATGGACTATGAGCTTAGGCTCGGAACGGTCTGAAATGTCTAGCAAAGTCAACCCGCCGTCACGCCAGCAGGCATAGGCGGTATCGCCATGAACGAGCGCGTGGTGCAGAGCCCAGCGTCGTCCCTCTGGCGCGCCGAGCACTTCGCCCGCCGCCTTGTTCATGCCCGGCAGCCACCATTTGCCGGCGATGAACGGTTTGGTTGGATCGGCGAGGTCGATGGTGACGAAGATATAGTCCGTGAAACCGGGCAACAGCGCCGACGCGTAGGCCCAGCGGCCACCGACATACCAGAGGCGGTGGAAGCCGATGCCGCCCGAGTCAAGCTGACCGATCTTGCGGGGACGGTCGGGTCGGGAGATGTCATAAACGGTCATGCCGGCCGTCCAAGCCTGCTTGCCGGATGCCTCGGCGAAGGTCTCGCCGACCGACTTGGTGTAGTAGACCTTCTCGTCCTGCGATACGTCGACGTCGGCGAACAGGTCGAGCGCGTTGATGACCAGCAGCAAGTCGTCATGGGCCTGAAGGTGGATGTTCCAGGTATTCTCCGGCGCCGGAACGTAGGTGACCTCGCCCGGCCGCTTGGGATCGCGGACATCGACGATCGAGAAGCCGCGCGACCAGGGGTGACCCACATAAGCGAAGCCGCGATGCACCATCAGTTGCAGGCCATCGCCACGGCCGCCGATATCGGAATGGCCGATCAGCTTCATGTTTCGGGAATAGTCGGGTGTCGGCAGGTCGAAGCTCATTGAAGCACCGGAGGAAAGCACTGAACAGATCGAGCGCCGCCCGAGGCGACGCCCGTTTGCGAGGGAAGCGCCGGATTACTTCTTCGGTGCCGGAATCCAGCTGGCCGTGGCGGCGTCGGAAGCGCTGAAGGCAGGGAACTTCTGCTGCAGGTCCTCGATGGTCTCGATCTTGTTGTTCACGAGATCGTCGCGGGTGACCAGCGTCGGCTGCAGGAGAACCGAGCGGCCGGGATCCTGGCCGGCGATGGAGAGCGAAACGGCGCGCACGGCCACTTCGCCGACAACGGCGGCGTTGGTGGCGGCGGTGGCCACCCAGGCGCTGTCCGGTTCGATCATCAGCTGGATGTCGGCAGTCGACGTGTCGACGCCATAGATCTTCACCTTGTCGGAGACGCCCAGCTCGTCGGTGGCAAGCTTGACGCCCTTGGCGAACTCGTCCCACGGCGTGAAGATGACCGAGATATCCGGGTTGGCGCGCAGCACGGCCTTGGTCTGGTCGGCGACGGAGGCCGGCACCGAGTCATTCACGACACCCCAGACGGCCTTTTCCGTCAGCTTGTGCTTCTCGACGAAGTCCTTGAACACGGCATAGCGGCGGTCGAGCGGCGCGAAACCGGCGACGTAGACGGCGCCGGCAGTGAATCCGTCTCCCTTGTCCTTGACCGCCTGCTCGAGGACGAGGCGGGCCATGTCCTTGTCGCTCTGCTCGATCTGCGGGATGGCGGGATTGTCGAGGTCGACGTCGTAGGCGACCACCTTGATGCCGGCGTCGAGCGCCTTCTGGGCGACGTCCTTCAGCACTTCGGGACGGCCGTTGTTGATGATGATGCCCTTGACGCCGCGATTAATCGCCTGCTCCACGAGGTTGCGCTGGGTATCGTTGTCGTTGCGGGCCTGCGACAGCGTCAGCGTGACACCGAGCGCCTCGGCCTGACGCTTGGTGCCGGCCTCGAAGGCCTGCAACCAGTCGCCGCTGCCGAGGAAGGAGACGACGGCTATCTCGACGCCACCCTTGTCGAAGGGGGCTGGGGCGCCCGCAAGGCCTTCGGCGGAAACAGGCGACACGAGGAGAGCGGCGCCGACAGCGAGGCCGGCGGAGAGGATCGAGGTCTTCATGGGTTTTCCGTTGGCTTGAAGTTGGTGGGGAAGGCGATCAGGTGCGGGCACGGCCGAGGCCGTAGGTCATGGCAAGCGCGCCGACGAGCACGGCGCCCTTCACGAAATCCTGCGTGTAGTAGGGGGCGTTGAGCATGGTGAGCCCGTTGAGCAGCACACCGACGAACACGGCGCCGACGACCGTGCCGAACACGTTGGGCCGGCGAAGCCCGAGCACGGTGAAGCCGATCA
>Ga0206116_1001436_pt1 | contig 12960 bp, 11 predicted proteins | sample 3A1Ametagenome_FD_178000 | JGI IMG/M metagenome (GOLD analysis project Ga0206116, IMG submission 178000) | Enriched microbial communities from leaf-cutter ant dump, University of Wisconsin, Madison, United States - 3A1A | ecosystem: Environmental > Terrestrial > Nest > Insects nest > Nest dump...
CGCTGGCGCTCGGCCGTCACGGAGGCGCGCACGGGCGTGTCGGCCGCATCGCCCTCGGCGCGCACCGTCACGGCGGGCAGTTCGGCGGCGGGTTGGGCGAGGGCGGGCAGCAGCGGGAAGGCCGTGGCCAGGGCGGCGGCCAGGAGCGGGCGGCGGAAGGCGGAAGGGGTTGGCATGATGGGTCCAGCAAGCAAATGAATGAGATTTATTCGTATTGATGGAGAATGCCCTTTGAAAGAGGAATCCGAAATGACTTTTATCAACGCCGGGCTGATGGAGCGGGCTTCATCGCCCGCGCCCGCGTCCGTGTCGTCGCCCGTGGAAGACCTGCTGGCCGCCACGCGCCTGCTGGCCGGCCTGCCGCGCGAGGTGCTGGCCGAGCTGGCCGGCGATGCCGTGCGCCGGCGCCACGCGGGCGGCGATACGCTGTTCTACGAGGGCGACGAGGCGCGCCACTGCCTTCTGGTAGCGCAGGGCGCCGTGGAGGTGCTGCGCTACGACGCGGCGGGCGACGAGCGCATGCTGCACCGCTTCGAGGCCGGCCAGCTCGTGGCCGAGGCGGCCATGTTCATGCCCCACGGCCTGTACCCGATGACGGCGCGCGCCCAGGGCGACACGGAGGTCTGGCGCATTCCGCGCCGGGCGGTGCGCGGCACCTGCGAGCGCCACCCCGCGCTGGCGCTGCGGTTGCTGGAATCGCTGAGCCTGCGCCTGTACCAGCGGGTGAACCAGGTGGACTGGCTCACCAGCAGCAACGCCCCGCAGCGCTTGGCGGCCTACCTGGTGGCGCAGGCGGGCCGGCAGGGGCCGCAGATCGAGCTGCCCACCAGCCAGCGCCACCTGGCGGCGCACCTGGGCATCCGCGCCGAGACGCTCAACCGCATGCTGGCCGAGTGGCAGGGCAAGGGCTGGATCCGGGGCGAGCGCCGCCGCTGGCAGCTACTGGACATCGCCCCGCTGCGCGCGCTGGCGGCGCCGGCCACGCGCGCCTTTTAGCTATTGAATCAGGAGCTGCTTGCGCTTGTCCATCAAGCGCTGGAGGCCTATTGGGCCTTGAATTGTCAACCGGGCGACGCGCCCGGCTGGCCTGCCCGCAGGGGCGCTGGTACGCTGCGCCACCATGGAGACAAGCAAGACACCCCCCTTCATCCCGCAGATCCGCCTGTACCAGGACTGGCTGCGCGACCAGCGCGGCATCGCCTTCGACAGCTACGACGCGCTGTGGCGCTGGTCCACCACCGAGCTGGATGCGTTCTGGCAGAGCGTGTGGGACTACTTCGACATCCAGTCCCCCACGCCCCACACCGCCGTGCTGGCCAAGAACACCATGCCCGGCGCGCAGTGGTTCCCCGGCGCCCAGGTGAACTACGCGCGCCAGGCGCTGCGCCACGTGGACGCCGCGCACGCGGCGGGCCTGCCCGCCATCGTCAGCCGCAACGAGAAGGGCAACCACCGCGAACTCTCCTGGCCCGAGCTGCGCCGCCAGGTCGCATCGCTGGCCCTGCACCTGCAGGCCCAGGGCGTGCGGCCCGGCGACCGCGTGGCCGCCTACCTGCCCAACGTGCCCGAGGCCATGGTCGCCTTCCTGGCCACGGTGAGCATCGGTGCCGTGTGGAGCATCTGCGCGCCCGACATGGGCACGCACGCGGTGCTGGACCGCTTCCGCCAGATCGAGCCCACGGTGCTCATCGCCGTGGACGGCGTGACCTACGGCGGCCGCGACCACGACCGCACCGGCGTGCTGGCCGAGCTGCGCGCGGCGCTGCCCAGCCTGCGGCACACGCTGGTGCTGGGCAACCTGGATGCTTCTGTTTCGATAGCTGGTTGCGCAAGCTGGGCAAGCGCTACAGCCCGAAATGATGCGGAAGCCGCCGCGTTCGAGCCGATGTGGCTGCCGTTCGACCACCCGCTGTGGATCGTCTATTCCAGCGGCACCACCGGGTTACCGAAGCCCATCGTGCACGGCCATGGCGGCACCATCCTCGTGGGGCTGCAGCTCAAGGTGCTGCACAACGACATCGGCTGCAGCTACGAGCCCAACAGCTTCGGCGAGCGCTACCACTGGTACAGCTCCACGGGCTGGGTGATGTGGAACGCGCAGGTCAGCGGCCTGCTCTCGGGCACCACCTGCGTGATCTACGACGGCAACCCCGGCGGCAGCAAGGACCACCCCGACTGGGGCGTGCTCTGGCGCTTCGCGGCCGAGACGGGCGTGACCTTCTTCGGCGCGGGCGCGGCCTTCTTCGCCAACTGCATGAAGGCGGGCATCGACCTGAAGCGCCTGGGCGACCTGTCGCGCATCCGCGCCCTGGGCACCACAGGCTCGCCGCTCTCGCCCGAGGTGCAGGAATGGGGCACGGCGCAGTTCGCGGCGCTGGGCGTTCCCAATATTTGGTGGAACAACATTTCGGGCGGTACGGACTTCTGCGGCGCCTTCATCGGCGGCCACCGCGAGCTGCCCATGGTGCCAGGCGAGATGCAGTGCCGCATGCTCGGCGCCGCCGTGGAATCGTGGAACGCCGAGGGCCAGCCCGTGACCGGCGAGGTGGGCGAGCTGGTCTGCGCGCAGCCCATCCCGTCGATGCCCCTGTACCTGTGGGGCGATGCGGACGGCAGCCGCTACCTGTCGAGCTACTTCGACATGTACCCGCCCGGCCATGGCCGCCAGCCCGGCGGCGGCGACGGCCCGGCCGAGATGGGCGCGGTCTGGCGCCACGGCGACTGGCTCAGGATCGGCGCCAACGGCGGCTGCACCATCTACGGCCGCTCGGACGCCACCATCAACCGCCACGGCCTGCGCATGGGCACGAGCGAGATCTACAGCGCCGTCGAGGCCCTGCCCGAGGTGCTGGACAGCCTCGTGGTGGACCTGGAATACCTGGGCCGCGAGAGCTACATGCCGCTGTTCGTGGTGCTGCGCGGCGGCGTGGCGCTCCATGATGAGCTGCGCGGGCGCATCAACGCCGCCATCCGCACGGCGCTGAGCCCGCGCTTCGTGCCCGACGCCATCTTCGCCGTGGCCGAGGTGCCGCGCACCCTCTCCGGCAAGAAGCAGGAGCTGCCCATCAAGAAGCTGCTGCTGGGCCAGCCCATCGACAAGGTGGTCAACAAGGACGCCATGGCCAACCCCGGCTGCCTGGACTGGTACGTGGCGTTCGCCGCCGAGCGGAGCCAGCCGGGCCGCTGACGGAAGGGATGCCGGCCTACCTCGCCGGCCGGGGAGCGGCCTTCATAATCGGCCGCATGCAAGCCAAGGAGCGCCGATGCCAACCCCCGTCAAACGCTTTTCGATGATCCGCGAGTTCCACTTGGCCGACTGGTTCACGCTGGGCAACGCGGTCTGCGGCGTGGGCGCGCTGTTCTCGTCGATGACGTACCTGGAAACCGGCGACGTGCGCCACGTGTACTTCGCCTGCGCGCTGGTGCTGGCCGCGCTGGTGTTCGACGTGCTCGACGGCCGCATCGCGCGCTGGCGGCAAAAGAGCTCGGCCATGGGGCGCGAGCTGGACTCGCTGGCCGACGTGATCTCCTTCGGCGTGGCGCCCGCCATCATCGCCTACGGCTGCGGCATGCAGGGGCTGTACGACCGCATCGTGCTGGCCTACTTCGTGGCCTGCGGCGTGTCGCGCCTGGCGCGCTACAACGTCACGGCCGAGACGCTGTCGGGCGAGGACGGCAAGGTCAAGTACTTCGAGGGCACGCCCATCCCCACCTCCATCGTGCTCGTGGGCCTGCTGGCCCTGGCCGCCTGGATGGGTGCCGTGCGCGAGCACCTGTGGTTCGGCAAGGTGCTGGTGGGCGGCTTCACGCTGCACCCGCTGGTGCTGCTGTTCGCGGTGTCGGGGTCGTTGATGATCAGCCGGATTCGCATTCCCAAGCTCTGATACAAAAAACTGATTCTCATTTACATTTCATGCAGCGCCCCGGCTCGCCGGGGCCCGATCCAGTCAACGGGAACACGCTTCATGAAAAAATTCAAGATCCTGCCAGTGGCCTGCGCGGCCCTGGCCGCCGTCTCGGCCGTCCACGCGCAGACCACTGAGCCCGCTAAGGAGCTGGGCACCGTCAACGTCATCGGCTCGGTGGACGACCTGCAAAGCCTGGACTTCTATGCGCCCAACTCCAGCGCCGTCATCAAGCCCGACACCATGCAGGCGCTGGGCGCGCGCAAGCTCGACCAGGCGCTGCAGTACCAGGCTGGCATCGTGAGCGAGCCCTTCGGCGCGGACAACAAGGTGGAGTGGTTCAAGATCCGCGGCTTCGAGGCCTCCACGGCGCTGGACGGCACGCCCACCACCCCTAACGGCTACTTCGTCTGGAAGCCCGAGCTGTTCGGCGTGGAGGCGGCCGAGGTGGTCAAGGGCGCGAACTCGCTGGTGTTCGGCGCGGCGAACACCGGCGGCGTGGTGAACCTGGTGACCAAGCGCCCGCACAAGGAGCAGGCGCTGACCGTGAACGCCGAGACCGGCAACCGCGGCAAGCTGGGCGTGGGCGTGGACTACAACGGCCTAGCCAATGCCGACGGCTCGGTCTACTGGCGCGTCGTGGCGCAGGCCCGCAAGGAAGACGGCATGCAGCGCCGCACCGAGATGGACAGCCTGTACCTGGCCCCCAGCGCCACCATCGAATTCAGCGGGCGCACCGCGCTCACGCTGCTGGCCAGCGTCCAGCGCGAGAACGGCACGCCCACCAACGGCTTCCTGCCCGCCTGGGGCACGATCATCGACACGCCCTACGGCCGCGTGGACCGTCGCACCAACATGGGCGAGCCGGACTTCGACCACTTGAAACGCACGCAGGCCAGCGCCGGCTGGCAGTTGCGCCACGACCTGTCCAAGGACTGGACCTTCACCCAGAACTACAAGTTCACGCGCCTGAACCTGGACCAGCAGAACGTGTTCGCCTGGTCGTCCGACAACGACCGGCAGGCGATGCGCGGCTACACCTTCACGCAGGGCAGCACCCGCAACCACTACCTGGACAACCGCCTGACCGGCAATCTGCACCTGGGCGACGGCATCACCCTCAAACCCACGGTGGGCGTGGACTACCTCAAGTCCAACACCGACGGCCAGAACAACGGCTTCGGCTACACGCCCAACCTGGACATGTTCGCGCCCGTGTACGGCGTGCCGTTCGCGGTGACCAGCACGCCCTACGAGCAGCGCCTGCGCCAATGGGGTGCCTACGCTTCGGCCCAGATGCAGGTGGGCAGCCACTGGAACCTGAGCGCCGGCCTGCGGCACGACAGCGCCAAGAACACGGTGGCGGGCGGCTACGAAGCCAGCCACAACAGCGTGAACGCCGGCGTCATGTACATGACCTCGCTGGGCGTGGCGCCGTACGTGAGCTATTCCGAATCGTTCAAGCCCACGGCGGGCGTGGACAGCAACAACAACCCCTACAAGCCCTACGAGGGCCGGCAGGCCGAGGTGGGCGTGAAGCTGGAGCCCGCGTGGCTCAATGGCGGCACCATGACCCTGGCCTACTTCGACCTGGAGGAGAAGAACGCCCTGGCCGCCGACGCCTCCAACATCCAGCGCCAGATCGGCAAGCGCACCAACCGGGGCGTGGAGCTGCAGGCCGACTTCCGCATCCAGCCCGCCACGGCGGTGAAGGCCTCGTTCACCCACAACGACTCGCGCCAGGACGTGAGCGTCAGCAAGAGCCTGCGCACTCCGCTGATCCCGCGCAACCAGGCCAGCCTGTGGGTCAGCCACCGCTTCGGCAGCGACCTCACGGTGGCTGCCGGCGCCCGCTACAACGGCGCCACCGTGGACGAGGCCTACTACCCCGGCCGCAAGATCGCCGCCTACACCCTGCTCGACCTGATGGTGCGCTACGACATCAACCGCGCCTGGGCCCTGCAGCTGAACGCGCGCAATCTCACGGACAAGACCTACGTGAGCGGCTGCGACTTCTACTGCTACTACGGCGGCAGCCGCACGCTGGATCTGCAGCTGCAGTACCAGTGGAAATAAGGCGGTAGCCAGGGCGGGGGCGACGGCCGGCCCTGCTGCCTTGAATGCAGGGATGGGGGGCGCAGGCACCGCTCGCGGCCTGGCCCCATCCCGAACCTTGATCGCGCCACTGGATCCGTATGCATCCTTTTGAATAAAATAATGCAAATCATTATCATTTGCATAACAAATCGAAAGGGTGGCCATGGCGAACGAGCTATTGCGGGGGTGGGAGGAAAACGGGCGGCGCCCGCTGGCGGGGATGAAGCCCGCCGCATGGGCGGCCCGGCTGGCCGTGGGCGGCGCGGGCCTGCTGTGCCTGGCGGGTGCGGCGTCGGCGCAGAGCGCCGCGCCCGCCGCGCAACTGCCCACCGTCACGGTGTCGCAGGAGCGCGAGGCCATGGACGCGGCGCCGCCGGCCTACGCGGGCGGGCAGGTCGGCAGCGGCGCGCGCATGGGCATCCTGGGCAACGCCCCGGTCATGGACACGCCTTTCAGCGTGACCAGCTACACGGCCCAGGCGATCGAGAACGAGCAGGCGCGCTCGGTGGCCGACCTCATCGCCATGGACCCGTCGGTGCGCATGGCCAGCGCGCGCTCCAACATCAATGAGGACATCACCATCCGCGGCTTCGGCGTGCCCAGCGCCGACTTCGCGCTGAACGGCATGTTCGGCCTGACGCCGCTCTGGCGGGCGCCGCTGGAGGCGGTGGAGCGGGTGGAGATCATCAAGGGCCCGTCCGCCGCCCTGTTCGGCATGACGCCCAGCGGCAGCGTGGGCGGCGTGGTCAACTTGGTGCCCAAGCGCGCGGGCAGCGAGCCCGTCTCGCGCATCACCGTGGGCGCGTCGTCCGACTCGGTGCTGGGCGCGCATGCCGACATCGGCCGGCGCTTCGGCGAGGACGGGGCCTTCGGCGCCCGCCTGAACGTGATGCACCGCGAGGGCGACACGCCCGTCAACGCCCAGTCCACGCGCGAGAGCCTGGCGGCGCTGGGGCTGGACTTCCGCCAGCGCAGGCTGCGGGCCTCGCTGGACCTGCTGTGGAGCGAGGAGCGCATCGACAACATCGTGCGCCAGTTCCAGCTCGGCCCCACCGTCACCGCGCTGCCCGCCGCGCCCAGCGGCAAGATCGCCTACCCCGGCTTCGGCTGGAGCGACGGCCGCAGTGGCGGCGCGCTGCTGCGGGCCGAGTACGACCTCACCGACGCCATCACGGCCTACGTCGGCTATGGCCAGCGCAAGCAGAACTGGAGCGCGGTGGCGGCCAACCCGGTGCTCGCGGGCAACGCGGGCGACTACGGCTTCTTCGGCGGCTGGCAGATCATGCCGACGGATTCGAAGTCGCTGGAAGCGGGCCTGCGCGCCGCCTTCAAGACCGGCGGCGTGACGCACAACCTGGCGCTGGGCTTCACGCAGCTCAAGCAGGTGCAGGGTCTGGGCTTCTACATGGGCTTCCCGCCCGGTGCGTCCAACATCTACGCGGGACAGCTGTTCCCTACGCCGTCCATCGCCGGCCTGGCCAACCCCGTTCTGCCGTTCGAGGACGGCAAGCTCAGCAGCCTGGCCGTGGCGGATACGCTGGGCTTCATGGACGAGCGGCTGCTGGTGTCGCTGGGCTTGCGCCGCCAGTCGGTGCAGGGCCAGAGCTACAACTTCATGACCGGCGCGGCCTCCGGCCCGTACTACGACCAGAGCGCCACCACGCCGTTCACCGGCGTGGTGTTCAAGCTGCGGCCCAACCTGTCGCTGTACGCGAGCTATGTCGAGGGCCTGTCCAAGGGCGACACCGCGCCCGTGAGCGCGGCCATCAGCAACCCGGGCCAGGTGATGGCGCCCTACCAGTCCAAGCAGAAGGAGATCGGCGCCAAGTTCGAGCTGGGCGGCCTGATGGCGAGCGTGGGCCTGTTCGAACTGACCAAGCCCAGCGCGGGCCTGTCGGGCACCACCTTCGGCGTGTTCGGCGAGCAGCGCAACCGCGGCGTGGAAGCCGCGCTGGCGGGCGAGGTAACGCGCGGCGTGCGCGTCGTGGGCGGCGCGGCCTACACCCACGCCGTGTTGAGCAAGTCCACCGACGCTGCGCTGCAGGGCAAGGACGCCATCGGCGTGCCCAAGTGGCAGCTCAACCTGGGCGCGGAATGGGACACGCCCTTCCTGCCCGGCCTCACGCTCACCGGCCGCGCGGTGCACACCGCCCGGGCGGCGGCGGACGCGGCCAACACCCTGTACGTGCCCAGCTGGAACCGCCTCGACGCGGGCGCGCGCTACGCCACGCGCATCGGCGGCCAGCCCGTCACCTTCCGCCTGAACGTGGAGAACCTGCTGGACAAGAGCTACTGGGGCGCCGAGACCCGGGGCTACCTGTTCGTAGGCTCGCCGCGCACGGTCAGCCTGTCGGTCAGCGTCGATCTGTAAGAGGAAAGGCCGATGTCCACGCGCGCCTGGGCCTGGGTCCACAAGTGGAGCAGCCTGGTCTGCACCGCCTTCATGCTGCTGCTGTGCCTCACCGGGCTGCCGCTGATCTTCCATGAGGAGATCGAGCACCTCACCGGCGTGACCGAGGCCCCGCCCATGCCCGAGGGCACGCCCAACGCCAGCCTGGACCGCATCGCCCAGGTGGCGCTGGCGCACCGGCCGGGCGACGTGATCCGCTACATGTTCTGGGAGCAGGACGAGCACCCCGACCTGACCATGGTGTCCATGTCCAGCCGCATCGACGCGCCGCCCGAGGAGTTCCACACGCTCCTCATCGACTCGCGCACCGCGAAGGTGCTGGACGAGCCCAAGCTGGACGAGGGCTTCATGTACGTGATGCTCAAGCTGCACGTGGATATGTTCGCGGGCCTGCCGGGCATGCTGTTCCTGGGCTTCATGGGCCTGTTGATGGTGGTGGCCATCGTCTCGGGCGTGGTGCTGTACTACCCGTTCATGCGGCGCCTCAAATTCGGCGCGCTGCGCACCCGGCGCAGCACGCGCCTGAAGTGGCTGGACTGGCACAACCTGCTGGGCATCGTCACCGTGGTCTGGCTCAGCGTGGTAGGCCTCACGGGCACCATTAACACGCTCAACCGCATCGTCCTCGCCCTGTGGCAGATGGACCAGATGGCCGAGATGACGGCGCCCTACAAGGACCTGCCCCCGGTCACCCGGCCCGCACACCTGCAGGCATCCATCGAAGCGGCGCGCGCGGCGGTGCCCGGCATGGAGGTGAGCCTGGTCGCCTACCCCGGCACCATGTTCTCCAGCCCGCACCACTACACCTTCTTCGCCAAGGGCAACACGCCCGTCACCTCGCGCCTGCTCAAGCCCGCGCTGGTGGACGCAGAGACCGGCAAGCTGACGGACTCGCGCGAGATGCCCTGGTACGTCAAGACGCTGTTCCTATCGCAGCCGCTGCACTTCGGCGACTACGGCGGGCTGCCGCTCAAGATCCTGTGGGCGCTGCTGGACGTGGCCGCCATCGTCATCCTGGGCAGCGGCCTGTACCTGTGGCTGCGCAAGCCCAAGGCGGCGGCCGCCGCCGTGCAGGACCCCGAACTCGCCGCCAGCCTGGAGGCACCGCGATGACGAACCGCCGCACCGAACGCGACGTCCGCACCGACGAAGTGCAGCCCGGCATGGCCATCTTCCGCGTGCCCCTGCTGCTGGGCGTGGCCTCGTGCGTGGGCCTGGTGTCGGCGCTGGTGGGCGACGGCGTGTTCGACGCGCTGTCCTGGCTCATGCTGGCCGCGCCCCTGGCCGTGGTGGCCTGGGCCTGGCGCGTGCGCTGAATGCTATTTGAATAATAGCTGCCGGCGCTTGCTGCATAAGCGCTGGAGGCCGATTTGGCTTGAACTATCAGTCACCCCGGCTTGCGGTTCACCAGCACGATCCCCGCCGCCACCAGCACCAGCGCCGCGACCAGGCCGGCGGTGATGGGCTCGCCCAGCCACCACGCGCCGAACAGCAGCGCGAACACGGGCGTGAGGAACACGAACACCGAGATCTTCGTGGCCGGGTAGTGGGCCAGCATCCACATCCAGGCCAGGTAGCTCACGAAGGCGCCGATCAGCGCCTGCACCAGCAGCGAGCCCCAGGCGAAGCTGCTGAGCTGCAGGCTCCAGGTCTCGCCCAGCGCGAGCGACAGCCAGGGCAGGGCCACGGCGCTCACGCCCACCTGGTAGAGCAGCTGCTTGGCCGGCGCCACGCGCGCCAGCGGCGTGGTGCGGATGGTCACGGTGGTCAGGGCCCACAGCAGGCCGGCGGCCACGCCCAGCAGGTCGCCCAGCCAGGCGCGCGGCAGCGCCGCGTTGGCGTGGCCCACCAGCCCGTCGCCCAGGGCCAGCCCCACGCCCACGAAGGCCGCGGCCAGGCCCAGCCACTGCAGGCCCGCGAGGCGCTCGCCGGGGATGAAGCGCGGCAGCAGCAGCGCCACCCAGAACGGCGAGGTGTACAGGAACACCGTGAGCCGCGACGCCGTCGTGTACTGCAGGCCCAGGTAGATGCAGGCGAATTCACCAGCGAAGAGCGCGCCCGCCAACAGCCCGGCGCGCAGCGCCCCCGGCGGCTCGCCGCGGCTGCCGAGCGGCACGCCGCGCCATGCGCACCACGCCGCCACGGCGGCGGCGGCCAGCACGAAGCGCACAAAGGCCTGGAACACCGGGGCCACTTCGCCCACCGTGGCCTTGACCAGCACCTGCTGGAAGCCCCAGAACATGCAGCACGCCAGCAGCAGGCCAATGGCGAGGGAGTCGATATGGGTTTTGGGCGTGGAGGGCATCGGGCGATTATCGAAGGGATGCCGCGCGCGCCCGCCCAAGGCGGTCCGGTCCTACACGCGCTGCGGCTTTGGCGGCATGCCGCCGCGCGGGCGCCCTGGATAAGGTGCGGCCATGGCTGATCCCCCGACCCACCCTGCGGCGCCGTCCCCGGAGTTCTTCGACGGGCTGCGCAAGGGCGTGCTGCTGGGCGCCGCGGCGGCGCTGCTGCTGGCCTGGCCCGCGGCGCGGCAGCCGCCGCCAGCGCCACCGCAGCAGCAGGCGGCGCAGGTGCCGCCGCGCCTGGCGCAGTTCGGCAGCGAGCCCGCCTCGGCGGAGGCCCGCCTGGTCGCCAACTGGGCCTTGCATTCCGGCGACCCGCAGGGCCGCGCCGTGGTGGTGGTCGACAAGAAGGACGCCAAGGTCTACGCCTTCGGCCGCGACGGCGCCTTGCAGGGCGCGGCGCCCGCGCTGCTGGGGTCGGCCGTCGGCGACCACACGGTGCCCGGCGTCGGCGACAAGCCCATCGCCCAGGTGCTGCCCTCGGAGCGCACCACGCCGGCGGGCCGCTTCATCGCGGAGCCCGGCACCAATGCCCAGGGCGAGGACGTGGTGTGGGTGGACTACGGCGCGGCGGTCTCCATGCACCGCGTGCGGCCGCTGGTAAAGGCCGAGCGCCGGCTGGAGCGGCTGGCCTCGGCGACCCCGCGCGACAACCGCATTTCCTTCGGGTGCATCAACCTGCCCGTGGCGTTCTACGAGAACGTGCTGAGCCCCCTGGTGCGCGGCACGGGGGCCGTGGTGTACGTGCTGCCCGAGACGCAGCCGGCCGCGGCGTTCTTCGGCGCCTACGAGGTGCCGGTGCCCGCCCCGCACGCGCGAAGTTGAGGCGCCTGTCTGACACGGAGGGGTGGCGGGGGCCGACGCCGCTGTTGCGGCAGGCCTCTAACGTGGAGGCAGCTGGCAGTGCCGCCAGTCCATTTCGTTTCCACCCAACCCTACCGAACCACCAAGGAGCTTCCACATGACCGCATCCAGCCCATCCCTCAAGGCCCTCCTCGCCGGCCTGGCCACCGTTGCCGTGGTCGGCACGGCCGTCGCCCAGTCCACGCCGCCCACCACCGCCAGCCCGCAGCCCGCCACCGGCGCCGGCCAGCAAAGCACGCAAGGCACGCCCATGGGCACCACGGGCACCCCGGGCGCCGGCAGCGCAGCGGGCACGGGCACCACATCCGGCGCCGCCCCCACGGGCTCGCCCGATACCGCCACGTCCGGCACCACCACGCCCCGCCCCGCGCGCGCCGACCGCAATTGAGCCGACGGCTTTGCCCACCCCAGAAAACCGGGCTTGCCCGGTTTTTTTGCGGCCGCCGCAGGAGCGTTCACAAGCGCTTACACGCCCCACAGTACACTTTGCGGCTTTCCTCGCGCCCGATTCCAACTTCGCTTCATGGCCCATACGACGGCGGCCCAGGCCCGCACCAGCTTTGACCTCAAGAGCGCCTCGCTGCCCGTGGTGGCCGTGGTGCTCAAGAGCACCGATGCCGCGCAGTTCGCGGCCGACCTGGCCGGGCGCGTGGCCGATGCCCCGGGCTTCTTCGACAACGACCCGGTGCTCATCGACCTGGCCGCCGTGAAGGACGCCGAGGCGCCCATCGACTTCGCCGCCCTCGTGGCCGCGCTGCGCAGCCACAGCACGCTGCCCGTGGCCGTGCGCGGCGGCAGCCCCGCCCAGATGGAGGCCGCGCGCGCCGCCGGCCTGGCCGCCGCGCCGGATGCAGCGCCCGAGCGCGCGCAGGCCCCCGCCGCCGAGGTGCGCGAGGTCGAAGTCATCCGCGAGGTGGAGGTGGTGCGCGAAGTGCCCATGACCGGCCCCGGCACCGTGGTGGTGGACAAGCCGCTGCGCTCGGGCCAGCAGGTGTACGCGCGCGGCGCCGACCTGGTGGTGATGGCCATGGTGAGCTTCGGCGCCGAGGTCATCGCCGACGGCAACATCCACGTCTACGCCCCGCTGCGCGGCCGCGCCATCGCCGGCGCGCGCGGCAACACCGAGGCCCGCATCTTTTCCACCTGCATGGAGCCGCAACTGGTCTCCATCGCGGGCATCTACCGCACCACCGAGACCGCCCTGCCCGACGACGTCGCGGGCCGGCCGGCCCAGGTGCGCCTGGAGGGCGAGAAGCTTTTCATCGAGCCCCTGCGCAATCCCGTTCGTATCAACCCCAGAGAGATCCAATAGACCCATGGCCAAAATCGTCGTCGTGAC
>Ga0206116_1001437_pt1 | contig 12952 bp, 12 predicted proteins | sample 3A1Ametagenome_FD_178000 | JGI IMG/M metagenome (GOLD analysis project Ga0206116, IMG submission 178000) | Enriched microbial communities from leaf-cutter ant dump, University of Wisconsin, Madison, United States - 3A1A | ecosystem: Environmental > Terrestrial > Nest > Insects nest > Nest dump...
GCCCAGGGCAATCTGACGATCCGCATCACCGAGACCCCGCAGGTCAGCCAGCCCGGCCCCTTCAGCCAGGGCCAGACCGCGGTGGTGCCGCGCACCGACATCCAGGTCGACGACCAGTCCAACAACCGCCTCGCCGTGATGAATTCCGGAGTGACCTTGCAGGAGTTGGTACAGTCCTTGAATGCGCTTGGGGTGGGACCGCGGGACATGATCGCCATTCTCCAGTCGATCAAGGCCGCCGGAGCCCTGCAAGCCGAGATCGAGGTGATCTGATGACCGTGAGCCCTGCCCTTTCCGCCGCTTCCGCCCCACGCAGCGCACCGCCCGCCTCGTCGCTGGTGGAGCGCGCCCAGGCTGCGGGCTTCGGGGTGCGCACATTGGCAAAGATTTCCGATCTGGAGGCCAAGATCGACCCGGCAAAGCTTGCCCAGATCCGCAAGTCCGCCAACGAGTTCGAGAGCCAGTTCGTCTCGCAGATGCTGGGCCCGATGTTCGAGGGGATCGGCACCGACGAAACCTTCGGTGGCGGGCGCGGGGAAGAGATGTTCCGCCCGATGCTGATTGAGCAGTTCGGCAAGCAGATCACCCAGCGCGGCGGCTTCGGCATCGCCAATCAGGTTTACGGAGAGCTTCTTCGCGCCCAGGAGGCCAGCCATGGATAAGGTCGACGTTCGTTTCCCCCAGCCGCCCAAGCCTGCCGCCAACCTGCCGAAGAACGCCCAGGAGCGTGCGGTCGCGCTTGTCGAGCTGATGGGCCGCCTGACCATTCTGCTGGAGCGTGAGGCCACCGCCGTCCGCGCCCGCCGACCGGCCAAGGAACTGGCTCAGATCGTCAAGGACAAGCAGCCGATGACGCTGGTCTACGAGGAGCTTTCCCGCATGCTGCGCGTCGACCGCGAGGGGTTGATCGCGTTGCCCCAGGAGCTGAAGACGGCGCTGAAGGATGCGACCGGCCGGCTCTACGCCGCCACCGCCGACAATGCCGAGGCCCTGCGCATCGGCGGCGAGGCGCAGAAGGTGATGGTCGACACCGTGGTGACCGTCATCACCCGCCAGCAGAAGGCGCCGACCACCGCCTATGCCGCCCACATGGGTGGCGGCCGCGGTTACTCCGCGCCGCCGAGCGGGCCACGCACCTCGGCGGCACTGAACACCCGGCTCTGATCCGATCAGCTTCCATCCATGACTGCCGAGCTTTTCGGACGGCCGCCTCTCTCCACGAGGCGGCCTTTTTCTTTTGTCTGCCGGGTGGCCGCGGCAAGAAAGACCCCGCACCCGGCGGAAATTGCCGGTCTGGACATCACCATGCGGCGACAACTGCCGTGCGACCCCGGTCGAAGGCCCGATAATGGGATGCTGCAATTGGCCCGTCCGTTGCATTGATCCTGGCGCATCGCCGTCGGTGCGTTCCGCCGTCTCTGAGAGGCCCTTCCATGGAAGTCCAATCGAACAACATCGCCGCATCCTTGTTCGACGGTCTCGGCCAGTCCCAGCAGACGCAGGGGACGGCAACGAAGAACGACCTGTTTTCCAAAATGATGGACCGTATGCTGGCAGAAGCCGCTGCACGCAAACGCGAGCAGGCCGACGCAGCGGCCCGCGACTCTGCAAAAGACGCGGCGAAGGAAGCGGCAAAGGACGCTGCCAGGGATGCCAGGGACGCCCGCGCCGCGGAGGCCCAGCGCCGTCAACCGGTGCGAGCAGAGCCGAAGCCCGACCTGACCCGCGACAGAACCGCCGAAGTCCGCCGCCAGCAGGATACCGCCGATGCGACACGCGCGGCCGAGCCGAAGGCCGGTAAGGACGATGACCAGAAGATTCAGGCCCGCCAGAACGACAACCGCCCGGCCAGGACCGAGAAGCCGGCGAAGGATCAGCCCAGGACCGACAGGGCCAGGGGCGGCCCGGATAAGGCGAATGCCGAAAAGGCGGCGGCTGACAAGACCGAAGCGGCAGCGACCGACGACACTGCCGATGCGGGCGATGCGGGCGAGTCCGCCGCGACCGACGGCGCCGCTTCGGCCGGCACTGCCGAACAGGACGAAACCAAGGCCGGTTCGGGCGGAGGAGAGCCTTCGGACGATGCCGCCGACCTGCAGGCCGCCGCACAGCCCGCCGACCAACCGCTGCCCCCTGCCCAACCGGTCGTGCAGCAACCGGTCCCGCAGGCGAGCGACCTGATGCTCGCCAGCCTGATGCCGGCCGGACAGGCGACGGCACTGGACAGCGCCGCTGGTGACGGCGATGCCCCTGCTGCCGGAGCATCCGGACCGGTCGATCCCGCTGCCCAGCTTGCCGCCAGGCTTGCCCAGGCGCAGACCGCGGCAGCCGGTACGACGGCGGCCGGCCAGATTGGGGCGGACGCCGCGGCGAAGACTGGCGGCAAGAGCGCCACGGTTGGCGACGACGCTGCGCAGACGGCGGATGCAGCTCAGGCGGAATCCGGTGCCCAGTCCGGTACCGAGGCCTTGCCGACCGACGACACTGCCCTGCCCGACCGTTTCGCAGACCTGCTGGCCGCTGCCAAGGCGAAGGCCGGCGATGCCAGGCAGACCGGGAAACATGCCGGTACCGAAGGCGGCAACCGGAACGACGCCCAGCCCCAGTCGCCGACCATGATACCGCAACCGACTCCGCACGCGGCGCCGACCGTGCCGGTGGCGGATGCGATCGCGGCGGCCGCGAGTGGCACCGCTGCCAAGGCGCTGGAGGGCATCGAAGGAACCACAGGCGCCGGCACGTCCTCCGCCTCCGGCGCCAGCCCGCACACCCACCCGGCGCTTGCCGCGATGGAAGGGCTTCACGGCGGCGTTCCCGGCCTCGACCAGCCGCAGGCCGCCACCGCGACCCTCCGGCCGTCGCGCGGTGCCGGCATGCCGATGGGCGTGCATGACCAGATCGCTGTCCACATCAAGAAGAGCGTGGCCGACGAGGTCGACCAGTTCACCATCAACCTGCATCCGGCTGAATTGGGCCGGATCGACATCAAGCTGGACATCGGCGCCGATGGCCGGGTCAACGCGATGGTCGCGGTGGAAAAAGCGCAGACGCTCGAACTTCTGCAACGCGACAGCCGTGGATTGGAACGCGCCTTGCAAGACGCTGGCTTGCAGACGGACGCCAACAGCCTGAACTTCAGCCTGCGCGGCGAGGGCAATCCCTTCGCAGGCGACGGCCGGGGCGATGGCAAGGGGACCGGATCGGGTAAGCGCGGCCGCGGCTTCGGCGGTGGCGGCGACGATGACGGGTCCGACGCAGCCGTTTACACCGCGACGCTCGGCGACGGGCGCGTCGACATCCGCGCCTGAGCGGAGCGGCCGATCCGGCCGCATCCCGCCGTCGCATCAGAGATTCCGGCCGACAGGGCCATAAAGGACGACCGCCATGACCACGACCGCCAACACCACCAACACCCCGACCGTGAACCAGTACGGCACCTATTCGGGTGGTCTTTCCAAAGGGTCGAAGACGGCGACCGAAACCTCCAAAACACCCCAGACGGATGCGGAAAAGACGGCATCGGCGACCAAGGGGCTGGGCGACAATTTCCAGACGTTCCTCACCATGCTGACCACGCAGATGAAGAACCAGGACCCGCTGAAGCCGCTCGACACCAACGACATGACCAAGCAGCTGGTCGATTTCGCCAACGTCGAGCAGAACATCGGCACCAACAGCCGCCTGGACAAGCTGGTGCAACTCCAGTCGGCCGGCACCGCATCGACCAACCTCGCCTATCTCGGCCGCACCGTCGCCTTCGAGGGCGACAATTTCCAGTACACGCAGGGCATGACCCAGGCGCCGCTCGGCTACGAACTGGCCACCTCGGCCAAGTCGGTGCGCGTCGACATCCTGGACTCCAACGGCAACATCGTCCGTTCGATGCCCGGCGAAACGACCGCGGGCACCAAGCATGCTGTCAACTGGGACTTCAAGGACAACAACGGCCGCGCAGTGCAGCCCGGTACCTATCGCATGAACGTGGCGCCGGTGTCCGAGAACAAGAACGACACCATCAAGACCACCACCTACACCTTCGGCACCGTCGCCGGTATCGGCAACAGCAAGGACGGCGAGACGGTGTTGAACATCGGCGCCAGCGAAGTCCCGCTGTCGAAGCTGACCACCGTCTACTGACCCGGATTCGTTGTACTGGGCGATTGCTGCCAGCCTGGACGGATGGGGCTCCCCGAGCACCCTGTCCGTTCGGGTGAGCGACTACCACCCGATAAAAAGTTAACCCTTTCGTTTAGGCATTTGTTAAGTGCCGGCGCATACAGTACCCCGAAATCGTGGAATCCACAGTTTGGGTTGGAGCGTCCGCGCATGGCACTCATCGAACTCGACATCGGCGACGACTCTGCAGCCGGTGCATCGGTCATTGGTCCTGAGGGGCGTCCCATGACCGAAAACGATCTTCCCCCGCCCGACACCAAGCGTTGGGTGATGCGCCGCAAGGCGGAAGTGGTCGCTGGCGTCCGGTCGGGCCTGATAAGCCTGGAGGAGGCCTGCCGCCGCTATACGCTGTCGGTGGAGGAATTCCTGTCCTGGCAGAGGCTGATCGACAGCCACGGCATGCGCGGTCTGCGCGCCACCCGGTTGCAGGACTACCGCCCCGGCCAGTCAGTCCGCGACCGCATCGGCGCCGACTGACGCATCATGCCGACTCGAGGAAGCGCCGCGGGACAACCCTGCGGCGCTTTCTTGCGTTTGATGCGCTGCAAAGTCCCGGGTGACTACTTTTCCCCGCAGGCCCCGTCGATCAGCGATGAAGCGGCACTCGCCACAGCCTCGTTGCCCGGCCCCAAATCCAGCACGCGGCCGGCCGCATAGGCGCCTTCCATCAGAAGCTGCAACTGCCCACACAGCCGGTCCGGATCATCGGCGTCGGCCGCGGCCGCCAGCGTGTACAGTCGATCACGAACCATGCGCTTGTGCGCCAGCGCCAGCACCCGTGCGGGGTTGGCGGGATCGCGCAGTTCGGCAGCAGCGGTGGTGAAGGGACAGCCCTGGAATTTCGGATGATCGATCCAGTGGCCGAGCGCTGTGAAGATCGCCTTCATCTGGGCGCGCGGATCGCCGGGATGGCGGGCAGTCACCCGGTCCCACCAGGCGGCGTGCTGGACCATGCTGCGCTCCAGATAGGCGCAGACCAGATCATCCTTCGACGCGAAATTCCGGTAGAGGCTCATCTTCGCGACCCCGGACCGGGCGATAATCGTGTCGATGCCGACCGCGCGGATGCCCTCGCGGTAGAACAGCTCCGCCGCGGTGTCGAGAATCCGCTCCCGCGCCGGCCTTTTCTCGCCGTCGACTCCACCCATCCGCCAACCCCACGCGCTTCGAACTGCCGGGTCCAAGCCCGGCATTGACAATGATACAGACCTGTCTCTACCATCGCAATGAAGAGACAGATCTGTATCATCAGGAACGGAGGTCCCGGGTATGCGCTATTTCGAGGATGTCACGGTGGGAGACCGCTTTACCGGCGGACCGGTGACGGTCGATGCGACGGAAATCGTCGCCTATGCCGAGAAGTTCGACCCGCAGCCCTTCCACCTGGACGCCGAGGCGGCAAAGGACACGATGTTCCGCGGGCTGGCGGCCAGCGGTTGGCACACCGCCGGGATGACGATGCGGATGATCGTGGGCAGCAACGCCGAACTGGCCGGCGGCTATATCGGCATGGGGGTCGACCAGATCGGCTGGCCGCGCCCGACCCGTCCCGGCGACGTGCTGCGCATCGAGATGGAGGTGATGGAGGCCCGGCGCTCCGCCAAGCGGCCCGACCAGGGCGTGCTGCGGGTGAAGACCACGACCTTCAATCAGAACGGCGAGGTGGTGCAGACCATGATCGCCAATTTGCTGGCCCCCGGCCGCCCGGCCTGACAGCAAAAGAAAAGGCGAAAAAAGCCCCCGCATCCGGGAGGGGATGCGGGGGCGGCAAGCGGCATCCGATACCGTCAGCGCTTCAGGCCGGCGGTGAAGGCGAAATTGTCGAAGGAATTCTCGGCCACCCGGAACCACAGATACTCGTCGTCGCGGAACTTCTTCCACGGCTCGTAGATCTTGGCGAACTTCGGGTTGGTCTTGGCCGTTTCCTCATACAGCTCGGTGGCGGCCTTGTAACAGGCCTCCATCACCTCGCGCGGGAAGGGGCGCAGCTGGGCGCCGCCAGCGACCAGACGGCGCAGGGCCGCCGGGTTTTCCGCGTCGTACTTGGCATTCATGGTCAGGTTGGCCTCGAAGCAGGCGGCCTCGAGAACGGCCTTGTACTGCTTGGGAAGCTGTTCCCACTGCTGCTTGTTGACCAGCAGCGAAACATTCAGTCCGCCTTCCCACCAGCCCGGATAGTAGTAGTACTTGGCGACCTTGTTGAAGCCGAGCTTCTCGTCGTCATAGGGGCCGATCCACTCGGCGGCGTCGATGGTGCCCTTTTCCAGCGACGGATAGATGTCGCCGCCGGCGATCTGCTGCGGCACGGTGCCCAGCTTGGCCAGGACCTGACCGGCGAAGCCGCCGATGCGGAACTTCAGGCCCTTCAGATCCTCGACGGTCTTGATCTCCTTGCGGAACCAGCCGCCCATCTGCACGCCGGTGTTGCCGGCCGGGAAGTTCATGACGCCATAGCCGTCGAAGAATTCGCGCAGCAGGGGCATGCCGCCGCCATTGTAGATCCAGGCGTTCTGCTGGCGGGCGTTCAGGCCGAACGGCACCGTCGCGTCGAAGGTGAAGGTCGGATCCTTGCCGACATAGTAGTAGCTGGCGGTGTGGCCGCACTCGACCGTACCGTTCTGCACCGCGTCCAGCACCTGCAGGCCGGGGACGATCTCACCGGCAGCGAAGGGACGGATGGTGAACTTGCCGTCGGTGGCGGCGGCGACGCGGGCGGCAATGGTGTCGGCGGCACCGTAGATGGTGTCCAGGCTCTTGGGGAAGCTGGACGCCAGACGCCAATGGATCTCCGGCTGGCTCTGCGCGATGGCGGGGGCCGCGAGCGTGCTGGCGGCGACGCCGACACCGGCGGAGGTCAGGAAGGAACGACGCTTCATGAACGTTTCCTCATCGTTATGGCCATGGCGCCGGTTGAGCGATGACGCCATTTGCCGAACAGAAGACACTATGGTGTCCAGACAATCCTAGAAATCGCAACGGCTTCCCGACAATTCGTTAAATTGCATAGCTTCCATTCCGGTTTTATTTCAGCACGCAAAAAATGCAATGCACAAGCGTGACTGAAGCGACCCCAAGCAGACAGCGCTCTATCCGGAATTTTTGAAAGCAATGTATCGCGGGATGACACAGGACATCTGTATCCGCTCTGACGAGCATCAATCAGCCATATCGATCGACCGCAGAACCGTCTTGCCGTCACCTGAATGGTTACATGTACCGATGATATAGGCGACGCGCGGAATGGCACCCACCCCTACTTTCGTTCATGGGCTGGGGGCGAGGAGCACAGACACCATTCCATGTCATGGGCAAGCGCATCTCATGCGCATAAAAGCGAGCACTGAAAATTACATACAACCCAAGAATTCAAGAATGGCGGGGAGGATTGAGAAAATCCTCACTCTCCTGATCCTGCCGTTGCAGGTGGTCAAGCTGGTGCCTGAGTACCCGAATCGCTGATCGGGCGGGCGTGCCGGGGATTACGTCCCCGCTACGCCCACCCGAAAACAGTGCGCTCCCCCCGTCGGCGACGGCTCAGCCCAGCGTGCGCTTCACGATCAGCGACAGCTTTTCCAGCATCGCCGGATCGCGGTGGCCGGGCGCCGTCATGATGGCGTTGTCGAGTGCTGTGTGGCAGCCCTGGGCGCACGGTCCCTCGCGCCGCGCCAGCTTCGGTGCCAGCGCCGCCACCAGGGAGCGGGCCTTGCCGGCATTGGCGACCACCACACGAATCACTGCATCGACCGAGACATGGTCGTGCTCCTCATGCCAGCAATCGTAATCGGTGACCATGGCGACGGTCGCGTAGCACATCTCCGCCTCGCGGGCGAGCTTGGCCTCCGGCATGTTGGTCATGCCGATGACGTCGCAGCCCCAACTGCGGTAAAGGTTCGATTCGGCGACGGTGGAGAATTGCGGCCCCTCCATCACCATGTAGGTGCCGCGCCGCTGGTGCGGAATGTCCAATTCGGCCAGCGACTCCTCGATCAGGTCGCCCAGCCGCCCGCAGACCGGATGGCCCAGCGCCACATGGGCCACCAGCCCGCTGCCGAAGAAGGTCTTGTCGCGGGCGAAGGTGCGGTCGATAAACTGGTCGATCACCACGAAAGTACCGGGCGGCAGATGCTCCTTCAGCGAGCCGACCGCCGACACCGACAGGATCTCGGTCACGCCCAACTGCTTCAGCGCGTGGATGTTGGCACGGAAATTCAGATCCGACGGCGGGATCCGGTGACCTCGGCCGTGGCGCGGCAGGAAGACCAGCTTCTGCCCCGCCAGCTCACCGGTCAGCAGTTCGTCGGACGGCTCGCCGAAGGGGGTCGTCACCTTGATCCAGCGGGTGTTCTCCAGCCCGTCGATGTCGTACAGACCGCTGCCGCCGATCACCCCCAGAACAGTCTCGCCACTCTTGCCGTCGCTCATGAACCGCCGTCTCCCGCTGAAGATCGCGTGAGTATTTCGGTGACCGGCGTCGATTGCAACCGCCCAAGGCTCTTCAGCTAAGGACCGCCGTTCCTTTGGCCTCGACCAGGCAGGATCAGCGCTGCGCCCAGCAGCAGCCCGGCTGCCAGCCCGCCGGCATGAGCACCCCAGCCGACCTCGGCCAGTGGGGACTCGGCGTTCAGCGGCACGAGCGTCATCGCCAGGTTCAGCAGAGCGAAGACCAGGATCGCCCCCTGCACCAGACGCCGGGGCAGGCGCCGCGACAGCATGCCGGTGCATGGACGCATCCACAGGAAAGCGCCCATCAACGCGCAGATCGCCCCGCTCGCCCCGATCAGCGGCGCCATCCGGTCGACGGCCAGCAGCCCCTCCGTCAGTGCCGCCGCCACCGTTCCGGCAAGGAACAGCAGCAGATAGCGCAGATGGCCGCCCTCCCGCTCCACCACATCGCCCAGCAGCCACAGCACCGCCATGTTGGACAGCAGATGCGTCAGGTCGCCATGGATCAGCACATGGCCGAACAGCCCGCGCCACAAGGCGCCGGTGGGCAGCGGCCCGGCCAGTTCGACCGTTCCGAAGAAATAGGCAGGGACAAAGGCGAAGGATTCCGGCGGCAGCCGCAGGACGAAGGCCAGCACACAGACGAGGATCACGGTGCGGTTGACATAAGGCGGAACGGCCAGAACGACGGTCAATCCCATTTTCCCGCCCTGGCCTTGCCGGTCAACCGCCAGCGCCATGCTCCGCCCCCGCGCAATCCGATGCCGCCAATCCGTACCGTCACGGATTTCCGCGGCGATAGGTCTCACCCCAATGTAGGAAGGGATATTGCGGGAAAACAGCGGTTTTCCCTGGGATCAGGGCCGATCCTATACCGGTCGTACGGATTGGAGCGCCGCCTTCGGACTGGCACAGTAATTCCACCATCCGGCGAGGATCCGTCTGCCGGACAATGACAACCGGGGAAGAAACGACCATGAACGAACGTCAGGATACCGGCAGCATGACGGTGGAACGCCAGGGCCGGGTCATGGTGCTGACCATGAGCGACGCCGGCACCCGCAACGCGCTGGGTTTGAAGATGATGGCGGCCGGCCGCGATGCGCTGGACGAGGCGACGCACGACCCCGGCATCGGTGCCATCGTGCTGACCGGGGACGGCGGCGCCTTCAGCTCGGGCGGGCATCTCAACAATCTGTACCACCATGGCAGCCGGTCGCGGTCGGAGAACCGGGACGGCATCGAACGCTTCCACGGCTGGGTCCGCGCCATGCGCGAGTGTCCGAAGCCCATCGTCGCCGCGGTGGAAGGGCCGGCCGCCGGCGCCGGCTTCTCGCTGGCCCTGGCCTGCGACCTGATTGTCGCATCGGAGGACGCGCAGTTCCTGACCGCCTATGTCAAGGTCGGGCTGACCGCCGACGGCGGCGCCTCCGCCTCGCTTGCGCGCGCACTGCCGCCGCAGCTCTATGCCGAGCTGATGCTGACCGGCGGCCCCGTCGATGCCGCGCGACTGCATGCGGCGGGCGTGGTCAACCGCGTTACCGCCCCCGGACAGGCGCTGAACGAGGCCATCGCCTGGGCCGGGACCATCGCCGAGGGGCCGAGCGGTGCCATGGGCCGGGCCAAGAAACTGATGGAACTTGCCTATGGCAGCTTCGCCACCCAGCTTGCCCGTGAAAGCGACCTGTTCGTCGAAGCCCTGCACCATGGCGAGGCGAAGGAAGGCATCACCGCCTTCTTCGAGAAGCGGTCGCCGACCTTCCATAAGCGCTAACTGGCCATAAGCGCTAACCGGCCATAAGCGCTGACCGATGCGAACAGCCGGGCGCCGTGGGGGCGGCGCCCGGCCCTCGTTTCCGTCGGCGCACCCGTGCGTCACCGCACGAGAACGTGCGCCGCCTCCTTGGTCCGTTCGACCGCACCCGCCACTTGGCCGACCGCGCTGGAGATGGCGGTGACGTTGGAGGTGACCGTCTCCACGGCTGCAGACGCACTTTGCATGTTGGACGACATGTTCTGGGTGACGGCGCTCTGCTCCTCCACCGCCGATGCCGTCCCGGTCACATGCTCGCGCACCACCGCAACCGCCTCGCGGATGGCGTTCAGCGCGTTGGCGACTTCGGCCGAGGTCGATTGGATGCCTTCGATCTCGGTGGAAATCTGCTCGGTCGCCTTCCCGGCCTGGTTGGCAAGGTTCTTCACCTCCGAGGCGACGACGGCGAAGCCCTTCCCCGCCTCTCCGGCGCGGGCCGCCTCGATGGTGGCGTTCAGCGCCAGCAGATTGATCTGGCCGGCGATGCTGTTGATCATCCCGACGATGCCGTTCATAGCCTGCGCCGCTGCCGCCAGCCGGTCGGTGCTTTCCGCCACCGCCACCGTACGGTCGAAGGCGCCGTCCGTCGCCGCACGGGCGCGGGTCATGCTCTGGGAAATCTCGGCAATCGAGGCGACCAGCTCCTCGGCACTCGCCGCCACCGCCTGGACGCTTGCCGAGGTCGAACCGGCGGCATGGTTGGCGGACTCCGCTTCCCCCATCGACAGGCGGAGCGCCTGATCGACCTCGCCGAAATTCTTGTCGATCATGATCTTCAGGTTGTTCAGCAATGAGACCTGCGTGGTCACGTCGACGGCGAACTTGACCACTTTGACCACCCGCCCCGTCTCGTCGAGGATCGGGTTGTAGGCGCCTTCGATCCACACGGGATTGCCGGATTTCCCGATCCGCTTGTACTGCGCCGCCTGGAAGTCGCCGCGGCGCAGCGTTTCCCAGAAGCGGGCATAGTCCGCGCTGTCGCGATAAGCGGGCTCGACGAACATGCTGTGGTTTTTGCCAACGACCTCGTCCAGGCGGTAGCCCATCACCTTCAGAAAATTGTCGTTGGCCCTGGTGATAACGCCTTCGGTGGTGAACTCGATCACCGCCTGCGACCGGTTGATCGCCGTCATCTGAGCGGCATGATCAAGGTTCTCCAGCCGCTCCCTGGCATTGGCCCACTCGACGGCAAAGCCGATGCGCCTCCCGTCTTCGGTCAGCGGTGTGACAAGCAGGTCGAAATGGTGTCCGCCAAGCTGGATGGTGATATCTTGCGGCTTTGTCAGCGACGCCAGAAGCGCGCGCTGCCGGACCGGATCCTTGTGGAACTGGTCGAGACTGCCGCCGATCAGACGATTGAGGTCCAGACGCGGCAAATCCTGGCGCAGATCGCCTTCCACCTCGCGCAGCAGCGCAACCAGGGCGGGATTGACATGGACGATGGTCAGAGCGTCGTCGGCCACCATCACCTTGGCCCGCAACGCGTCGAGCGCCGCCACCCTGCGCTCAAGCGCCAGCTTGCGCTTCCCCCGTCCGAACATCGCTCACCCCATGCGAGTACTATGATATGCACGCGAATGATAGCGAAAATTGCGGAAGTTTCTATAAAGATAATTCGTCAGGTTGTGACATTTTCTATTCTCAACAAAGCGCACATCTATAACGAAAGACGAATAACCATAGATTAAGCGTCAGAATTCCAAAGATGAATCAAGTCTAATATTTTGGTCTGTTCCCAGACGTTGGAATTTTTTTCCGGCAATGGATAACATTGTTTCATTGCTGCACAGCGCCGCTCCTGACGTCCGGCATTCCTCCAGCCAGGGCATACCCGCCCCTTCACGGGCAGAAGAGTTGGATAAAGCGCAAAATAACGCGAATGTATGTTGAATGAACCGATATCAGGTTGTAAATGTTTCCCACATGACGCAACCTCGCCGCCCTTTGACAGACGCCGAACGGCTCGACTGGATCCGCCTCATCCGGACGGAAAATGTCGGGCCGATCACATTCCACCGCCTGCTGGACCAGTATGGCAGCGCCGCCAAGGCACTGGACATGCTACCGGATCTGGCACGGCGCGGCGGGCGGAGCAAACCGCTGCGCGTCGCCTCCAAGGCTGAGGCGGAGCGGGAAATGCAGGCCAACCGCCGCTTCGGCGCCCGCCTGCTCTGCGCCTGCGAACCGGATTACCCGGAACCGCTCGCCGCGGTGGACGATGCGCCGCCGGTGATCTCGATCATGGGCCACGCCCATCTGCTGCAACGGCGCGCGGTCGCCATCGTCGGAGCGCGGAACGCCTCGCTGAACGGCAAGAAATTCGCCGAATCGCTGGCGCGCGACCTTGGGGCGGCCGGGCTGCTGGTGGTTTCCGGCCTGGCCCGCGGCATCGACACGGCTGCGCATGCCGGCTCTCTCGCCAGCGGAACCGCCGCAGTGCTGGCCGGCGGCATCGACGTGGTCTATCCGCCGGAGAATGAGGCGCTGTACCGCGACATCCTGGCGCAGGGGGTGGATGCC
>Ga0206116_1001438_pt1 | contig 12947 bp, 9 predicted proteins | sample 3A1Ametagenome_FD_178000 | JGI IMG/M metagenome (GOLD analysis project Ga0206116, IMG submission 178000) | Enriched microbial communities from leaf-cutter ant dump, University of Wisconsin, Madison, United States - 3A1A | ecosystem: Environmental > Terrestrial > Nest > Insects nest > Nest dump...
TTTTAAAACAAGGATTTTAGCAAAAATAACAGCATTAACTTTGATTCAATATATCAATAAATTCATATTTGATAGACCAATCAATAATATTAAAAATCAAACAATTTAATTTCACCCAACGGGTTTAACTGAATTTTTATATTTGTTTCAATTTAATAATTATTCTATAAACAATACCATGTCTTCTACTAAAGTTTTTTTCAATTTCATAGCTATAGTGACATCACTAGGAATGATTACATGGATGATACTTGATTATTTTGGTGGAATGATAATTTACTTATTAGGATATTTCTGGATTATAATTCCATTACTATTACTCTATATATTTTCATTCTTCCAAACTTTATTTTCAATAGTCAAAAATGGATTTAAATATAACATTGTCAAAATTGTATTTCTTAGTTCGGTTGGGTTATATGTAATAGGTTGGAATATATATGAGTCAGAATTGCTTAAATCTAAGATTGTACTTTCTGCCATCATGAATGACGATCTTTATTCTTATAGTCTAATATTCAGAGAAAACGGTTTGGTAGAGTATGAAATAAATGGATTTTTAGGATTTACAGAAAATTTTAAAGCAAGTTATATCAGGGTCGGCGATACGATTGTTTTTTCTAAAATTCCCTCAAACAATAGCTTTCTTCCAAAGAAAATATTGATTGATTCTACTCAAAATGCCTTATTTACAACCACAGATTCTACTGGGAAATTCCAGACTAAAAAAGAATGGCTCAACCATTTTGTAATAATTAACCCATAAAAGTATAAGAGAGTTAACTTTATTTCAAAAATTTCTTTTTGATATTTCTCCAACGATACGCTCTAATAAACTTGGCTTGTTCTAGATTGATAAGCAGTTCTTTTTTAGATTTTTGGGCTTTGCAATAGCCTTGGATATAGTCTATAAAAAGCAATGGTTTGCGTTTTTTGAGAGTAAGTTTAAGCGAAGCCAAAACAGTAAGCGGTAATCCATAGCCCAAGCGGTAAAATGCCTCCCCTTGTTTGTAGCGAGCAGCTTTGTTATATACGGCTCCGGTTTGTTTGAGGTGCTTTACTTTAAGCGAAGTATCCACAAAAATCTCCCAACCGTAATATCTTGCCAAGAGTTCGTCTACGGTATCCCATCCCATTTCAGGTTTTAGTTTCCCGATTTGCATGAAACATTCTTTTCGATAAGCCTTAAATGCACCTCGAATATGATCATTTCCGGTGAGTTTTTCGAGTTCCCAACGTCCTTTTTGGAGTAAATAAGCTCGTCCACCTGCCATACCTACTTTTGGATTTTCAGAAAAAACCTGAGCAATGCGCTCAAAATAATGACTGGGTACAATTAAATCCGCATCGAGTTTTACAATAAAATCGTAGTTTTCGTCCAGCGTTTCCAATCCTTTATTGAATGCTTCAATTACTTTAGACCCCGGCAAATGAATAGGTTTTGATTGCACATTAACAAACTCGATAATCGGAAATTTATTTGCAAAAGCTTTTATAATCTTTGGCGTGCTATCGGTCGAATTGTCGTTTACCACCACAATTTTTTTGGGCAAAAGGGTTTGCTTGAGGATAGAATCAAGGGCAAGGCAAATATTGGCTTGTTCGTTATACGCAGGAATGACGATGTAATAGTTCATTATTTTACTTTTTCTGCATATACAATATAATACCTCGGGGTGAATCTTCTCAAAATTGGTCGAATACCAATTTTCCCACTCGGGTTGGACCATTTAGCACGATCTATGATTTTCCAACCGGTTTTTTCTAATAACCAGTCGAGTTGCCAGTCTTCAAATTCGTGATAATGTCTGTCCCATAAATCGGTTTTGCTGCGATACGCCGGGCTAAACCACAGGCGCAACGGAACCGAAATCACTAACTTATCCGCTTTTATAGCCTGTAATACCGCAAACGGATTGAGTAAGTGTTCTAGTATTTCAAAAGCAGTTACAACGGTATATTTTTTATTTTCAAAAGTTGATTGGTCTAAGTCCAAGTCTTCACCACTTGTATTTTCGACCACATAACCTTCTGATTTCATAATTTCTGCAAAAGGATTTTCTACTCCTAAATCTAATATTTTTTCGTTCTTTGAAATGTGCTTTTGCAAAAATTCAAAAGTGTGCTTATATCGTTTTTTAGGGAAATATTGTTGGTACATGGACTTTACTATTATCTTTGCTAAGTTATAAATTTATCTTAACAAACTTTAATATTTAGTTTAAATAACATAAAATTTTTATTTACAACATTTGTCATAACAACTTTAATAAATAACAACTTGAATGTTAAATAATTCCGTCACAAAACAAGTATTTTGGTTCAGCCTATCGAGTTATTTAGGCGTAGTGATTGGAGTTATTTCCACTCTTTTTATTTATCCGAACAATCCGGAGTTTTTAGGAATTATCCGCACGGTAGAATCATATTCTCAGATTATTTTTCCGATAATTTTAATCGGAGCTTCGCAAGCTTTGGTGCACTTCTACCCTACACTTACGCCCGAGAATAAAAATCGATTATTTCTGTACAGTTTGTATTCGGTGGTGGTAAATAGCGTATTGTTGCTGGGTTGTGTGGCTTTGCTATTTAGCGTATTTGATTTTGAATATCAAAACCTAGTTTGGATTGCCTTTCCGATTGGTTTTTCAATTGCGCTAAACGAAGTCTTCAAACGTCAATCGCTCAATCTGCAAAAGATTGCTTATCCTACTTTTTTTGAAAAAATCATCCCTAAAGTTACCCTTCCGCTTATTTTTATTTTACTGGCTTGGCAATATATATCGGATAAACGCGGGCTTTGGCTGTTTGCGGTGTCGTACTTTTTAATCACGCTTCTAACCGGAATTTATACCGTCCGAAAAGACAAAACCCAATGGGATTCGCGCTTTAGAACCATCTTTAATAGTATTTCCAAAAAAGAATATTTCCGGTATAGTCTGTATGCTTTTACCGGAAGTTTAGGCTCGCTCCTCGCCTTCCGGATTGATACTTTGATGCTTGGTTATTTGGGCTATTCGATGAGTGAGATTGGGATTTATAACCTCGGGGCTATGGTAGCTGCTACGCTGATTATCCCGGCAACCGGAATTTTTGCTATTAATTCGCCTGTTATCTCTGAGCTTGTAAAAGAAAACAGACTTCAAAAGCTCAGTGTCAAGTACAAAGAAAACGCCAAGTTACTCTTTGCTATCGGAGCGTTGCTCTATTGCAGTATGCTACTCGGAATATACGATTTGTTCTCTCTTTTACCGGCTAAAGACAATCTGTTGCAATCTATTCCGGTATTGTTGGTCTTAGGATTAGGAGTCGTTGTGAATATGGGCACCGGATTTAATTCCGAAATCATTACCTATTCCAAATATTATCGATTCAACGTCATCGCGATTTTGGTGATGATTGGGTTAAACATTTCGCTAAATCTATTCTTTGTGCGAGGGCTTGATTTAGGCGCTATTGGCGTGGCGTATGCTACACTTGTGTCTCTAACTTGCTTTAATGTGCTAAAACTCGTTTATATCCAACAAAAAATGGGTATTAACCCATTTGACAAAAAGTATTTGTTTTTATTGTTGATTGTGCTGAGCATAACGTGGCTCGTTTATCTTTTGCCGAATTTAGAATCTCATCTCTGGAATCTTATCTATAAATCCGGATTGGCTTTTGTTCTGAATCTCGCTCTTATCTATAAGCTAAAACTTGTCTATCAACTCAATAATTTTAAAAAATTCCGATAACGCAGTTTGGAGTGGTAGGGACTGAATGGTTAATAATGCAGTCTTACTACTTAATACTTAAGTCTTAATACTTCCCTCTACTTTCCATAAAACTGCGAAATCATAATCAGCACGACCGCTATTAGTGCCAGTAGAATCCCGAAGTAGTTTTTACGGTTGAGCTTTTCTTTAAAGAACAATACCCCGATTAGGCTCCCCAAGATAATCACTCCCATATTCATCGTAGCAAACACCGTGGAGGGATTTTCAGAGAGTTCGGTATGTGCTCTGAGGTAAAAATAGATGTTCCCGAAGTTGAGCAACCCCAAGCCAATACCCCAAAAAAGATTCTTGATAGCGAATTGTTGTTTCTTTAAAGCAATTTGATAGAAGTTAATTATCCAAGCCACAACCAGCGCTCCGATAAAGGTCAAATAAAGCGTTGTAGTAAACGAAATCCCCGAAAGGCTAACCATTTTCTTAAACAAGACATCAATCACTCCAAATCCGAATAAAACAAGTAGCGGATACTGCCACTGCGTTTTCTCTTCAGATTGACTATCGGATTTATACAAGGTGAAAAAAATAGCCGTAAAAGCAAAGATAATCCCACCGATTTTAAACGGAGTGAAGGTTTCATTAAACAAAAAATACGAAGCTAATATCGGGATAAAAAGCGATAAGCGCTGAGCGATATCCGTTTTTACAATCCCTACGTGTTTAAGCGATAATGCCTGAAACAAAAACACTACCGGAAGCAATATCCAAAGCCCGGATACTATCGAAATGGGTAAATCAGAAATAGAAAAAGAACTTAAATCAGGACTGAAAATAAATTTCGCAAGTAACAGTGCTACAAGGTAATTCCATCCAATAATCTGCATAAAAACCACGCGGTTTTGTTTAGCAATTTTGAACAACACACCTACCGTTACACTACAAAACAGACTGATTAAAATCGACCACATAGCTCTAAAAAAATTAAGCACCAAATATGCACAAAAAAAAGCGAATCACACCAAAGTGGACTCGCTTTTCACACATCTAATTTTAAAATCTAATAATTATGATCTCTGTTTGGCGTATAAAAATTTAATCGATTCTTTCGCTTTTAATCAAGTCTATAATTTCCGGATTGAGCAGCGTAGAAGTATCTCCAAAATTAGAGAAATCTCCTTCTGCTATTTTCCTTAATATTCTTCTCATGATTTTACCCGAACGCGTTTTTGGTAATCCTGCCACAAACTGAATTTTATCGAGTTTAGCAATTGGTCCGATATGGGTAGCAATATGCTGATTAATCTCGTTTCTCAGATTGTTTTGGTCTCTTACCATTCCGGTTTGTTTTAGGGTAATGAATCCGTATAGGGCATTTCCTTTGATATCATGAGGAAAACCAACAATAGCTGATTCTGCTACTGCAGGATGCTCATTGATAGCATCTTCGATTGGGGCTGTACCTAGGTTATGGCCTGATACAATTACCACATCATCTACCCTACCTGTAATTCTGTAATAACCTACTTCATCGCGAAGTGCTCCGTCACCGGTGAAATATTTACCCGGAAATGCCGAGAAATAGGTGTCTAAAAATCGCTGATGATCCCCCCATATAGTGCGAGCCATACCCGGCCAAGGAAATTTAATACAAAGACTTCCCACTACTTGGTTATCTTCAATCTCATTTCTTAGCTCATCCATAAGCACAGCCTGTACCCCCGGAAGTGGTAAGGTCGCATAGGTGGGTTTGGTTGGAGTGACAAACGGAAGTGGAGCAATCATAATTCCTCCGGTCTCGGTCTGCCACCAAGTATCTGTAATTGGGCAACGCTTTTGCCCAACATGATTGTTATACCAGTGCCATGCCTCTTCGTTAATAGGTTCACCTACAGAACCAATTACTTTCAGGCTAGACAAATCGTGTTTAGTAACCCAGTCTGTACTTTCTTTAGCAAGCGAACGAATTGCTGTTGGAGCCGTATAGAATTGGTTTACTTTGTGTTTTTCAACTACTTCCCATAGACGTCCGAAGTCCGGATAGTTCGGGATTCCTTCGTATATTACTGTGGTAGCACCGTTCAATAACGGTCCGTAAACAATGTAAGAATGTCCGGTAATCCATCCGATATCTGCCGTACACCAATACACGTCATTTTCTTCATAACGGAATACGTTTTTGAAGGTATATGCCGTATAAATCATATATCCGGCAGTAGTGTGTACCATACCTTTTGGTTTTCCGGTAGAACCCGAAGTATATAAAATAAATAACGGATCTTCTGCATCCATTACCTCAGCTACATTGTTAATAGAAGAGGCATCCAATAAGGGTTGCAACCATTTATCTCTTCCGGTTTGCATCGGTATTTCGGCTCCGGTGCGTTTTACAACCAATACTTTTTCGATAGATGGGGATTTTTGTAAAGCTTCATCCACGATACCTTTCAGGTCAATCGTTTTGTTTCCTCTGTATGACCCATCTGATGTAATAAGCAATTTTGCGCCGCAATCTTCAATACGAGATTGTAGTGCAGCCGCCGAGAATCCGGCAAATACCACCGAGTGAATCGCTCCGATACGCGCACATGCCAATAGCGAAATGGCAAGCTCCGGAATCATCGGAAGATAAATACAAACTCGATCTCCTTTTTTTATGCCTTGTTCTTTCAGCACGTTAGCCATTTTACAAACTCTTTCGTAAAGCTCGTTATAGCTGATGTGTTGCGCTTTTTCAGACGGATCGTTTGGTTCGAATATAATAGCTGTTTTGTCTCCTCTTTTGTTCAGATGGCGATCAATACAGTTTTTAGTAATATTGAGTTTAGCATTCTGAAACCAATTGATTTCAGCTTTTGTCATGTCAAACTCCAATACTTTATCCCAACGTTGGTACCAAGTAAAATTTTCATCCGCAATGCGCTCCCAGAATTTTCTAGGCTCACGTACGGATTTGTTGTACATCTTGAAATATTGTTCTAAATTCTCTACTTTATAATAACTCATCGTTATATATTATAATTTATAAATATTGGTACTAATAGGTAATTCTACTGTAATACAATACTAGCTAGTCGGAATAAGGGAGTAAAAATAGATGGGTTGCACACATTTATTTTAACGGCTCAAAATTAGGGTATTACCAACAAACTTTTTCATAATTTTAATTTAAAAATATCCACAATTTTTCGTTTATAACTTTTTAATTTTAACATTTTAAACATTTTTATTGTATGCTATTTATCATTATAAATACTGCTTTTTGTTTAAAATTACTAACATCTGTCGGTATATAAATAGAATTCTTGTTTTTTTATCTAAAAGTAGCTTTTTAAGCGGAATTAAAAGCGTTTTAATCAATTATTTTTTACTATTGTTAATTTATAAGAAAAATAAAATATAGCGGATACATAATAATTTCCCATACAAGTCTTTTATTGTTAAATATACTTCTAGAAAATTAACAACTCCCGTACTTTTTTTAACACTCAGAAAAAAGGTGAATAGTCTAAATTTGCCCTTCTGAAAAACTTATGAAACAGCCTACTATTAACAAGACTTTCCTGATTATCTTATTAGGAATATTAGCCGCTCTGGGTCCGTTCACCATTGATATGTACCTACCCGGATTTAAAAACATTGCCGAAGATTTTGCTACGGACGAAAAACACGTAACCTTCACACTCACCTCCTATTTTATCGGGATTGCCTTAGGACAACTCGTGTACGGGCCAATTGTGGACAAATATGGTCGCAAAAAACCGCTTATTGTCGGGTTATTGATTTATGTGCTGGCTGCCTTGGGTTGTGCTGTATCGTTCAATATCGATATGATGATACTTATGCGCCTGATGCAAGCTTTGGGCGGATGTGTCGGAATGGTGGCATCCAATGCCATCATCAGCGATGTATATGAAGTAAATCGCAGAGCCAAAGCCTTCTCGTCTATTATGCTCGTGATGGGTGTAGCCCCGCTGATTGCCCCTAGTATCGGAAGTATATTCGTGGAGCAATTCACATGGAATTATATTTTCTATTTCTTAGCTGCTTTTGCGCTATTGGTTGTAGCAATGATTTACTTTTTATTGCCCGAAACCAGCCAATACATGCACAACAATAAACTCAAGGTAAGCAAGATATCACGCGATTATTTGGCGGTATTGCAAAACAAAACATTCTTGTTTTATACCATTGGCGGAAGCATCTCGATGTCGATACTCTTTGCCTATATTTCATCGGCTGCTTTTGTGTTTATTACCGTTTATGGACTGGACAAAGTAACCTTTTCTACTATTTTTGCCATCAACGCTTCGTCTTTGATACTGGGTAGTTACCTCAACGGAATACTGACCAAATATGTGTATTACATCAAAATTGCCAATATCGCTTCGATTATCCTTAGTTGTATTACGGTAGTCATTTTGATTTTGTTATTTACTACAGAACATTTCCCGTACCAATGGGTGGTTATTGGGTTGTATTTAACCCTGTTTACTGTTGGTTTTATCAACCCCAATGCAACAGCGGCTTCGCTATCGCCATTCAAAGGAAATGTAGGTGTAGCCTCAGCTTTGGGTGGCGCTATCCGTATGGGAGTTGGGGCTGTAGTGGCAGCTACTATCGGAATCTTCCAAACCAACTCAGCCGCTACTATGTTTGTCACCATCTGCGGATTGGCAGTAGTATCTATGCTCCTGCTTTGGATGGTCAGAAAGAAAATGGAATAATACTACCTTATAAAAAAATCCCAAGCCATCAGCTTGGGATTTTTTTATGAAACATTTTCAATTCTCCATTCTCAACTTTCTATTTTACTTTACTATCACCTTGTGCGTAATGGGTAATCCAATATATCAGCTTGGTTTCTTAGTTGTGTTTACACTTCAAATTAAGAGTAGTTACAACAAAATCTCAATTTAGAAACAAAGAATTGCGGTTGTGTTTACCCTTCAAAATAAGAGCAGTTACAACAGTATCGCTTTAAAGATGCTAAATTGTGGTGTTGTGTTTACCCTTCAAACTAAGAGCAGTTACAACGATTATAAATCCTTTTATTACAATGACAAAGTTGTGTTTACCCTTCAAAATAAGAGCAGTTACAACTAATTGAATATAATGATGATGGAGGGATTAGTTGTGTTTACCCTTCAAAATAAGAGCAGTTACAACTGGGGTAAAGTAGATAATGTTGATGCTGTTGTTGTGTTTACCCTTCAAAATAAGAGCAGTTACAACGAGGGGTTTGATTTAATAGAAGGAATTTCAGTTGTGTTTACCCTTCAAAATAAGAGCAGTTACAACCGGCCAAGCCAAATGGATAAACCCGAACGAGTTGTGTTTACCCTTCAAAATAAGAGCAGTTACAACCTATACATCATAACCACTTTATATTCAAAGAGTAAAGATTATATCATCTCTAAAAAAATCTATACAAAATCCTCAAATCGATGTCAATGAACCTGTTTTTTAATTACTTTACATTCTGAATCACTTCTTTAAAGTACCTTTTTTCAAAGTCATTCTTTTTTTCTTCATCACTCTTATTCTTATCTCTCACAAACAAGTTGGCATGTAATATATTCATAAATACCCTACAAACGGTTTTTGTTTCTCGGCTCAAGTCCTTAAACTCTAATACTCCTTGTGGCTTTACTTCTTCTTGAATGAATTTAGCTTCAGTTTTTTTGTTTTCTTGCTCATATATAAACCGTTCAGGAACACCAAAATGATAGGCTTTCCTACGTATTTCAGGTATACTTTCATAGTATATTTCAAAAATTTGAACTCCTTTTTCATTTTTGATTTTTTTAATATCAATAAATTTAGGACTTTCAATTTTATACTTCAATATAAAGTACTTTTCTAATTCCATATGTATTTTAGAAAACTCTACAGCACCTGAAATAATGTAATTGTTAATACTATTTAAATCCTCAAAAGTAAGTTTCCTTTGCACATTATGTTTATTAAAACATTCTACAATTCTCAGGATGTCTCCATATTTATTAGACTTCTTTTTATCATCATCTTTACAATTATTTATCTTATCTTTTAAAAATGTCAGTAATTGATAAATATTGCCCAAATAACTTGTCCTATTATTATCATCAATCTCTTCTTGTGACGTTTTATACCGTAGCAATACCGCTAAAGTTTCCAGCTTACTAAATGGTACAACCAAGTTATAAAGGTGGTTTCCCCAGGCATCTTTAATATCAAAAATAACTTTACTTGTAAGTATATCCACTACATTGGTTCTTACTTTTTGAACTATATGCTTATCCGTTTTCAGGTATTTCATCGCTAGTTCATACAGCAAAGCATCCTCCAATTTGGCAGTTCTGAGTTTATTAAAGAGCTTTCCGTTTTCTTTATACTGTTCTTTAGGCAACACATCCGCATAGTAATATTCTTTAATTAAATACTTGATGTTATCTAAAGCTGCGTATCGTATAACTCCGTTTTGCTCTTTTATTTTATCCTTAAATTTTAGATAATTGATAAAATGTGACACATTGATATACACTAACTTTTTAGAAAGAATTTCGTCATACTGACCACTTTCTGTATTTTTATCAAGTTGAAAGAGGTTTTCTTTTAGCCTTCTTTCAAACTCCTTTTTGGTGGTTACATAAAAATCATTCAACGACCTACCTTGATCAAACAAATGAGCAAACTCGGAATTATCCAGGAATTGTTTGCTTTCCAACAAGCGTTTTAAATATACTTTATATTGGGGTACCTCATCAAAAGCAAACATCCATTTCGAAAAGTCATCAAACTCATCTTTGGTAATATGAAATCCCTTGTGATGCCCAAGCACTTCCGCCTGTTTTTGATAGCTTTCTTTAAAATACATCAAGTGCCAAGCCTTGCGGATAAAACGTAGTTTAAACTGCTTTCCTTTATTGCGTTTAAGGAACTCTTCTTCTATCCCCAATGATTTAGCTTTCTGTTGCAGAGCCAAATAACGCTTTTCTTGTTGCTCTGTCTCATTTAGTATTTTCTCAAAAGGATGGCTATTTCCCACACCATTGTTTTGTACAGGCGGATGATAGGTATAAAGCAACCTTTTAGGTAAAAGCTGTCTGTGTTTAGCATTGAGTGTCTCTCCCGAATAGGTATTCTTTGCTTCTTCAAAATCCGGCATCAGGTAATTCAAGAAATAATCCTCTACTAGTTGTTTTCCTTTTCCTTCAATACTGCCGCTTGAACCATATAAAGCGTCTTCTAACAAATATATTAAGAGTTTACGCTGTATGCTGAACTTTCGCTTTTCGCCATTACTTAAAGAAAGAATTAACTGAAAAGCATTGTTCTGAAATACAAATGAGTTATCCCACGAAGGGTATCTCTCTTTATGCTCAGAGTAGGTTATATAATGTGTTAATCGCCCTTGATGGTATTTATTACCGTCAATTTCTTTTTTCGAAGATTCCTCTTTTTGCTTTCTTAAAAAGTCATTTTGCTCATCTGAAGAATAAAACCTATACATTTTAAACTCGGCATCTTTACCAAAATAGCTCTCTTCTGCCAGAAAACGCACGGCAAACTCCATAAAGCGGTCTTGATTTCTGCCATACATCACTAGCAATTTATCTTCCTGTACTTTCTTTTGTAATTTTAATTTATTAGGATTAACTTCTTTTTCTAGCTTGCGTTTTCTTTTTATTTGTTTATTAAAATCATGAGGCTTCAAACGTATTGTTAGTTTTAAATCCACATTCTTAAGCTCAGGAGAAGCATCTATTTCATAATCAAAGTCTTTTTTTAGTTTGTCATCCATAGTAAGCGAGTGTGCATCAAACAAATCTAACTTATCAGGAAATAAACGAGATATAGCATATTTCAAAAACAACTCCCGTTTACAATTTTTATATTTCGGAAAAACACTAAAAATTTCTGTTTCGATTATGTATTTTTCTAATTGGTCGGTCATTGAAAGATTCAACCTTTTAGGAGATAGGTATTCATTCCATTCAGTCGGAAAGTGATTCAAATACTGTATAATATCTCTAAACTGAATCAAATGCTTTTCTTCACTATGAATGTCCTGACTGGATACCTTTTTTGAAAAGAAAGTAAAAATATCCCGCTTGTAGTGATGCTCATCGTCGTTTCTTTTAAAGCCTTTAATCTTAGAGATTAATTGATTCGCTTCGTGCTTATACAAAAACAAACTCAACAAAAAGAGTTGCCCTACAAAGGATAAATACTTTCCTTGCTTTATATCAAAAACTTTGTGTACACCGTCTATTTTCCATTCAAAATCCTCATCAACCTCAATAAACAATAATTCATCTAGGGCTTCTTTAAAGTTCAACTTTATAAATGACTCTCGTACGTCTTCTTGATGAACTATATTTGGAAAAAACTTATTACATAAATAAGTCACTAATTTTGTGTCTTTATCAGTAGTTGCTTTAAAGTCTTCATAATGTAATTCGTTCTCCTTGAGGTAATGAATCATAACTGAAAACTCAAATGCTTCCTTTAAAAAATCTATTATTTTAGCTTCTACCCTATTGGTATCACTATTATTTTCTCTCTTGTCCATCTCATTTATCGACAGCTTATCAAAGGCATGCACATAATGACCATTACAATTCCGAATATTTTTTATAACGTCAAATAATCTTTTCGTAGAAGGAAATCTATCTAATTGAAGATTAATAAATCTACTAGGCAGTAGCTTTTCTTTACTCTCTACAAGTTCATACTCAAAAATTGCCTTATCAACATTTCTGAAAGCGTGACCTATTGCAAAGTGGTGTATTCTTTCCTTTAGAGAGACGTCGTGTTGATTTATGGTATCAAAGTTCTTTACAGCCTTCTCGGCAATAGGTCCCATATTTCCTTTATTAAGGAAAACCGCAAGAAACCTTTTCTCTGTTTTTTCTTTTATTTCCATATATAATTCTTTTTAAAATTATGATTTAAAAAAAGCATTGTATTTCTTAAAACAAACAAATATTATTATTCGATTTAACCCAAAAAACAGTCAATACTATAAATATTCCACCATATTAACAAATAAACAAAGAATCAGTTATCAACACTCCGTAGTACAACTTAATAGTTTTCACCAAAACCCATCCACTACAACCAAAAATCCCGAAACCTTTCGGCTTCGGGATTCAGGACTAAATAACAGTCAATTGCCCAAGGTAAGAGCTGGTTGCGGCTCGTTTGTGGGTGTCATTCACAAAGGTTGCCCAGATTTCGACCTCCGCA
>Ga0206116_1001440_pt1 | contig 12931 bp, 9 predicted proteins | sample 3A1Ametagenome_FD_178000 | JGI IMG/M metagenome (GOLD analysis project Ga0206116, IMG submission 178000) | Enriched microbial communities from leaf-cutter ant dump, University of Wisconsin, Madison, United States - 3A1A | ecosystem: Environmental > Terrestrial > Nest > Insects nest > Nest dump...
GCCGACGATGCGGTCGACCAGGGTGCCGCGCGCGGTGAGCATGATCACCGGGATATTGCTGCGTACACGCAGCTCGCGGCACAGGGTGAGGCCGTCCTCGCCGGGCAACATCAGGTCGAGTACCACCAGGTCGATCAACTGCTCTTCCAGACGCTTGCGCATCTCCGCCCCCTGACTGGCCACCGAGGTCTGGTAGCCGGCCTCGCTCAGGTAGGTGGCGAGCAACTGACGAATCTCGGGGTCGTCATCGACGATGAGGATGTGATCCGGACGGGACATCGGGCAGTACCTGCAAAGGCTGAGCGCGGAACATACACCGGCGCCCAGGGGCAAATGTAATGGATTGTTTTGGGTGGGTGTTTCGTTTGATCACCGATACATCTCGATGAACAGGGCAGGGGCGACGGGTCGATAAAATTCTCGAATACAAATGCGACTGATTGTATTTAAGGAATTGCAATGCCCCAAGCGCTTTCCGTTTCCCCCGTCAGACTGTCCAGAACCCTGGCGCCGGCTTTTGGCCTGATGCTCGGCGCCTGCGCTCTACCGGTACTGGCCGACAGTGCGGCGCTCGATCTGCCGGATATCCAGGTCACCAGCAAAGGTGCCGTCTACAAGACCGAGCGCGCCTCCTCGGCGAAGATCGGCGTGCCGCTGCTCGACGCCCCGCAAAGCGTCAACGTGGTGCCGCGCGAGGTACTCGAAGAACAGAACGCGCAGAGCCTGCAGGACGTGTTGCGCAACGTACCGGGCATCACCTTCATGTCCGGCGAAGGCAACCTGGGCTGGGGCGACCTGTTCTCCATTCGCGGCTTCTCCTCGGAGCAGAGCCTGACCGTCGACGGTGTGCGCGATGCCGGCATGTCCAGCCGCAACGACACCTTCAACCTGGAGCAGGCGGAAGTCTATAAAGGCACGGGGTCGGTGGAATCGGGCGTCTCGGCCATTGGCGGCAGCGTCAACCTGGTCAGCAAGCGCGCTCATCTGGGCGATGCCGGCAAGCTCTCCGCCGGTATCGGCAGCGACAACTACAAGCGCCTGACCGCCGACATCAACCGCGAGATCAATGACACCAGCGCGGTGCGCATCAACCTGATGAAGCACTACAGCGCAGTCGCCGAGCGTGATGAGGTGGATTACGACCGCTGGGGCCTGGCGACTTCCTTCGGTTTTGGCCTGGGCAGCGATACGCGCCTGTGGCTGGATGCCTTCTTCCAGAAGGACAAGAACACCCCGGACGGCGGTGTGCCGATCCAGCGCGGCACCCATGGCAAGCGTATGCCCGGCGTATCGCGCGATGCCTGGTACGGCGATTCCAGCCTGTACACCCAGCGCAGCGAAACGCGCTCGCTGACTGGTCTGTTCGAGCATGATTTCGACGATACCACCACATTGCGCAACCAGTTGCGCTGGCAGCAAACCGACAACTGGGCGGTGCTCTCGCCGGCGCGCTTCGTCGCTGCCAATGCCGATGGCAGCCGCAACTGCAGCGGCACGCGCTGCGCCAGCCTCGGCTATATCGGTGTCGGCCCGGCCAGTTCGATCAATGGCGTCAACTCCTACACCGACTATATCAACAGCGGCGATACCCGCTACGCCTACCTGCGCGGCAGCGACTTCGGCCTGTCCAAGCGCTACTCGATCATCGACAACCAGACCGACCTGAGCTTCGCCTTCAACACGGGCGGCATCGGTCATCAGGCGGTCACTGGTGTCGAGCTGTACAAGGAAACCTACGCCGGTCTGCACAACACCATGAAGGTGCCGGACGGCGCGATGTTCTTCGACATGACCGATCCGGCCCATCAGTTCGCCTCTACCTATGCACGCAAGGGCTACGGCGACCCGGCCACCGAGGTGAAGAACGCTGGCCTGTACGTCTCCGACACCCTGACCTTCAGCCCGCAATGGCAACTGCTGCTGTCGCTGCGCTACGACCGCTGGAAGGTCGCCACCGAGACCGCCGGCAACGAAACCAGCCGCAGTGACGATACCTTTGGCGGCCGCGCCGGGCTGGTCTTCAAACCGGCCGAGAACGGCAGCATCTACCTGTCCTACAGCCAGTCGGCGCAGCCGTCGGCCATCGGCGCCAGCACCAACAACCAGGTGTACGGCGCGGCCAGCACGGCGGACTACGAGCCGGCCGAGGCGCGCACCTACGAGCTGGGCACCAAGTGGGAACTGCTCGATGATCGCCTGGGCCTGACCGCCGCGCTGTTTCGCACCGAACTGGACAACAGCTGGGAATACAGCGAGGGCGAGACCGCACCCGTGCGTGCGCTGCCGGCCAAGCGGGTCGACGGCATCGAGCTGGGTCTGCAGGGCGAGCTGACCTCGAAGTGGAGCGCCTACGCCGGCTTCGCCGCGATGAAGAGCCGCCAGACCAAGGGTGCCAACAAGGGCGAGGAGGCCAAGAACGTCCCCGACCTGACCGCCAACCTGTGGACGACCTACGAACTCACCGATGACCTGAGCCTGAGCTACGGCGCCAACTATGTCGGCCGCCGCCGCTACAGCGACAACAAGTACGTCGGCGGGCTGAACAACAACAGCAGCAACGCCGAAGGCCCGGCTGGCGTGTTGCCCATCTACACCCGCGACCACGAGAAGGCGCCTGGCTACTGGCTGCACAGTGTGGCCGCGCGTTATCAGGTGGATGCCAGCACCACGCTCAACCTCAACGTCGAGAACCTGTTCAACACGTTCTACTACAGCCGCATCGGTGCCTCGCTCGATGGCTTCCAGCTGTACGGCGTACCGGGTGCCGGACGTACCGTCACCGCCAGCGTGGATTACAGCTTCTGATGCTGATCGAAATCGAAGCGCTGCTCAGCGCCACGGAGCTCGACGAGGTGCGCCGGCAACTGCTGGCGCAACCCTGGGTTGACGGCAAGGTCACGGCCGGCGTGCAGTCGGCGCAGGTCAAGGTCAACCGCCAGCTGGACGAGGACAACTCGCTGGCCCGTCAGCTTGGCGAACTGATCCTGCGGCGCCTGTCGGACAACGCGTTGTTCATGTCCGCCGCCTTGCCCAAGCGCATCTACCCACCGCTGTTCAACCGCTATGGCGGCGGTGAGGCGTTCGGCTTCCATGTCGACAACGCCATTCGCGGCATCAAGGGCGTGCGCGAACGCGTGCGCACCGACCTGTCGGCCACGCTGTTCCTGGCCGACCCGGCCAGCTACGACGGCGGTGAACTGGTGATCCGCGACACCTTCGGCGAGCAGCGCGCCAAGTTGCCGGCCGGGCATCTGGTGCTTTATCCCGGCAGCAGCCTGCACCGCGTCGAGCCGGTGACGCGCGGCGAGCGTCTGGCCTCGTTCTTCTGGATCGAGAGCCTGGTACGCGAGGACGGCCAGCGTCAGATGCTGCTGGACATGGACGTGGCCATCCAGCGCCTCACCGCCCAGGGCGCCGACGACCAATCACTGCTGGAACTCACCGGCGTCTATCACAACCTGCTCCGTCGCTGGAGCGACACCTGAATCCATTCGAGGTCATCCGCGTGAAAATCTCTTTGCTGCGACGCGCCTGTGCGTTGCCCCTGTTGCTGCTGGCCCTGGCCGGCTCCGCCCATGCCGTGGAAGTCACCGACGTGCTCGGGCGCAAGGTCGACGTACCGGCTGAACCCAAGCGCGTGGTGCTGGGGGAAGGACGGCTGTTCTTTGCTCTGGCGCTGCTCGACCGCGAGGCGCCGTTCCAGCGTGTGGTCGGCTGGCAGAACGATATGCGCCTGCTCGACCCGCACACCTATGAGGTCTACGCGCAGAAATACCCGGCCATCGCCGATATTCCGCTGATTGGCCAGGCATCCGAGCAGAGCGTCAGCGCCGAGCAGATCCTTGCTCTCAAGCCTGATCTGGCAGTGTTCAGTATCGCCGGCGAAGGCCCGACTCAGCACAGCCCGGTGGCCGACCTGCTGGCCGCTGCGGGCGTGCCGGTGCTGTTCATCGATTTTCGCGTGCACCCGATCAAGAACACCCGCGTCAGCCTGGAGGCACTGGGCAAACTACTCGGCCGTGAGCGCGAGGCTCAGGAATACCTGAGCCTGTACGACCGTCACCTGGCACGCGTTACCGGTGCCGTGGCCGACCTGCCGGATGCGCAGCGGCCCAAGGTGTTTCTCGAACTGCTGGCCGGCGTCTGGCAGGCGCCGGGTCACACCACCGGCAAGAGCGGCCTGGGCGGCGTGGTGGAGGCGGTTGGTGGGCGCAATATCGCCGCTGGCGTGGTGCCGGGCGCTATTGGTGACGTCAGCGTCGAATACGTGCTGACCGCCGATCCGGACGTCTATATCGCCACCGGCAACCGCAACCCCGGCGTGCTGCTCGGCGCAGGCGTGGACGAGCAGACCGCCCGCGACAGCCTGACGAAGATCACCGCGCGCCCCGAGTTCGCGCCGTTGCGGCCGATCCGCGCTGGCCAGGCGCATGGCCTGTGGCATGACTTCTACAACTCGCCGTTCAACATCCTCGCCATCGAGAGCATGGCGCGCTGGATTCACCCCGAGCGCTTCGCCGACCTCGATCCACAGGCGACCCAGGCCGAGATCAACCGCTTCCTTGCCGTTGGCCTGGATGGCCACTACTGGATCGATGCAACGCCGTGAGTGCCTATCTGCAAAGTGCCGGTGCGCCTGCGCTGGAGGCGGCAGCGCTGAGCTACCGCCGCCTGCTGCTACGTCGCAGCGTGCTGGTGGGCGTGTTGCTGGCGCTGCTGGTGGCCAGCGTGCTGGCTGACCTGGCCAGCGGCGCCTCGGGCATGGGCCTGGGCCAGTTGCTGGCCGGCATTCTCGACCCCGATGCACTGAGCGCCACCGAACGGGTGATCATCTGGAACGTGCGCCTGCCATACGCGCTGATGGCGGTACTGGTGGGCGCCGCGTTGTCGCTGGCCGGCGCCGAGATGCAGGCGATCCTCGATAATCCGCTGGCCAGTCCCTTCACCCTTGGCGTGTCCTCGGCGGCAGCGCTGGGCGCCTCGCTGGCCATCGCCTATCCGTTGGCCATCGACTGGTTGGCGCCGAGCGGTCAGGTGACGGTGGCGGCGTTCGTCTTCGCCTGCCTGTCGGTGCTGCTGTTGCAGGCCATGTCGCGTTTGCGCGGCGCGGGTGTGGAGAGCCTGGTGCTGTTCGGCATCGCCCTGGTGTTCAGCTGCAACGCGCTGGTGTCCCTGCTGCAACTGCTGGCCACCGAGGACGTGTTGCAGCAACTGGTGTTCTGGACATTGGGTAGCCTGGCGCGGGCCAACTGGGAAAAGCTCGGCATTCTTGCCGCGGTGCTCGTCGTGCTGTTGCCGTTCTCCTTGCGCGCCGCACCGGGCATGACCCTGCTGCGCATGGGCGAGGATCGTGCACGCAGCTTCGGCGTCGATGTGCGCCGCCTGCGCTATGCCTCGCTACTGCGTATCAGCCTGCTGGCCGCCACCGCCGTGGCGTTCGTCGGCACCATCGGTTTCGTCGGTCTGGTCGGCCCGCATATGGCGCGCCTGCTGGTAGGTGAGGATCAACGCTTTCTGCTGCCGGCCAGCGCGCTGGTCGGCGCCTTGTTGCTGTCGCTGTCGTCCATTGCCAGCAAGCTGATCCTGCCAGGCGTGATCGTGCCGGTGGGCATCGTCACCGCGCTGGTCGGCGTGCCGGTGTTCGTCGCGCTGGTGTTTCGCCGGGGGAGGCGCCTGTGAATCTCAAGGTCGATGGCATCGAGGTGGCTTACGGCCGCCGCCGCATCATTCATGGTCTGTCGCTACCGGAGTTGCCGGCCGGCAGCCTGGTGGCGCTGGTCGGCCCCAACGGCGCCGGCAAGTCCACGCTGCTGCGCGCTCTGGCCGGGTTGGAGCGTATGCAGGGCGGGCTGAGCCTAGGCGGCCGCGATCTGACCCGGCTGAACGCCGCCGAGCGCGCGCGGCTGCTGGCCTACATGCCGCAGCAACTGCCGCCAGGCATCGCCCTCAGTGTGCTGGAAAGCGTGATTGCCGCGCTGCGAGTGGGTAACGAGCCCGATGTGCTGCGTGCTTCGTTCGAGGCGCTGGCGCGGATCGGCATCGAGGATCTGGCCGAGCAATCGCTGGACGGCCTGTCCGGCGGCCAGCGGCAGCTGGTTTCGCTGGCCCAACTGATCGCGCGCAAGCCGCAGGTACTCTTGCTGGACGAGCCGACCAGCGCGCTCGATCTGCACTACCAGTTGCGGGTGATGGACTGCGTGCGCGAACTGGTGCGTGAACACCAGCTGTTGGCCGTGGCGGTGCTGCACGACATCAACCTGGCTGCTGCCTGCGCCGATTTCATCGTGGTGCTGCATGGCGGCCAGCTGTACGCCAGCGGCGCACCGGCAGCGGTGCTGACTCCGGCGTTGCTGGCCGAGGTCTACGGCGTCGAGGCGCGGGTCGAACAATGCTCGCGCGGGCGCCTGCAGGTGCTGGTGGATCGGGCGCTGCCCAGGGTTCGATCCGGTCGTTATCGGTAACGCCACTGCTGACACGCTGGAGTGGGTCAATGCCACCGACCTTGCCATGGCAGCGTGGTACGCGAGGGTGTGCCCCTGGCCGCCGCCGATGCCGTATTCTTCAGTGCCGATATTGAGTTGGCGGCTGACGTGCAGGTTGGCCAGGGCGCCCATGTGGCAGCCTTCAGCCGTCTGGAAAACATACGAATCGAAGCGGCCGAACGGGCCTGAGAGGAATAGCCGATGGATAGCTATCAGCATCTGTACATCGACGGGCAGTGGACGCTGCCAATCAAGGGCGGCAGCTTCGCCAGCACGGATCCGAGCGACGAGACGCTGCTGGCCCAGGTGCCGGCGGCGACGGCCGAGGATGTCGACCTGGCTGTACGTGCCGCGCGCCGCGCCTTCGACGAAGGCCCCTGGCCGCGGATGTCCGGTGCCGAGCGTGGCAAGGTACTGCGCGCCATCGCCGCCGGTATCCGCCACCGTCTGCCGCAACTGGCTGAGCTGGAGGTGCGCGACAACGGCAAGCCGTTGCCCGAGGCCGAGTGGGATCTGGGTGATGCTGCCGGCTGCTTCGAGTTCTACGCCGACCTTGCCGAAGCTGCCGATGCGCAACCCCGGCAGGACATCGCTCTGGCCGACGAGCGCTTCAGCTCCTGGGTGGAGCGCGAGCCGGTGGGCGTAGTGGGCGCGATCATTCCGTGGAACTTCCCACTGCTGATGGCAGCCTGGAAGGTCGCCCCGGCGCTGGCCGCTGGTTGCTGCATCGTGCTCAAACCCTCCGAGCTGACACCGCTGACGGCGCTGGAACTGGCTGCCATCGTCCACGAAGCCGGTGTGCCGGCCGGGGTGTTCAACCTGATCACCGGGCTCGGGCCGGATGCCGGTGCGCCACTGACCGAGCATCCGCTGGTGGACAAGCTGGCCTTCACCGGCAGCGTACCGACCGGGCGCCGGGTGATGCAGGCTGCCTCGCGCGAGATCAAGAATCTGAGCCTGGAACTGGGCGGAAAATCGCCCTTCATCGTGTTCGCCGACAGCGATGTTACGGCCGCGGTGGAGTGGATCATGTTCGGCATCTTCTGGAACCAGGGCCAGGTCTGCTCGGCCACTTCCCGGGTACTGGTACAGCGCGAGCTGTACCCGGCGCTGCTGGAAAGACTGATCGCGGAGGCGCAGAAAATCCGTATCGGCAATGGTCTGGAGGAGGGGGTGCTGCTCGGCCCGTTGGTCAGCCGTGGGCAATACGACAAGGTGCTGGCTGCCATCGAATCCGGCCGCAACAGCGGGGCGCGCCTGCTGCACGGCGGCGAGCGACCGGCAGGCTTGGACAAGGGCTACTACCTGACGCCGGCGATCTTCGCCGACGTACCGACCGAGAGCGATATCTGGCGTGAGGAGATCTTTGGCCCGGTGGTCTGCCTGCGTGCCTTCGACGACGAGGCCGAGGCCCTACGCCTGGCCAACGACTCGCCGTTCGGCCTGGCCGCCGCGGTGATGTCGCGCGACCTGCCACGTGCCGAGCGAGTGGCCAAGGGGCTGCGTGCCGGTATCGTGTGGATCAACTGCTCGCAACCGACCTTCACCGAGGCGCCCTGGGGCGGCTACAAGCAGAGCGGCATTGGCCGCGAGCTGGGCCAATGGGGCTTCGACAGCTACCGCGAGGTCAAGCAGGTCACCCGCTACGACAGTGATCAGCCCTGGGGCTGGTACATCAAGTGAGCGGGCACTGGTTCTGCAGCAATCGATTGCACGCCGTTGTGCATGAGGTTGCTCAGAGCCTGTCGTAGGCGAAGGGGTTGGGGTCGACCAGCGGCGTGCTGCCGTCGATCAGGTCGGCCAGCAAATGCCCGGCGCCAGGCGCGATGCCGAAGCCATGGCCGGAATAGCCGGTGGAGAGAAACAGCCCGGGCAGCTTCTCGACCGGGCCGATCACCGGGATGGCATCCGGGGTGACGTCCATCACCCCGGCCCAGCTTTGCTCCACGCGCATCTGACGGAAGAAGGGAAAGGCTGCCGCCAGGGCGTCTCGCGCCTCGGTCAGGATGGCCGCAGAAGGTTGCGGGTCGAGTACCCGGCAGCGCTCGAAGGGGCTTGCGCTGTCCATGTCCCAACGCCGTGGCTGGCGTAGCTCGTCGAGAAAACGGCCGTCCAGGCGCAGGCGTACTTCGCGAAACTGTTTGCTCAGCGCCGGAAGAAAATCACCGAGGTAACGAAAGCTGTCCGGTGTGATCGGTGCCAGGTTGCCGTTGCGCTGGGCGATGGTGTAACCGCCGTCGGCGCGCTTGCGAAAGGCGTAGCGGCTGGCGCCCACGGCCAGTTCCGGGCCTCCGGCCATCGGTGCGGTGCGCAGCACCGAGGCCACCACCTTCAGTTGCGGCAGGCGCAGGCCAAGGTTGGCGCAGAACAGCGTCGACCAGGCGCCGCCCGCCAGCACCACGCTGCTGCATTGCAGTCGGCCCTGTTCGCTATACAGCCCACGCACCCGACCTGCCTCGATGTCCAGACCTCTTACCGCGCAGCCGGTAACGATGCGTGCGCCCAGACGTTGCGCGGCGCGGGCGATCACTGCACTGGCGCGGTGCGGTTCGGCGCGGCCATCGCTCGGCGTGTGCAGCGCGCCGCTCCAGCCTGCGGCGGAACCTTCCGGCATCACCCGCAGCAGGTCGGCACCTTCCAGCAGGCGCGCCTGCACGCCATGGGCGCTGGCTGCTTGCAGCCAGTCCGCCTGCTGCTGCAACTGACGCGGGGTTTCGCAGGCATAGAGCACACCACTGCGGCGAAAGCCCAGGTCTTCGCCGAGCTGCGTTTGCCAGGTGTCCCACAGGCGCAGGCTGGCCATGGCCAGGGGAATTTCCGTCAGATCGCGGCCCATGCTGCGGCACCAGCCCCAGTTGCGCGACGACTGCTCGGCGCCGATCAGGCCCTTCTCCAGCAGGGTGACGGCGATACCTCGGCGGGCCAGCCAATAGGCCGTGCTGGCGCCGATGATGCCGCCGCCGATGATGGCCACCTCGGTGCTTTCCGGCAGCCTGTCGCTGGCCACCTGTTCAATCTGCGGATACATGCACGCTCTCCGGGGTAGGGTGCGCCGTGCGCACCGAAGGAAGGTTCAGCGAGCATGCCCTGGCCGACGAGGCGTGCAATTTGCATCGCACTGGCCAGTCTTCCTTTATCAGCATGTGAGAAATGCCATGAGCGGCACCCAGACCCTGGAGCGAGCGTTCCTGCTGTTGCGCGTCATCGCCGCAGCCGGCCAGCAGGGCGCCAGCCTGGACGAATTGCGCGCGGCAATCGGCTGCTCGCAGGCCACCACCTACCGCCTGCTGCAGTACCTGCGCCGCCAGGGCTTCGTGCGTGGCGCGGTGCCACGTGGGCGCTATGTGCTCGGCTACGAACTGTTCGCCCTCGGCGCCCAGGCCGGCAATGCCAGCGCCCTGCGTGAACGGGCGCGACCGGTGTTGCTGCGCCTGGCGCAGCGTTTCGGCGATAGCTTCTTCCTGCTGGTGGCGGACGGTCACCAGGTGTTGTGTCTGGACATGCTGGCCGGCGAACTGCCGGTGCAGAGCTACAGCGGCGCGGTAGGCGGGCGCATCCCCATGGGCGTCGGCCAGGCCTCGCAGGTGCTATTGGCCTGGCTCGGCCGCAGCGAACGCAACGACATCCTCGCCCACAATGCCGCGACTCTGCGCCTGGACTACGGCCTGGAGGTGGAGCGCATCACCGCCAGCCTGCCCAGCGTAAAACGCCTGGGCTACGCCAGCGGCCTGGTGGACAAACGCCTGCCGGGTTACACCGGCCTGGCAGTGCCAATCCTCGACGCCAGCGGACAGCCACTCGGCGCACTCAGTTGTGCGCTGGCGCGGCCGCGCATGACCGATGCCAGACGCCAGGCGCTGGCGCAGGCGATGAAGGAAGAGGCGCAGCGGTTGGTGGTGGCGTTGGAGGGGCAGAGGGGTGAAGCCGCCAGTTGATACATGCACGGTTCTGCAGTTCAGCAGGTGACTTGGGCGTGGGGATTCCTTTGTGCGCGAGATCGCTGGAGACGCATGGCAACCAGGTTTAGGTCTGGTGTGAGACGGGTGTTAACCATGTCTTTCTCAAGCTACTCCCCACACGGATGCTCGTGTCAAAACGACCGATAACGATCTTGGCCAGCGCATCGCCGATCACGATGCAGAGCATCTGTAACCCTCGGCCGCTATCAGTCTAACGCCCAAGCCCATAGCGCCCTCTCTGTTCATGAGTCCAGGAGGTACAGTGCGGCAAGACGTCATCCCTTGGTGGACGATTCACACACTGGAGGACGGCAATCGACGATAGTCGTGAATGACTGCATTCGGCCAAAGCAGTTTCTTGAAGTAGCTTCATCCGACAGGCTGAAGCTGCTTTTTCAAGATAAACGCCCACAAGGAGTCTCTGTTACGAGACTCCTTGTGGGCAGTACCCAATCAGAGTGTGACGAACAATGCCGATGTCCACACCCGCGATTGGTCGCGCTGCCGTGCGCAGATGAACAAGGGATGCTCGCGACCCTGCTCCAGTGCCAGCTCCGCTAGCTCGATTTGGCCCTGCACGTCACGTGGCAGCGGCTTATCAGTCACCTGTTCCAGCGATACCTGCAGCTCGGCACCGGAGAGCTGTTCGACCACCTCGCCGTGCTCCAGCAACTGCGCGCCGGTGACCTCCAGGTTTACGGTTGGCGCGTGCACATGGGGTTGCGGGGTCAGCGGGTCACCGACCTTGATATAGCTGTCGACGCGGCCGTTCAGGCTGATACGGGCACCGGCCAGGCTCGACAGTTCGATCTCCAGGCTGTCGATATCGCCATTAGTGTCGGTGCGGAAGGCCAGGGTGGTGGCGTTCTTGCGCCATACGGTCTGCTCCGGATGGTCGGCGCCGAGGAAGCGAAAACCGTTGATCACCGCGCCGCTGATGCTGATCTCGCCACTCCAGTAGGCGCCGCGATAACGATCCTTGATCCGTGCGCCACCGAGTCGCAGGCGGATATGCCGCGACGACAGGCCCGCTTCCCGATGCAGGTTGCGCGACCAGAGGCGTTGCTCGCCGCGGAACAGCTCGATCTGCTCCCAGCCGCTGTCGCCCAGCAGGCGATAGTCGAGGCTGTCGCTGGCCTGGGCCGTCACCACATCGCCCATCAGTTGCTCGCCCAGGCGCAGCAGCGCGTAGCTGCGCTCGCCGGTGGTGGCGAAGGTGTGCCGGGCACGCAGGGCCTTGCCGACGCCGGCGCGGTCGAAGTTTTCCGCGATCACCCCGGTCAGGCCGCCACGCGAGCCGAACACGGCCGTGGCCGGTACGCCCCCGCCGCAGCGGCCCTGGTGCTCGTCGCTGTTGGCGGCGGCGCCGACGCGGTAGCCGCGTTGCAGCGCCTCGGCGTAGACCCAGTGGAACTGGCCCCAGGCCGAGCCGACTTCCACCAGGCGCTCCAGCTCCGGGTGGTGCCAGTCGAGGTTGCAGCGGCGCCCGCCGACGTGGGGCATCATCAGATGGCCTTCGGGGTTCTTGGCGTAGGCGGCGTAGAGTTCGTCTACCGGCCAGGCGCCGGGCTTGATGGTACCGGCGGTGAACTCGTTCCATTCGAAGGAGCGCACCAGGCGGCCCTGGTTGTCGAAGGGGAATTCCGGCTTGCCGTCGTGCAGGAACACCACGTTGCGATCACCGCCGGCGCAGGAGTTGCCGCACCATTCGGTACCGGGGTAGCAGACGAAACGACCGGGTTCGTTGAGCTGCTGGATCAGCTCTACGGCAGCGTCCCAGCGTTTTTCGGTGATGTTGAAGTCGTTGGCGGTGTAGCCGAGCACGTCGAGGCCGGCGACATCGCGGCCATAGCTGAGGTTGTAGATGGTGTCGTTGGTGCCCACGGTGTCATCGGAATGCACGTGCAGGTCGGCATACAGCGGGCGCAGGCCGGTCACGGCGGCATCGACGTTGACATAGGCCTGGCCCGGCAGCACCGAAGCGGTATCAGTGATGGCGCGGATCGACCACTCGCCACGTGCGGCCAGGGCGATAGCCGGCAGGCGCACCACGGCCCAGCCTTCACGGGCCAGCTGGAAGGGCAGGCGCTGGCTGTGGCCATCCGGGCCGTCGAGCAGCAGTTCACCGTGCAGCTCGAGGTCGCGGCAGGTGTTGCCCCAGGCGTCGTCGGCGCGCACCAGCACGTCGAATGGCTGCGCCTCGCCGACCAGGCGCGGGGCGATCACCAGCAGACGCTCGGCAAGGCCAGGCACGATATCGAGCAGCAGGTCGCCCGGCACTTCGGCGAACTTCGAGCTGCCCAGCGGATCGACGAACAAGCGCAGGCGGAAGTCCTTCTCGACGAAGCTCTGCACGCGGGTGCCCGGGCCGCCCTGGCGACGATCACCGAGGCGGATGATGATGCGGTCGCCGGGGTTGATATAACCGTCGACTATGTCGATCAGAATGGCTTTCTGGAACGGGCGCTCGTGGCCTTTCTGGTCGAAGCG
>Ga0206116_1001442_pt1 | contig 12914 bp, 9 predicted proteins | sample 3A1Ametagenome_FD_178000 | JGI IMG/M metagenome (GOLD analysis project Ga0206116, IMG submission 178000) | Enriched microbial communities from leaf-cutter ant dump, University of Wisconsin, Madison, United States - 3A1A | ecosystem: Environmental > Terrestrial > Nest > Insects nest > Nest dump...
TGCTTTTCGGCCTCGGTCATCTCGCCATAGGTCCTGGATTCTCCCTCCGGCATGAACACCGGATCATAGCCGTGGCCGAAGTCGCCCGAGCGCGGTGGCCAGACGAGCGTCCCGTCGCGCGTGCCGAGATACTCCTGGGTATGACCGTCCGGCCAGGCGAGGCAAAGGAGAGAGACGAACGTCGCGCGCCGCTTGTCCGGCGTCGCCGCTCCCACCTTGAAAAGCTCTTCCTCGACGAGACGCATGGCCATCGACCAGTCGCGATTCGGCCCGGCCCAGTCGGCGGTATGGACGCCCGGACGGCCGTCCAGAGCCTCGACGCAAAGACCCGAGTCGTCGGCCAGCGCCACCTCGCCCGCGGCACGGGCGGCAGCCAGCGCCTTGATGCGGGCGTTGTCGACGAAGGTCTCGCCATCCTCGACCGGCACCGGCAAGCCAAGATCGCCAGCCGACACCAGCTCGATGGAAAGACCACCCAGCAGGAAGTAGAACTCGCGGAGTTTGCCGTTGTTATGTGTGGCGACGACGAGGCGCTTGCCGTCGATGCGGCGCTGTTCGGTCATATCAAGCCCTTTCAGGTCGCGATGGCCGCTTTCTGCAGCTCGATCAGCTGGGCGATGCCGCCCTTTGCGAGGGTGAGCAGCTTTTGCAGCTCGTCTTCGGAAAAGGGTGCGCCCTCGGCAGTACCCTGAATCTCGACGAGGCCGCCCGAGCCGGTGATGACGAAGTTGGCGTCGGTCTCCGCCGACGAGTCTTCGAGATAATCGAGGTCGAGCACCGGCACGCCGTCGGAAATGCCGCAGGAAACGGCGGCGACATGGTCGCGCAGCACCTTGGCCTGGGCGGGTACCAGATTGCGCCGGCGCATCCACTCGATGGCGTCGTAAAGCGCCACGTAGGCACCGGTGATCGAGGCGGTACGCGTCCCGCCATCGGCCTGAATGACGTCGCAGTCGATGACGATCTGCCGCTCGCCGAGGGCGATCAGGTCGACGACGGCGCGCAAGCTGCGGCCGATCAGCCGCTGGATTTCCTGGGTCCGTCCCGACTGCTTGCCGGCAGCGGCCTCGCGCTTCATGCGCTCGCCGGTGGCGCGGGGCAGCATGCCGTACTCGGCGGTCACCCAGCCCTTGCCACCACCGCGCAGCCACGGCGGCACCTTCTCGTCGACCGAGGCGGTGACGAGCACGTGAGTGTCGCCGAACTTGACGAGACAGGAACCTTCGGCGTGGCGCGACACGCCGCGCTCAAGGCTGACGTGACGCAGTTCGTCGGGAGCACGACGGGAAGGGCGCATGGGTTCTCCATAGAAATCGGACGCGGTAGCGACGGCTCCGCAAGGGTGCGCCCTTGTAGCTCTCTCGGGGAAGTCCCGTAAAGGGCGGTGATCGATGAAACGGCGGGAAAGCGGCGCTTCATTCCGGCCGAGGGGCGTGTATAAGGGGCCGAAGATCCTTTTCCTGCCGGACGAACCGCCTTGGCCAAGCCGCCCTCCCCTGCAAAGCCCGCATCCCATGCCGGCCGTTCCCCACACCGTAAACCGGACCGGCCCCAGGTCGCCGGGAAAGAAACGGAACGGCAGGACGCGCGCGGTCGCGAACCTCGCGGTCCGGCTCGCCCCTCCGGTGCTGCGGCGCCGAAGCGGCCGATGCCGGCCGTTCTCGGCCCGCGCCTCGCCAGCGAGGAGGTGGGCTCGCTGCTGGTCACCGAGGGCTGGGACGATTATCGCCTCTTGGACATGGGCGAGGGCGAGAAACTCGAGCGCTATGGAGCGCTCACCGTCATCAGGCCCGAGCCGCAGGCCATGGGGCCACGCCGGCTGGCGCCGTCGGTCTGGGCGGCGGCCGGTGCCGCCTTCACCGGCGACGTCGAGGAGGATGGTCCGGGCCGCTGGCGGACGGAGCCCGGTATTGGTACCGCCTGGGAAATGCGGGTGATGGGGCTGCCCGTCGTCTGCCAGCTGACCGCCTTTCGTCATGTCGGCATCTTTGCCGAGCAAATCGCCCACTGGACCTGGATGGCCGAGCGCCTCAAGGCCCATCGCGGATCCGAAAAACCGAAGCTTCTCAACCTGTTCGGTTACACCGGCATCGCTTCGCTGATCGCCGCCGAGGCCGGTGCCGAGGTGACGCATGTCGACGCCTCCAAGAAATCCGTGGCCTGGGGGCGGGAAAACCAGGCGCTCGCGGGTCTCGATGCAGCCCCCATTCGCTGGATCGTCGACGATGCCGTGAAGTTTGCCGAGCGGGAGGTGCGTCGTGGCAGGCGCTATGACGGCATTCTGCTCGATCCGCCGCGCTTCGGCCGCGGTCCGGACGGCGAGGTCTGGTCGCTGGAGGCCGACCTGCCCCATCTTCTCGATCTGACGCGCCAGATCCTGGCGCCGGGGGCGGCCTTCGCGGTGCTGACGGCCTACGCCATCCGCGCCTCTTTCCTGTCCATTCACGAGATCACCGCCGATCTTCTCGGGCACCGCCCGGGCACGATCGCATCGGGCGAGCTTGCCGTCCGCGAGACCGGCGATCCGGAGCGTCCGGGCCGACTGCTCGCCACCTCGATGTTCTCACGTTTTATCGGAGCCTGAGCCATGGCCGACAGGGACAGAGCACCCGGCGCCGTCCGGCAGATCACCTCGCTCACCAATCCTCTGGTCAAGGACATCCGCGCCTTGGCCATGAAGAAGGTGCGCGAGGAAACGGGCCGCTTCATCGGGGAGGGTTTGAAGCTCGTCACCGATGCGCTGGAAGAGAACTGGCCGATCGCTGCCATCGCCTACGCGCCTGCGGTCCGCGACCAGCCGCATGTTGCCAAGGCGGCGGCCGCCGTCAGGGCGCGCGGTGGCGATGTGCTGGAAATGTCTGAGGCGGTGCTGGCCAAGATCACCCATCGCGAAAACCCGCAGATGGTGGTCGGGGTGTTCGGGCAGAGGCTGAAGCCGCTTGCCGAGGTCAAGGTGGGCGAGGGCGAGGTCTGGGTGGCGCTCGAACAGGTGCGCGACCCCGGCAACCTCGGCACCATCATCCGCACGGTGGATTCCGTGGGCGCCAAGGGCGTTATCCTTGTTGGCGAGACCTGCGACCCCTTCTCCTTCGAGACGGTGCGCGCCACCATGGGCTCGCTGTTCCATGTGCCGCTGGCGAAAGCCGGACGCGACGCCTTCCTCGCCTGGGCCAAGACCACAGGCGTTCGTCTCGTTGGCACGCATCTGAAAGCGACGCACGACTATCGCAAGGTCGAAAGCCATGCGCCGACGGTGCTGGTGATGGGCAACGAGCAGGCCGGCATGACCGAGGAGATGACGGCGGCGTGCGATGTCCGCGTCAAGATCCCGATGGCCGGTCGCGCCGACAGCCTCAATCTTGCGGTGGCCACCGGCGTGATGCTCTACGAACTGAGGCGCGGTCAGCTGACCTGAACCAGCTCCTTGTAGTAATAGAGCGTGCCGGTGTAACCGCCGTGCGGCTTCAGCGCGTAATTGGGAATCTCGCCGGCAAGGCGGAAGCCGCAGCGCTCGTAGAGCGGCCCGGCGCCACCATCGCTCGCGGTATCCAGCACGATCAGCTGCCTCCCCTTCGCAAGGGCCACCTGTTCGGCCGCTCCGATCAAGGCTGTGGCGATGCCGCGGCCGCGATGGCTGGGGCGCGTCATCATCTTGGCAAACTCGGCCCGATGCGGCTGGTTGGGCGGACAGTCGAGCAGCAGGGTCAGCGTACCCACCAGCATCTCTCCCTCGTAGGCACCGAGCACGACGCGTTGCCCTTTGTCGGCGGCGGCCAGCGAGCCGCGCCAGAACGCTCGGGCGTCGTCCATGGCAAACGGGTGCATGAAACTGACCGAGCCGCCGCCGGCGACCGTCTCGACGATCAGCGCCGCCAGCGCGTCGACCGTCGCTGAGTTCAGGCCGAGGGGATGGATGGTGATGTCCGACATGTCAGCTCCTTGCAAGCGCCACCACGTAGCGGGCCGGCGCGTCGCTCTCGTTCGAAATGGTCACGTCGGCAGGCGGTCCGAAGCCGATGCAATCACCGGCGGCCAGAACGTGCCGCCCGTCTGCATCGGTGACGACGAGCTCACCGTCGGTCAGCCAGACCACCTGTCGGATGAAGGCGTACGAAGCGGCCGGCAGCAGCGCGCTTTTGCCGGGCGGCATGGTCACCTCGACGATCTCCAGAGGATGATCGGGGCGGAGAAACACTTGTCGGCGGAGATAGCCGGTGTCCGGATCGCGCCACACCGCCTGATCGGCTACCCGCACGAGACGGTCGGCTCCGGCCTCGGCCCGGACCAGAAGGCTTGCCAGCGTCAGGTCGAAGGCCACGGCCAGGCGAACCAGCACACCCGCCGTCGGCGAGGCATCGCCGCGCTCGATCTTGGAAATGGTGGCCTTGCCGACGCCCGAGCGCGAGGCAAGGTCGGCCAGAGACCAGCCGCGTCCTTCCCGTTCAAGGCGGATGCGGGCGGCAAGCCGGGCACTGGTTTCGTCTTCAAAAGTATCCATACGTCTCTTTTAAGAGACGAATAGGTGAAAGACAACGAAAAAAGCGGCCACCAACGGCGACCGCTTTCGCTACTTTCGATCGCTTCCGATCAGGCGTCGATATCGACGCCGCTCGTTTCCTTGCCGAGCACCAGCGAGATGAAGGTGAGGCCGGCCATCACCGTCAGGTAGACGCCGACCCAGAACGGGCTGCCGGCACCATAGGTCCATAGCGCCACGGCAATGAACGGCGCCACGGCGGCGCCGAGGATTGACGAGACGTTGTAGGAGATGCCGGAGCCGGTGTAGCGGACGTTGGCCGGAAACAGCTCGGGCAACAGGGCGCCCATCGGGCCGAAGGTCATGCCCATCAGCGTGAAGCCGATGATGAGGAAGGCCATGACGCCCAAGCTGCCGAGCGACAGTATCGGCACCCAGACGAGGCCGAACAGCATGATGGCGGCGGTGACCCAGAGCAGCGTCCGCCGGCGGCCCCAGCGGTCGGCCCAGGGGCCGGACACCATGGTGAAGATGCCGAAGAACACCACGCCGACGATCATCATCATGACGAAGGTGCGGTAGTCATAACCGAGGCCCGGGATTGGCGCCGTGGTGGCGGCGCGGCCATAACTCAGCGAGAACGTGGTCATCAGGTAGAACAGCACGTAGGTCGCCAGCATGTAGAACGTGCCGAGGATCAGTTCGCGCCAGTGGTGACGCACGGCATCCGCCATCGGCAGCTTGCGCACCTTGCCGGACTTCACCGTCTTCTCGAAGGCGGCGCTTTCAACCAGGCTGAAGCGCACCCAGAGCCCGACGATCACCATCACCGCCGAGAACAGGAACGGAATGCGCCAGCCCCAGTCGAGGAAGGCCAGCGACGGCCGTGTCGGATCGTCGGACGGCAGTGCCGCCGAGATGATCAGGAACAGGCCGTTGGCGATGATGAAGCCGATCGGCGCGCCGAGCTGCGGGAAGGTGCCGTAGAAGGCCCGCTTACCCTTCGGCGCGTTCTCGGTGGCGACCAGTGCCGCGCCGCTCCACTCGCCGCCGATGGCGAAGCCCTGGGTCAGGCGCATCACCACCAGCAGGAAGGGCGCGAACCAGCCGACCGAGGCATAGGTCGGCAGGCAGCCGATCAGGAAGGTGGCGATACCCATGGTCAAGAGGGCTGCGACCAGCGTCACTTTGCGGCCGCGCTTGTCTCCCAGGTGCCCGAAGAATACCGCGCCGAGCGGTCGGGCGACCATGGCGGCGCCGAAGATGGCGAAGGAGGAGAGCAGCGCCGTGGTGTCGTTGCCGGCCGGGAAGAACAGGTGCGGAAACACCAGCACGGCGGCCGTTGCGTAGACGTAGAAATCGTAGAACTCGATGGTGGTGCCGACGAGACTGGCGAGGATGACGCGCGCGCGCGAATTGCCGGCGCGGACGGTGCCGGACGAGCCGGCGAGAGTGGTACTGGACATGGCATTCCGTTCGTCAGAGGCATCCACCCGAAAGGTTGAGATCCCTCGGCGACAGCAGATGCACGAATACAAGGACGGGAGCGAAAGCCACTTTCGGCCGGGCAGCTTCTGCTCCCTTCTTTGCGATGTCTGCGACGGCGTTGGCAAGCCGAACAGGCATCGTTGGAAGCGCGCTTATTAGACGAAGGTCGTGCTCATGTTAAGCGGTCACAAGCCGCTCCCGTAATTTTGTTGCGCATGGCTGCCATGTTGAGACCGAACTAATCGCGACCATCCGTCTTTTTGAAAGAAAGCGAACGACGACCGGAGGCATCCCAACGCGGCCGTACCGGCTTCACAGGAACGGAAGGCCCCTCTTTGTTCCCTTCTCGTTCTTGACATGTCGATGGGCATCCGCCTAGGTTGTAGCGGCTCGGGAGTAAAGCAATGGTCGCGCATGTCAGGACCGTGTGTTTTCAAGGCGTAGAGGCAACGCCCGTCGACGTTCAGGTCCACATGGGGCCGGGTCGGGTGTTGTTCAACATCGTCGGCCTTGGCGACAAGGCGGTTACCGAAAGCCGCGAAAGGGTTCGCGCTGCGCTGGCCGCTTCCGGCCTCGCCCTGCCTGCCAAGCGCATCACTGTGAACCTGGCGCCCGCCGATCTGCCCAAGGAGGGCAGTCACTACGATTTGCCCATAGCGCTCGGCCTCATGGTGGCGATGGGTGCCCTGCCGGCCGATGCCCTTGCCGATTACATCGTGCTCGGCGAACTCTCCCTCGACGGGACCATCGCGCCGGTGGCCGGCGTGTTGCCGGCGGCGATCGCCGCCAACGCCGAAGGACTGGGGTTGATGTGCCCACGCGCCTCCGGCCCGGAGGCGGCTTGGGCAGACCGCGAAATGCCGATCCTTGCCCCCATCAGCCTGATTGCCGTCGTCAATCACTTCAAGGGTACCCAGGTACTGTCGCGGCCCGAGCCGAGAGTGGCCGATGCCATGGCGACCCTTCCCGACCTCGCCGACGTCAAGGGCCAGGAGAGCGCCCGCCGGGCACTCGAAGTGGCGGCGGCCGGCGGACATAACCTCTTGATGGTCGGTCCGCCCGGTTCCGGCAAGTCGATGTTGGCGAGCCGTTTGCCGTCTATCCTGCCGGCGCTGACGCCGCAGGAACTCCTGGAAATCTCGATGATCGCCTCGATTGCCGGGACGCTTGCCGATGGACGGCTGTCCGACCGGCGGCCGTTCCGCGCACCGCATCATTCGGCCTCCATGGCCGCCTTGGTTGGTGGTGGCGTGCGGGCAAAACCCGGCGAGATCTCGCTGGCCCATCGCGGCGTGCTGTTCCTCGATGAACTGCCGGAGTTCAATCCGGCCGTGCTCGACAGTCTGCGCCAGCCGCTCGAGACGGGCGATGTGGTGATTGCCCGCGCCAATAACCGCGTCACCTACCCGGCTCGCTTCCAGCTGATCGCCGCGATGAACCCTTGCCGCTGCGGCCTTGCCGGAACACCCGGCCACACCTGCCGTCGTGGTCCCGCCTGCGCTGCCGAATATCAGGAACGCATCTCCGGGCCATTGCTGGACCGCTTCGACCTCACTGTCGAAGTGCCTGCCGTCTCGGCATCCGACCTGATCGGCGCGCGGCGGACCGGAGAGCCGTCCTCAACGGTGGCAGTCCGCGTGGCGGCGGCGCGCGCCATCCAGTCCGAGCGCTACCTTTCGCTTGGTCTTGAGTCTTCGGTAACCAATGCGACAGCGCCTGCAGCCGTGATCGATGAGGTCGCCGAGCCCGATGATGCCGGCCTGGCGCTGCTGAGACAGGCCGCCGAACGGCTGTCTCTTTCGGCGCGCGGCTATCACCGCGTGCTCAAGGTCGCCCGGACGCTTGCCGATCTCGACGGCTCGGACAGTGTCGGCCGCCTGCATGTCGGCGAGGCTCTCGCCTATCGTACCGGCCCCGACAGAAAGGCTCGCGCCGCCTGACAGGCCCGCTCGCAAGCCAAGGCAGGCTTGGCCGAAAGCATTCCGTCGCATGTATCGGCATCGCCCGGGGTGGATTGGCATACGGGGCCAGGATCATCCGGTATTGCCGAATCCGAGACGGAGTACCCGCTGCGGTGACACCACCGCAGCTGCAAAGGCGTTTCATTCCTGCCGATTCTCGAATTTCGCCAGTTCATCAACCGATTGGCAACCTTGCCAGCCTAGCCTTTGCTTGCCCTGTCGAAAGCGGCCGGGTGGGCGCATTCCCGGCCGGGAGCGTCGCACGATCGCGCCGCACCTTCGGGACGGACATGACCGACCAACCGCACGCCTCGCCTGACGCCTCTTCGCCGCCACGCCCGACTGCCGGGCGGTCGCGGGCCTGCTGGCGCCGTCGTCTGTTCGTGACCGCCGCGGCGCTGGCGCTGACCGCTGCCACCGGCACCGTTCTCGTTTCGCTTGTTGCGTCGCCGTCGCTCCTGGTAGGCATCGCGGCCGTCGCCGGTGGAGGCGCGCTGTTCGAAATCGGGCGCCGATCGGCCCGGCGCGACATCGGCCGCCTCTATGACGCCGCCGTCGGTTCGGCCGAGGAAGGCGATGGCTTCGGCGACCTGGTCATCCGGTGCGATACGGCCGGCCGCATCACGTCGACCAGCCCTGCGACGACCGCCCGCCTCGGTCAGCCGCCCGGTGCCTTTGTCGGCCTCGACTATTCCGGCTTTGCCGCAGACCTCGCCGCCGGTGAGTTGTTCGAACCGTCGGACATCGTCGCACACGATGTCCGACGTCCTCGCGCCGACCCCTGGCAGCAGTTGCGCCGCCGGTTGACGGCACTCGCCGCCCTGCCCGGCCACGCCGTGGTCCGCCAAGGTCCCAACCGCCTCGCCGGCGATATCCGCATCGAGACGGTCGACGGTCCCCGCTGGTTCTCCTTTTCCGAGGCACCGATCGTCGAGGACGGCAGGATCACCGGAACCCGCACGCTGGGCCGCGACATCACCGAACGCAAGGCAATCGAAGCGGCGCTTGAAAAGACCCGCGACGAAGCCGAGGCGGCAAGCGCCGCCAAGAGCCGCTTCCTCGCCATGGTCAGCCACGAAATCCGTACGCCGCTCAACGGCATACTCGGCATGACGGCGCTGATGCAGAAAACGCCTCTGTCCGCCGAGCAGCGAACCTATGCTCGCGCCGTCGAGACCTCCGGCGAAGCGCTGCTTACGCTGATCGAGGACCTCCTGGATTTCTCGAAGATCGAGGCGGGCCGCCTGAGCTTGCAGCTCGAGCCGACGTCGCTCGTCGCCATCGTCGAAGATCTCGTCGAGCTGATGGCACCGCGCGCCGAAATGAAGGGCATCGAACTCGCAGCTTACATCGACCCGCGGCTCGATCGCCCTGTCCTGGCCGATCCGACCCGCGTCCGTCAGGTGCTGTTCAACCTCGCCGGCAACGGCATCAAGTTCACGGCCGAAGGCGGTGTCGCCATCGAACTGCAAATGATGGAGGCGACGGAAGGCGCGGTCGGTGTGTCCTTCCTGGTGCGCGACACGGGTATCGGCATTGCCGAGGCGGACCAGCAGCGCATCTTCGGTGAGTTCGAGCAGGCCGATCCCGGCCCGGCGCGCTCCCACGGCGGCACCGGTCTCGGGCTCGCCATCGCTCGCGAGCTGACACGGCTGATGGGCGGCGACATTCGCCTGATGTCGGCGCCCGGCGAAGGAGCAAGCTTCAGCTTTGCGCTTCATTTTCCGCTGATCGAGGCAAGTGCCGAGGTCGGTTCCGACGCTCCGCTCCAACCGCCTCCGCCCGAAGCGGCCAAAGTCGCCGAGGCGCCCGTTTCGGCTGACGTTGTCGGTGCCCGCGCCGCTCTGGCCCTGCTCGCCGCCAGCTTTGCGGCAAAGGACGAGATGCCGCCTCCCGTGCCGGCGTCCTCCCCCCAAGCCGATCGCCGGTTCGCCGGCCGCCGCATTCTCGTGGTGTCGCATGCGCTGATCGAGGGGCCGTTCCTGATACGCCGCCTGTTCGACGCCGGCGCCGACGTCACCCTCGCGACCCAGAAGGACATCGAACAGGAAGTCGTCGGCTCCTGGCAGCCGGATGCCGTTCTCATCGACGCCGCCGCCGGCGATCCGCTCGCCGTCATCGAGCGAATCCGCGCCTTCTCGACGACACCGGTCGGCGTACTGATCAGTGCGGCCGAGCGTCCGATGCTGCCGGAACTGCAAGCTGCCGGCTACGGAGCCTATCTGGTCAAGCCGGTCAGGGCCCGTTCTCTCTCCGCCGTCATCGAAACGCTCCTCGGCCATGGTCAGTTCGCCGCCGCCGCCGAACCGATCGCCACCGAGCCGGCGCCGCCGGAGCATCGGCTTTCGGTGCTGCTCTGCGATGATAACGAGATCAACCTGCTGCTCGGCCGAGCCCTGGTCGAGCGGGCCGGTCACGCCGTCACTCTGGGCGCCGATGGCCAGAAAGCCCTGACGGCCACGGCCGCCATGCTGTCGTCGGGTGGAAGCTTCGACGTCGTGCTGATGGACCTGCACATGCCCGAAATGGACGGCATCGAAGCGGCTCGCCGCATACGCGCGATGATCGCCGACCGCGATGGCCGACAGCCGGTGATCGCCGCGCTGACGGCCGATGCGCTGCCGGAAACCAGGGCGCGTTGCGAGGAAGGGCTGTTCGACGCCTGGCTTTCCAAACCTCTGAGACCGGCCGATCTCGAGACGCTGCTCGAAGCGAGCGCCAGCGGAGCGGTCGCCCACGCCTCCTGACAAAGTTCGGCATCGAGCTGAAAAAACGAGGCGGAGCCAATGGCTCCGCCTCGCTGCTTTCGGCAATGGTCTCGCGTGGATATCAGCCGCGGCGGCGGCGCAACTGGTCGAAATAGACGATCAGGATGATCAGGAGACCGGTGATGATGCGCTGCCAGAACGAGTTGACGTTCAGGAGGTTGGCCCCGTTGTTGATGGTGGCGAGGATGAACGCGCCGATCAGCGGGCCGTGCACCGATCCGACAGCACCGAACAACGACGTGCCGCCGATGACCGAGGAGGCGATGGCCTGCAGCTCCCAACCGTCGGCCTGCATGGCGTTACCGACGCCGATGCGGGCGGCAAGCAGCAGCCCGACGAAGGCGGCACAGGTCGAGGAAAGGGTATAGGCCAGATAGACGGTCAGCTTGACGTTGACGCCGGAGAGGCGCGCCGCCTCCATGTTGGAACCGACTGCGAAAATGTAGCGGCCGTACCGGCTGTGGTGGAGGAAGATGTAGGCGGGTACGCCGACCAGGATCACCATCCAGAACAGGTTTGGTAACCCCACGAAGTCGTTGCGCGAGAACTCGGTGAACGTGTCGTTGACGATGTTGATGGTGGCGCCGTTGGTGATCAGAAGGCCGATGCCGCGCAGGGAGGTCAGCGTTGCCAGCGTGATGATGAACGGCGGCAGTCCCATCTGCACGATGCCGAAACCATGGAACATGCCGATTGCGACGCCGACGCCCAGAGTGATGACCACCGTGGTGAAGATGGAAAAGTCGTGGGTCAGCAGCCAGGCGGCGATCACCGTGCAGAAGCCGACCACCGCGCCGACCGACAGGTCGATGCCGGTGGTGATGATGACGAAGGTCTCGCCGACGGCCAGAATGGCGATCATCGACCCCTGGCGCATCAGGTTCATGATGTTGGCTTCGGTGAGGAAGCTCTTGGTCGTAAGGCTCAACACGATGCACATGGCGAGCAGAAGTCCCAGCAGCGTCAGGCCAAACAGCCAGTTGGCGCTGCTTTTGCGGGCGACCGTCGCCGACTTGGTATCCGTGGACATGTAAATTTCCCCCCGGTGAACGCTCCTCGTTCACACACCGATCGCTTCGGACAGAATTTCCTCGTGGCTCGCCGCATGATAGGCGTGCCGGGCGACGTCCTCGCCGCGACGGAAGACATGCAGCTCATCGGCGAGCTCGTAGACCTCCGGCAGGTAGGACGAGATCAGGATGATGCCGGCTCCCTCGGCGAGCAGCCGCGCCAGAAGGCGATAGATCTCCGCCTTGGTACCGACGTCGACGCCGACCGTCGGCTCGTCGAAGATGAACAGTCGGGCGCCGTGGTTGAGCCACTTGCCGATGACGATCTTCTGCTGGTTGCCGCCCGACAGCGACGACACCAGCGCCCCACGCCCCGACGTTTTCACCTGAAGGTCGTTGATCTGCCGCTCGGCTCGCTGCCGGTCGGCTGAGAACGGCACCAGGCCGGCCATGGTGATGTGCGGGAAGATCGGCAGATTGAGATTGAAGCCGACCGGCAGGTTGATGCAGAGGCCCTGGTCGCGACGGCTTTCGGGCGCGAGCGCGATGCCGAGGTCCATCGCCTGGCGTTCGGAGCGGATGTCGACTTCCTTGCCCTGCCAGAAGATGCTGCCGCCGGTCTTGCGATGGCGGCCGAACAGCGACAGCACGAACTCCGACCGGCCGGCGCCGATCAGTCCGTAGAGGCCGACGATCTGGCCGGCGCGGACGCTGAGCGACACGTCGTGGAACCCGGGGCCGCTGAGATTCTTGGTCTCGATCAGCAGGTCCCCGGCCGGGAAAAACTCCTTGTGGTAGATCTGTTCGAGCGACCGGTTGATCATCAGCGAGATCAGTTCCGTCTCGTTGGTATCCGACGTGACGCGCGTGCCGACCAGCGTGCCGTCGCGAAGAATGGATACGCGATCCGAGAGCTCGAAAACCTCTTCGAGGCGGTGGCTGATGTAGACGATGGTGACGCCGCGCTCCTTGAGGCGACGGATCAACGCGAAGAGCTGTGCCGCCTCGGTACGGGTCAGATAGGCGGTCGGTTCGTCGAAGATCAGGAAGCGGGTGCCGCGAATTGAGGCGCGGGCAGTTGCGATCAACTGCTGTTGTCCGATGGTCAGGTCGCCGAGCAACACGTGCGCCGGCAGCTGAAAGCCCAGATCGTCAAGGATCGCCTGCGCCTTTCGGGTCATCTCGCCCTTGCGCAGCAGCCCGAAGCCGA